>Ga0308417_1002305_pt1 | contig 12674 bp, 14 predicted proteins | sample HotsprSampleOS65_FD_203528 | JGI IMG/M metagenome (GOLD analysis project Ga0308417, IMG submission 203528) | Hot spring phototrophic mat microbial communities from Octopus Spring, Yellowstone National Park, Wyoming, United States - 20090730_OS65 ... | reverse complement strand
TGGTCATCGCCGCCGTCGGCGCGGGGCTGCGGGCTTTCACGCGCTTTGCCCGCGTCGAATATGCCAATGGCGAAGAGGTGCCGGCTGAGAAATTCCTGGCCGAAGTCGAAGGAGTCGTGCTCGAAACGCTGCTTGAGAAGATCTTCCGGGTGGCGGGCGCGGGCGTCTCGGCCGTGGACGGCCCCACGCGTTTCTATGTTCTCTGGCGGTACACGTACGGCACGGCCGAGATGGACGCGGGCGAGGCCATTGTCTTCACCTACGGGCAGAATGTCGAGCTAGATGGTCCCAACGGGCTTTCGACGGGCGCTCGAGCTCTGGTCGAGAAGAAGAAGGGCAAATACCGGCTGCGCGACTTCACCGAGCGGGGCAAGGATGAAAAGCTCGGGCAGCCGCGCGAGGACGGCAAGGCGGTCCCGTTGATCGACACGCTGCACCGCGTGCTCTGGCTGATGGAAAATGAGCCGCGGAAGCTGAACCGTTTCCTTGAGGAAGCCCGCCCGGACCGCGAACGGTTGCGCCTGGTGGCGCAGACCCTGGCGGGTACGGCGCTCGAAGGCAGCGGGCTGGAAGGTGCGCCGGGGGTGACGACCACGGCCGCCGAGGCTGCCGCGCTCAAGAAGCTGGCGGCCAACTGGCGCGCCCTGGTCGAGCAGCGCGTGGCGCTGCCGCTGTTTGATTCTGCGGAGGGTGGGCTAAGGACATGACGATTCAAACCACGGATCCGCCCTGGGCGGTGACGGAGGAGAAGGTTCAAGCCGCGATCCAGCGGATTGCCGAACTCGCGCAGCCTCGGAAGATCATTCTGTTCGGGTCCTACGTGCGTGGCCAGACGAACGTTCACAGCGACGTGGATATCCTGGTGGTTGTTCCGGACACTCGGCAAGATGCTCGAAAAGAAAGTGTGCGCCTGCAACGGGCGCTGCGCGATATTCTGATGCCGGTGGATATCCTGGTTGTGCCCGAATCCCAATGGGAGGCATACAAGGACGAGCCGGGTCTGATTTTCAAAGAGGCGTGGACTACAGGACAGATCGTATATGAATCGTGAAGGCCCCGTCCCCACCCCAGGCTCGCCACGGCAATGGCTGGAATTTGCCGAAAGCGATTTGCGGTTGGCTGAACTTGCGAGCGCGGTTCGCGAAGCGGGAGTCCTGACTCCGTACGCCGTGGGGGTGCGATATCCAGGGCTGTGGGCGCCGGTGAGCGACTCGGAGCTCGAAGGGGCCTTGCGGATCGCAGGACAAGTTGTGGAATGGGCTAGACAGATGATCCTGCCAACTCCGGGAGGTGACCAATGAGCACAACCACGCTCCGCCCATGGACCGATCTGGTCAAGCTGCACCCGGATGTGGAATCGGGCGCGCTGACCGAGGCGGTCTTTGCGATTGATTTGGGAGCGATTGCCGCGGGCGACCCTAATGTTCCCGTGGTCAACCGCGACCCGGAGGCCTTCTTCCGGGCGACCTACCTGACAGCCGATCTGCGCAAGCTGCTCGAAGAAGTGCTGGCGTCGCTGGCGGGCAAGCCGGGCTACAACCGGGTGCTCAAGCTGCGGACACCCTTTGGCGGCGGCAAGTCGCACACCCTGGCTGCGCTGTATCATGCGGCCCGCAAGCGCGAGGCGTTGGATGTGATTGCGGAAGCCAAAGGGTTTGCCCGGCCCGGCGAGATCGCCGCGGCGGTGTTCGACGGCGAAAAGTTCGATGCGCGCGACGGCAAGAAGCTCGACAATGGCCGCACGATCCGGACCATGTGGGGCTGGATCGCCTGGCAGATCGACCCCGAGAAGGCCTTTCCGCTTGTGGCCGGGCACGACGAGGATCGCGTGGCGCCGGGAGGCGATGTGATCCGCCGGTTGCTGACCGAAGGCGCCGGCGGCCGGCCCGTGCTGATCCTGCTCGATGAGGTGCTGAAGTACATGGAGCGGGCGGCGGCGGTGAGCGTGCTCGATTCCACGTTGCAGCGGCAGGCCAAGGATTTCTTTCAGAACCTGACGGTGGAAGTGGCGGGCAGCGAGCGGGCCGCGCTGGTCTATTCGCTGACTTGGAGCGCGCGCGAGGCGCTGGGCAACGTGGGACTGCTGGCCGAAATCGACAAGCTGGCGGCGCGAGTGGACCAGCTCAGAGAGCCGGTCTCGGGCGACGAGGTGCTGCCGGTGCTTCAGCGACGCCTGCTGGCCGCGGCGCCGGATGCGGAGGCGGCGTCGGCGGTGGCGGCGGCGTACCAGGAAGTCATCACGGGGATGAAGTGGGCGCAGGCGGAGACGACCGCCGAGCGGATGCAAGCCCAAGAGGAAGGTCTGGTCCTTCGGGAGAGGTTGAGGGCGGCCTACCCGTTTCATCCCGCCCTCATTGACGTGATGCGGGAGCGCTGGACGGCAGTGGATGCCTTCCAGCGGACGCGCGGAGCGCTGCGGTTCCTGGCCTCCGCGATGCACTCGCTCAAAAAGAACGGCGGGGCGGCGGCTTTGCTTGGGCCTGGGGATGTGCCGCTCAAGGACGTGGACGTGCGGGTCAAGCTGCTCAAGGAGCTCGGCGCCCAGAATGACTACGATCCGGTGATCACAGCGGACATTGAAGGTCCGAACGCCCGGGCGAAGCGCATTGACGAGCGTTTGGCGCGTGAGACGCCGGCGCTGGCGAGCGTGAAGCCGGCGACGCGCATCGCCACGGCGATTCTCTTGTACTCGTTCGGCGGCTTGCGCCGGGAGGGCGCCGGCGAGAGCGAAACCCTGCCGCCGGGGGTCACCGAGAATGAACTGCTGGCTGCCTGCGTCGGCCCTGAGCTAGACAACATCACGGCCACGGCGGTTCTGGCCGAGCTACGCAATAGCTGCTTATACCTCCACTACGACGGGGTGCGTTACTGCTTCAAGAAGGATCCGAACGTCACCAAGCTCATCGAGGACGCCGAGCAGACGATTGCGCGCGAGGAGGCGCAGGCGGGCGCGAGCGGCCCGGTGCGCGGCCGGATCAAAGAGATGCTGGATCAACGGCTGGCGGGGCGCCACAACGCCATTGTCTGGCCGGCCAAGAGTCAGGACATCCCCGATGGGGAGCCGCGCTTCTTGGTGGCCTATCTTCCGCTGGAGTTCGCCCTCGAGCGCAAGGAGGATCAGGAGCGCCAAGCGAAGGAGTACCTTTCGAAGTACGGCGACCGCCCCCGGCGCTTCCGCAATGGCCTGGGGCTGGCAATTCCGGAGAAGAAGCAGATCGAGGCGCTGCGGCGGGCCGTCCGGTACCTGCTGGCCATCGAGCGGGTGGAAGCCAAGAAGCAGCAGCTCCGGCTCACCAAGGAGCAGCTCGACCAGCTCAAGGAGCGGAAGCGAACTGAGGAAGCAGCGGCCGAATCCAGTTTCCGCGAGCTGTATAGTGCCGTTTGGCTGCCGCGGATTCAGGACGGCGAACTGGAGATCGAGAAGGTGGAACGGGGCGGGCGGCCGCTTCAGGCCACGGGGGTGCAAGAGCGAATCCTGGAGCTGTTGACTGGTGTGGGTACGCCGCGGCTGCATGCTTCGGTCACGCCGCGGAAGATGGCCGAGCGGGTGAGGCTGGGCGAAGGCGACCCGTTGGTATTGGGTATCCGGGTGGCCGATGTGGTTGAGTCGTTTTTCCGGGATATTGTCCCACCGCGGCTGGAGTCCGCAGCCGCAGTGCGAAAAGCGATTGCGCGAGGTGTTGAGGAAGGCGTTTTCGGCTACACGAGCGGGGTGACGCCCGTGCTCGGCAGTGATGGCAAGTTCCAAGTGAGCCGGGAAAAGGTGGTGTTCCAGCGCGCGCTTGCCGAGGACGAGATCGATCTCGAATCCGGCTTCCTGATGGCGCCGGCGGCGATCCCGGAGGCGGTGGCGCCGGCGCCGCTTGCACCACAGCCTGCGGCCGGTGTTGAACCTACGGTTGGTCCCGCAGCGGGCGCCGGACCCATGCCTTCGCCGTCCGCGCCTGCGGCGGGCCGCAGAACCCGCGTCGCGCTGGCGTTTGAGGCAACGCGTGAGCAGATCTTCAAGGCTTTCCCGGCCATTGCGAACCTGGCGGACCGCTCCGACAGCGGGAAAGTGAGACTCAAGGTCGAGGGCACATCAGCCGCCGGCTTCGACCCCGCCTGGCTGCGCAACGCGGTTGAGGAGCCGCTGGATGAGGCGGATATCACGAGGACCACGGAGGAGTAGATGGCGACCATCTCAGAATCGGTTGGCCAAGCCGCGGGGAATTCCATCCGGTTGCCGACGCGCTCTCTTTTAGAGAACCTGTCGCTCCGCGGTGCTCCTGTTGCCCCTGCCTATCGGGAGTGTGACTTGATTTTATGAATGCTTCAGACTACCTGCTGGCCTCGATCGGCGAAACACCTCTTATAGAGCTCGATACTCTTGCGTCGACGCGTACCAGGATCTGGGCCAAGTGTGAATTCCTCAATCCGACCGGCAGCCACAAAGATCGCCTTTACAAGCATGCGATCGAGAAGCTCGAAGGCCAAGGTGTGCTCAAGCCCGGAATGACGCTGATCGACTACTCGAGCGGGAACGCCGGAGCCTCCCTTACCCTGGTTGGCAGCATGAAGGGCTACAACACGGTCGTCCGTCCTGCGGGTCTCAGTCGAGCCAAAGCGGCCCAAATAGTCGCCTACGGTGGTAAACTCATCCTGACCGAGCAACGCCTAGGTGTTCAAGGCGCCCGGGACGAAGCCGTGCGCTTGCAACGCCGGCTGGGACAGAAATCGTACCTGATGTATCAGACCCACTCATCCTTGAACCCAGAGGCGTATGGGACATGCGGTGAGGAGATCGTACGTGCTTTTCAGGAGATGGACCGGTTGATTGACGCATTTGTCTGCCAATCGGCACTGGAGGCACTTTCAGTGGCGTAGCTACCGTAATCAAACGGCACTTCCCCAAGGCCCTTTTGGTCGCCGTTGAAATCCAAGAAGCCGCAGTTTTGCGCCAATCGCCTTCGCCCCGCAGCCAGCCGAGGCGACACCATATTGAGGGCTTGAGCACTGGCGAAATCTATCCAGTCACAGAAACCGAGCTCATCGATCGTGTGCTGGGGTGTAGCGAGCTTGATGCCATCCGTACGCAGCGGGAGCTGCTGACGCGCAAGAAAGTTCTTGTGGGGCCATCGTCCGGTGCGAGCCTTCACGCATCAAGGCTGATTGCGGCTGAGCTGCCGGAGAATTCCAATGTAATAACAATCTTGTGGGATGCAGGGTGGAAGTACTTCGCCGAGATGCGACTCCCCAAGGCAATTGAAAGTGGCCTAGCCACCGCCAAGTTCTTGTAGAACTGGAGCACGATTATGGCGCTTTTGAGATCGACCTTAGTGCTGCGGAGAACGCCGCTCGCCGCAGTATTAGTCTTCCTTGCTTCTTGCCATCCTCACCGAGATCGGATCACTATCGGTTGGATAGGTCCTCTGACAGGCGACGCGGAGCCGTATGGCCAAGCCGTTAAGAGAGGGACAGAACTTGCCGTTGAAGAGGCCAATGCCGCGGGAGGCATTAGAGGGGTTCCACTGCACGTTGTCTATGAAGATGACCAGGCTTTGCCGAGACTCGGTACTGCGGCCATGCAAAAGCTTCTGGCTGTCGAAAAGCCACCGGTCATCATCCAGGCGGCGGCCTCATCAGTGATGCTGGCCAACATGCCTGCGGCTGAACAGAACAAAGTGGTGTGCATTTCTCCTTCCTGTTCGAGCGACAAGATCCGAGAGGAGAAGATCCGTCTCAAGACCAGATTCATTTTCCGAACATGGCCGTCAGATTCTTACCAGGGTCGGTTCATTGCACGGTTCTTACGTCACCAGATGAAAGTGAACGAAACTGCCATCCTGTATATTAACAATGACTACGGAGCCAGTTTGGCCGCAGTGTTCGCAGAGGAATTCCGCGCGCTTGGTGGCAGTGTGATTTCGCAAGAGGCATTCAGGCAAGAGGCGACAGATTTCCGGACGCAGCTCACCAGAGTCAAAGCATCCAGGGCTTCGTGGGTCTTTCTCGCCTCCCACTATAAGGAGGCGGCGCAGTTACTCAGACAAGCGAAGCGGTTGGGTCTGGACACCCGGTTTGTGGCGGACGCCGCGCTGTTCTCTTCAGAGCTTCTGAAACTCGCTGGGTCCGCAGCGGAGGGGTTGCTTGTCACTAGTCCGGAATGGGACCCCGACAGCAGCCGACCGGAGGTGGCCCGATTCGTTCGGGCATTCCGCAGGAGGTATGGGGGCGTTCCAGACATCTATGCCGCGGCGGGATATGATTTGATCGGAGTGCTGGTTCAAGCCCTGAGAACCCACGGCGATCGTTCGGAGCGGATCCGGGATGGGCTGCTGAGCCTCGGCTCGTATCGCGGAGTTGCGGGAACCATCAAATTCGACGCCCTTGGTGAGGTGGAAAGCCAGTACAGGCTCTACCAGGCTCGGGCCGGGAGATTCGCTCCTTTCGTTCAGTAGGTTTTCGGCATGGGAAAGCTCGTGCGTAAGGTCGGCGCTTGGCTTCGTAGGTCAGCGGCAGGTATTACATCGTGGGTGCTGACGGATCTCGCGGCCGTCTGGGGCGTAATGCTGGCCCTCAATCACTTCGGGGGCCTGCCCAATTCGCTCTCAAATTTGGTCTCTCGCGTGGAGGCAAAAATTGGTTGGCTCGACGATGTCCTCGCGATAGCGCTGTTCCTTGTAGCGCCCATTCGCTACCTGTACCGCAGGGAAAGAACGAACTTCTTGAAGGAGCTCTTGCCCTATTACTCAGCTCTGACTGAGCCAAACCACCGGCATCTCCGACCACTCTCAGCAGAACTTCTCACCGCAGCCGCCGCCTACGCTCAAGGCGTCGGATCCGGTCGCGTGGACTTCTCCGACTCCGCCTTCCTTTGGTGCCTCGATGATCCCCAGGTGATGCCTACCGCATACCCGGAATACCTCTACTACTGGTCCCTGACACGGTTCGTGGCAAACCACCGGGATCGGTTGACTGAGATTGCAATGGCCCCCTACTTTCCGGCCCGCGGAGTACTTCCAGACTTTGTTAATCAGCTTATCGCTTCCCAGCGCCAACGGCCGGAAGAATGCAAAGTCAAAAAGGTCTACCGATTCCCCTCGACTTTTGAGTATTACCACAAGAACTTCGAGCCCGCTGCCACCCACCGGTTCCCTGACTGGTATCGGCAGATCCAGTGGCCAGCGCTCCTGCTGGAGGAGTATCATGCTGGCCCCTAGGTCTTTGTGGCCTACACCGACGCTAACGCGCCCCGGACCGGAGGTCAGATTCGCGAGATCGGGTGGGTCTGGGCACGGGACGCCTCGCTGATCGCTGAGGCGTGCAAGGACCCCACAAACTTTCGATTCGCCAGCGGCACGCTTCTGCTCGTCGGCGAGGAAAACCGCGACACCGAGCCCCTCCTTGCACTACGAACTGAGTTTTAACGTGTTGAGGGCGGTGCCCCTTGGAAGCCATCCAAGCTGAAGTACGCTGCGGCGAGCGCTTATAATATTTGGTTCTACACAAGACACGGCGATCGGGTTCACGCTTTTGATTCTATTTCTGACGCCAATGAACTGAACGAGTGGCGTGAGCCTGGAGCAGAGAGGTGGCTCGTAAGGCACGCGTGTGCTGGGGCGCACGCGAAGGGGTTAACATATCGAGTAAAAGGGCCCGCTATCGCGACGATCGCGGTTCGTCGGGTAGTTATCGTGCCTGACGATATTTGCGAGAACAATTGGGAAGATTTGCTGGTTGCGATTTGGGTGCAGGAGATGGTTGGGATCAAGGTTAAGGTCATCACGACGAAATCTTACGATGTTCAGTTCGATCATGTGAAAAGAGCGCTTGGTGGATATCCGGACTATGTTGTAATTGCCGGAAAGGATAGGTGCAAATGTGTCGGTTGGCATCCGTTAAGCTTGTGGTATCCGCTGGAGAAGCCTTGGCCGAACATGAAGTGGCCGAACGGAGTAAAGCCGAGCATGAAACCCGATCAACACTTTGGTGAGGTGTGGAAGCAGGCCAAAGGATGGGCTCAGGTGCTAACAGATGCAAGAATTGGTGAGGGGCAGGTGCAGCAAAGAGTACCATCTTCCCAGGCACTGCTGAAGAACACAGACCCAGAGGCGTTCCAACACTGGCAGGCAAAGTGGGAAGCGGCGCTGAGGTCCGTGTATCCAGGACTCACCTTTCGTTGATTTATGAAGGTCATTGCGGACGTATTGAGAACTCGACTGAGGGGGGGTCGGCCAGGACGTGAAAGGAGCTGGTGTGAGGAGGGTTGGCCATTGGGAGGCAGTTCCCCAATCCGATAGGACAGAGCGGAGGCGGCAGATTGCGGCGGGCAGAGCTGGTCAAGACCTGACGTCGGCGCAAAGGCGGTTCTGGGAACGATTCTGGGGATAAGGCACGATCGGCCCGCTGCTGCAGGCCAACACGCTGGAGTTGCTGACCGAGATTGCTCAGATGGCTCGATCGCTCCATCCGCACGTGGCTGTGGACGTGGGCTGCGGTGAGGGGCGAAACTTGGCCTTTTTGCGTAGCATTTCATCAGTTCGGAGGATTTTGGCATTGGACATCAGTCACTCGGCCCTCGATAGGGCTTGTAGCACGGTTCGTGGGGCTGGTGCTGGGGCGCAGGTCGATCTGATCTGCGCCAACTGCATGCAGATGCCGCTTGGTCAAGGCGTTGCTGACCTTCTCCTGGCGTCCGATCTCCTGAACCACATCCTTTCCTGGACGGATGCGATCGGGGAGTTCGCACGGATTCTGAGGCCGGGCGGAGTTCTCATATGCAACCCGCTCTCGGTCAACGATCCCGCGTACCGGTCGGTTGAAGGATGTGGTCAGGTTGTTGGACCGCGGGCTTTCCTGGTTTGTCCGCCACAGGGTGCCCAGAGCGGGTCGGGTTATATCATGAAATTCGCAGAACGTTTGGAGGTTGAAGAAATTCTAGCCAACAGGTTTCGGACTGTTTTTCCGGTTGAGGAGTGCGAGCGGGTTGATCCACCTCCTGGCCCGCCGCTCAACCAACAGGAACACCGTCACGTGTACTGGCGCGTGGTCTGTGAGAGGGTATAACAGCGTGGCTGGCTCTGTTTTCGCCTATAATGCACTGGTTCCGCCGCTGCAGGTCTTACTGAATGGCCTCATTGCGGGTTCGCTTTACACTCTTACTGCATTCGGATTCGCGTTAGTGTATGCGACATCCCGGTTTTTTCACTTCGCCCACGGGTCCGTGTTTGCAGCTGGCGCCTACCTCGCTTTCGCTCTCACCGTGTGGGCAGGTTTACAGCCCCTGCTCGCACTGCAGTTGGCGGTTGTCGGTAGCGCGGTTCTGGGTGGGGCAATAGAGGTTGCGGTCTATAAGCCACTGCGGACGTCCGGGGCTTCCTCCGTCGTCTTCTTACTTGCCTCGATGGGGGTATTTGTCATGCTTCAAAGCCTGGTGTCCATTGTCTTCGGAGATGACAGCAAGGGACTTGGCAGCCCAGACGTCGGCGGTGTACTTCACCTGCGGAACGCACGCCTTACACCGGTCCAAGCTCTGGCGCTCGTGTTTGCTGTTGTCCTCTGGCCTTCCTTATGGCTGATGCTGAACAGAACCCGCTTCGGCCTCACGCTCCGCGCCGCCGCGAATGATCCCGAACTGGCGCGGGCGAAGGGGGTAAATCTCGAGCACCTACACGTCTGGGTGATCCTTCTCGGGTCGGCGCTTGCCTCAACGGCAGGAATCATAACAGCCTACGATACTGGCATGCGTCCCACGATGGCTTTTGAGGCACTCTTGGTTGCTGTTGTGACGACAGTCATGGGCGGACTCGGAAGCGCCACCGGCGTATTGGCAGCCGGATGCGCGGTCGGTTTCATCCAACACCTCGGCGCCTGGTACATCTCTGCGGAGTGGCAGGACGCCATTCTGTTCCTGGTTTTGCTTCTTCTACTTTTAGCCAGACCGACGGGCTTGTTTGGCAGAACGACCTAGAGGCTCGCTATGGAGTATCTTTTACATATTCTGATTCTGATGTCTATATATGCAATATTGGCCGTGTCACTGAATCTAGTGGCTGGTTGCCTCGGTCTCATCTCCGCAGCCCACGCAGCGACCTACGGCGTCGGGGCATACGTAGCTGCACTGGTTGGCTTGTATTTGCATCTTTCATTTCCGTTCGCGCTTCTCCTGAGCTGCTTTGCCGGCGGCGTACTGTCGCTGCTCTTGTCGGCCACCTCAATGAGACTCAGCAAGGATTTTTTTGTTTTGGCTACGCTCAGCTTTCGGGTCGTCGTGTTCAGCATTTTCAATAACTTTACAGCTCTGACGGGCGGTCCGATGGGGCTCGCCGCGATACCTAGGCCAGTGGTTCTGGGGTTGGAGGTCAACTCCAAGGCCGAGTCTTTTGCATTGAGCCCGTGGATGGCGGTTTTGTGCTGCGGAGCAGTCTTCAGAGTTCAAGCCAGCCCGTTTGGCAGAGTTCTGACGGTTATTCGGGAAGATGAAATACTGGCAAAGTCATATGGCAAGAATGCTTTTTACTTCAAGGCAGTTGCTTTCTTCATCGGCAGCGCGATGACCGCGGCGGCGGGCGCCATTTACGCGCATTATATTGGTTACATCGAACCAACCGGCTTTTCGGTGCAGGAGTCGGTGTTAATTATTGCTATGGTTGTACTGGGTGGTGCTGGAGGCTCGTGGGGTCCGCTGTTAGGGGCGGTAACGCTTGTAGCTTTACCCGAAGCGCTACGGTTCGCTGGCTTTTCGGGCCCTGGGGCAGCGCATTGGCGCCAGTTTCTCTACGGTGGACTTTTGGTGCTTGTGGCGATGGTGCGGCCGCGGGGCCTTTTGGGTAGGCACGGGTTTGGGAGTTAGATGGCACTCGATCAGTTGCGTTGTGAGGGGATCTCGAAGTCTTTCAACGGCGTTCGCGCACTAGATCGGGTGTGCCTTGATCTTCCGCGATCTGGCATTACAGGGTTGATTGGACCAAACGGGGCTGGGAAGACAACGCTTCTGAATATTCTGACTGGATTCGAACGGCCTGATTCCGGGCGTTACTGGCTTGGGTGCCGCGAGCTCACGGGGATGGCGCCACACGAGATCGCTCGGCTGGGGGTCGTGCGCACGTTTCAGGAAGTGCGTCTGGTGTTGGAAGTTTCTGCACTGCAAAACGTTCTTGTGGCATTCCCGCGCCAACGGGGTGAGACCTTGGCGGGGGCGTTGCTGCGATTCGGCGTGACCAGGGAAGAGACCAAGAACGTCGAGAAAGCGCTGGCGCTGCTCCGATTTGTTGGCTTAGAGGAGAAAGCCTGCGCGGCAGGCGGGGAACTGTCCTATGGCGAGCAGAAGCTATTGACGCTCGCGTGCTGTCTCGCGACCGAAGCGCACTTATTGCTTCTAGACGAGCCGGTGGCGGGCGTGGACCCTGAGATGGCGCACAGGGTCCTGGACCGCCTTCAGGAGCTTCGCGACCTGGGCAAACGGGTGCTTTTTGTCGAGCACAACATCGACGCGGTTCGCAGAACTGCCAACCACGTGATCGTCATGCACGACGGTAGGATAATCGCTGAGGGCGCACCCGAGGACGTGTTGGGCCGACCCGAGATAGTGGAGGCCTACCTTGGCTGATCTGGCGCGCAGCCTCCTGGTCGTTGAAGGGCTGGTCACAGGATACGGTAAACGGCGCGTCGTGGACGGGGTTTCCTTGGACATCGGTGCCGCGGAGATCGTAGCGATTATCGGACATAACGGTGCGGGCAAGTCCACACTCCTCAAGGCGATGTTCGGAATGCTGCCAATATGGTCCGGGACTCTCACTCTCGATGGTGCGCCGCTGAGCAGACCCACACCGGGTGAGCTCATCCGGGCTGGATTGGCTTACGTGCCGCAGGGCAACCGCGTGTTCACAGACCTCACGGTGCGCGAGAACTTGCGCGTGAGCGGGGTGACGCTGCGCAACGGCGACCGGATGAACGAAGGGATAGACCAAGTCCTCGCCTTATTCCCAGCGTTGAGATCGAGATTATCTCAACGGGCAGGAACCCTTTCAGGGGGAGAGAAGCAGATGGTTGCACTGGCGAGCGCATTGGTTCTGTCGCCTCGGCTTGTCCTGCTCGATGAACCGTCTCTCGGGCTGGCGCCGCCTCTGGTAGTAGACGCACTGCACCACATCCGCAAGATCACTCTCGACTGGGGCACGGCTGTTCTGATCGTGGAGCAGAAGGTCCGTGAGGTTCTCAAGATCGCCGATCGGGTGCATGTTCTGAAGAACGGCCGCGTCTCGTACTCGGGGCCGGCCGAATTCCTTCGTGACGAATCGAAACTTCGCGAGGTGTTCCTGTAGGTGTCGGTTCGCTGAAGTCCGCCGGATCGCGACGATTTGGCCACACCGGCCCGGACACCGAGTGAAAGCGTCAGGGGGTGGCATAAAGCAGGATGTGGCCCAGGGTGGCGCCGGCGGGGGTTTTGACCTTGATGACGCCGGACCAGCCGGAGGGGTTGCTGGCGGGGCCGAGGTCGGCGAGGCGGTAGCCGTTGCCGGAGCCGCTAGCCAGGAGGGAGTTCGCCGTTAACAGTGACTGCGCGCAGCGTGCTGTCGACGAGGTCGGAATCGCGTGTGTGGGGATCACAATGAGCTGGCTGCTCCGGTGTCACCGGTGGGAGCGCGATTCGCTTGGGAGCGGCAACGAGCGGGCGTAGAGACAGAGGTGGT
>Ga0308417_1002301_pt1 | contig 12689 bp, 10 predicted proteins | sample HotsprSampleOS65_FD_203528 | JGI IMG/M metagenome (GOLD analysis project Ga0308417, IMG submission 203528) | Hot spring phototrophic mat microbial communities from Octopus Spring, Yellowstone National Park, Wyoming, United States - 20090730_OS65 ... | reverse complement strand
GCCGGCTTCCACGTCACCGGCATCGACGTGGCTCCCGGCAAGGTCGAGCAGATCAATTCCGGCTCCAGCTACGTGCAGGACGTCCCCTCGGCCGACGTCGCGGGTCTCGTCTCCCGCGGCCTGCTGCACGCCACCACGGACTTCTCCGCCGTCTCGGAGCTGGACACCATCAACATCGCCGTTCCCACGCCGCTGCGGAAAACCAAAGACCCCGACATGAGCTTCGTGATCAACGCGGCCCAGTCCATCGCCTGCCATATCCACCCGGGCCTGCTCGTCATCCTCGAGTCCACCACCTACCCGGGAACCACCGAAGAGCTCCTGCTGCCCATGTTTGAAGCGTCGGGCCTCAAGGCCGGCGTCGACTTTTTCCTGTGCTTTTCGCCGGAACGCGTCGATCCCGGCAACCCCAAATACCAGACGAAGAACATCCCCAAGGTCGTCGGCGGCATCACCCCTGCCTGCACGGCGCTGGGCGCGTCTTTCTACGGCATGGCGCTCGACACCGTCGTCCCGGTCAGCAACACGGTCGTCGCCGAAATGGTCAAGCTGCTCGAAAACACCTTCCGCATGATCAACATCGGCCTCGTCAACGAGCTTGCCGTCATGTGCCACCGCATGAACATCAACGTCTGGGAGGTCATCGACGCCGCCGCCACCAAGCCCTTCGGCTTCATGCCCTTCTACCCCGGCCCCGGCCTGGGCGGCCACTGTATTCCCATCGATCCCTTCTACCTCTCCTGGAAGTCCAAACAGGCCGGCATCGAAGCCCGCTTCATTGAACTCGCCGGCCACATCAACGGCGACATGCCGCGGTGGGTCGTCTCCCGCATCCAGGATGCCCTTAACGACCGGGTCAAGCCGCTGCGCAACTCCCGCGTCCATGTCCTCGGCGCCGCCTACAAGCGCGACATCGACGACGTCCGCGAATCGCCGGCCCTCGACATCATGCACCTGCTGCTCCAGCGCGGCGCCATCGTGTCCTACTCCGACCCGTATGTGCCCGAGGTGCGCCTCGACTCGGCCGCCTTGCGCTCGCAGCCCCTCGAAGCCCTTTCCTCCTGCGATTGCGCCGTCATCGTCACCGACCACCGCGCCTTCGACTACGACGCCATCGTCCGCCTCGCGCCGCTCATCCTCGACACCCGCAACGCCCTCAAGGGCAGGACGGAACCCCACATCCTGCGCCTCTGACGCCATGACCAACATCCTGACCGTCGACGTCGAGGACTACTTCCACCCCACCGAAGTCCAGCGCACGGTGGATCCCGCCCGTTGGGATTCCTTCCCCTCGCGCGTCGAGGAGGCCACCTCCATCGTCCTCGACCTGCTCGATGCCGCCGGCGTGAAAGCCACTTTCTTCATCCTCGGCTGGGTCGCCCGCCGCAGGCCCGGCCTGGTGCGCCGCATCGCCGAAGCCGGCCACGAACTCGGCTGCCACAGCTTCTCCCATGCGCTCGTCTTCCGCCTTTCCCCGGAGGAGTTCCGCCGCGACACCGCCATCGCCGTCGATGCCATCTCGCAGGCCGCCGGCGTCCGCCCTCGCGCCTACCGCGCGCCCAGCTTCTCGATCACGGCCCGCTCCTGGTGGGCGCTGGAGATCCTCGTCGAGTCCGGCTTCCACGCCGACTCCAGCATCTACCCCGTCCGCCATGACCGCTATGGCATCCCGGGCCACCCGTTCTTCCCCCACCGCATCCAGACACCCTCCGGCGCCATCCTCGAGGTTCCGCCCGCTTCGGTTCCCCTGGGAGACAACCGCAACGCGCCTGCCGGCGGAGGCGCCTATCTCCGGCTGCTCCCCCGCTCGTATCTTGCCGCCGCCATCCGCCTCCTCAACAGCGCCCACCGCTGTCCGGCCTGCCTTTACGTCCACCCTTGGGAGTTCGACCCGGACGTGCCCCGCCTCGCCTCCGGCGCCGTCGCGCGGCTCAGAACCTATCTGGGCCTGCGATCCATGGCGGGCAAGCTCGCCCGCCTGCTCGCCGAGTTCCCGTTCGCCCCTTTGTCAGACGTCTGCCCTCCGGGCGGCGCTTACCCCTGCCTGAACCCGCCTGTCCCCGCCGGCCGTTAGAACCGGAAAGCCGCTGCGTTGGGGCTCCACGTGAGGTGCGCAGCCGCATAGCGCCGCCACTGCCTCGGGGTCGAGGGCGTCTCGAAGTAGGAATAACCGCCGTTGAAGCCCAGAAAAAGATCCCCGACGACACGAAAGCCCGTGCTGACCCCGACGGAACCGCTCTCCAGCCGGCTCCTTTGCAGCAACCCGCTCCACCGGTAATACCCGCCGAAGGCCCCGAAGCTCACCCGCCCGAAGCTGCGGCCCGCCGAGCCGAAAACCGTGTCCCGCCTCGAGGCCAGAATCACCCCGTTGCCCGGATTCACCCCGTGCGAGTACGCGACGCTTGTGCTCCACTCGCGCCAGCTCCGGCTCAGCCGCGCCGTCCCCATCCAGCCGTAATATTGCCTCTCTTGCACCTCCAGCTGCGCCGGCACGCCAAGCAACGCAGCGATCTCGGGGTCGACCGGGGCCCGGCCCAACGATTTCGTGTCCATCCGGTAGCCCCCGAGCTGCAAAGAGATCTCCGTCTGCGGCGACAGCTGGTGGCTCACTCCGATGCTCGCAAACTGCGCCTGATTGTCGCCGAACAGACTCGGGTAGCTGAAGGTGCTGTAGCCGTAATTCAGGCCCGCTACCGTGCGCTGGCTGACCCGGTAGCTGGCGCTCCCGAAGGCGCCGATAGAGTTCAGGTCCCGCAGCCCGCGTCCCTTGCGTCTCACATAGCCCGCCTGGAAAGCGCCCTGGAATGCCCAGCGCATGGTCGGCTGATAGGTCGCCCCTGCCGTGGTCGAGTAAAAATTCACCCTCGAGCTGAACAGCTCATTGTCAACCAGCCCGTTTGCGGCGAAATCCTCCACCGGTGCGGCAACCGACCCCGCCGCAGGCATCAGGGAAACTCCCGTCAGCCCCCACCCGCCGAAGATGCCCGCCGGCGCGCCGTAGCCGAACCCGCCCAGACTGGAACCCGCCATCTGGGAAGCGAATAATCCCACGTGATCCGTCGCGCGGTGCCGCACCGTGACGCCCGCCACCTGGCTCAGACCCCTGATGCCAAACGTGTGGTTGTACTTCTGGTAATTGGCCGTGTAAAAGAGCCCGATCGACGTCTTTTCCCAGGCCTTGACGCCGCTGATTCCCGCCGCGCCTCCATAACCGTAAAAATCGGTCCGCGCGCCGGGCGGCAGCCGGTCCTGGCCGAGAATCTGCGAGTAGGAGCCGTTCGCCGACAGCCAGGGCCGGAAAGCAAACCGCGTCGGGTCCACATTGTTGCCGCTGTCCGCTCCGCTGAAAATTCCTCCGGGCATCCCGCCAGTCCCCCACTGCGCGTGGACGAGGCCGCCGGAAAACACCATCCCGGCCGCCAGCCCGAACGCGGCCAACCCCGATCGGATCATTCTTCTCACGGTTCCTCCTCCGTGTGCGGTTCGGCCTCGCCGCGCACACTTCACCTGCCGGCAGCAAGCATTCCCAATTCTACGACGATCTCCGCGCGCCACACAGGATCTCCGGTACTATCATTCACAGTCTTTTGTACTCGCCGGTTCCGGTAAGTCCCGGGCCGATCGGCTAAACTGAAATCAGACCCTGATGCCCGTGTCGGCCACGCTGCGCCCCATCCTCGTGCTGGTGGCCTTTCTTCTCCTGATCCCCGCTTCGGCCCAGGAACCCCAGGGCCAGCTGGACGCCTCGCCCACGCTGTTCACCGTCATGGCCGCCCTGAACGCCTCCGGCTTTGACGAAGGGCTGAACTCCCCGAACACGCATCCGCTCCGGCGCCAGATGCTCGAGTGGGTCGCCCGCCGCAATCCTCCCTCGCTCGCAAAAATCAGGGACTTCATCTCTTCGCGCCGCGCCGACACGCCCGCCGCCGAGCTCAGCCGCTACGTCACCCTCGCTCTCAGCCTCGACGGGCCCCCGAATTTCAAGCCCCGTTTCCACGCCCAGCTCATGCCCCCGGAGACGGTCCCGCTCGAAGGCCTGGTCCCGCTGCTCGCCCGCTTCTACCAGGAGGCCGAGATCGAGGAGGCTTTCCGCCGCGCCCAGCCTTTCTTTGAACAGGTCATCGCCGCCTACCACCAGCCCGTCACCGAGGCCATCCTCGAAGCCAACGTCTATCTTCGCAACCCGACCTCCGGCCTGCGCGGCCGCCGGTTCCAGATCTTCATCGAGCTGCTGGCCCCGCCCAATTACGTCATCTCCCGCATGCTCGGCGATGATTTCTTCGTCGTCGTCACTCCCTCGCCCCGGCCGCGCGTGCGCGATATCCGCCACGCCTATCTCGACCACCTCATCGATCCCCTGGTCATTCGCTACGGCCCCTCCCTCGAGGCGAAAAAACCGCTCGGCGATTTCGCCCTCGCCGCCCCGCTTCTGCCCGAAGAATACAAAAACGACTTCTCCCGCCTCGCCGCCAAGAGCGCCGTCTATGCCGTCGAGGCCCGCCTCGACCGCGCCCGCGCCCAGGCCATCGTCGACCAGGCCATGCGCGAGGGGTTCATCCTCGCCGCCGCCTTTTACGAGGCGCTCCAGTCTTACGAAAAACAGGAAGAGTCTTTCAACCTGTATTTCCGCAAGATGATCGAGTCGATCGACCTCGCCCGCGAGGACAAGCGCCTCGAGCGGATCGAATTCGCCTCCGCGCCCGCGGGCCGCAAGGCGGAGGCCGCGCCCCCGCCCGTCCCCGCCGCCGAAAAGGAGCTCGAACAGGCTGAAAAACTCTACGAGGCGCGCGACCTCGACGCCGCCGCCGAAATCTTCCGCCGCGTCTACGCGTCTGATGTGGCAAAGCCTCTCAAGGCCCGCGCCGCTTACGGGCTGGGCCGCATCGCCGCCCTGAACCGGCAACTCGATCTTTCCCAGCAATGGTTCGAGCGCACGCTCGAACTCGACCCGGAACCCTTTGAGCGCGCCTGGGCGCTCGTCTATCTGGGCCGGCTCGCCCGCGCTGCGCGCGACCCGGAAGCCGCCGTGCGCCACTATCAGGCCGCCCTCGCCGTCGAAGGCGCCAGCGAGGCGGCCCGCAACGCCGCGCGCGCCGAGCTGGCCCAGGTCGCCGAACAGTTGAAACCACCCCAGGCGCCATGATCTTTTTACAGAGATAAGGAACTTGCACGATGATTCGTCCCCTGATTCGCACCCTTCTCAGCGCTGCCCTCGCGGCCGCGCTCGTCCCCGCCCAAACGGCCAACCCCAAGCCGCCTCAGCCGAAAAGCCAGAAAGAGTTCGAGGCTATCCAGGCCATCTTTAATGCCGTTAACGCCAGAGATCTCGATGGTTGCATTGCTGCTGCCAAAGAATTGGTCACAAGATTCGCTGACACGGAGTTCAAGGCCACAGCCTTTTACGTTGGCGCTTCCTGTTACCAGCAGAAAGGCGATCTCGAAAACGCCATCGCCTGGGCCGAGCAGGCCCTCGAGGCGGATCCCAAGTTCTACGGCGCCCAGCTCATGATCGCCAACGCGCTTGCGCTCCGCACCCAGGAGTTCGACCTCGACCGCGAAGAGAAGCTGGGCCGTGCCGAAAAGCTGGCCAAGGATGCCATGAACCTCATCAACTCCTCCCCCAAGCCGCGCCCCGACATCAGCGACGAACAGTGGGAGGCCGCCAAGAAGGACTTCCTCGCGCAGGCCCACGAAGCGCTCGGCCTCGCCGCCCTTGTCCGCAAGAACTATGCGGGCTGCGCCTCCGAACTGTCCACCGCGGCCTCGCTCGCTTCGCAGCAGGACGCCTCGCTGATGGTGCGCCTTGCCAACTGCCAGATCCATGACAACAAGCCGGAGGAGGCCCTTGCCCTGCTCGAGAAGGTCCTCAGCGATCCGAACGTCCCCGGCCAGGTCAAGAACGTCGCCGCACAGCTCAAGGTCGACGCCAACAAGAAGAAGGCCGAAGCCGCCAAGTAAACCTCCATGCCTGCGCCGCCGGAGGAGCTGGAATCCTGCATCGGATACCACTTCCGCGACCGGGAACTGCTCCTCCGCGCGCTCACTCACAAATCCCTTCGCGCCGAGTCCTCGCCCGAGGTCGAGCACAACGAGCTGCTGGAATTTCTCGGCGATTCCATTCTCGGCTTCCTCGCTTCGGAATTCGTCTTCCGCCTGGCTCCCGGCGCCCGCGAAGGCGACCTCTCCCGCCTGAAAGCCCATCTGGTCAGCGCATCCCGGCTCCACGAAGTGGCCCTCGCCATCGGCCTCGGACGCTACCTCCGGCTCGGCAAGGGCGAAGAGCGCAGCGGCGGACGCTCGAAAAAGGCCCTTCTGGCCGATGCGTTCGAGGCCTTGCTCGCCGCCATCTACCTCGACGCCGGACCTGGTGAAGGACTCGAGGTCTGCCGCCGGCTCCTGTCCCGATTCCTCTGGCCTGCGGTCGAAAGCGAGGCCGCTTCCGCCTCCTCGATCCCCGTCGACCCCAAGAACGCGTTGCAGGAACTCGCCCAGGCCCGCCGCCTGCCGATGCCCCGCTACTCCCTCATCGCCCAGTCCGGCCCGGAACACGCCAAGGTGTTCACCGTCGAAGCCCGCCTCGGCCCGGGCCGTTCCGCCGCGGCCCAGGCCAGCTCGAAAAAGGCCGCCTCGCAGAAAGCCGCCTCCCTGCTGCTCGAGCAGCTCCGCTCGGAACTTGAGAGCCCCTCGGCCCCGGCCTCGCCGCCCCCGCCACAGGACCGCTGAATCCCCATTTTCAGAGTCAGGCATCTGAATTTTGCCGCCCGCGGGAGTACTCTGGAGGGAGGAGCGTACCATCCATGCCTGATCGCGCATCCCGTCTTCGCGCCGCTCTGGAACGCCGCCAGGCCCTCGTTGTGCCGGGCTGCCACGACGCCCTGAGCGCCCGCATCATTGAATCGGCCGGATTCGAGGCCGTCCAGGTTTCCGGCTTCGGCCTCGCCGGCTCCCTGCTGGCTTTGCCGGACGTCGGCCTTGTCGAAATGAAGGACATCCTCGACATCACCGGCAACATCAACCGCGCTGTCAGGATCCCGGTCATGGCCGACATCGACACCGGAGGCGGAAATGCCCTCAATGCCGCCCGCATCACCGAACGCCTGATCGAGATGGGCATCGCCGGCGTCAACATCGAGGACCAGGTCTTTCCCAAGCGCTGCGGCCATATGGAAGGCAAGCAGGTCATCAGCGCCGAAGAGATGGCCGGCAAGGTGCGCGCCATGGCCGACGTGCGCGCCCGCAGCGGGCGCGACATCGTCATCAACGCCCGCACCGACTCGTATGCCGTGCTCGGCCTCGATGAAGCCATCCGCCGCGCCAATCTCTATCTCGAAGCCGGCGCCGACATGGCCTTCATCGACGGCATCGGCACGCGCGCCGACATCGAGCGCGCCGCCCGCGAAATCCGCGGCCTGCTTTCGGTCAATCTCATGGACGCCGTCACCGGGGTGAAGACCGAGCTCATCCCTATCCCCGAACTCGCCGCCATGGGCGTCGCCCGCGTTTCCATCCCCGTGGCTTCCATCCTGGTGATGCACCGCGCGCTCACCGATTTCTTCTGCGACCTGCGCAACTCCCCCACCGGCATCCTCGCCGGCGAAGTCCACCGCCTCTCCTCTTTCCGCGGCTACACCAACTTCGTCGGCCTGCCCGAATACCGGGAGATGGAAAACCGGTATCTGCCGCCACGGCACGCCGTCTCCTGAGGAGGCCCGCCATGAGCATGACCCTGGCCGAGAAGATTCTCGCCCGCGCCTCTGGCCGCTCGCGCGTCGCCCCCGACGAGATCGTCGTCGCCGACGTCGACCTCGCCATGAGCCACGAGAACGCCGACCTCGTCCGCAAGGCGTTCCTTGAAATCGGCGCCCCGCGCGTGTGGGACCCCGAAAAGATCGTCATCATCTTCGATCACCGCATCCCGGCCGAAAGCGAGAAGACGGCTGCCACCCACAAGGCCGTCCGCGAATTCGTCCGCCAGCAGGGCATCCGCCACTTTTACGACGCCGGCCGCGGCGGCATCTGCCACCAGGTGCTCGCCGATAACGGCCACGTCAAGCCGGGCATGGTGGTCGTCGGCACCGACTCCCACACCACCACCCACGGCGCCTTCGGCGCTTTCGCCACCGGCATCGGCGCCACCGAAATGGCCGGGGTGTGGGTGGAAGGCAGGCTCTGGTTCAAGGTGCCCTCCACCATCCGCATCGAAGCCGAGGGCGAGTTCGCCCCGTGGGTCTCCGCCAAGGACCTGATTCTCTGGATCATCGGGAAACTCGGCGCGGCCGGCGCCGACTACCGCGCCGTGGAATTCGACGGCAGCGCGGTGCGCCGCATGAGCGTCGCTTCCCGCATGGTGCTCTGCAATCTCTCCATGGAAATGGGCGCCAAGGTGGCCTTCACGCCGGTGGCCGAAATCGGCCCCGACCCGGAAGCCGAGTACGAGCGCACGCTGCACATCCACCTCGGCTACGACATCCCGGAGCCGCAAATCGCCTGCCCGCACTCGGTCGACAACGTCAAGCCGCTTTCCGCCCTCGGCGAGGTGAAGGTCCATCAGGCGGTGCTCGGCTCCTGCACCAACGGCCGGCTCGAGGATCTCGAGATCGCCGCGCGCATCCTGTCCGGCCGCAGCGTGCATCCCGACACGCGTCTCATTGTGATTCCCGCCTCGCAGCGCATCTGCCTGGAAGCCATGCGCCTCGGCTATCTGGGGACGCTCATCGAAGCCGGGGCCATCGTCAATCCGCCCGGCTGCGGCCCCTGCGTCGGCGTTCACCAGGGCATCCTGGCCGCCGGCGAGGTCTGCGTCTCTTCCACCAACCGCAACTTCATCGGCCGCATGGGCAGCAAGGATTCCTTCGTGTATCTGGCCAGCCCGGCCGTCGTCGCCGCTTCCGCCGTCGCCGGGCGCATCATCCACCCCGAAGCCGTCATGGCAAAGGAGAACGCCCATGTCTGACGCTTCCCCCATCCTCCGCGGCCGCGTCGCCGCCGTGCTTGGCGCCAACATCGACACCGACCTCGTCTACCCGGGCCGGTATCTCAACATCACGGACCGCGAGAAGACCGCCGAACACCTCTTCGAGCTGGCCTGGCCGGAAATCCGCTCCCGGCTGCGCCCCGGCGATTTTATCGTCGCCGGCCCCAACTTCGGCTGCGGCTCGAGCCGCGAGCAGGCCGCCGCGGCCCTGAAATACGCCGGCTGTGGCGCGGTCATCGCCGCCAGCTTCGCGCGCATCTTTTACCGCAACGCCATCAACCTCGGCCTGCCTGCCGTGGTGAGCCCTTCGGCCGCCGCGCAGTGCGGCGAGGGCAACGAGCTGGAGATCGACCTCTCCGCTGGCGAGATCCACAATCTCTCCCGCAACATCACCATCGCCGCCGCCCCCCTGGACCCGCGCGCCATCTAGCTGGTCCGCTCGGGGGGACTCATCCCGTGGCTCAAAGCGAAGTACGCTGCGCCCGCCGCAGGCTGATTCACACCAGGAGGATTCCCGCCATGGCCAAACACCAGATCGCCTGGCTTCCCGGCGACGGCATCGGCGTCGAGGTCTGCCAGGCCGCCCGTCTCGTGCTCGACGCCGCCGGCTATGACGCCGACTACCACCCCGGCGACATCGGCTGGCGCTTCTGGGTCACCGAAGGCGACCCCCTGCCGCCGCGCACGCTCGAGCTGCTCAAGCGCACCGAGTGCGCCTTCTTCGTCGCCATCACCTCGAAACCCGCCGCCGAAGCCGCCCGCGAGCTCGCGCCCGAGCTCCAGGGCCGCGGCCTCATCTACCGCAGCCCCATCGTCCGCATGCGGCAATTGCTGGATCTCTACATCTGCCAGCGGCCTTGCCGCGCGATCCCCGGCAACCCGCTCAACTACCGCGAGGGCATCGACATCGTCGTCTTCCGCGAAAACACGGAGGGCATGTATATCGGCGTCGAATTCCCGCGGGCGCCGGAAGCGTTCTACGCCGAGCCGGCGATGAGCCGCATCCCCCGCGACGCCGCCATCTCCATCCGCAGCGTTACCGCCCGCGCCTCGCGCCGCATCGTGGAGGCGGCCTTCCGCTTCGCCCGCGAGCACGGCCGCCGCAAGGTCACCGCCGTGCACAAGGCCAACGTGCTGCGCGCCACTTGCGGCCTGTTCCTCGAGCAGGCCGCCGAGGTCGCCGCCGCCTGGCCCGACATCGAGTTCGACACCGCCAACGTCGACGCCATCTGCATGTGGCTGCTCAAGAACCCGCTCAACTACGACGTCATCGTCACCACCAACCTCTTCGGCGACATCCTCTCCGACCTCTGCGCCCAGCTCGTCGGCGGCATGGGTTTCGCCTACAGCGGCAACATCGGCGACAATTACGCCGTCTTTGAACCGACTCACGGCTCCGCGCCCAAATACGCCGGACTCAACAAGGTGAACCCCATCGCGGCGATCCTCGCCGCGGCGATGATGGCCGGCTGGACCGGCGAGAAGGAAGTCGAGGCGGCCATCCACAAGGCTGTCGAAGAGGTCGTCCGCCGCGGCGAGCCGCGTACCTACGACATGGGCGGTTCGTCCACCACCATGCAAATGGCCGAAGCGATCGCCGCCGAAGCCGCCCGCATCCGCTCCTCCGGCCTTTCCGGCTGAGCCGGTTTCCAGGCCGGGAGAAGCCGCACCCCATCCTGCGTGCCATCGGATTCCGCGGAAGCGGAACGGCGGCGCGCCGCTATATCGCGGCGCGGCGGGAAATCGCCGAGGGGAGAGTCCCCAAATGGGGAATTGACCGCCATTCCGCGGCCGCCTATACTCGCACTGATCGGAAATTCGTTCCCCCGGCCCGAACGGCCGGCGCGGCTGCGCGCGCCGGGAAAAACCGTGCGGACCAGGCGAGCCACAGCGGGCTTGCGAACGAAATTCTGCCTGGAGGTAGAGGAAATGGCGGTGCTCACGTTCTACTTTCCTGTTCTGAAGGCGCTCGAGCAGGGGGCTGTCATCCGCAAGGCCATGCAGGCCGTGCTGCTCGTCGCCGCGGTTCTGGTCGCCCTGTCGGGCCTGCTGACGGTGATCGCAGTGCTGAAGTTCGCCTTCCAGATGCCAAGCTCCGAGGTAACCATCGGCGGGCTGCTGCTGGCCGTGTTCCTGTTGGCTGCGTTCGCGGCCATGACGCAAATCTTGTGGTACCGGTCATCCTCCGTCAGGGAAATCCCGGAGGGGCCATACACGGTGGTTCCGATTTTCTCTCTCCTGCTGAGAACGGTGGGCGAGCTTTACGCCACGATGCTCGCCTTCCTCGGCCTGGGCGGCTGCCTCTTCATCTGGCTGACCAGGACAAGTCCTCTCGATGTGATGGGACGGTACGGCGAATTGCTCCCGGATATGCTCCGCGGCGGCACTTCGTTTCTTTCCGGGATCACATTTGCCGGCTTGTCGCTGGTCTTCGCCCTGTTGGCGTTGGTCTTCTTTTACTTCCTCGCCGAGACGTCCATGGTCCTCGTCGACATTGCCATCCAGCTTCGGCAGAAACCTCAGCCACAGGCGCAGGCCGTGGCCGCGGGCTTCTCTTCCCCTTCCGCCGGGACCGCCCTGTAGACGGGCAGGCCGGCACACGGTTCGCCTCTTGCAACACACAGGGCGCCTCCGGCACGGGCTGGCCGGTTCTGTCCTGCGCCTGGAAACAGCGTGCCGGCGCGCCGGCGTAGAATGGCGGCCATGAACCGACGCGCTTTTCTCGCCGCGGCGGCGGCTGCCGCGGCGCCGCCGCCCGCGCCGCGCAAAGACCCGCGTCCCGATATCGTCATCATCCTCGCCGACGACCTCGGCTTCTCCGACATCGGCTGCTACGGCGGGGAAATCGAAACGCCCCACCTCGACCGCCTGGCGCAGCGCGGCGTCCGTTTCTCGCAGTTTTATTGCGCTGCCCGCTGCTGCCCGACGCGCGCCTCGCTGCTCACCGGCCTCTACCCGCACCAGGCCGGCGTGGGCCACATGGTCGAGGACCGCGGGCTGCCCTCCTATCAGGGTTATCTCAACCGGCGCTCGGTCACGCTGGCCGAAGCGCTCAAGCCCGCCGGCTACGCGACGCTGATGTCCGGCAAGTGGCACGTGGGCGAGCGCCGGCCGCACTGGCCCTGCGACCGCGGCTTCGACCATTACTTCGGCCTCATCAGCGGCGCATCCAGCTACTTCCGCCTCGATCCCGGCCGCACGATGGCCATCGACTACGAACCCTTCACGCCGCCCGAAAAGGACTTCTACATGACGGACGCCATCACCGATCACGCCGTCCGCATGGTGCGCGAGGCGGCCGCGCGCCCGCGTCCGTTCCTCCTCTATCTCGCCTACACGGCGCCGCACTGGCCCCTGCATGCATTGCCCGCAGACATCGAAAAATACCGCGGCCGCTACCGCAAGGGCTGGGACCGCCTGCGCGCCGAACGGCACGAGCGCATGATCGCCATGGGCCTCGTCGACCGCAGCTGGCCGCTGTCGCCCCGCGACGAGGGCGTGCCGGCCTGGGATTCGCTCACGGACAAGGAAAAAGACGAGTGGGACCTGCGCATGGCCGTCTACGCCGCGCAGGTGGACCGCATGGACCGCGGCATCGGGCGCGTGCTCGCCGAACTGGAAAAGTCGGGCCGCCTCGACAACACGTTCGTTCTCTTTCTCTCGGACAACGGCGGGTGCGCGGAGGAAAACATCGGCGGCGGCATGGAGAAGAAGG
>Ga0308417_1002295_pt1 | contig 12713 bp, 8 predicted proteins | sample HotsprSampleOS65_FD_203528 | JGI IMG/M metagenome (GOLD analysis project Ga0308417, IMG submission 203528) | Hot spring phototrophic mat microbial communities from Octopus Spring, Yellowstone National Park, Wyoming, United States - 20090730_OS65 ... | reverse complement strand
TCCAAGTATGCCGCACCACTGCTGGCAAGGATGGCACAGAGCGAACGCGAATCCCGCACCCTAGCAGCCCTGCGTGACGCGCTGCTGCCCAAACTCCTGAGCGGCAAGATAGACGTTCCTGCCTGCGCCGCGGACGTCGCGGCAGGCAGGTCGGCCCTTGAAGGTGCGGCGGACCCGCCCGCGCAGGCGGGGGAGGTGGCGTGATGGCGGATATCAATCTCACCCAGGCCGAGGCCGACGCCCTGATTGCCATGGAAAAGCACCGGGTCAACGAGGACCGGCACGATTTCCCGCTCGGCGGAGGGGCGCTGGCGGTGCCCCTTCAATCGCCCGACAGGCGCGAGCAGTTCCTGCTGGACATCACCCGGAGCCGTATCGACCTTCTCAAGGGGACCTACCAGAACCGGGCGCGACAGGTAGTCCTCCTCGTGCGGTTGGACTTCGGGGGAGCGCCCCACCGAAACCCCGACGATGCGGAGGTCCCCAGCCCGCACCTGCACATCTACCGGGAGGGATACGGGGACAAGTGGGCCGTGCCGGCCCCCCGGGACAAGTTTGGCGACACCGGCGATCTTTGGCGGACGCTTGAGGACTTCATGCGGTTCTGCAACATCACCCGGCCGCCGCACATCGAGCGAGGGCTCTTCTGATGATCCAGGAAATCCAAAGACTGCTGAACGATTACCTCGCGTGGCTGCGGGACAAGACCACACTGCGCCGCGTGGGCGACGAGTGGGTCGAAATCACGACGCCGTACCTCGACCGGCATAACGATTACATCCAGATATACGTCAGGAGGGGCGATGGCGGGTTCCTGTTGACGGATGACGGGTACACCATCGGCGACCTAGAGCAGTCCGGGTGCAAGTTGGAGAGCCCGAAGCGCCAGGAGTTGCTGAGAATGACCCTGAACGGGTTCGGGGTTCGGTTGCGGGAACGGGCGCTTGAGGTTCACGCCACGCCCGACAATTTTGCCCTGAGGAAGCACAACCTGGTTCAGGCGATCCTCGCCGTGAACGACATGTTCTATCTGGCCGTCCCGATGGTCGCGAGCCTGTTCTATGAGGACGTGGTGGCGTGGCTGGACCTCCACGAGATTCGTTACACGCCCAAGGTGAAGTTCACGGGAAAGACCGGCTTCGACCACCTCTTTGATTTCGTGATACCCAAGTCGCGTCGGCAGCCCGAGCGAATCCTCCAGACCATCAACCGCCCAAGCCGGGATACGGCCCAGTCGCTTATCCTCTCCTGGATCGACACGAAGGAGGTCCGCCCGCCCGATTCGAGGGCGTTTGCGCTGCTCAACGACAGCGAGCAACCGGTTTCATCGGCGGTCATTGACGCACTGGTGAACTACGACGTTAGGCCCGTCCCCTGGAGTCGTCGTGAGGAGGTCCGCGAGGAGTTGGCGGCATGAGCCCCTATCTTGACGAAGCCAAGGTTGAGATCGCCACCGTGGATTATTTCCGCGAGATGGGCTACGAGTACGCCTTCGGGCCGGACATCGCGCCGGACGGGCCGCGCCCCGAGCGGGCCGACTATGGCCAGGTGGTGCTCATCGGCCGGCTGCGGGATGCCCTGGTGCGGATCAACCCCGACGTGCCGCTGGAGGCCATCGAGGAGGCCGTCCGCAAGGTGACCCGGCCGGAAAGCCCGTCGCTGGTCGTCAACAACCGCGCCTTCCACCGGCTGCTGACCGACGGCGTGGACGTGTCGTGGCGCGAGGAGGGCCAGGAGCGGCACGGCAAGGTCTGGCTCATCGAGCGCGAAGCGGCCAGGATGGACTGCAACGAGTTCCTGGTGGTCAATCAGTTCACGGTCATCGAGGCCAAGCGCAACCGCCGCCCGGACGTGGTGGTGTTCGTCAACGGCCTGCCGCTGGCGGTCATCGAACTGAAGAACCCGGCGGAGGAGAAGACGACCGTTTACGAGGCCTACAAGCAGCTCCAGACCTACAAGGCCGAGATTCCGAGCCTGTTCGTCTATAACGAACTGCTGGTCATCTCGGACGGTTTTGCGGCTCGGGCGGGGACGATTACGTCGGGCTGGGACCGTTTCATGCCCTGGCGGACGATTGACGGGACGGCGCTGGCGCCCAGCGGGACGGTGGAACTGGAGGTGCTGGTCAAGGGTATCTTCGAGAAGGCGCGGCTGCTGGACTACGTGGTGCACTTCATCACCTTCGAGGACGACGGCAAGGAGATCGCCAAGAAGGCGGCGGCCTACCACCAGTACTGGGCGGTGAACCGGGCGGTGGAGTGCACGGTGGAGGCCAGCCGACCGCAGGGCGACCGGCGGATCGGCGTTGTTTGGCACACGCAGGGGTCGGGAAAGAGCCTGTCGATGGTTTTCTATGCCGGGAAGGTCATCAAGCACCCCGCGATGGAGAACCCGACGCTGGTCGTCATCACCGACCGCAACGACCTGGACGACCAACTGTTCGGCACGTTCAGCGTCAACAGCGACCTCCTGCGGCAAAGGCCGGTGCAGGCGGAGAGCCGCGAGCACCTGAAGCAACTCTTGCGCGTGGCCTCGGGCGGCGTGGTCTTTACGACGCTTCAGAAGTTCGAGGGCGGCGAGGCACTGAGCGAGCGGCGGAACATCGTCGTCATCGCCGACGAGGCCCACCGCAGCCACTACGGGTTCAGCGCCCGGCTGGACCGCACGAGCGGCCAGATCAAGTACGGCATGGCCAAGTACCTGCGGGACGCCCTGCCGAACGCGTCGTTTATCGGCTTCACCGGGACGCCTCTGGAACTGGACGACAAGAGCACGCCGGCGGTCTTCGGCGACTACATTGACAAGTACGACATCCTGCGGGCCGTACACGATGGGGCCACCGTGCCCATCTACTACGAATCCCGGCTGGCGAAACTGGAACTGGCCGAGGAGGAGAAGCCCCGCATCGACCCGGAGTTCGAGGAAATCACCGAGGGCGAGGAGGAAGAAGAGAAGCAGCGGCTCAAGAGCAAGTGGGCGGCGCTGGAGGCGATGGTCGGCACGGAGAAGCGGATCGGCCTGGTCGCCAGAGACCTCGTCGACCACTTCGAGAAGCGGCTGGAGGCGATGGACGGCAAGGCGATGATCGTGTGCATGTCGCGGCGAATCTGCGTGGACATGTACCGGGCGATCATCCGTCTGCGGCCCGAGTGGCACAGCGACGATGACGCGCTGGGGGTTGTCAAGGTGGTGATGAGCGGGTCGGCCTCTGACCCGCCCGATTGGCAGCCGCACGTTCGGACCAAAGCCGAGCGCGAGGCTATCGCCAAGCGGTTCAAGGCCCCGGGCGACCCGCTGCGGATCGTGATCGTCCGCGACATGTGGCTGACCGGGTTCGACGTGCCGTGCCTGCACACGATGTACCTGGACAAGCCCATGAACGGGCACAACCTGATGCAGGCGATTGCCCGGGTGAACCGTGTCTTCCGGGACAAGCCCGGCGGCCTGGTGGTGGACTACCTCGGCATCGCCGACGCCCTGAAACGTGCCCTGCACACCTACACTGCCAGCGGCGGCCAGGGGCAGGCGACAGTTGACCAGGAACAGGCGGCGGCCGTGATGATGGAGAAGTACGAGGTCGTGCGCGACCTGCTGCATGGCTTCGACTATCAGTCCATCCTGACCGCTGAGGCCGGCCAGAGGATGAACGGCGTCGTGCGGGCGATGGAGTTCATCCTGGGGCTTGAGGACGGCAAGGCGCGGTATCTCCAGGCGGTGGCGGCGCTGTCGAAGGCGTTCGCCCTGGCCGTGCCGCACGAGAAGGCGTTGGCCATCCGGGATGAAGTCGGGCTGTTCCAGGAGGTTCGCTCGGCCTTGGTGAAGGCGACGGTATCCGAGAGGGAGCGGACGCCGGACGAGTTGGAGTTGGCCGTCCGGCAACTGGTCTCCCGTGCCGTGTATTCGACCGAGGTCGTGGACATCTTCGCGGCGGCGGGGCTTGAGAAGCCGGACATTTCGATCCTGTCCGACGAGTTCCTGGCGGAGGTCCAGCGACTGCCGCAGCGTAACCTTGCCCTGGAACTGCTGAAGAAACTCATTAGCGACGAGATCAGGACGCGGCTGAGAAAGAACGTAGTGCTTGCCCGTTCGTTCGCGGAGATGCTTGAACAGGCGGTGCGGAAGTACCAGAACCGAGCAGTGGAAGCGGCGCAGGTCATCGAGGAACTTATCCGGTTGGCGCAGGACATCCGAAAGGCCCAGTCGCGCGGGCAGGAGATGGGCCTGTCCGACGACGAGGTGGCCTTCTATGACGCGCTCGCCGACAACGAGAGCGCCCGCCAGGTCATGGGCGACGAGAAACTGCGATTCCTGGCTCAAGAGCTTGTGGACCGCGTCCGGCAGAGCGTGACCATTGACTGGCAGGTTCGGGAAAACGCGCGGGCGCAGATACGGGTGATGGTCAAGCGGATACTCCGCAAGTACGGCTATCCGCCCGACATGCAGCAGCGGGCGACGGAGCTCGTGCTGGAGCAAGCAGAGGTCCTTTGCAAGGACTGGGCAGAGAACTAGGCGGAAGCAATGCGAGCCAAGGCCAGAGCGACATTGCGAAAGGACATCCTTCGTAGCCTGCGGAGGCAAGGCTATGTCGTGCACGATGGCCGCGTTGAGCTGCCAGAAGACACGACCAAGGACGACCTTCGGCGTGTCAACGAAATGGCCTGCTTGAAGAAGCGCGAGGAGGCGCGCCTGCGGCTCACCAGATATGAGGATCGCTTGCTGCAACGCATCGCATCAGGACCGGAAGTAGTCCCCGAGAACGTGTCGCCCAGGCTAGTCCAGGTGAAAAGTGATTCGGAAGATGAACTGCTGTTTCGTTACATCTGCCTCCACTGGAGCATTCCGGTCTCTTCCGGCTATGGTAGACGTCTTCGCTTTCTTGTCGAGGACCAAAGCAATGGCAAACTGATGGGTCTCTTTGGGCTTGGCGACCCGGTCTATTCCCTCCGAGCGCGCGATCAGTGGATAGGTTGGGACGCTAACGCGAAGAAGGAACGCCTTTATCATGTGATGGACGCCTTCGTGTTGGGCGCGGTGCCGCCGTATAGCAGCTTGCTGTGCGGAAAGCTCGTGGCCATGCTTGCGATGTCCGATACGGTGCGCAAAGCGTTCCGGGACCAGTATGGCGGTCGAGAGACGCTGATCAGCGGTCGTGTCCGCAAGCCGTATTTGGCCCTTATCACCACAACGTCCGCCCTTGGGCGCTCATCCATGTATAACCGTATTCGTGTTGATGGTGTTAACTACTGGCACCGCGTCGGGACTACAGAGGGCTGGGGAGAGTTTCATTTCTCGAACGGCGTCTATGCTGACATCCGCGCCTACGCTGAGCGATGGTGCCAACCGACCGCCAAGAAGGAGCCGTGGGGCAATGGGTTTCGCAACAAGCGGGAAGTCATCAGAAAGGTCCTCTCCAGGATCGGGCTGTCCACTGAGCTGCAAAACCACGGCATCCAGCGCGAAATCTACGCCGCTCCGCTCGGCCATGATGCGCTGGCGTTCCTGCGCGGCGAGACCGAGCGGCCGCGGTTCTTCAATATGACTGAGGCTGAGATTTGGAACCTCTTTCGGCACCGCTGGTTTTTGGCCAGAGCTGAGAGATGCCCCGAGTTCAAAGCCTTCGAGCGCGAATGCTACCGACTGTGGACACCTCAGCAGCGGAGGACAAGGTAATGGCTGGACCGGTTGATATCCCTGGTTCGGCACGCCCCTTCGCTGACCTGCCCGCTGGCCTGGTCGAGGAGGTGCTGGCCGGCGCGACGCAGGTGGGCACGCATCTGCTTGGCGACTTCACTCGCATGAAACAGGAGAAAGCCGGTCTTCGGAAGAAGCTCGAGGATGTGCAACTCATCGGCCACGAGTCCGACCTACCCAGCCCGCATATCCCAACGACCTGTGCTGCGGACGGCTCGTATGCCGTCGAGCGATTGCTGGCCGCTGACCTCGCGGCTGCTGCAGCCGTTGCCGTGGAGGGACTCACCCCGCCCAGTGAGACGCGGCACTGGGACGTCCCGCACCACCGAACCTTCGTGAGAGCGGAGGTCCATCACGACGGGACGCAGACGGTTCTCAGGGCCGTGATGCTTGGGGGCGAACTTGAGTTGGCGGTTGCTGCGCCACACGATCTCGTGTTGCTCGACATGACCATGGCCCTTCCCGTGATCTACTTCAACCAAGCGTTTGCGAAGGCCAATGAGATCAGCAGAGAACTGGGCGCGGATGCCGTGGCATGCGTGCGTGAATTCCAGCAGCACGGACTCGATTTCATCAAGCACTACCGCGACATCCTGAAGTGCCCGCGGTCCGACAAGGCTTACGCAGGCCTCCCGAAGTATGCGACGAGGCGGGAAGTGGGCGAGAAGGCCGGGTGGCCGTCACATCACGATGACCGTTCGCTGCTGACGATGCTTCTGCGCCCGGGCGAGTTCACACAGCCCCAGCCGATGTCGGACAGTGACTTCCATTTGCACACGCCCGGACCACACGGCACTGCGGCCGATGCGCTCAAGGCTATAGCCGACGAGGTGGTGGCGGCGCTAAAGGACATCAAGGTGGTGTATTACCGCCCGCATGCATTCATTCCCGCATTGCGTGTTGAAGTGGGCTCTGCTGTGGCCGACAACCCGCATCGGCTGGCGATGGTCCTACGAGGCCTGAAGGAACAGTCTGTGGTGGCATCCATGCTGGAGCCGTATCCGCTGTACATGGCTGACCGAATGGCCAAGTCTCTGGCTGCGGCGATTCCGGCTTTTCGGCAGGTGGCAACTCAGCGAATCAGTGCCGAGTACGACGGCGACATAGGCGAAGTCTTCTTTGCAATGCACGGCTATCGAAGCGAAGGCGGCCGGTAAGGAGTGTGCCCATGGCAGCAAATCCTGGTCTCAAGCAGCTTGACACGGTGATCGCCCAGACTGAGCGCCTCGGCGTCATCGGATCGCCGTCACGCACCTCCGAACTCGCCGTCGACGTGGTCGGGACCGCTGTCGGCCGCAAGCTGGTCGGCGAGCTCGCCATGTTCTCGTTCCGGCAGGACGGCGTCGCCCATTACGCCCTCGGTCAGATCACCGAAATAGAGCTGAGGAACGTCTGGCATGAGGACCCGACGATGCGGTCCCTAATTCGCCAGAGGGGGAAAGTGGACGCCGTCAGTGAGCGTCAGGACACGCACCTCGGCAAGATGACGATCAGCGCGGTGTTCAAACACACGTCCGTACCAACGGGTGCTTCGGATATGTCAGGCGGCACCAGCTATGAGCCCAGCATCATGGGCACGGTGCCTTCCACGGGTACGACCATCCATCTCGTGAACGATGATGTACTTGAAACCGTCTTGCACCGGTACAGAGAGCAGATTTTCTACCTTGGTCATGTCTACAGCTCGACGCCGAAGCTGCCTCTCTGGTTCAAGCATTTTGACAGAGGGCCTGACGGGGCCGGAGAGTCTTACCATATCGGTATCTTCGGCAAGACCGGTAGCGGCAAAAGCGTGTTGGCCAAGATGGCGCTGTGCGCTTACATGAGGTACAAGCACATGGGGTTGCTCATCCTTGACCCCCAAGGCGAATTTGCCAAAGACTTCCGGGGAGGTGGAAGCGGCGCAATGCGCATTCCCCTTGCCGGGGTCGCCAGGCAATTCAACAAGCAGGTCGTTCTGCTTTCCGTTCGCAACCTGGTGTTGGATCGGTGGGAGCTGTTCGAGGAGATTCTCTTTGAAAGCGACTTCTTCCAGCAGTTGACCATGCCGAAAGGCGATAACCGACGAGACGCGTGCGCCAAACTTGCCGATGAGCTGCGCAAGAAGAAGGTCAGACTGGAGGATCTTCATGGACGTGCCGCCTTCAACACGGCATGGTCTATCCTCGCCGATGCCAAGGTCCAGCAGGTGTTCTATCGCACCGCCGCGAGTCGTGACCGGTTTGAGTCGGCTCGCGCCGATGCTAACCCCGACGATTTCTTTCAGTACCAATGGCAGCCGGTCACGGCCTTGTTCGACAAGTCACGGAAGAATGCCAAGACAGTCGAGGATGCATTGAACTGGCTCCTGGACCTAAGTCCGCAGGGCGGGGTCCGTCCGATTCTGGTAATCGACCTTTCAAGGGAGCAGGCTCAGGGGCTATTCTGGACGGACATGATTCAGTCGCTGGTAATCAAACGACTGCTGGATGGCATTACGCTTACCGCCGAGCGGCGGTTTCAAGAGGGCCACGAAAGAGGGCTGAACACGTTGGTGCTCATGGACGAGGCGCACCGTCTTGCACCCAGGCAGTTGCCCGAAAACGGCAGCGCGGTTGCAGGTGTGCGAAGTGTCCTCATAGACGCTGTGCGGACGACGCGGAAGTACGGATTGGGGTGGCTCTTCATCAGCCAGACCTTGAGCGCCCTTCACACGGAGATACTCCAGCAGCTCAGAATCCAGTTCTTCGGTTTCGGGCTGTCCATGGGGCAAGAGTTCCAGGCGTTGCGGCAGCTCGTGGGCGGGGATGAGTCAGCCCTGCGGCTTTACGGGTTATTCCGTGATCCTCACTCGTCGTTCGACATCTCCAGTCGACAATACTCGTTCATGACCGTCGGGCCAATAAGCCCGCTATCTTTTGCGGGCACTCCATTATTCTTCAATGCATTTAATACGGTTGAGTCGTTCCTCGTGACGAACAACCTGAGCACCTGAGTCAATCGGCGAGGTGCAGAGCGAGCGGTACGTGCGCTATGCGATGGGGTGGGCCACCAGGGAGGTCTGCGAACAACATGGCCGTGGACTATGAGACGATCCGACGGGAGAACGAGAGGCGCTACGGCACGGACATCGGCCGAATCGGGCCGATGCTGCTGGCGAACCGCTACGCTGAGCGCACGCATTTCATCTACGAGCTTCTTCAGAACGCGGAGGACGCGCTCAAGCGCCGCGGCCCCGAGTGGAAGGGCAAGCGGGTGGTCACGTTCTCGCTAGACGGAGGCTTCCTGCGAGTTTCGCACTATGGCATCCCATTTGATGAGAAGGACGTCCGCGGCATCTGCGGAATCGCAGAGGGCACGAAGGAATTGACGGACATCGGGCGGTTTGGCATTGGGTTCAAGTCGGTGTACGCATTCACTGGCCGGCCGGAAGTGCACTCGGGCGAGGAGGACTTCGCCGTCGAGAACTTCGTCTGGCCGGTTTCAGTCGCGCCCATCGAACGGGACGGCGAAGAGACGGTATTCATCCTGCCCTTCCGGCCCGAAGACGCCGGGGCAGCCACGGAGATTGCGGCTGGGCTGCGGCGGCTCGGGTCTCGCGTACTGCTGTTCCTAAAGGCCGTCGACGAGGTGGCCTGGTGCGTCCAAGGGGGGCCGTCAGGGCATTATCTCCGGGGCAGGCCCACGCCACTGTCTGGGGGAGCGCGGAAGGTTGAACTGATCTGGCAGGAAAGCGGAGATCGCGGCACGCGCGACGAGACGTGGCTTGTCTTCGCCAGGCCGGTGCAGACGGAGGAAGGGAAGGCTACTGGGTGCGTTGAAGTTGCCTTGCGATTGGAGCGACAGGAGGGCAAAGAGACTATGACTATTGCGCGAATAAGCGGCTCGCCGCTGGTCGCCTTCTTCCCTACCGCAATTGAGACGCACCTCGGCTTTCTCGTCCAGGGGCCCTACCGGACCACGCCGAGCCGAGACAACGTGCCAAAGGATGACCCCTGGAACCGGCATCTTGTCCAGGAGACTTCGCAGCTTCTTGTGGACGCGCTCCAGGCCCTGCAGGAAATGAATCTGCTCGATGCCGAAGCGCTTCGAGCCTTACCCCTGGACCGGACGAAGTTCTCCGACGACGCGATGTTCTCCCCGCTGTTCGAGGCCGTCCGCGAGGCCCTGCGAACGCGGGACCTGTTGCCGCGCTACGGAGGCGGGTACGTGGCCGCGTTGCAAGCGAAACTTGCGCGGTCGCAGGAACTGCGGGAGCTGGTGGGCCTAAGTCAACTCGCTTCGCTCTTTGGTCAGGCCGGGTTGGCATGGCTGAGCGAGGACATCACTCAGGACCGCACCCCGGAATTGCGGCAGTACCTGATGCGAGAGCTCCAGGTGCAAGAGGTAAGACCGGAGGACTTGCTGCTAAGGTTGGACAAGCCTTTCCTGGAGGCGCAGAGCGATGAATGGATCGTCAGACTCTACGAGTTCCTCGCAGGATTGCCAGGGCAGCGTGGGCGGTTGGACGAAATACCTCTCATCCGGCTCGCCGACGGCACGCACGTGAAGCCGAAGGACGCTAGCGGCCGGCCGCAGGCGTTCCTGCCGGGGGCGGTCAAGACCGGCTTCCCGACGGTGAAGAACTCGGTCTGCGGGACCGAAACCGCGCGAAAGTTCCTGCAATCCCTCGGCGTGAGGGAGCCGGACCCCGTGGACGACGTGATACTGAACGTCTTGCCCAAGTATCACGCTGCGGAGGAGCAAGTCGGCGACGAAGAATACGCCGACGACGTTCGGCGGTTCCTGGCGGCCTACCAGACCGACTCGACGAGCCAGCGGTCCAAGCTGACGGATGCCCTTGGCAAGGCACGCTGGGTCCGAGCGGTAGATGCGGGCAACGGCTCCAGGCTGATGGCCAAACCGGTAGACGTTTACCTCGCCACGGAGCGGCTGAAATGCCTGTTCGAGGAGGTGCAGGGCGTGCTGCTTGTTGACGCTTCCTGTGACTGTCTCCGGGGAGAGGATGTGCGAGACCTTCTGGTAGCATCCGGCGCGGCGCGCTACCTCCGGCCCGTCCCCGTGCAACCGAACTTCACGTGGAAAGAACTTAGCGAGATGCGCCGCGAAGCCGGACTGGAGCGACACACTTGGAGCGATGGACCTTCAGACCACACGCTCCACGGCCTCGACGCCTTGCTGACGGCGTTGTCCGGGCTCGACCTGACCATCCGCGAAACGAAGGCTCGCCTGCTCTGGGAAGCGCTGGCTGAGCTGGAGAGCCGCGGGACCGCCGTCTTCTCTGGAACCTACAGGTGGGGCTACTCGCACGAGTCCAAGTCGACCACCTTCGACGCGGCCTTTGTGCGGCGGCTGAATGAAGTGGCATGGGTGCCCGGTCCCGACGGTGCGCTTCAGCCGCCAGGGAATGTCTTGTTCGGGCAGACCGGTTGGACGCTGAACCCGTTCCTGCTCTCTAAGATACGCTTCAAGCCACCTGTCGTGGAACAACTTGCCAAGGAGGCGGGCATTGATCCGGGTGTGATCATGCTCTTGAAGCAGCTGGGGCTGACCAGTGCGGAGCAGTTGAAGGCTCGCCTTGGGATGGACGAGAAATCCGCGCCAGCCCCTGTGAGCGATGAGGCGCGACAGGCGGTAGAGCAATTGCTCGGCCGACCCTACAACCCGGAAGCCCCGGCCCACCGCGAGTCCGAGCGGGGCGAGCCACGGGCGCGCCAAGGGGCTGGCGCAGGAGCACCGGGAGATGGCCGGTCGGGCAGGGCTTCGGCCGGCGAAGGCACAGGCCAAGGAATCGGGGGCACGCGCGAAGGCGGTGGCGGCGCGAGACGCCCCGGAACTGCCGGCGGCCGGCCGTTCATTTCCTATGTCGCCGCTCACCCGGACGACGACGGGCCGGACCCGGATGGGCTGGACCAGCAGCAGCGGCTGGCGCTGGAGGAGAAGGCCATCGAGTTCGTGCTCGGACGGGAGCGGGGCCTTCGGCGGACGCCCCAGCACAACCCCGGCTTCGACCTTTTCGAGGCGGGGCCAGACGGCCTGCCCGCACGCTGGGTCGAGGTCAAGGCCATGACCGGCGGCCTGGCCGACAGGCCCGTCGGCATGTCCAAGCCCCAGTTTGACGAGGCGACCCGCCGCGGCGACCGCTACTGGCTGTACGCGGTCGAGCGCGCCGGGACAGACGACGCCCGTATCGTCCGCATCCAGGACCCTGCCGGCAAGGCACGGACCTTCACCTTTGACCGTGGTTGGCTCAATGTGGCCGACTTCGAGCAAGATGCAGATTCCGTTTGACAGCGGCATTCGGGATGTGTAAAGTAAACCATTGACGAGTCGTCCCTGTGGCTGGGTCGTCGGTGGTGCGAATAAGTCCTTGGACCAGAGGAGTCACGGTGGCAGGCAATAAGGCGTTTGGTGATCGGGTGCGGGAGCTGCGGGAGGCCAAGCTGCGGACCGACCCTCGGTTCACCCTCCGGCAGTTCGCCAAGATGGTGGACGTGAGCCCGACCTTCCTGAGCAAGATGGAGCGCGGGGAGTTCGACCCGCCCAAGCCCGAGAAGATCATGAAGATGGCCGAGCTGCTGGGCGTGGACGCCGACGAACTCCTGGCCCTGGCCGGCCGCGTGGACCCCGAACTGAACGAGATCATCCGCGAGAAGCCCGCTGTTTTGCCCGACCTCCTGCGCACGGTGCGCGGGATGTCCGACGAGCAACTTCGCAAACTCGCCCGCCAGGCCGAGCAGGCGAAGAAGAAGGAGCCGTAGCCGCGAGAGGCCGCATGCGCAAAGTCCCATTCATGCCGACGGAGCACATCGAGGCGGCGAGCCTTTGCCTGCTCGCCGAGTACGGCCGCAAGTACGGCGAGGTGGTAGCCCCGCCGGTTCCGGTGGAAGAGATTCTGCAATCGCACCTGGGGTTGCACTTTGACTTCGACGATCTGCCGGGCCTCGTCGGCGTGCCAGACGTGCTGGGGGCAACATGGATTCAGGACCGTCGCGTCCTGGTGGACCAGTCGCTGGACCCCGAGGAGAATCCCGCCCGCGAAG
>Ga0308417_1002294_pt1 | contig 12716 bp, 10 predicted proteins | sample HotsprSampleOS65_FD_203528 | JGI IMG/M metagenome (GOLD analysis project Ga0308417, IMG submission 203528) | Hot spring phototrophic mat microbial communities from Octopus Spring, Yellowstone National Park, Wyoming, United States - 20090730_OS65 ... | reverse complement strand
GATGGGCGGGGACTTCGATCAGCACCTTGGTAGTCATGGTTCACATCCCTGTGAGAAGAGAAAAGAAACAACTCGCCCAAGTCTACCTAAATTCCCCGATCACCACCAGAAAACTTTGGTGGACCCCGGATGCGAACGGTCGCGGCCGGTCCGCCCCCCGCCGGCCGGGATCAGATCCGCAGGGCTTGGAGCACCTCCGGCCAGGGCCAGACAGCGACGACCGAGCCGCGATCCGGATCGCTCCCGGAGTAGAGCATCGCCAGGGAACGGCCGTCCGGCGAGAAGAGGAGTTGGCCGCCCCGCAGGGTCAGGTCTTCGGTCAGCGCCCGCACGAAGCCCAGGCAATGATTACCGGGTACCGTCCAGAACCCGACCCAGCCGCTCTGTGAGTCGGCGGTCAGGAGGTGCCGGCCGTCCGGGGCGAAGGCCAGGGCCGTGGGGCGGTACCAGAACGGCAGCGGCAGCTCACACGGAGGGCCGACGACCTCAGACCCGTCCAAGCGGAGCAGCACCACCTTGAAGACGGGCGGGTAGTACAGTTCCCGCACGAGGGCGACCGCCGAGCCGTCCGGGGCGATCACCAACTCGTGGAAGTTGCCGTACCGGGACAGGGGGCCGAACGTGTCCCGATACACCACCGTCTCGTTGCCCCTGTTCACGTCGAGAAGCATCAGGTCCCCCGCCGAGGTCACGCCGTAGACCCGCGACCCGTCCGGGACAAACCGGAAGGCGACGTAGCCCTCTCGAACATACACGCCCCGGTAGCCGGGCTTCTCCTCCGACAGATCGGCCGCGTATCCCGAGAGCGTGGACATCTGGAGGACGTGGCGGCCGTCCGATGCGACGACGGAGCGGCCCCGCACATCGTGACGCGGCAGGACTTGCACGAGCCGGCCATCACCCCCGTCCCAGCGGGAGACGGCTCCGTCGGGGGTCAAGAACACGTAGCCGCCGTCACCGGCGACGACGGCGCTGATGTCGATGGCCAACGTGTCCCGCAGGACCTCGGCCCCGGTGTGGCGGTCGAGGACCCGGAGGCGGCTTGTGACGTGCGGCCCCACGAGTTTGCGGCCGTCGTGGGAGAACGTGAAGTAGCAGCCGGCAAGCCCCCGGCCCCAGCCGGCGAACTGGCCGTAACCGCCGACCGTCTCACCCCCTTCGAGCTGCCGGTCGTAGCACGGCCCGCAGGTGTCGCCCATCCAGCCGAGCGAGTCGGGCGTGCCGACCATCCCGCAACGGCAGCAGGCGAGGAGCAACTCCTGCCCGCTCGGGCTGCGCGCTGCCAGGACCGACTCCGGGTAGACGTGCCACCACGGCGGCAGGTTGCGGAGTTCCCCCTCCCGCCGCATCCGGTTGTACGGCTCGCGGACCCGGCCGATGACCCGGAAGTGCTTGCGGCCGACCGGGTCGGTCCACCAACAGGCGATCACCTCGGGGGTCTGGTAGCCGCCGGCCTTGCACGACCGCCGCCGGCCCTGACGTTGCCGCAGGCAGTCCCGGGCGAAGCGGTCCCAGAAACCTTCGTTTCGCTCGAGCTTGGGATTCCGCGGTCCGAGTACCCCGTTCGCCACCCTACAGGCCCGCTTCAGGATCGTCGTAAGTTGGCTCAGCGACGGATTAATCAACCGCACGTCCAGAAGGCCCGCCGCCATGACGCCCCTCCCGCAACCGCTCCGTTCCCGAGAAACGCCTCACCTTGCCGGGACCCGGTTATCTTAACCGGTCGGTGGTACGCAGCCGATGTCGACCGGTGTACCGAGCTTTGCTTCCATCCCGTATGCCGGGCGACGCGACAGGCGATGCAGGGGGAAAGGGGAAAAGCTGAAAAGGGGAAAAGCTGAAAAGGGTATGGCAGAAGAAGGGAGACCGGCGTAACGGTGGGAGGTGCGTGGCCGTGCGACACCGGCCGACCGGACCGTTCAGCGGCCCGGCCGGGGGTATTCGACCTGACCGAGGTGTTCGGCCAAGGCCCGCTCCGGGTCGGGAATGACCGCGCGGAGCTTGGGCAGGAGCGGTCCGGGGTTCGGGTTAGTCCGCAGGGCTTGCAGGTAGTCCTGCAGCACCTTGCGGGCAACGGGGCTGCCCCGGAGCATGAAGTGGACCCAGGCCCACGCCTCGCGGTACTCCGGCTTCTCCATCTGCCGTACCTGGTCGAACTTCTCCAGCCGGGCCAGGTCGGGCTGGAACGGCCCGGTGCGGATCGCCTCCAGGTGCTGCGGGTTGACGCCGTCGTACTCGGGCGGCAGTTCGAAGAACCCGGCCAGTCCCTCGTCGAGCCACAGCGGCACGTCGGTCAGGACGGCGTGGAGTAAGGCGTGCGTCAGTTCGTGCCGCAGGTCGGTTTCCAGGTGCGCCCCCATCCAGGTGAAGACCTTCAACTCGTCACCCCCGCCGACCCGTGGCTCGGTGATGAAGTAAGCCCGGCGGCTCGGCAGGTGTCGATACCGTGCCTTGGGGGCGAACATGTACCGCTCGTAGCGGTCCTGGGTGTCGAAGAGGAACACCTGGATGACGGTGTTGGCCGGCGGCAGCCTCAGTTCGCCGTAGACCTGGTCGGCGAGCGACTCGAGCGGCGCGAGCCGCGGGTCGTTGCGGTCGAGTTCGAAGTCGTGATACAGCACGCAGTAGCCGCGGCGGGTGGCGTGCTTGCCGGGCAGCAGGGCGGGCGGGGGGGCAGTCGGCGGCGGCTCGGCCGCGACCGTGGAGCGGGCGACCGGCTCGGGCCGGGAGTCGGACTGCAACGTCTCGCACCCCCCGGGTCCGGCCAGTAGCCCCGCCAGCAGTAGGACGATACGGGCCCGCCAGCCGGGACGAACTCGGAGTGACGGAAGCGGCATACGAATCGTCCGGGGACCGGGGTGAGCCTGACGCCAGTCGTGCCGGTTTTAATTCGGCTGCCGGATGCGGCGACCTTGACAATTGCGGCCCGAAAGCCCCGACCCGTTCGGCCGGTCACCCTCCAGCGGTTCCCGGCCCGCGACCGTTCAGCCCAGCACCCGACCCAGGCGGCGGTTCCGAGCCACCTTCGCGGTGGTCGCCCGGGATATCATGTCCCACCAGGATTTCCACCCCACCCCGAGTCCCGGCCCGGCCCGCAGGTACGCCAGCAGGAACCGCAGCCGGTCGGTACGAGACACGCCGGGGTCGGCCACGAAGCTGGCATTGAGCCGGGCCAACTCCTTCGCCCTCCGCGCGACACCCAACCGGACCCGCGTCCGCACGCCGACGAGGTCGATCAGCACCGGGTCGGTGCCGTGGGCGAGCAGGATGTTCGGGGCCTTCAGGTCGCGGTGGGAGACGTCCCGGTCGTGCAGGGCACGCAGCATGCGGGCCAAGGGGACGATGGCGGCCCGCAGGTTGGCCCGCAGCGGACAGGCCCGGGGCACCAGCTCGGTCAGCAGGTAGCCTTCGGCGGGCAGGCCGTGACGGAAGCGGTGGAAGACGGCCAGGGGGCGGGGCGTCGGCAGCCAGCGATCGCGGAGGGCGTGCCCGTTGACCCAGGAGCGGAGTACCTGCGACCGCCGCAACAGGTTACGGAGCGGATCGAGGAACGACCGCAGGTTCACGCGCTTCAGGACGACCGGGACCGGACCGGCCGGCGTCGGCATCTCGATCACCGCCACCCGCGCCGTCGGGCAGTCCTTAAGCCCGCGGGCGTCGGGGCGGCTGAAGGCGGCGTCGGGGTCGGCGAGGAGTCCGGTCAGGAAGTCCTCGGGCAAGTCGCACACGGCCAGGCCCCGGAACGGGCCGCAACCGATCCGCCGGATCGACCGACCCGTACCGAGCCAACGGCTCTCGCGGCCGGCCCAGAGCCGTAAATTGCGGGCGTGTGTCTGGCGTTCGACCTCCTTCGCCTCGGTACGCACGCGGGCCGCGTCCGACCCGGGCAGCGTGACACGGGACCGCCGGTAGGCACGCCAGAAGCGGCAGCGCTCGGGGCGGCTCGCCCGCAACTGGAACCAGCGGTTGAACAGGGCCAGGTTGTCGCGGCTCTCGGCCCAGTTCAGGGGTCGGCCGAGGCGGATGTCGTGAACGTCGATCAGGACGAACCGGGGCACGCACGCCGAGCAGGCCACGGACCCGCAAGAGACCGCGGACCCGCAAGAGACCACGGACCCACAAGAGACCACGGACCCGCGAATGACCTCCGACCCAGGGGAGGCTTCAGGGACTTCAACCAGGAGGTTGCCGGGGTGCGGGTCGGGGTGGGCGACCCCCGCGTCGTGCAGGCGGGCGAAGAAGGAGGCGAGGTGGGCGGCGAGCCGGCGGCGGGCGGCCCGCTGGGCGGCCGGCGACAGGGTAGGCAACGTCCGCTCCAGGTAGTCCAGGAACGGGACGGCGGCCAGACCGCGGGTGATCAGGAAGCTTTCGCCCGGCCAGACGGAATCGGACGCCCCCCAGGCGAGCGGTTCCACGACGGGAAGGCCACGGCTCAGCAGTTCCCGGGCGTTATCGAACTCCAGGCGGGCCTTGGGCGGGCGGATGATCTCGCGGCCGAGGGACCGCGGTCCGCTGATGCGACAGTGTTTGAGGAAGACCGGCCCGGCGGGGAGATCGACGCGGTAGACGGTGCGGCTCGGGTTGGTCTTCACGACCACGGCGGTACCATCGCTCATCCAGCGTTCGATCGGCGGGCCGGCCGGGCCGAACAGTTCGACCCCGGCCTCGGTCAGGTGCCAGATCCGCCCATTGCTACGAACGGTCGGCAGTCCCGATGGGCGGGTCAGGGCGGCGAACTTCTTCAGCAGGTCGGCGATCATGACCGGGCCCTAAGCGGTCTTGCGGGCCGTGGCCCTCTGGAGTCGGTCGAGGACCGCCAGCCAGCGGCGTGCCCCGGCCGCGACGCTGTACCGCTCCTCGACCTGCCGCCGCCCCGCTCGTCCCAGCCGCTGCCGCAGCTCCGCATTCGTCGCCAGTCGGGTCACGGCTCGGACCCACTCCTCCGGGGTCCTGGCGAGCAGGCCGGTGTGGCCGTGGCGGACCATCTCGGCCTGCACACCCACGGGGTTGGCCACCACGGGCAGCCCGGCGGCGTGGTACTGCAGGACCTTCAGCCCACACTTACCCCGGCTCCAGCGGTCTTCCGGGACCCAGGCGAGGCCCACATCGGCCCGGGCGATCTCGGCGGCCTCGGTCTCCTCCCGCCAGAGGCACGGCTCGACGGTCAGACCGGGGACGGTGATGAAGCGGTCGCAGATGAGCTTGAGCCGCACCCCGGGGACGGCCCGGCCGATCGCCGTGAGGGTCGGTGCGAAGCGTTCCAGCCCCTGCAAGGTGCTGGACGAGCCGACCCAGACGAGCCGCAGCGGGGCGTCGGGCGGGCGGACGGCGACCGGGTCATACCTGGCCGGGTCATACCTGGCCGGGTCATACCTGGCCGGGTCATACCTGACCGGGTCATACCTGGCCGGTTCGACACACGTCGGGATGACGTGGACCCGGTCGGGGTGGAGGTGTTCGCGGGCGGCGCGGGCCAGGTAATCGTTGCCGGCGACGACGGCGTCACAGGCCCGGACGACGGCGCGGAAGCGGCGGTAGCGCCTCGGGTCGTCGAGACCCCGGGGCGAGTAGGAGTCGCGGAGCCAGACGGCGTCGTCGAAGTCGAAGACGAGGCGAGGGACGCGGCGGCGGAGGAGGGCGACGGCCCAGGCGGGCAAGAGCTTCCGCTGCACCAGGACGACGTCGGCGGCCAGGCCGCGACCGATGCCGAGACGGCCCCAGGCGGTGCGCGGGAGCGGGCGGACCTCGAGCGTGTGCCCGGCGGCCCGGAACGCCTCGGCGAAGGCCGTAACCCGGTACCGACAGCAGACGTGGTTCTCCGACTCGACCAGCGCGACGACCCGCACCGCACGCCCTCCGTGACTTGCCGTGGCCTACTGCGGCCTGCTATGGCCCGCTTTCCGTGCTTGCCCGCGACGGGCCGCCTCCGACCGTCACCGGTCCCGATCCGTGCCGCTCACGTCTTGCGACGGGCGGCCAAGGCCCGGTCGATCTGCCGCTTCGCCTCGGCCTGCTTGAGCGACTCCCGCTTGTCGTGGGCCCGCTTCCCGCGGGCGACGGCCAGTTCCACCTTCGCCTTGCCTTCCCGGAAGTACATCCGCAGCGGCACGAGGGTCAGCCCCTTTTCGGAGGCCTTGCCGGCGAAGCGGTCGATCTCGCGGCGGTGCAGCAGGAGCTTGCGGGGCCGCTTGGGCTTGTGGTTCAAGCGGTTGCCGTACTCGTACTCGGGGATCTCGGCCCCGAGGAGCCAGACCTCGCCGTCGTCGACGCGGGCGTAGGCGTCCTCCAGGCTGGCGTGACCGGCCCGCAGGCTCTTCACCTCGGTGCCGACCAGGACGATGCCGCACTCCAGCCTGTCGAGGATTTCGTAGTCATGGGTGGCCCGGCGGTTGCGGCAGATGTTCAGCGTACCGTCGCCGGGGTCCTTCTGGTCCTGCTTTGCGGACTTGGCCATGGCTGCCGTCTCGGGTTAACCTTACTGTCGCGTATATTACCGGCGTCGCCGTCACGGGCGTAGAGGATTCCCCCGGTGCCACGGTTCGCCGTTCTCGAACACGACTGGCCGACCCGGCACTGGGACCTGCTGCTGGAAGAGGGACCGGTGCTGCGGGCCTGGCGGCTCTTGGCCGAACCCGGCCCCGGGGTGACGGTGCCGGCCGAGCCGAACGCTGACCACCGGCTCCTGTACCTGGACTACGAAGGGCCGGTATCCGGGGGCCGGGGCACGGTCCGCCGCTGGGACGCCGGCACCTTCACCTGGGTGACCCACGAAACCGGCCGCATGGTGGCGGAGTTCCACGGCTGGCGGCTCGACGGCCGCTTCGCCTTGGGCGCGACGTTCGGCCCGGCGTGACCTCGGCGGCCTCACGGCCCGACCGACGCCCCCTCGGTCCGTCCGGCCACCACGATGGCCCCGTCGCGGACTTCCAGGGTCAAGACCTGCGAGGCCGGCCGCGGCTGTTCGGGGAAGAACTTGAACAGCCCCACCGGTCGGCCCTCGTACCGATACCAGGTCACATCGACGTTCGACTGCCGGGCCGTCTCGGCGATGGCGTCGAGGACCCACTGCGTGCCGATGCCGATCTTCAACCGGCCGGCCCGCAGGTCGCACACCTCCAGGGCCATCAGGTTGGTCTCCTCGGCCACGAGCCAGGCCCGGACCTCGACCCACACGACGCAACTCCAGAAGCCTTCCCCGTAGCAGAACCCCAGTCTCAGACGGTCGCCGTCGATGGCGAGCCGCGGCGAGTGGGCCGCCCGCGGGAGTAGGCCGTGGAAGGTGCCGCCCGACGACAGCATCTCGGCGAAGAAGCAGTTCAGCTCGGCGGCGGTGAACGTCTCGCCCCACTCCGTCTTGGTACGGATGTCGTTCTTGAGGTCCTGCACGCGGGTCAGCAGCCGGGAGGCCCGCTCGCGGGTGTCGTAATCGTTGGGACAGGCGGCGGCGGTATAGAACTCCGGTTCGCACTTGGCCAGGTAGCCCAAGCCGCCCAGAGTGCAGCCCAGCACGAGGAAAAGGATCGTAACGGAGGCGAGCAGCGTGCGGTAACGACGAAACATCGCGGACACTCCGGGCCGGGCCGGGCCGAGCCGGGCCGCCAGTGCGGATAGCGGCGGCCCCCCGGCCGGTCAATGCCGACCGGTAAGCCGGGTTGCGCCGGTCTCCCGACCGCGTTGCGGTGCCGTGAGTTACCCGAGCGACCTGGCAAACGTCGCGGCCGGGGGGTACGTTACACCGTTGGGAAGCGTCGGGCCGCCGGGAATGAGGTCCGACTGGCGTGGCGGCGATCACCCCGGACGGAGGTGCCAGCAGATGAGCCATACCACTGCCGTCTACTGTTTTGCGGCCGCCCTCCTCGGTGGCGGGCTGTTCGCCGTCCACACGGCGGCCAGCGCGCAGGACTTCCCCCGACGGCCCCCGCTCGACCCGCTGGCCGAGGCCAAGGCCCGTCAGTCCATCGCCGATCAGAAGGCCGAGGCCGAAGTCCTGGCCGCGATCCGCGACGCCGAGCGGCTGGTCCGCACCAACCCCGCCAAGGCCGTGCAGACGCTCAAGGCCGCCCAGGTGAACATCATCGACCTGTCACCGGCCCTCAGCGGCGAGGCCCGCCGGAACCTGACCGAGTTGCTCGGCCGCAAGATCGCCGCCCTGGAAGGTCGGTTGCCGGCGAACCCCGGGGTGAAGAACGACCCGGCCGCCGCCGACATCCGCCGCGACAGGTCGGCCGCCTTCGATGCCTACCTGGCCGAGGTGAAGGCCGTCCGCGAGGGGATCGACCGTGTCGCCCGCCTCAAGCAGGCCGGGTTGAACGCCGACGCCGAGCTCGAGATCGCCCGACTGGCCAAGTTCTACCCGAATAACCCCGCCGTCATCGTGCTCCAGGAGAAGGGGGCCTTGGCCAACCGGGTGCAGGAGTCGGCCGACTTCGCCCGCCTGCAGAGCCAACGGGTCACCCTGGCCCTCAACGACGTGATGCGGTCCTCGCTGCCGCCCGCCGGCGACATCGAATTCCCCAAAGACTGGAAGGAGAAAACGGCCCGCCGCCTCAAGCAGGTCGAACTCTCCGACCGGGAAAAGAAGCTGATCGAGGCGCTCGACAAACCGGTCACCGTGGACTGGGTCAACCGGCCGTTCGACGAGGCCCTGCAGGAACTCTCCAACGTGCTGGACGAGCGGCTCTTCCTCGACAAGAAGTCGATCGAGGACCTGGGGATCGACCTACGACGGCCGATGACCCTCAAGGCCAACGGGCTCTCGGCCCGCACCGTGCTGCGTCAGATCCTCGCGGCCCAGGGGTTGACGTTCGTCATTAAGGACGAGGTGATCCAGGTGGTCGACGTGGAGAAGGCGAAGAACATGCTGGTGACGCGGGTCTATTACTTGGGCGACATCGTCCAGGGGACCGGCCCGTTCGGCGACGCCACCCGCTGGGGGCCGTTCCTCGACTTCCAACAGACCCTGGCGAACGTGGACGCGCTGCTGGCCACCATCCGCCGCTCCATCGACCCGCTCTCCTGGAAGGAGAACGGCGGCCCGGCCTCGATCACCTTCCACGTCCCGAGCATGTCGATCATCGTGCGGGCCTCGGCCGAGGTCCACGCCACGCTGAGTGCCAAGATGGGGGGCCGCTGACGCGGGGCGAAGTCGGTAACCGGTGACCTGACGCTCGCCGCCTCGGCGACCTGACGGTCGTCGCCCCAGCTACCTGACGGCCGCCGCTCGCCCCGGTCGTCGCCCCAGCGACCTGACGGCCGCCGCTCGCCCCGGTCGCCGCTCGTCGGGAGGTTGCGTCACACGCGGCTGAAGGACGGCCGGGGCACCGGCGTCGCCTCCGGGGCCGGTCCGCCCGGCGCTTCGTCCGCCACCACCCCGGCCGGGGTTTCCATATCTGCCTCGACCGGCCTCGGGGCAGCAGGGTTCCTCAACCGCGTCACGAACGCCGCCATACGGTTCAGCCCCTCCCGCAACCGGCCGTCGTCGCCGGCGAAGCCGATCCGTACCTGACCGGTCCCGCTCGGACCATAGACGTAACCCGGCCCGACCTTCACCCGTTCCTCGCGGAAGAGCCGCTCGGCGAAGGCCCGGCCGTCGAGTCCCAGACCGGCGACCGGTACCCACAAAAACAGGCCGCCCGCGGGCCGCTCGGCCTCGATCCCCATCTGCTTCAGTCGTTCGAGTGCGTAGTCCCGTTTGCCCCGCAGACGGTCGAGTTGCCCGTCGAAGCCCGGGTCGTCCTCGGCCAGCACGCGGGCGGCGGCCTGCTGACAGACGGCGGGGACGAACGGGGCGGTGAGGTTCTGCACCAGGCCGATCGCCCGGACGAGCGGCCGCGGGCCGGCCACCCAGCCGACCCGGAGCGAACCGAGGCCGAATTCCGCCGTGAGCGAGCCGACGGTCAGCAGGCGTTGATCGGCCCCCGCGAGCGAGGCAGCCGACCGGGGGCGGGGACCGTAACGGAAACGGCCGAACGTCTCATCGACGACTATCAACACCCGGTAGGCGGCCGCGAACCACAGCGCGTGTTCGAGGTCTTCCTCCGCCAAGGAGCTGCCGCAGGGGTTCCCCGGGTCGGAGAAGACGAGCAGCTTCGCCCCCCGCATGGCCTTCTCGAAGACGGCGCTCAGGTAGCGGCAGCGGCCGTCCTCGTTCCACGTCGGCACCCACCGGATCGTCGCCCGACGGGACTTGGCTGCCAGGGCGAAGAGGGGCGAACACGGGTCGAACAACACCACCCGGTCGCCGGGGTTGACGAAGGCGTCGAAGGCGGCAGCCAAGGCCCCGCTCGCCCCGTGGGTCACGAGGATGTCGTTGGGGTCGACGGTGCGGCCGTCCAGTCGTCGGTAACGGGCGGCGATCGCTTGCCGCAGCTCGGGCAGACCCGACGGCGGCGGGTTACCCCGGCGCTCGCCGGTGAGTCGGCCCAGGCTGACGCCGGACTCGGAGCGGAGGAAGGCTGGGTTCAGGTCCGTCACCTCGGGGCCGCACGTGTCGGGGACGTAGGCCGGGTCGAGCAGTTCGTCGACAGGTGCGGCCAGCACGCGGTCGGAGAAGTGCCGGACGAATCGCGGCGCGCCATCGGTCAGCCGGGCGGCCCGCGGCGTGAAGCGGGCCAGACCGGTGCGGACGAGCAGTTTCGTGAGCCAGAACGGGACTGCCACGGTTCGGCCTCCTTGCCGGGAACGATGCGCGGGGAGTCGGGTCGATTGTGACAAACCGCCGGCCGGGGTGTAAAGCCCACCCGGCCGCGGCCCACCGGCCCACCGGCCGCGCCCCACCGCCCTACCCAGCCGCGCCCCACCGGCCCACCCGGCCGCGCCCCACCGGCCCAAACCCCGGCCGAACCCCGACCCCGGGGCCTAAAATGGAAAGATGCGAGGGGGCCACCGTCTGCCCGCGTTACCGACAGCCAACTTACCCCACAGCCCCCACAGCCAGCGCGAGCGACCCGACATGTTCACCGGACTGGTTCAGACCCTCGGGACCGTGCGGGCGGTGACCGACGACGGCCACGGGGGCCAGCTGCTGGTCGTCGCCGAACCGGGCCTGGCCCGGCGTGTTACTGCGGGAGAGAGCATCGCCGTGAACGGGGCCTGTCTGACGGTCGTGACCCACGACGCCGAGACGCTCGCCTTCCAGGCCGGGCCGGAGACCCTGGCGAAGACCAACTTGGGCGGCCTCGCCGTCGGCGACCGGGTCAACCTCGAACGCTCCCTGCGGGTCGGCGACCTGCTCGGCGGACACTTCGTCACCGGCCACATCGACTGCACGGGGACGGTGCTGGACCGGCAGCCGAACGGGGATTGGCTCACCGTCTGGTTCGGGTTCCCGGCGGAGTTCGCCGACCTGCTCGTGAGCAAAGGCTCGGTCGCCGTCGACGGCGTCAGCCTGACGGTGGTCGAGGCCCTCGCCGACCGCTTCAGCGTCATGCTCATCCCGCACACCCGTGACCACACGACCCTGGGCACCCGGCCGGTCGGCGGCGTGGTGAACCTCGAGTTCGACCTGCTCGCCAAGCACGTGCGCAAGCTCCTTCAGAACATGACGATCACCATCTAGTCGCTACCGGGTCGTAGCACCCGCCGGGCCGCGCGACCCCGGCGCAGGCGGTTCGGTTCACGACTCGGTTCACGGCCCGGTTCACTAATCGGTTCACGACTCGGTTCGCCAAGAGCAACGCCGGCGGCACACGAATGTCCGATCGGTTCACGAAGAGCGACCCCGGTGGCACACGAATGTCCGACAGCACCCCGAATCCCGCGCGTCCCTCGCCTCCGACGCCTCCGACGCCCTCCCCAGCCCCCTCACCCTCCTCGCCTCCCCCGCCCCCTTCGCCCCGGCAGACCCTGTCGTACATCACCCGCCTGTTCGAGGCCCACGGTCTGCAGGCCAAGGCCAAGCTCGGGCAGAACTTCCTCATCGATCTCAACCTGCTGGACCTGCTCGTGCGGACCGCCGAACTCGACCGGGCCGACGCGGTGCTGGAGGTCGGCACCGGGACCGGCTCGCTGACGGCGAAATTGGCCGAGCGGGCCGGCGTCGTCGTCACCGTCGAGATCGACAAGGGCCTGCAACCGATCGCCAAGCAGGTGATCGGAGAGCGGCCGAACGTCCGCTTCGTCTATGGCGACTGCCTGCAGGGGAAGAACGAGCTGAACCCGGAGATGCTCGCGGAGTGGGACCGGGCCGCGGCCGAGTCGGGCTGCTCCCGGCGGAAGCTGGTCGCCAACCTGCCTTACGTCATCGCCACCCCGCTGATCACGAACCTGCTGATCGCCCGGGACGACCTCGAACGCCTGGTGGTGATGGTGCAATGGGAGATCGCGGAGCGGCTACGGGCGGCGGTCGGCACGAAAGATTACAACGCCCTGAGTGTGCTCGTGCAGAGCGTGGCCGACGTCGAGGTCGTGCGGAAGGTGCTACCCTCGAACTTCTACCCGCGACCGAAGGTCGATTCCGCCATCGTCAAGATCACGCCGAACCCCCGGAAGCGGGCGCAGGTGGGGGACGTGGCACGGTTCCGGGCCTTCCTGCGCGACCTGTACGTCCACCGCCGCAAGAACCTGCGGCAGGCCCTGCTCGGTATGCCGCAGGGGAGAAAGGACAAGGCCACGGTGGACGCCCGGCTGGCCGAACTCGGCATCGACGGGACACTCCGGTCCGAGACGCTCGACGTGGAACAGCACCTGCGCCTGTGTGCCGCCTTCGCCGAGCCGAG
>Ga0308417_1002291_pt1 | contig 12723 bp, 7 predicted proteins | sample HotsprSampleOS65_FD_203528 | JGI IMG/M metagenome (GOLD analysis project Ga0308417, IMG submission 203528) | Hot spring phototrophic mat microbial communities from Octopus Spring, Yellowstone National Park, Wyoming, United States - 20090730_OS65 ... | reverse complement strand
TCACAGAGCTGAAGGTAGGCTTTCGTCAGGGCCGTGTTCTTCGGGTCGCGGGCGGCTTCGTCCTTGAGCCGCTCCACGGCTTCCTCGACGGCCTTGAGGGCGGCCCGCTTGCGCTCCAGATCGGCTGGGGTCAGGACCGAGGCCGGAGACGTAGCCGCCGTGTTGCCGCTGGCCGTGCCCGAAGCCGCAGTCGTAGCCGCAGTCGAGGGGCGAGTTGGCGACGCCGCTTCCTCGGGTCGAAGCCCCGCCGAGGCCACCGTGGTTGCCGGGGGGTAGTTCGGCACCGGTACCGGAACGAGGGCCGTGGATGACGGGCGTGCCTGGATCGGTAGCGGCAGCGGCTGCGGCTCGCCGCCCTTGAGCGGCCACAGCTTAACCCGACCGGCCCAATCACCACTGATCGCGCTCTGGCCGTCCGCCGTCCAGGCGAGGCGGGTGACCATGTCATCGACGCGACCGAGTTCCTGGAGTGCCCGGCCGCTCGGCTGTTCCCAGACACGGAGCCGACCGTCGCGCCCGCCGGTGAGCAATCGGCCGTCCGGACCGAAGGCCAGAGCGGTCGTTCCGAGGTCGTGAGCCTCCCAGTGCGTGACTTCCTGGCCGGTGTGCAGGTTCCACAGCCGCACGGTGCGGTCGTCGCCGGCGGAGGCGAGCAAGTCGGAGTCGGCCCGCCAGGCCAGAGCGGTGATACCCTTGGTGTGGCCGCGAAGGGTTGCGAACTCCTTGCCGCTGCGCGTCTCCCAGACGTAAAGGCCGCCGAAGCGATCGCCCCCCGCCAGCAAGAGGCCGTCGGGGCTGAAGGCCACGGCCGTGATCCAGTCGGTCGCCTTGCGATGGGTGTGAAGGACCGCGCCGTCGGCCACCGAGACAACCCGCAGCAGCCGGGTCGGCCCGCCGAAAGCGACCCGGGATTTGTCGGGGGAAATGTCGGCGGCCAAGACGGCGTCGGTCTCGTCGCCGACGGCAAAGAGCCGCTTGCCACTGCCGACCTCATAGCCGACCACCCGCCCCGATTGCCCCCCGACCCCGCCGGCGGCGATCAGCACCCGGCCGTCGCGGGAGAAGCGCAGGGCGTGGACTTCGCCTTCGGGGAACGGCAAAGCGCCGAGCAACTTGCGGGCGGCGAGATCGACGACCAGTACTTGCTTGTTGCCCGGCACGGCGGCGAGCGGGGCGACGGGGGAGACAGCCAAGGCCGTGATGGGCGTCGGTCGCGCCAGCGCCGTTGCGGTCGCCAGCCCGGTCGCCAACCCGGTCGCCAGGCCCGGGCCGCCGGCCGTCGTGGGAGCAGCCTCCGGGCGGTTGGCCGGGGTCACCGGGGAAGCCGGAGCCGGAGCCGGAACCGGAACCGGGGCCGGGGCCGGAACCGTCGTCGCCAGCTTGCCCGCCGCGGCCTTCTCGGGCAAGCCGCCGTCGATCCACCGGGCGATCGTGTCGATCTCCCGCTGCGGGATCTTCGGCTTGTTCGGCGGCATCTTGGGGTCGTCGAGATGGGCCGTCAGGGTGTAAAGCAGGCTCGCCGTGGACTTACCGGCCACGACCGCCGGCCCGGAAATCCCGCCGGTCATGACACCGGAAAAGCTGCTCAGGTCGAGGTCGCCCCGGGGACGCTCGGCGTTGTGACAGGCCAGGCAGTGCTTGCGCAGGATCGGCTTGACCTCCCCCTCGAAGGTCGGGGTCGGGGCGGCCGGGTCCTCGGCGAAGAGCGGGGCCGGTACGGCGAAAACCGTCCAAGTCCCGGCGGCCAGTCCCGCCAGTAGGACGAGGCCGAACGGGAGCCGAGCGAGGCGGGTCGTCGCGTGCATGGTTTCTTTCACGGGCGTCAGTGGTTGAAGATGAATTCGTTGGTGTTGAGCAGTGCCCAGAAGAGGTCTTCGAGGGCCGTCTGCGGGTCGGGGGCCGTGGCCAGGCGGCGGGCGATCCGGTCGGCTTCCGTGGCCGTGGGGCTACGGCCCAGACAGCGGACGTAGAGTTCCGCCGCCACGGCGTTCGGGTCGCCCTTCTCTTTCAGCAGACGCTCCACGACTTTCCCCTCGGCGATCTTGCCGTTGGTGGTGTCGCCGTTGAGCAGGTGCAGGGCCTGCGACAGGGTCGGCGTGGTCTTCACCTCGCAGCTACAGGCCGTGTTGCGACTGGAACGGCCGAAGGTGGTCAGGAAGTAGTTGAGTGCCCGGCCGTCTGGCACCTGCACCGCCCGGCCGCCGAGCGGCAGGCCCGGCAGACGACTGGTCGTCTCCGTCACCTGGTTGATGCAGTCGAGCAGGACCTCGGCCCGCAGACGGCGGACCGTCTGCCGGGCGAAGTTCCGCTCGTCGAGATCGTTGCTGGCGTTCCGTCGGGTCTGCAGTTGATAGGTACGGCTCAGGCAGATGTCGCGGGCGAGCTTCTTGACCTCGAAGCGGTACTCGGCCGCCTTGTGGGCAAGGGCCTCGAGCAACTCGGGATTGCTCGGCGGGTTACTGACGCGCACGTCGTCCACCGGTTCGACGATGCCCCGGCCGAAGAAGTGCGCCCAGACGATGTTGGCGAAGTTGCGGGCGAAGGCGGGGTTGTCGGGACTGGCCAGCCAGTCGGCCAGGACGGCACGGTAATCCCGGCCCGGCGGCAAAGTCGGGGCCGCGCCGCCCAAGAACTTCGGCCGTACCGGGCGGTCATCTACCGGATGCCGCGTCTCGCCGGTGCCGGCGTTGAAGATGGTGAGCTCCCGCGGGTCCTGAGCGTTCTTGTAACCGACCTGGCCGAAGAACGCGGCGAAGCCGTAGTAGTCGTCCATCGTCCAGCGGTCGAACGGGTGGTTGTGGCACTGGGCACACTGGATCCGCGTGCCGAGGAAGACCTGGGCCACGTTCTCGGCCAAGAGCTGGGGCGTCGTCTCGGTCTGGAAGTAGTTCACCGCCGGGTTCTCGAACGTGCCGCCACTGGCCGGCAGCAGTTCACGGACGATCTGGTCGAGCGTGGCCCCGGAGCGGACACGATCCCGCAGCCACTTGTCATACAGGTGCAGCCCCTTGGGCGTGATGCCGTTGACCGTGCGGATCTGCAACAACTCGGCCCACTTCATGACCCAGATGTCGCGGAACTCGTCACGGGCCAGCAGGGCGTCGACGAGTTTCTCCCGCTTCTTGGGGTCCGTGTCGGCCAGAAACCGTTCGCGCTCGGCGGGTGTCGGCAACAGGCCGATCAGGTCGAGTGTGACCCGGCGCAGGAACGTCTCGTCGGAGCAGACCTCCGACGGCACGATGTGGAGCTTGTTCAGCTTGGCGTGGACGTGTTGGTCGATGTAGTTGAAGGCCGGCGTCTTCGGGTCGGTGAACGGGGCGTCGGGGCGGACGATCACCGCCGTGCCTTCCGTGAACTCGTCGTAGCGGGCCAGGATGAAGGCCTCGCCCGGGCCGGTGCCGGTGATGAGGCCCGACTCGTGGACGGTGGCGGCGGCGTCGTTGTTGCCCACGAAGACGGTGAAGCGGGTCACGTCGCGGTCGGTGCCGTCGCTGAACCTGGCCCGCACCACGACCCGGTGGGTGTCGCCTGTGCGGGCGAAGACGATCGACTTCGGGAAGACCTCGATGGCGACGGGGCGGGGCGTGTCGGCGGGGTCGCGGGTGGCACCGGCCTCGAGCCAGCGCAGCAGCAGCCGGTGGCCCTCACTGTCCGGTTCGATCCGCTGCCCGCCGGTGTGCGGCACCCGCCCGAGGGCCTTGTTGACGAGCAGGCAGTCGTCCGGCGTGGCGAGGTTGACGCGCCGGCCGCCCGCCTCCCGCGTGATGCGGAAGTAGTCCCCGGCCGGGTCATAACCGAACAGTGACAGGCGGAAGCCGTCCTTACCGGCGGCGGCCCCGTGGCACTTGCCCGAGTTGCAACCCGCGCGGGTCAGGACCGGCAGCACGTCGGTGCGGAACCGCAGCGGCTCGGCGACGCCGGACCCCTTCACGGTGACCGCCACGGCGGCCGTCTGGCCGGCATAAGCGACGGTCAACGTCGCGGCACCGTCCGCGACCGGGCTTAAGAAGCCGTTCGTCACGGTGACCACCGCTCGGTCCAGGCTGAAGTTCGCCGAAGCGGTCACGTCCCGCGTGCTGCCGTCGGCGGACACGGCTTGCACGACCAGGCCCTGACGGTCACGGGCACCGGTCAGCTCGACGGCGGCCGGCGCGACCACCAGCCGTACCGGGGCCGGCTCGGCGGCCCGCGCCGTAGCCGCGGCGAACAACGGGACCCACAACAGGGCGCAGACGGAGAGACAAACGGAAGGTCGTCGCATGAGCACTCGCCTCAGCAGCAATGTCGTCGTGACAACGGTGCGTCAGCCGTGTGTCACCGGTGAATCCGCCCGTGTCACGCCTCGGGAACCGGCAGGGTGATACATCAGTCAGCCACTTCAGTCAGCCACTTCAACTTCAGGGGGGCCGTCAGTCGAACGGCCGTCACGGCACCTTCGCTACTCCGGTTCAGTTGGATCAGGGTTCCTTGGGCGGCTTTTGCTCGAGCCGCAGCCGTTCGAGCGGGCTGAGCGGCTTGCCCTCGGCGTCGGTCTTCAGCCCGCCGGGAACGTCGATCCGTAACACGCCGCCACGACCGACACGGTAGACCACCTTCTGACCGTTCACGGTCCCGGCCAACTCGCAGACAAGCGTCTTGACCGTGCCGACCGGCGTCGTCGGGTCGACCGTGACCGTGAACTCGACCCGGTTAGCGCCGGCGGGAACGGCGACCGGTTCGGCCACGACCCGCGGCGGCAGTCCGTCGAGCTTGGCCGTGAAGGCGGCCGGGGTCGGCTTCTCGAACTCGCAGACGACTCGCGTCGACTTCCCTTGCTCCGCGGCGGCCGGCGCAAAGCGGCCCGGGATCACGGCCGTGACCAGGTTGACCGGCGTGATCGCCGAGGCGACCGGGGCTAACTCCAAAGCCCGGCTCCGGGGCCGACGCCCGGCACCTCCCGCTGGTGGACCGCCTGTACCTAGCCCGTTCATTCCGACCAGCAGCGGGTCTCGGGCACCCCGCGCCGCCCGGGCCACGCGGACCTCGGCGACGAGCTTCCAGTCGCCCGGCTCGGCCTCGGGGCTGGCCACGAGGGTCACGTTGACCGCATCGGCACCCGGCGGCACGACGACGGCGCTGGGGCATTCGACCCCCGGCGGCAACGACGGGAACGACACCTCCAGGGGGTCGGTGAAGTCCTTGGCCCGCCTCACCGTCAGGGTCACATCGAGTGTGCCGTCCGCGGACAGCGGCGCGGTCGGGGGCGTGATCGCCACCGCGAACGGCGCTTCCGGCGTCACCACCACCGCCAGCCGGTCGAGTTCCACCGCATGCAACACCGTGTCTCCCGGGCCGCGAACGAGCGGGACCTGTTGCGAGAAGCCGCCGGTCACAACCGAGCGCGGGTCGTCGGACCGGCCCGTGAAGGTCACCAGCTTGCCGCCCAGCGGGGCGTCGGGGGCAGCCTCGAAGACGACCGGGACGAGGTATTCGCCGGCGGCGACAACGGCCGGCGTGAGCGTCACGCCCGGGGGCAGTTCGCCGGGGGTGATCGTGACGGGGCCGGTGAAGCCGTCGCGACGTACACCCAGGAAGGCGGTCACGCGGTTGCCCCGTGGCACGGCGATGACGGTGCGGTCCTGCGTCTTTCGCAGCGGCGGGGCCAGGAAGACGGTCAGGCCCTGAGTCGGCTTGGTCAACTCGACCCGGTAGACGAACCGCGGGCCGCCCTGCCCGCGCTTGTCGGTAATGCGTAACCGGTACTCGCCGTCGGCGGGGATGTGGACCGTCAGCCGGCTGTCGTGGGTCTCGTCGTCGTCGTTGGACGCCAGCAACTCCCCGTCCGGGTGGAGTACCGCGACGACCGGATCGAGCGGCGAGCCGATGCGGAAGGCGAAGGCCTCGACGACGATGACATCCCCTCTGCTGGCCCGGAAGCGGAAGTGGTCGGTATCGCCGGGCTTGTCGATCACCCCGTTACAGGCCACCGGCCAGCCGTGCGGGTTGGCGGTCGCGGCCTTGGGGTCGTCGTTCGGCTCGGCCTCGATCACGTTCGGGAAGGGCGACACGCGGAACGGCTGCGGCGTGGGGGCGGCCGGGGTGAGGCCGTCGCCAGGGTACAGCTCGAAGGGGGTGCCGACGGGCGGCAGCTTGAGGGTCTGGGTCCGGTCGCCCGCCGCGTCGCCCCGGTAGGAAACGGTGACTTCTGTGCCGGCCGGGCCGCCCGCCGGGAAGACCGCCGCCGGCCGGCTGAAGGTGCCGACGTGTAGCAGGTAGCGGTAGTTCTCGCCGCCGTCGTAGTTCGTTTCCCGGACCTGGACGACATAGACCCCGTCGGCCGGGGCCACCACGGTCACGAACGGGTCTTGTCGGAAGAGCGGGTTATCGTCGTTGGCGACCAATTCCCGGCCGTCCGGTCCGAACACGGTCAGGACGGTATCGGTCACGTCGGCCCCGAGCCGGATTCCCTCGACCTCGGCCGCCAGACGTTGGCCCTTCTTGAGGGTGACGGCGAAGTGATCGGTCCCGGCCGCTTCGATGACCCCGGCGACGGTACTGTTGAGCGGCACCGCCTGGGCCTGGCGTGGCTCGTCGTTCGGCTCCTGCTCAAGGACGACGGGGAACGGGGTGACGCGGAAGGTGCGGAGTTCCGAAGCTCCGTCGGCCGTGCGGAGGCGAAAGGGGTACTCGCCGAGCCGGCAGTCGGCCGCGGCCCTGAGGGTGGCGACGACCTCCGTGTCACCCTTGGCCACGAGCTTCGTGCAGACGACTCCCGGCGTGTAGAGCAGCAGTTCCTGCGGCTCGGCCAGGCGCGACCCGGTGAGGGTGAGCGTGAACTCAGTGCCGCGCTGGCCGACGGCCGGGGCCACCGACTCGATCGTGGGGGGGGCGGCCCGGACAGCGACCACTGGAACCCAGGCCACGGCCGCCGACAGGGCGAACACGATGCGCGTCATGGTGCAGTGAGTCATGGTGCAGCGAACCGCAGGGGGTCAGGAATCGGAGGGCAGCGGGCGGGTAGTGCGGGTGGGCGGGTCAGGCCGGTGTCAGCAGCCCGGCCCGCCACGTCCACGACTCGGTAACACGACTGGACCGCGGTCGGGGGGACCGCGATCGGGGTCAGGCGAGCAGCCCCTTGACCACGTTGCCGTTCATGACGATCGGCTGGGGCCGGTTGCCGGGCGACATCAGGTCCTTGCTGGCGTCGATGCCGAGCAGGTGGTAGACCGTATGGGCGTAATCCTCGACACCGAGCGGGTTGTTGGTCGGCTCGGCGGCCAGGGCGTCGCTGGCCCCGTAGACCTGCCCCCGCTTCACGCCGCCGCCGGCCAGGACGATGCTGAAGACCCGTGGCCAGTGGTCGCGGCCGCCGCCGGCGTTGATCTTGGGCGTGCGGCCGAACTCGCTGTTGACGATCACCAGCGTGCTGTCGAGCAGGCCGCGGCGGTCGAGGTCGGTGATCAGGCCGGAGAGGGCGAGGTCGAGCACCTGCATCTGGATCTCGATGCCGGAGTAATGGAAGGCGTGCGTGTCCCAGGCCCCGAAGGTGACGGTGACGAAGCGGGCACCGGCCTCGATGAGCCGACGGGCGATCAGGAAGCGGGCCGCCCCGCCGTTGCGGAAGGCGATCGGTCCGCTCACACCGCTCAGGCCATAGAGGCGACGGGTCTCTTCCGTCTCCCCTTTCAAGCTGAAGGCGTTGCGCACCGTGGGCGAGGCGAGCATGCCGTAGGCCCGCTGGTAGAAGCTGTCCATGGCGGCGAGTTGGTCGTCCTTCTCCGTGCGGGCGAAGTGTTCGTCCACCAGTTCTTTCCACTCTTTGCGGGAGGCGAAGCGGGCGTCATCGACGCCGGGGGGCAGCCCCAGGTCGCGGACGCTGAAGCCGGGGCGGCCCGGGTCGGTCCCGAGGGCGAACGGCCCGTGGGCGTTGCTCAGGTAGCCGCTGCCGAGGTACTGGCTGCCGGCCGTGGGCACGACGATGTACGGCGGCATGTCGTTGCGAACACCGAGTTCGTGCGACACGACGCTGCCGATGCTCGGGTACGTCAGGGCCGGGCTGGGCCGGTAGCCGGTGAACATGCTGTGTTCGCCGCGGCTGTGGTCGACCTCGGTGTGCGTCATGCTGCGGACGACCGTGAGCTTGTCGGCGATCTCGGCGGTCTTGGCCATGTGCTGGCTGAACCGCACGCCCGGGAGCTTGGTCGGCACGGTGTCGAGGATGCCACGGTACTCGGCCGGGGCGTCGGGCTTGGGGTCGAAGCTGTCCATGTGGGCGAAGCCGCCCTGGAGGTAGATGTGGATCACGGACTGGGCCTTGGCTTTGAGCGGCCGGCCGGCCGGGTCCGCCGCCTTTGCGGCCTCGATCCGGAGCATGTCGCCTAAGCTCAGGCCGAAGCCGCCGAGCAGGCCGACGCGGATCAGGTCGCGACGGGTCGGCCGGGCGAAGTGCGCCGGGTCGGCATCCCAGGTGCCGGGTTGCGGTCGTCGGCTCATTTCACGTTCTCCGTGGCAAAAAATTCAGGGGCTTAGCGGTGGGGTTAAGAGGGATCAATTGCGGGGCGGGGTGAATTCGACGATCAATTTGGGGCGTTGCTTCACGTCCTCGAACTCGCTGGTGTAGAAGTCCCAGCCGTTGCCGCCGGTGTTGATGAAGACCCAGCCGTGGTTCGCGGCCCCGTTGACCCAGGCTTGCACGCTGTCGGTGACGTTGAACGGGATTTCCGAGGTGCTGGCCGAGATCTTGCCGAAGGTGAAGCTCTCGGGCTTACGGGCCGCTTCCAGGCCGTCGGCCGTGACCCCCGCCACCAGGGAGGCCCAGGTCGCCGTCCGCTTCCACGGAACGAGCATGCGGTGCAGGTAAACAGTGTTCCCCTCGTCGAAGGCGTGGACCACGAGCGTGGCGGAGTGGATCGTCGATCTCGGCGGGATGCACCCCGGGGCGGTGCTAACGATCCCGTCGAACCTCATTAATATCTGGCTCTCGCCGCCGTCGTTGTCGGCATCGGAACTGGCATTCGGATTCCCTTCCAGACAGGTGTTCGGAGAGACGGCCCAGACTTCGACATCGACGGTGCCGTTGTAGCCGTTCACCCCGTGCTGGAAGACAACCTTCTGGAGGCCGGTCGGTGACGGTTCGGAGGACCCGGCGGGTTGTGCCAACCCGGCGGCGACCAAGGCTAGTGCGAGGGCTGGTGCGAGCGTGAGACGGCCAGACAATCTCATAGCAGTCTCCATGCCAGTTGATCAGATTGTGGACACGGAATTTCATCAAAAATTAAGACAGGATGAGAAATTACGCCGACTAAGTGACCCACCGTTTATCTAGCCGATCGGGTGTGGCAGTGGCGAGGCGATTCCGAGAAGTTCAACAACAACACACATAATATTAATAGAATTTCAACGTTTTCTTCTTGCGTGCCTGCTTAAAAGATGATCGTGCCATGTGGCCTGACGAGGCAGTGAGCTGCCTCCCTGGTGTGACTTTGATTTGCAACTGTTTCATGGAGTTTATTACATGCCGCGTCAACCCTTGCGCCCGAAACGTCACGGCTTCACGCTCATCGAGTTGCTGGTCGTGATCGCGATCATCGCGATCCTGATCGGCCTGCTTTTGCCGGCGGTGCAGAAGGTCCGCGAGGCCGCCGCCCGCATGTCCTGTCAGAACAACCTGAAGCAACTCGGACTGGCGATGCACAACATCGAGAGTGCGACCGGCAGCTTCCCGCCGGGTTACACGACATTCTCGGAGACGGCCACCACGCCCCCGAACAACATCGATTCAGGTGGCACGCCCGTCTTCCCGGCCTGGGTGGTGGTCGGGTCACAAGGCGGCGGTCTTGTGCCGCGGGCTCACGCTTACGGCCCGTCGTGGGTGATGTATGTCTACAGCTACATGGAGCAGACCTCTCTCGACCGGCGTATTCAACAAGGAATGAACGAGCCGGCCGAGTTGATGGAAGCCTGCCCGTGGGACAACCTCGACGGCACGCCGTGGCGTCGCGCCGACATTGACATCCAGACCTTCATCCGCAAGGCGATGTCCTGCCCTAGCGCAGTGCAGAGCGACGTGACCTACTCCGACCTGAGCCTGGAGCACCTCTTCAAGGCCAACTATGTGGCGTCCTTCGGCGGCCGGTTCATGCGCGACTCGCTCCGCTCGCCGTTCGCGGGCGTCTTCGGCCCGGTGACCAACGTCGTGAAGTACCCCTACACCGAACGATTCGGGATCGGCAAAGGAACCCGGATCACGGGCATCATCGACGGGACTTCGAACACGGTCATGTTGAGCGAGGTGCTGGCCAACCACACGGCCGACGGCCGGACCTCGTCCACCCAGCCGGCCGGCATGAACCGCGACGTGCGGGGCGCGATCCTCTGCCCGATGATGGGCGGCAACTCCTTCAGCGGTATGTTCCCGCCGAACTCGCGGAACACCGACGTGACCTCGGGCTGCCCCCTGTCGAGCGATCCGGCGGCCGTCCCGCCCACCGACACCTGGGGCCGTGCCTGCACCCAGAACCGCGACATCAACCCGGCGACCGGCGGCCAGTGGCAAGTGGCGGCCCGCAGCATGCACACCGGCGGCGTCAATGCCTGCTTCGCCGACGGCAGCGTCCGTTTCATCCGCAGCAGCATCAATCAGGCCCAGTGGTCGGCCATGAACACTATGGCCGGTGGCGAGGTCGTCAACCTCGACTGACGGCCGATCGACTCGACTCGTCGCGGTCCGGTTGAGCCAGCGCCCCCAACCGGACCGCTTCTTTTCCTCCTCCAGTTCGAGGGCCGTTCTCCGATGACCTACCGCACCCTCACGGTGTTCTTCACCCTGGCTCTCCTGACAGGCTGTGGCTCCGGTGACGCTACTAACAAGGGACTTGATCTCGGGAGTGCCGATGCCAACCAGATCGGTGAACTGATCGACGCCATCAACGAGGCGAAAGGTAACCCCAAACGGCTCGCCACGATCTTCGCCGCCGGAACGAAAGCCCCCGACGCCAAGAAGCTCAACGCCTACGACTACTCGCTCGGCGGCAAGCCGAGTGTCAACGGGGACACGGCTACCTGTTCCGTGCGCATCGACCACAGCCAGTCCGGTGAGACTTCCCAGAAAGAGTGGACCTTCGTCAAGCAGAGCGACGGCTGGAAAATCAAGGACGCGCCGCTGCCGTGAACGCCCCCCCATCCGCGAGCCGGGGCTGGATCGTCAGCCCGCTCTATGACCTCCTCTTCCTCGCCAACCTCGGCTGGGTCCTGCTACTGCTGCCGGGGTTCGCCACGCGCAGCGACACCGCCATCGACTTCTGGCAGATGTATTTTCTCACCCTGCCGCACCGCTGGATCACCTTGGTCCTAGTCGTTTTGGACCCCGACCGGCGGGAGGGCCGCGGCCGGCTGCTGGCGCTGATCGCCGTACTGGCCGCCCTCGTCGTCGTCGGCGCTTACCTGGGCAGCGGGGCCTTCCTGTGCCTAGCCGCCGTCGATTACGTCTGGAACGCCTGGCACTTCGCCAGCCAGCACGCCGGCGTCTTGCGGATGTATAGCCGCAAGGTCGGTGGCGGGAACGAATGGCTCGAACGCTGGGGGGTGCGCGGCTTCGTGACCTATACCGCCCTCCGTGCCGCCGGTTGGACGACCGGCTGGGCCGAGTCCGAACCGGCCAGCTCGGCCGTCCTCGGGGCGGTAGACCTCCTCTGGCTCGCCGTCCCCGCGCTGCTAGTGCTGACGAACCTGCTCGGGGCAAGGTCGGACCGCCTCGGCAAGTTCGTCTACCTCGGTAGCGTCTGCACGCTCTATAGCGGCTTCCTGCTGAGCATGTACTTCCAGCACCCCGGTCTGATCGTCGTCTTTGCCGCCGCCGGCTCGATGTTCCACGCCGTCGAGTACCTCGCCGTGGTGACGCACTACGCCCACCGTCGCCGTTCGGTCGGTAGTGACGGGCCGTTCCGTACCCTGGCCCGGTCCTGGCTAATATTCCTCGGGCTGTACGTCCTGTTGCTCGGCTCGATCGGGGCGTGGGCGTCGCAACCGGCGAGCGGCTGGCACACCCTGTGGTCGGGCCTCAACTTGTGGGTCGCGTTCGTTCACTATGCCTACGACGGCCTCATCTGGAAGCTCCGCCGACCGCAGACGGCCGCCGCACTCGGAGTCACCGCCTCGTGAAGAGTACTGGCAGCCGTTTGTTCCTCGGCTCGGTCCTGGCGGTCGTCGTGCCGGCCCTGGTGCTGCACTACACGGCCGAGGCGGGTCGCCGCGGTGCGGGCCTGACCGTCCCTCCGTTCGGCTGGCCGCGGGTCCTGGTGGCACACCTGGCCTGCGCCGTGCCGCTCGGCTGGCTCGTCGCGTCATGGGTGCGGACGATCCCCGCCGTTCGGGACTCCGCACGCGGGCCGTGGGTCGGCGGCGGAGTGGTCCTGTGTGGCCTAGGCGCGGTCGTGCTGCCGGGCTTCGGGGAGGGGATCGTGGCCGGCGAAGTCGGGTCGGTGGCGGCGCTGGTGCTGCGGGCCATCCTGGCGCTCGGGCTAGTGCTACCCTGGTGCGTCACCTTCGCCCCGGCCGGGCCTCAACTTCCCCCGGGGCTGGCCTTCGGCATCGGGCTCGGGTTGGCCGTCCTCCCCTGTGGGTTGTACAGCCACGCCGTGATCGTTAACCGCACCGAGCTGGCCCGCGAGCAACTCCAGCGCGAGCGTCTGGCTCAGGCCCGACCGGTGGTGCTCGGCTTGTGCGAACTCGGCAGCGAGGAGCCGT
>Ga0308417_1002289_pt1 | contig 12731 bp, 11 predicted proteins | sample HotsprSampleOS65_FD_203528 | JGI IMG/M metagenome (GOLD analysis project Ga0308417, IMG submission 203528) | Hot spring phototrophic mat microbial communities from Octopus Spring, Yellowstone National Park, Wyoming, United States - 20090730_OS65 ... | reverse complement strand
AGCCAGCGCAGACGCTCCTCCGCGTCGAAGAAACCAGCCTGACCCGCCATCCCCAACCTCCGCCATTGCCAACCTCAGCGAATCAGATCAGACCGCGTCGCAGCCAGAGGTTTTTCGAGGCGTCCAACCGGGTCCGGCCACACGGCAGTCTCGGCGGCCGGACGCCGGAGGAGTTTGCCAGATACAGCGCCCGCGCGAAGGATCGGGCCGAGGGCGCTGCGCTACTCGAGGGCTCCGCGCCCTCGGCCCGATCCACCACGGCCCCGGATAGGGGCAAACGGAGAACAGGTCCAAGTTATCTGCGGTAGGAAAGTGGGGAGCACGTCACCAGGCCTAAATCTCGACGCCTTCCTCGACGGGATCCCGCCAGGAGACTCGATCTACGTCGCCGCCAAATACGACCGCTGGACGACCGACCCGGCGAGCGTGGAGCCAGGGTGGGCCGCGCTGTTCGGGGCCTTGGTGAACGGCGGCATCCAGGGCGGCCCGGCACCTGGGCCGCCGCCGCGCAGCCAGGCCGCGGTTGTTGGGGGGGCTGACCGGCGCACAGCCACGCTCGACTCGGTCCGCGCCCTGATGCTGATCCGCGCTTACCGCGTGCGTGGCCACCTCGAAGCCAAGCTCGACCCCCTCGGGCTGAAGCTTCCCGCCGCGCATCCGGAGCTCGACCCGGCGTCCTACGGCTTCGGCCCTGGCGACTACGACCGGCCGATCTTCATCGACAATGTGCTCGGCTTCGAGACGGCGAGCTTGCGCGAGATCCTCGCGGTGCTGCGCGAAACCTATTGCGGGTCGATCGGGGTCGAGTTCATGCACATTCAGGACCCTGGCCAAAAGGCCTGGATCCAACGCCGAGTCGAAGGGGCGCCCTGGCGGACCGCCTTCACCCCCGACGCCAAGCGGCGAATCCTCGAGCAGCTGACCGAGGCCGAGGGTTTTGAGGTCTTCTGCCAAAAGAAGTTCGTCGGCACCAAGCGCTTCGGACTCGAGGGCGGCGAGAGCGTGATCCCCGCCCTGCGCGCGGCGATCGAGGTCGCGGCAGAGAGCGGTGTCGACGAGATCGTCGTCGGCATGCCCCATCGCGGGCGGCTGAATACCCTGGTCAACGTGCTGAAGAAGCCATTCGTCGCCGTGTTCAGCGAATTCCAGGGGGCAGCCCCACATCCCGACGACGTGCAAGGCTCGGGCGACGTCAAGTACCACCTTGGCACCTCGGTCGACCTCGAAATCGCGGGGCGGAAGATCCACCTCTCGCTGCAGCCCAACCCGTCGCATCTCGAAGCGGTCGACCCCGTTGTCGTCGGCAAGGTGCGGGCCAAGCAGGACATGGCCGGCGACCGACGCCTGCGCCGCTCCGCCATGGGGATCCTCCTGCACGGCGATGCTGCCTTCGCCGGCCAGGGCCTGGTCGCAGAGACCCTCGCCATGAGCCAACTCGTCGGCTACCGCACGGGCGGCACACTGCACATTGTGGTGAACAACCAGATCGGCTTCACAACTATTCCGGCCCACGCCTATTCTGGCCTCTATTGCACCGACATTGCCAAGTCGATCCAGGTGCCGATCCTGCACGTCAACGGTGACGACCCAGAGGCAGTGGTGTTCTGCGCCCGGCTGCTCTCCGAGTTCCGCCAGCTCTTCGGCTGCGATGCCGTGCTCGACGTGGTCTGCTACCGCCGCCACGGGCACAACGAGAGCGACGAACCGGCCTTCACGCAGCCGCTGATGTACAGAGCGATCCGGGCACGGAAGACAACGCGAACCCTCTACGCCGAACGCCTCGTCGCCGAAGGCGCGATCGCGCCAGAAACGGCGGCTTCGCTGCAGACCCGATTCGGCGAGGCGCTCGAGCGCGCGTTCGAGGCCTCGAAATCCTACAAGCCGAACAAGGCGGATTGGCTAGAGGGCAAGTGGGCGGGGCTCGCCCCGGCAGGCGTGGAGGACGAGCCGAAGGAGTGCTCGACCGCGATCTCCCTCGACGCTGCACGCGAGATCGGACTGGCTCTCTGCCGCGTGCCGGCGGAGTTCGATCTCCATCCAAAGATTGCGCGCCAGCTCGAGGACAAGCGCCGTGCCATCGAGACGGGCGAGGGCATCGACTGGGCAACCGGCGAGGCCCTGGCGTTCGGCTCCCTGCTGCTCGAGGGCAACCGCGTGCGGCTTTCAGGGGAGGACGTGCAACGCGGCACCTTCAGCCAGCGCCACTGCTACCTCATCGACCAGACAACGCAGGCCGAATACGTGCCGCTGAACCACATTCGCCCCGGGCAAGCCCAGTTCGAGGCCTACAACTCGCTCCTCTCCGAGGCTGGCGTGCTTGGCTTCGAATACGGCTACTCACTGGCTGATCCGCACTGCCTCGTGCTGTGGGAGGCGCAGTTTGGGGATTTCGCAAACGGCGCGCAGGTGATCATCGACCAGTTCATCGCCTCGGGCGAGGCGAAATGGCTGCGCATGTCGGGGCTCGTGCTGCTGCTTCCCCACGGCTACGAAGGCCAGGGGCCGGAGCATTCCTCGGCGCGGCCAGAGCGCTACCTGCAGCTCTGTGCCGAGCGCAACATCCAAGTGTGCAACCTGACCACGCCCGCGAACTACTTCCACGCCCTGAGGCGGCAGTTGAGGCGGAACTACCGCAAGCCGCTCGTGCTCTTCACCCCGAAGTCGCTGCTTCGGCACAAGCTCTGTGTCTCGCGGCTGGAGGAGTTCGGCCCCGGCTCGGCTTTCCGCCTCGTCATCCCGGACACTGACCCGATCGCGCCGCCGGAAGAGGTCAAGCGCGTCGTCCTCTGCACCGGCAAGGTCTACTACGACCTGCTTGCGGCGCGACGCGAGGCCGCCATTACGGATGTGGCGCTGATCCGCATCGAACAGCTCTACCCGTTCCCGCGCATCACCCTGCCGAAGGTGCTTGCCCCCTACGTGAACGCAGAGATCGTCTGGTGCCAGGAGGAGCCCCGCAACATGGGTGCGTGGACCTGGATCGATCGCCGCATCGAGGAGGCGGCCCTGGCCGCGCAGCGCCCGCGTGCGCGCCCGCGCTATATCGGCCGACCAGAGGCAGCAAGCCCGGCAACCGGCTTCTACCAGGTGCACCAGCTCGAACAGCAGGCCCTGATTGAGGAGGCGCTGACGGTCTGAGCCACCTGCCACTGGGCTGCGCAACCGGCCGTCTCCCACCCCGGTCGTGCGCGCCGGTTGCGGGGGTGCGCTGGTTGCGTTTCGGGAAGGTTCGGGCTTGAAGGGGGGCACGGGCCAAAGCGGGGAGCAGGACCATGCCGGTCGAGATCGTCGTGCCGTCCTTGGGCGAAAGCGTCGCCTCGGCCACGGTCGCGCGCTGGATGAAGAAACCCGGCGAGGTGGTAGCGGCGGACGAGCCCCTGGTTGAACTCGAGACCGACAAAGTCACGGTCGAAGTCCCCGCCCCGGCAGCTGGCGTGCTCGAGGCGATCCTCGCCCAAGAGGGCGAGGAGGTCGCCCCCGGAACCGTCGTCGGAACGCTGGCGGCGGGCGAGGCAACGGCGAGCGCAGCACTGGCTTCGGTCGTCGCAGTGCCGTCTTCCCCTCCGCCCTTGTCGCCGCCGCCGTCCCCGCCGCAGGAGACGACTGCGACCCGCCCGCCGCTGCCCGCCGCTGCGCGACTGATGGCGGAGCACGGCCTCGCGGCGACCGCCGTAGCTGGCACCGGCAAGCAGGGGCAGATCACCAAGGGCGACGTGCTGAAGGTGATCGAGGGCGGTGCTCCAAAGGCCTCTTCAGCCGCCCCACGGCTTGGCGCCCCGCCTGCCGCCGAAACTCCCGCCCAACCTGCTGCGGCGATCGTTCCGCAGCCCGCCCCGGCCGCGACCGCAGCGACCTCCGCCCCGTCCCCAACCCTCCGCACCGCGGAGCGGCGCACCGAACGCGTGCGCATGACAAGGCTGCGCGCCACCATCGCGCGGCGGCTGAAGGAGGCGCAGAACACCGCCGCGATCCTCACCACCTTCAACGAGATCGACATGTCGGCAGTGGTGGCGCTGCGCGCGAAATACCGCGACGCGTTCGAGAAGAGGCACGGCGTGCGGCTCGGCGTCATGGGCTTCTTCGTCAAGGCCTGCGTTGCCGCCTTGCGCGAGTTCCCGGCCGTCAACGCGAGGATCGACGGCGAGGACATCGTCTACCACCACTACATGGACATCGGCATCGCCGTCTCGGGCCCTTCGGGCCTCGTCGTGCCGGTGCTGCGCAACGCCGAGGCCCTGTCGATCGCCGCGATCGAGCGCGCGATCGCGGAGTTCGCGGGCAAGGCGCGCGACGGAACGCTTACCCTGGAGGAAATGGCGGGCGGAACGTTCTCCATCACCAACGGCGGCGTCTTCGGCAGCCTGATGTCCACACCCATTCTCAATCCGCCGCAATCCGCCATCTTGGGGATGCACAAGATCGCCGACCGCCCGGTCGCGGTTGGCGGCAAGGTCGAGATCCGGCCGATGATGTACGTCGCCCTCTCCTACGACCACCGCATCATCGACGGTCGCGAGGCTGTGGGCACCTTGGTGCGGATCAAGGAGGCGGTCGAGGACCCGGAGCGGCTGCTGCTCGACATCTGAGCCGCAGGCGGCCTTCCCTCTTGCCCGTCGCGCCGGCCCGCCGTGAAATGCGGCCGAAACCCCGCGCATGAGGCGGCTGAGGAGCAGGTGACGGGGCCGAGTATTGGGGGCCGAGTGCCGGGGGCGAGTAAAGGGGGGCGAGTGACGGGGGGCGGGATTGAAGGCGCGCTGCGGCGGCTGACACGCCTCCTGGCGTGGGTCGCGGGGGCGATCATCCTCGCCGGCTGCGCTCTGCTGATCACCCTCGACGTTGTCACTCGTGCCGTCTTCCGCCGCGGCATGGTCGAGAGCTTCGAGCTCTCCGGCTACGCCCTGGCAGTCGCGGTCGGCCTCGGCGCGGCCCATACAGTCTTCTCCAAGGCCAACATCCGAGTCGACATCCTCGTCGAACGCCTGCCACCGACCGTCCGCCGCGCGCTCGACCTCATCGCAGCGGCGGCGTTCGCAGTCGCAGCGGCAACCCTCGCCTGGTTCGCCTTCCGCACGCTCGCCTATTCCTGGTCGATCGATGCCCGTTCCGTCTCCACGCTGCGCACGCCGCTGTGGCTGCCGCAGGCGTTGTGGTGGGGCGGGCTTGCCTGGCTTGCGGTGATTGCTGCGGTTGTGCCCGCGCTGGCCGTGCGGGCCTTGATCGCCCGCGACCTCGCGGCCTTCGACCGCCTCGTCGGGCCGGCGCGCGTCGAGGACGAGATCGCCGAGGCGGGGCTCCCCATGCCGCAAGCCGCGAACGACCGCGCCGCATGATCGGCACCGCAGCCGGCCTTCTGGTCGCGCTGATCGCTGCCGGCATCCCGGTCGCGGCCGCCTTGGGCCTCGTCGGCTTCGCGCTCTCGGAACGCTATGCCTTCTTGCCACTGACCGGCGCGCTCGGCGAACTCGCCTGGAACTCCTCGCACGACTTCCTGCTCGTCGCATTGCCCATGTTCATCATGATGGGCGAGCTGATGCACCGTTCGGGCGTCAGCGAACGGCTGTTCGACACCCTCGCGCCCTGGTTCGCCCGCATCCCTGGGCGGCTGATGCACACCAACATCGCCGCCTCCGCCATCTTCGCCGCCACCTCAGGGTCATCCGTCGCCACCGCTGCCACCATCGGCATCGTGGCGATCCCGAACATGGCACGCGGCGGCTATTCTCCCCCCCTCTTTCTGGGCTCGATCGCGGCGGGCGGCACCCTGGGCATCCTTATTCCGCCCTCGATCAACATGATCCTCTATGCGGTGCTGACCGACACCTCGGTGATCAGCCTCTACGCCGCCGGTCTCGTTCCCGGCGTGGTGCTCGCGGCCCTCTTCTCAGCGACCGTGCTCGTCTTCTGCCTCCTTCGCCCAGGTCTCGATGGGCCGCCTGCCCCGGCCGAGGGGCTGTGGCGCGCGCGTCTGGCTGGCCTTGTCCACCTCCTGCCGCCGCTCGTCCTGTTCCTGCTCGTCGTCGGCTCGATCTACGCCGGGCTCGCGACACCGACCGAGGCGGCGGCCCTCGGCCTCACCGCAACCTTGGTTCTCGTCGCGCTCAACCGGCGCCTCACCCTCTCGGCCCTCGCCGCCGCCTTCGAGGGCACGGTGCGCAACACCGGCATGATCATGCTGATCGTGATCGCCGCTTTCTTCCTCAACATGGTGATGGTCTCGATCGGCCTCATTCGCGCAGTGACCGACCTCGTGCTCGGCCTCGGCTGGTCGCCGACCGCGATGATCCTCGCCATCGTCGTCTTCTACCTCGTCCTCGGCTGCGTGATGGAAACGCTGTCGATGATGATCGCAACCACCCCAATTGTCGTGCCGGTGGTGAAGGCGCTGGGCTACTCGCCGATCTGGTGGGGGGTCGTGTTCGTCGTGCTGATCGAGGCCGCGCTGATCACGCCCCCTGTCGGGCTTAACCTCTATGTTGTCCAAGCGGTGCGAAGGTCCGGCCGCTTCAGCGAGGTCGCGCTGGGCGCGTTGCCCTTTGTTGCCGCCATGCTTGCCCTCGTGCTGCTGCTTCTCGCTTTTCCAGGCCTCGCACTCTGGCTTCCCTCACTTCTCGCGCCGAGACCATCATGAACGGCGCCTCGCAAGGGAGACGAAGGATGAGACGAACCACTGCTGCCGCCCTGGTCGCCGCCGCCCTGGCGGCACCGGCTTTCGCCCAGCCGAGCCCGCCTCTGCCGCGGACGGAGTTCAACGTCGTGGGGACAATCGGCACGCTCTCCATGTACCAGAACATCGAGGTGCCGTTCTGGACCAGGACCATTCCTGAGGTCTCGGGCGGCGCCATCCGCGTCCAGCTCCGCCCGTTCACCGAACTCGGCTTCCGCGGGCCGGAGATCTTCCGCCTGGTCAGCCAGGGCACGCTGCCCGTGGCCTCCACGGTGCTGAACTACAACTCGGGCGAAGTGCCCATCAACGAAGCGGCGGATTTGGTCGGGCTTTTTGGCTCGGTCGAGGAGCTGAAGCGGGGCCTCGATGCAATCCGGGGGCCCTACGCGCAGTTTCTGGAACAGCGCCACGGTATAAAGCTCCTCGGCTTCGGCACCTACCAGGCCCAGCTCATCTACTGCCGCGACGCCTTCAGCCAAATCAGCGACCTACGCGGGCGCAAGATCCGCGCCTCCGGCGCCTCGCAGCAGGCCTTCGTGCAGTTCCTCGGCGCCTCGCCAGTGACCATCGCGTTTGCCGAGGTGCAGCCGGCGCTCGCCTCCGGTGTGGTCGACTGTGGCATCACCGGCGCCCTCTCCGGCTACCGCGCGCGCTGGCACGAGGCAGCGCGCTTTCTCTCGCCTCTGCCCATCAACTTCGCTGTCGTCGGCCATCTCGCCAACCTGCGCTTCTGGAATGGGCTCGACCCCAGGGTGCGCGACCTGCTTGAGCGCGAGCTTCGCAAGATGGAGGAGGCGATCTTTGAGCAGGCCAAGAGCGAGACGGAGATCGGCATTGCTTGCAACACGGGCACTGCACCCTGCCCGGATGGCCAGCCTGCCGCGATGCGGCTTGTCCCCTTGACGCCGGCTGACGAGGCGCGGCGCAAGCGCGCCTTTGAGGAGGCCGTGCTGCCGGAGTTCGCGCGCCGCTGCGGCGGCGACTGCATCCAGATGTGGAACGACACGATTGGCCGCCTGGTCGGCGTGACCGCGCGCTGAGCCTGCCCAAGGGGCGGTCTCGCACCCGAAGCCGGGGCCGCCCTGTGCCGGACTGGACGCTGTTCGGCCGGCACGCGCTGGAGACCTTCCTACTTGTCTATCCAGCGCTGTTCTCGATCGTGAACCCTATCGCCGGCGCCTTCATCTTCCACGAGGCGACCGAGCGTGCCGACCGGGCGCTTGCTCGCCACCTGGCTCGCCGCGTCGCCCTGTACTCGCTCCTCGTCATGCTGGTCGCGACCTGGGCCGGTTCAGGGATCCTGTCCCTGTTCGGCATCAGCCTCGCGGCACTCCGCATCGCAGGCGGCCTTGTCCTGTCGCTCTGGGCGTTCAACCTGCTTTCGGCGCCGGAACAGCGCGAGGAGAGGAAGCGCGACGAGGCCGCCGCCCGGGACATCGGCGACGAGGCAGCGTTCTTCCCCCTCACCCTACCCTTCACCACCGGGCCTGGGACGATTGCCGTCTGCATCGCGTTCGGCGCCACGCGGCCGAAGGACCCTGGCTTCCTCGGCTCCTTCGCCTTCGGCCTCACCGCGGCCTGTGTGGCCATGGCCGTGACGATCCTGTTCGCCTACACCTACGCGCCGGCGATCGCGCGGCGGCTCGGCGCCACGGGCACGCGGGTGCTGACCCGCCTGGCAGCGTTCCTGCTGCTCGCGGTCGGGGTGCAGATCCTGATCGCCGGTGTTACGGACGCGCTCGCCCCCGTGCTTGCCGCCCGAAGCTGATGGCGGGCCCGGCCGCCTTCGAGCGGGGGGTGACGGCAGGCGTATTCCATGGCCATCTCTCGCCGGCCATGGAGTTCTCCGAGGACCAGATCCACCGCTACGCGCGCCACATCCTGCTGCCTCAGATAGGCGGCACCGGCCAAGCGCGGCTTCTCGCTTCACGCGTGCTCGTCGTCGGCGCGGGCGGGCTCGGTTCGCCCGCCCTCCTCTACCTTGCCGCGGCCGGGGTCGGCACGATCGGCGTGATCGACGACGACGTGGTCGACCTTTCCAACCTGCAGCGCCAGATCGCGCACGACACGGCCGCGCTCGGGCGGCCGAAGGCGGAGAGTGCGGCCGAGCGGATCCGTGCGCTGAACCCCGAGGTCCGGGTCGAAGCGCTTCGCGCGCGTCTCGAGGCCGGCAACGCCCTCGATCTTATCGCGCGCTACGACCTCGTGCTGGACGGCTCGGACAACTTCGCCACCCGCTTCCTTCTCGCCGATGCCTGCCATCTCGCCGGCCGCACCCTCGTCTCGGCCGCGGTGCTGCGCTTTGAGGGTCAAGTGTCCACCTTCAAGTCGCATCACGGCCCGCCGCATCCGTGCTACCGCTGCCTCCATCCCGCCCCACCTCCGCCTGGGATGGTGCCGTCCTGCGCCGAGGCCGGCGTGTTCGGCGCCGTCACCGGTGTGCTCGGCGCGCTGCAGGCGACAGAGGCGCTGAAGGAGTTGCTTGGCATCGGAGACGGGCTGTCGGGGCGGCTTCTGTTGTGGGATGCGCTTGCGGCGTCCTTCCGGGTCGTCCGTTTGCGCCGCGACCCGGCCTGCCCGCTCTGCGGCGAGCGGGCGACGATCCGCGACCTTTCCGCCCACGCCACACTTGGCGAACCCGCCTGTCCGGCATGAGCTTGTTCGACCTCCCTCTGCCCGCGATGCCGCCGCAGCCGGGCCCGGTGCCTCTTGGCATCCTGCTGGTCTCCGGCACCTACGAGCGGGCGCACTATGCGCTCGTCCTCGCCACTGCCGCCGCTTCGGTCGGCCGGCCGGTGACGCTGTTCGCCACCGGGGGCGGCTGCCGGGCCTTCCTCGGCCCGGCAGCGGACGGAACCCCGGGCTGGGCCGCGCTTGAGGCGACGGGGATCGGCGGACCGAAGGGCGCGCTCGCCCGCGACGCCTTCCTGCGCGAACGCGGTGTCGCCGGCTTCGCCGAACTGCTCGCCTCGGCGGGCGAGCTCGGCGTTCGGCTGATCGTCTGCGAGGCCGGGCTGAAGGCGGAAGGGCTTCGCGCTGACCAGCTCGATCCCTCGCTGAATGGCGAGGTCGCCGGCGTTGTCACCTTCCTGGCGGAGACCGAATCGGGGCAGATTGTCACGCTTTGACACGGGTCGGGCCGGGCTGGCAGAGGAACCGCATGGTGCCGATCCTGCTCGTGGTCCTGGTTCTGGCAGGGCCGAGCGCGGCCGGGACCCGGCAATCCGCGGCCTTGCCCCTGCCTCCGCCATGGCCACCGGAAACCGGCGTGCCGCCGCCCCCCTCCGGCGCGATGCCGCTGCCGCCCGCCCCGCCTTCGGCCGCCGTGCCTGCCCCGCCGCCAGCTCCTCCGGCCTTCACCCGCGGCCCCGTCACCGGGCTTCCCTTGCCGCGCTTCGCCAGCCTCGGGCGGGCAGAGATCAACCTCCGCGCCGGGCCCGGCACGCGCTACCGCGTGGAGTGGACCTACCAGCGCGCCGGGATCCCGCTGGAGATCTTGCACGAGTCGGACACTTGGCGTCGCGTGCGCGACATCGACGGTATCGAGGGTTGGGTGCAGCAGGCGCGCCTCTCTGGGCGTCGCACATTCATCGTCCGCCACGGGCCGCAGACACTGCACCGAGAGGCCTCGGAGCGATCCGCCCCCGTGGCCCAGCTTGGCCCCGGCGTGCTCGGCACCATCCGACGCTGCGAGGCCAGATCCGACTGGTGCGAGGTTGAGGTGCAGGGGCGGCGGGGCTTCCTGCCGCGACCGGCGATGTGGGGGGTCTATCCGGGTGAGGAGGTGCGGTGAAGGCGACGGGGGTCGCTCAGAACGGGAAGCGGCGATGGGTGCCGTTCGGCCGATTGAGCTGGCTCTCCGCGAAGGCGGCGGCACGGCCAGCGCGGACGGCGGGTGGGAGGTCGCTGAGCGCGGCGAGAACCTCCGCTGCCGGCTTGAGGAACAGGCGGCTCTGCAAAGCGGCCTCGGCCCCCGCGCGGTCCTCGCGGCCAAGCGCGGCGGCGGCGGCGACCAGGCTTCGGACCACCGCCGCGGGCTCTGCCTCAGCGCGGACGCCGAGAATCTCGCGCAGCTCCACCCGCCCCTCGCGCATCAGGATCTGGGTCAGCGGGCTGATGCCGATGAAGCGGATCCCCTCGAGTTCGGCCGCGGCGAACTCGTACTGCGCAGCGACCTGGGCGGCGAGCGCCGGCCGCCCCTTCAGCGCCCTCGGCGTCCGCAGATGGTAGGAGGCGGAGGCGACAGCCGTGGCGACCGGCTCGGTCGTGATCGCCACTCCAAAGAGCTCCCCGTAAGCGAGACCTTGTTCGGGCGGCGTTCCCGGCAGAGGGCTGCAGGCGAGAACGGCGAGCGCGAGCGCGAGCGCTCCAGAACGCCCAGTCCGCCGGTTTCCGTCCATCGCCCTGCTCCAGGCTTGCACATGGGGCCGCATCGTCCCATCGCCAGCCTGCGCGCGCTCCGCGCCATTGCCTTGGCGGCGGCCGTCGCCGCCTGTGCCGCGCCTCCGCTCGCGATCGAGGACCCCCCCATCCTCTACCCCTCCTCCGCCCGCGAGCGGCTGGTGCGCATCGCACTTGCCGAGTGGGAGGAGTGGGGCCGCCAGTTTACCGACCACACCGGCACAGTCGCCGGGGCACCCGCGCAGGTGCCGAGACTGGAGGACGAGGAGCAGGCCTTTCCTGCCCTGGTCGCCTACTGGTCTACCGTCCCCGGCCGGGAAGAGACGGTCGCGCGAAACCGCGCCCGTTTGCGGCGGCTGCAGGCCGGCGGGCTGCCGGAGGCGGCGCTCTGGGCCGACGTGCCGTGGAGTGCGGCCTTCCTCTCTTTCCTGCTTCGCTCGGCGGGCTACGACGCGATCGATGCGCCGTCGGCAGAGGCGCACTGGGTCCTGGTCGATCACCTGCTCGCGCGCCACGCCCGCTTTCCGACCCTCGCCGCCTTCGTGCCGCACCCGCCCCTTGGCCGCGCGCCGCGACCAGGCGATCTGCTCTGCGCGACCCGCAACACCGCCCGGGGCCGCTATGCGAGCCCCGACGACCGCGCCGCCGAGTTCGGACGGCCCGTGCCCATGCACTGCGACGTGGTGGTCGCGGTGCGCGAGGGGGTCATCGAAGCGGTGGGCGGCAATCTCGGCGATGCCGTGCGGCTCGTCCTGCTTCCCGCCCGCGCCGACGGGCGGCTCGGCCCGGCCCCGGCGCAGGCGCCTCCGCTGCCCGCGTGGTTCGTGCTGTTCGAAAACCGATCCGGCCGAAGCCCCCCGCTGGCCAGGCACGACACGCTCCGGTGAGGCCCCCTTCGCATCTCGGTTTCGGCCGCGACCTGACGCGACGAGAAGGTCGGAGGGTCGTGCTGTGGCGCCTGCGCCGAAACCATGGCTGCGCTGCTCGCGGCGCTTGCGCTCGTCCTGGCCCAGTCGCGAGGCTCGCGGGCAGCGACCTACCGGATCGACGAGCGCTACGGATCCATCGCCTTTTCGGTCTCGGTGCTCGGCCTGTTCTCTGTCGGCGGGCGGTTCCTGCGCTTCGCGGGTGCGCTGTCGCTCGACCCGAGGCGGCCGGAGGCGACGGCGATCGACGTTTTGGTGCCGACGGCAGAGGTTGACCTGCCGCTCGCCGAACAGCGCGAACTCATCCGCTCTCCCGCGTATTTCGACAGCGAGGCGCATCCGACGGCGCGCTTCGTCAGCCGAACCGTGTCCGTCGTCGCGGCGGACCGCTTCGTCATCGAGGGGCTCCTGACCTTGCGCGGTGTCACCAACCCAATCACGCTCGAGGCACGGCTGACGGAACGCCGGCGCGACCCTAGCCGGGGAGTGGAAACGGCCGACGTCCTCGCCCTCGGCACGCTCAGCCGTTCGGCTTTCGGCATGGTGGCGGATCGGCTGCTGCTGTCCGATCGCGTGCGGCTCGAGATCCGGGTGCGAATCGAGGTCGTCGATGGCGGCTGATACCAAATCCCATTGATCAGAACCGATGTGCCCAGTCCCGCAGTCCGATGGACATGATGCGCCCGGGCTGATCGACGAGGCGGTTCCAGGCATGGCAGCAGTGATCGACGATGTCGTCG
>Ga0308417_1002288_pt1 | contig 12733 bp, 12 predicted proteins | sample HotsprSampleOS65_FD_203528 | JGI IMG/M metagenome (GOLD analysis project Ga0308417, IMG submission 203528) | Hot spring phototrophic mat microbial communities from Octopus Spring, Yellowstone National Park, Wyoming, United States - 20090730_OS65 ... | reverse complement strand
TCGCATTCGCTTTAGCAATCTGGCAACCAACTTCTTCTGCCAATGCAGTCGTCTGCTGATCACACATGCCAGCACCACACACGGCGATCACTGGTTCTCGCTGTATTTGTAGCAGTTGGGGCATCGAGATTGCTTATCCACGTTTGAGGGACTTGTCCATCGGTTGCGTTCATTGTCTCTGAACGAATGTCATACACGCATAGTTTTCTGGCAGAACCTATTATAGCGCAGGTAGTTGGAGCGTCAAGCGTCAGGCTGGTCATATCTAACATGTATTTCGCGCAGATACGTTTAAGAAGCTGTCTGAAAAGGGAGCGTGTGTGAGGATTTGCCCCGCACCAGAAAAGGATTTTTGAAGGGCGACCCGTGTACATCCACACAGCAGCAGCCATGCTGTCGCACTCTATACATTTTTTCAGACAGGCTCTAATTGACATCAGACGGAGTGATTACCACCAGGGTTGTTTCTGCCGTTGCATCGCCGCAAGTCACGGTGACGCGATGACTGCCAATGGCGGTGTTACCACCGACGCGCCAGTTCCATGCTATATCGCCTTGCTCATCAGTCATTTTGTCTTCCAGACCGTCGGCAGTCGCCATGCCATCTGGGTAGCTCGGATAGAAAACGCGGATGGAGCAACCAGTCAGCGGTGTTGCCCGAACCTCCAGGCGTGCCATGCTGCCACGCGCCACCTGGCCCGGTGCGCGTACAATGACAATCTCACCGACCTGTTCTGCTTCCGTCTGTTCGACATCTGTCTGCTCTGTCGGTGGGAGATCGTTGCCTGGTTGAGAAGGCGGCGCTGGTGGTATCTCGTCCGGCGCTGGCACGACACAGATTGCCTCGTTCAGCACAGTGCGCGTATGGCGCACTTCGACCGTCACGGGATATTCGCCAGGCCTGGTGCGGCGATCAATCTGGAGCGGGATTGCATAGGTACCACCAGGCTTCACCGAGCCACCACCAACAAAAGCACCATCGAAACGCACCAGTAGTCCGGTGCCAATGGTTTCGGCCTGGCCTGTGAGTATGACTGTTGTGCCCGGGATACAGGTCAATCGCGGTGTCTGGGCAAGAGCGGGTGTTACCTGGAATAAAAACTGAAAGAAGAGGAGAGTACTGACAAGAGCGAGAAAGATACGACGCAACATAGAGATGCCTCCTGGTACAATGTTTGAGTAGAATGCCGGCAACTGGTTGGAATGTGGAGCGGGAGACGGGACTCGAACCCGCAACCACCTGCTTGGGAAGCAGGTGCGCTACCATTGCGCCACTCCCGCACTACCACGAGTATAGCATTTGTCGCACATACTGTCAATAGGAATGCAGGGACGCAGGCAGCAGCAGCACCGTTGCACATGGGTAAAAACGGACAGCAGCACTACTACAACAAAATCTTCCTGCTGCCAGGGGGCGAGACCCGGAACTATATAAGAAAACGGCTGCCGACGCAATGCGCCAGCAACCGTTTTCCCAATCCCGTGGCAGTCACACGGTAGTACATAACCAGGTTTTTTGCCGAATCAATCCAGAGAAACCTGTAACCCACCAACCATACCGGCCACAATGTTATAGATCAGAGCAGTGAGCGCACTGCTGATGCCACCGACAATACCATAGATGACAATGCCGAATAGATAGGCAACAATACCGAAACCAGCCATTGCCCCAAAAAAACCTGCGCCCTCTCGGCCACCCGCACCCATACCGATCATTCCACCCACCAGAAGTTGCAGCAGCAAGATCAGGCCACCGATCACCGCAAACAGCAATATACTGGTCACTGCACCTACTTTGAAAGCTGATCCAATCGAAATGCTACGAATAGTTTGCACCGCTTGCTCCTTTCCATGCGAAAAGTGTAACCGTTCAGGTGGTACCTGGGCCAGCAGGGGTGCGGGGGTCGCTAGCCCCCGCAAACTCCAGGAGGGACAGCGCCACTCCTGACCACCCCACCTGAACGATTGCCGAAAAGATGAATAAACGGAACAAAAAACAAAATGATCGTACGATAGGCAAGCAACGGACAGCAGCATCGGTTGTAGACAACGATCAAGGAACCAGCCGATACCCAACACCCCACTCGGTTAGCAATAGTCTGGGATTACCTGGATCTTCCTCCAGTTTGCGGCGCAGGTGCCAGATATATACTTTGAGATAATCATTGTCCTTCGTAAATTCCTGCCCCCACACGGCGCGTAACAGTTGCTCGTGTTCAACAACTTTGCCCGCATTATCGGCCAGAATCGTCAATAACTGATACTCGGTCGGCGTCAGATCGACAACTTTCTGGCGAACAAGGACTTCGCGCTTTTGCTGGTCGATCTGAATTTGTTGATTACCGGCAACAAGGGGACGATACGCAATTGGCACTCGTCGCAGCAAGGCCCGAATACGGGCGGTCAACTCATCCATGTTAAAGGGCTTGATCAAATAGTCATCAGCCCCTTTGTCCAGACCAGTAATAATATCAATACTCTGCACCTTGGCCGTCAACATCAATACAGGAACGTGTGAAAACTCACGCAAGCGGCTACAGGCTTCCAATCCATCCATTTCGGGCATCATAACGTCAAGTATGACGAGATCAGGCTGCTGCTCACGGACAGCAGACAAACACTCCAATCCATTCGCTGCCTGGATAACCCTGTACCCCTCATGTTCCAGGCTAATACGAACTAACTCGCGTAACCCCTGATCGTCATCTACCACCAGAATGGTACGTTGCTCCATGTCATCCTCATGCTGCTATTGGCGCAGTGCCAGGGCCTTCTGTTGCAGTCTGGTGAAAAGTACGGTGATTTCATCAGCCGTAATTTCACCTACACGTACATAGCGAATATTGCCCTGCGCATCTACAAAATAACTGGTTGGAAGAGGGAAAATACGATAAGCGTTGGCAACTTCACCCTCAATATCGAGTGCAATCGGATAGCTAATGCCATATTGTTGCACAAAGGCCAGTATATCAGCTTCCGTTATACCCCGCTTTGATTCATCACGTGTCAGATTCACCCCGATAATCATGAAACCCTGGTCGCGTAGTTCAGCATAAGCAGTTTGCAACGCAGGCAGTTCACGTCGGCAAGGTTCACACCAGGTTGCCCAGAAATTCACCAGCACAATCTGCCCCTCGTAGGCACTGAACTGTACCTCACCACCGCCCAGAGCGGGGAGGGTAAAATCAGGTGCCGGACGATTCACCTCACCTACACCGGGGAGTGCCTCACCTGTTTCACGCCCGGTCATAACCCAGACAACCATCAGCAGCGCACATGCTATGAGTAACCCCCCCAGTGTATACAGAATATCGCGCTGGCTAAGACCACGCCGCCCTGGTACGCGGGTTGGATCGGCAACGCCGATATACATGTCATATTGCTGACGACGTTCAGCATCTGACAATACCTGATAGGCACGCTCAAGCTCTTGCATTCGCTCTGTAGCAACCTTGAGCATGTCTTCGTCTATGAAACCTGCCAACTGTTCAGAACGATAACGCTCACATTGACGAGTATACGCCGCTTGAATTTCTTGTGGCGTGGCCTGAGCATCTACCTCTAGTAATGTATAATAGGTGTTCATCATAGTAAATATAAGGTTATGTTCTATTGTAACACAGTTCTGACAGAATGTGGTCGATCATGTAGCGCGGATATTGATGGGTACTGCGTGTTGGAGTAAGGTGTGAGCCTGCGCTCAAACAAGGCCTATCGTTGCCTATACTTTGCGTGCAAGCGACCGGTGGTCAGAAAGAAGGAGGAGTTATATGTTGTTTCCGTTTGTACTGGCTTTGTTCTGAACACACCCATGCTAACAAAACCTCGCTGGTGTAGCACCGATAGCGGCCAGATTTCGAACTGAATCATATGACAGGTTTTACCGGCACTGGTATACCTCCCATTACCGCTGATATTGTTGAATTAGTTGTTGCGTTTCGACAATGATCCCACGGGGCACGGACGGCAAGGTCAACACCGTTTGCCACTGCTGCATCGCGGCCTCAATCTGGGGTGGGTCACCACTGACCAGACACACCCCCAGATGCAGCAATGCCCGCGCATCTTCGGGGCCTTCCCGGACGGCTCGTTGGGCTTCGGCCAGACCAGCCGCTACATACACCGGGTCATTCACGCTTTCGCCGTATTTACAGAGGCTGGCAGCCAGGTCTGCACGCGCCACAATATGCGTTGGATCAATAGCCAGCGCCTCACTGTAGGCCTCACTCGCCTCAATCCAACGCGGTAGGCGTTCCTGATACAGTTCGCTATCGGGCATACGTTCACGCACAATCTGGACACTATCATACAGCGCGTCACCCAGGTTCATCCACGAATTGAAATTATCAGGCCGTTGTTGCGCCACCAGTCTAGCCTGAACAATTTGTCCTTCAAACTGATTCATGATGCGTTCTACCGCTGCTGCCTCAGATTCGTTCTGGGGCGTACTGATCAGGTTCACACCCTTGGCTGACTCCGTTGCAGTCAGTGATGGGCCACTCAGGGTTGTGATCAGCAAACTGGATAACAAGATCACAAAGGTTGTTATACCCACAACTATCACCGGTGTTATCCAGAGCGGTCGGGTTGAACGTTTGCCACGCCCGCTACGCTGCCGGGGTGCGGCAGATCGTACTGGTTGCGTGTTGAAACCACGAGGTCGTTCCTGGCGTCGAGCAGGCGGGAGTGGACGATAGTCAAGGAGTTCTGCGGCATGCCCGGCTGTGCTCTCTTCAATTCCGGTAGTCCGGGCTTCTCGACGCTTTTCCGCATCATAGTTAGCACGGCGGCGGGCATCCTTCAAGATGGAATAGGCACGCTCAATCTCATGACGCTTTTGTCGTGCCAACTCAACCAGTTCCTCGGCTACACCATCGAGCTGGTCTGGATCATAGCGCATCTGCATCCGCTCATATGCTGCCTGGATCGTTTCCTGGTCAGCATCGGGATGTACCTGAAGAATTTCGTAATAATCCTGCATAATACTTTGAATATCAAGAGGTGATCACTACTCCTACAACGAAACATTGCCTGGGTAGGAAGGCACGGTACAACTTCGCCCCACCGCAATCACCGGGAACGTGCGTGGGGGCCTGTGGCCCCGGCACCCCTGCCGAGTAACATATAGTTATACACAAAGAGCCGTAGATTAAAAGAGCAAACCAGCGAGCGTTCTGAACTTTGTCAATCCAGATCGAGCGCTTTTTCCAGCGCACATCAACACCCGCTCATCGTCTCCATGGTTGTCACAACCATGACCTGCGATTCCTTAACGACTCGCTCCCCGCCAGCCGAAATGCCCGGCCAGACCTGAAAGTCCACGTGGCAGGCGTACCCCCTGTCCAGCCAGACGTGCCTGGCCTTCAACATAGCGCCGGAGGGTGGCAATCCCACCTCCTATAACACTGACAATCACCCCCACCCAGACCAGAAGCACCAGCGGTTTGGTACTCACTGCGATGACGGCTCGTTCTGTCTGGATTGGCAGATCAAGACCTTTAATATCCAGGAACACCAGACGCATTTCGGGGCTGAAGTTTACCAGTGAAACCTCATGGCCGCCGGGCAGCAATGCTGAAACTTCCTGCAGCGTCTCGTCTCTGGTTGTCTGACCAGGCACCAGCCGCATGGCTGGAACAACAATACTCTCTTCACCCTCATAGACCACCTTGAGTCGCGCCCCGATCTCAGCCATACCGCCTTCCATCATAGCCACCTGATCGATCACAAAGCCATCAAAGGTAATTTCATACGGGCCGGCAGTGACTGGCTGATCCGGCCCGACCATCGGCTTATTCGGATCGATCTCCGGCTCATAGTTCGCGGGGGAGATATACAGATCCTTCCAGAGATAGCTTTTAATCGACGGTGTCTGGACTATGGCACCCCACTGCTGGTTGATATAGAGTTGTGGTTGGGCCCTAAAAGTAGTATCCCCTCGCTGGACGGTTATATCCAGAATACCTTTACCATCGGCTGTTTGCTGCCACCCGTTAAAGGTAAAATCATGATTGTACATCCGCACGGTTTCACCTGGACTGAAGACCAATCGCTCTTCAGGGCTGGCATACACACTGGAAGCAATCACCCCCAGAAGAAATAGAGCGACCCCTACATGGGCGAGATAGCCACCGATCAACATCCAACCGCCGCGCAATGAGCGTACGATCATCAGGATGTTGGTTCCAGCCGCAAATGTACCAGAGGTAATATACGCCAGTGGCAACGCCTCGCGCACACCCAGCACGAGCGCAACACTGGTGGCAACAACCGCAGCCACTGCCGGCCAGCGCAAGGCCAGTAACAGGCGGCGCGGATTAGAGTCGCGCCATCCCAACAGCGGCCCGATGATCATCAGTACCACGATTACAATGCCCAGAGGCGGTGTGGTACTGTGATAAAAGCTGGGAGCAAGGCTAAAGCGCCCATCAGTAAACGCCGCACCCCCCAGGGAGGTGCCATCTTCAATCTCAAAGGTGCGCCCCAGAGAATCCTGCAGTGCGTGTCCTACCCCAGGAATAGCGGATATAACCGGCATTGACGTGCCAACACTGACCAGCGTGGCTACCAGCACCAGCGACAGAATACTCAGGACAAAGAAGCTATCACGAGAGAAAAACTTTTCGCTCAAGGCGCGGATTGGAATATCACGCCAGCGACTGATCAGCAGACCGACACTGACGATAAGTAAAACCAGTACCAGAGTCAGCAAGGCACCATACAACCCCTCGGCCACAAACGAGTGAACCGAGAAGTTGGCATACACGCCGCTGCGGGTGAGAAAGGTAGCATACGTCACAGTCACATAGGCAAAAATCGCCAGCAGAAAATTCGTACGGCGTAATCCCCCGTGTGATCGTTGCAATACCATACCATGCAGTAAGGCCGTGAGCAACAGCCAGGGCACCAGTGACGAGTTTTCGACCGGATCCCAGGCCCAGTACCCGCCCCACCCCAGCGTCTCATACGCCCAGTAGCCTCCCAGCAGCAATGCCAGTCCTAAAATTGACCAGGCGGCGACAGTCCAGGGCAAGGCACGGGTGATCCAGGTATCATAGTCGCGGCGCACTATGCCGCCCAGGGCAAACGCAAATGGTACGATCGTCAGGGCATAACCAACAAACAAAACCGGTGGATGAATGATCATCCAGAAATTTTGCAACGTTGGATTCAGCCCCCGGCCATCGGGTGGGACAAATGTCGCGCCAGTCTGCGGATCAATCGTGGGGACAAAGGGGTTAATGATCAGCATGAATCCGATCAGCGCCAGCTGAACAAACATCACCACAATCAAGACGTATGGCTCGAAGTGACGCGATGTATATACCAGGAAAGCGCTAACAACAGCACCACACAGTGCCCAGAACAAAAAACTTCCAGATTGCCCCGCCCAACTGGCTGCAATCGTAAAAAAGGTTCCCAGGTTCGCTGAACTATAGTTGTTCACATAGTCAATATCGAACCGTCGTGCCAAAAACAGTGCAACCAGCAATACCCAGGCCGTACAGACAGCAGCCAGCGACCCATACACTCCCACCCGTCCATAATCGAGCGCTGCATGATGCCCACGGATAACCAGGATGTAGCTACCAATGGCCAGCAATGCCAGCACAAAGCCAGCAACAATAAGTATGGTACCAAAAAGAAACATAGCTGTCCCCCACCAGATGATTCCGATGATCGTTCCTCAAAGACAGAACCTGTTGTTCATACCTTAACCGATCACCGTCATTACAACGTTCGCCCGTTAGCCGTCTGTTCTTGATACTTCGAGGGGCACTTCACCAACAGACTGTCGGCCATAAATACCTCCGCAGTAGGATTGTACTGACCAATAGCGACAATACTGACGGCTTGTTCAAAGTTCGCTGGTCGTGGTTCGGCTGACACCACTTTGACCTGCTGACCCATCTCGTCCTGGAGCAAAAACGTCCAGCGACCCTGGTCATCATATTCGCCCTGACTGCCCAGAAAGCCAGCCAGTTGCACGCTACGAGTCGTACTCTTTGCTTCCTCGATACTGGTGGTATAGGAGCGAAACGAGTCTTTTACCCCAAACAATCCATACACCACTGCAATCAGAATAATACCAATACCAACAATGTGCAATGTTTTCATCTGCATATCCTCTCTAACCTTGCTCAACCAGTTCTTCAGGTTGCTGCTCCAGAGAAGGTACGCGCTGTTGAACGCGCAGAGTTGCTGAAGGTGTGCTGCGTTGCTGGTGTTCTGGCTGACGATCGAGGCGACGTTGCAATTCGCGCACCTGAGCATCGATACGCCAGAGATACACAAAAATACCAATCCATACCGACAGGGTGACAATAACTGCCACGTAAATGGCAGTGCCTGACTCCATCATATCAACGCCCCCTCTCGTTGTTCCAGCTTCCAGGAAACCCCTAACAAGGTTGATCGCATCTGCAACATCCACACAAATACCATAGTAAACCCAAGAATTGAAGCCATAAAAGTAAAGAATGTGCGGGGATTGTCAACCAGGCCAGTACCAGGTGCATGAATATTTAGACGCACGTTACCGGTCGCCAGATCAACATGTTCCAGCGCTAGCCGAAACCGCACAGTGGGAAAATTCGGTTCATCAAGCGATCTCCCTTGCGCCAGACTGAACGTCGGTTCCAGGATAGCGCTGCTGGTCAACCCCGGTTCGCTGACTTCAACCGCTGCCGTAATCATATCTCCCTGCTGGTTAAGAGCTAACAACTGTATCTTGCGATCACCTAACAAACCAATACGCCCTTCGGACAGCACAATCCCCTCACACCGGCTGCCAGGGAGAAAGGCGCAATTGGGATGCAAGGTGCTATCGGCCAGGCGTGGGGCAATAAAGACTAAAAAAGGGACGGTGACAAACGCAAACAAGGAATAGACTGCGCCGAGCCGCCGCCGCCGTTCCATCGGATCAATCGCAGCACGTAAGGCAAAGAGCGCCGCGTAAATGAGCAGCAGGACAAAGATCGATGTCTGGCGTGGATCCCAATTCCAGTAGATGCCCCAGACAACCTGCGAGAAGATAGCACCGGTTACGGTTGCCAGCACCGTAAACAGGAACCCACATTCGGCGGCAGCAACGGCGTGATCATCATCAGACGGGTGTCGCCGCCACAGGTACATTCCACTGTAGAACGCAGAAACGGCAAAGGCCAGCACACTGACCCAGGCGGTTGGCACATGCATAATAATAATACGCCCGGCATCGCCCAGGCCTTCGTACTGCGGAATAATAAGAAACATGGCGAGGATCACCCCGGCCATCCACACACCGATCAGCAACTTCGCCATTTGACTTATACGCCGGGCCATATGGCTCCTACCTTCCCATCCTGTCCACCCATCAACCTTCATCGAATGATTCTTACACATCATACTACGCTTTTTTCTCTAAAGCAACTGTTTTTGCAATCCAGAGAATTTTTCTGACAAACCACACCCAACAGGAGCCTGTGCGCCGTCTTTGTACCACAATACATTGATTTTGTGAAAAGTTTCCTGGATTTATTATAAACGTGTTGTAAAGTGATCCCCACTCCTATCCAGGCCACGAGGCACACGGTGGCTCCGCATTGCCTTGCAATCACCGCGCAATCGTCAGGGTGCGCACACGATAGCATAGCCTTTGTGCTGAATGGCATATTGGGCACCCCATTGCTGAATCGGCGTGATGGTTTGACTACGCACACCATGACATGGGTGTTTCATGAAGCATGCCGCGCCCGGCTACGATGTCTCCACAATGCGAGCCTGGCAACAGCAATACGGGCAGCCCCCATATGATCCACAACGAAGGCAATGCTGGCAATGCTGGTCGTTGCCCGACAATAAGGGACGACGTGACGCGGCAACACGGCCGCAATGCGGATATTGGGGACACCCACAAGGGGTGCCCTACATACGATCGTTGGCAATGTTCAGTGATGCGGCTCCGAGGAAGGCATCGTCGCGTGAGAACAATGGCACGATACGGCGTTGGCCCGTTTTCCATCCAATACCTTTGCGCCCTTGCTTTACCCAAAGAGCATCCGCCTCCCGCCACCGCATAAGTCCTGAGATGAACAGGCTCACGCTTCCCAGACAAAGCCAAAGAGGAGCAACGAGGTAACAAACGTTGCCACTGCATAGGAAAGCAACGTACGCAGATGTAGCAAACCATCAACCCAGGGTGCACCGGCCAGTGCCAGTGCCGTGCCTTGAATAACAATAATCAGCGGCGGGATCAGCAGCGGAAAGGCAACCACGGCAAACAGGGCACTCTTAAAGCTGGCCTTAGCAATAATCGCCGCCAGAATAGTGGTTGCAGTTGTCAAACATAGACTACCAGCAGCTAGCAAACTGATAAACAGACCAGTATTCTCCACCTGCACACGTACAAAGATCATAAATAGCAGACTTGTCACCACATCGAGCGCCAGCAGTAATACTAGATTGAAGAGCAGTTTGCCGAGATAGACCGCAATGGGCGGGGTGGCCAGGCGTAAGGCTAGCGCCGTGCGGGTTTCTTCCTCCTGCACGAAACTGCGAGACAGACCATTGAGGGCCGCAAATAACAAGGCAATCCACAACAGAGCCGATTGGAGCAAAAACGTCTCATCATCACGCCGCGTGCCCAGAAACTGCGCTCCCAGACTGACCGCCACGGCCGTGCTGGCGGCAAATAACAGCATCGCATTCAAGGCATACCGGGTACGCAGTTCACTCAGCAGATCTTTGGCAAAGACAGACCAGGCGGCACTGAACAGCATAGGCAAAGAAAAAGGCATTGTTCAGGCCGTATCTAGCGTCAACACATAATCACCAAAGCACAGCTCACGCACATCATTGGTAGCAATAACGGTGATGCCGAAGGTACGCTGCATCTCTACGACCCGTGTGACCATCGCCACCCCGGATTCATCGAGCGTCACGGTTGGCTCGTCAAGCAGCAGTACCGGGGGGTCATGCAGCAAGGCATAGGCATAGCGTAGACGATGCGTCATCCCCGAAGAGTAACAGGCAACGCGATCATCTCCCCGTCCAGCCAGTCCCACCCGTGCCAGCAGTTCATCAAGCTGGGTATCATTCCGCTGGAGACCCCGCACTGCCGCAAAAAAGCGCAAGTTTTCGCGACCAGTCAACTCACGGTAGAGCGCCAGATCGGGGGCTACCCAACCGAGCAAATGCATAGCCTGCCGGGGCGTATAACACGTTCCCTGATAATGGTAGTGGATCGTGCCGCTCGCTGGTTGTTGAAGCCCACTGAGTAGCCGCAACAGGGTGCTCTTGCCACTACCATTCACACCACTGATCACCAGGGTTTCACACTGACGTAAGGTCAGCGTAATCTGCTGTAAGACGCGCCGTGCACCATAGTTGGCCGCAATATTGTGGAGATCGAGGCGGAGTATATTGTTCATACATTAGCGCCTTCTCTGAGCATCAAAGACCTGGAGCAACTCGTTGATCACACGTTCGCGTTCCTGTTGATCGTCACTCTGAATCACCATCGTCACGCAGTTATAGAGGTGACGTTGCAGAATCTAGCGATTAAAGACGGTCAAGGCACTTTGCACCGCGTGGGTCTGATTCAGAATATCAATGCAATAGGTATCCTGATCCACCATACGCTCAATACTGCGCACATGGCCTTCAACACTTTTGAGACGATTCACCAGTTGTTGTCTGGTTTCCCTACCTGTACCTTGTGCGCTCATCAATCACAGCCACATAACATTTACTGCCTGCACCAGCACTGTAGTATACCACGCGTCCCCCCATAAGCAACTGGCACGCACAGCGTAACTGTTCACACTTGGGGGAAAAGATTTGCACGGCTATGGCGTCTGGCAGCCACATTGTTGCCGGCGGCATGACAGGGCCGACCCAGGCCTGGCCTCCCGTTGTACACCTGATGGCAAGACATAGTGCAACGATTCCGGTCGTGTCGTCTTGAGCAACACGCGCGATCACTGCGCCACTGCACGTTCGCGCAGGGTCATTTTCGATACCGGGGTGGGATTAGGTTGCTTCAGAAAACGTAGTAAGAGGGTATTAAAGAGTTCAGCTTCATCCAAAAATGGAAAATGACGACTACTGGACATGAGTACGACTTCAGCCACCGGAATATGAGCGAACAGCTCAATCTGGTTGGGAGAAACTATATCATCGCGGCCACCGTGGACAATCAGGGTAGGAACACGCAGGCGCGGCAGTTCCGGGCGCAAATCGGTGCGTAACATAGAACTGACTGCCCGGCGCAGCGTGTTTGCGTTGGATTTGACACTATCATCCACCACCTCGTCTACTTCTTGATCGGGGGTTTCACCGAGAAAGAGCCGAAAGAGATAGCGCCGCAGCCAGGGCAGACTCGCGAAGCCACCTGCCAAAAAGGGATGATCGGTCAACTTAAGGAGCCATGACAACGAATCGCCCACGATCGGTGCCCCGACAGTTGCCACGCGCAGAATACGTTCAGGATGGTTGATGGCCGTTTTTAACGCCACCATACCGCCCATCGAGTGTCCCACGAGCAGGACTCGATCAATACCCAGTGCATCAAGAAAGCGTATAACCTGATCTGAATAACTATGAATACTCTCGTGTGTATTTTTACGACGTGAGTCGCCAAACCCCCAGAAATCAAAGGAATAGCTACGAAAATCGGCGGCTACCACTTCCATAGTTGGGAACCAGTAGCGCCAGCTACCCAGCCAGCCATGGAGAAAAACAACCGGCTGAC
>Ga0308417_1002281_pt1 | contig 12752 bp, 6 predicted proteins | sample HotsprSampleOS65_FD_203528 | JGI IMG/M metagenome (GOLD analysis project Ga0308417, IMG submission 203528) | Hot spring phototrophic mat microbial communities from Octopus Spring, Yellowstone National Park, Wyoming, United States - 20090730_OS65 ... | reverse complement strand
AGGGGAGAAAGGACAAGGCCACGGTGGACGCCCGGCTGGCCGAACTCGGCATCGACGGGACACTCCGGTCCGAGACGCTCGACGTGGAACAGCACCTGCGCCTGTGTGCCGCCTTCGCCGAGCCGAGCGAGTGAGAGTGAGTGAGAGTGAGAGTGAGAGTGAGAGTGAGTGAGCGAGTGAGCCGGCGGGCGGGTGAATTAGCCGGCGAATAAGTCAGTGAGTAGCCGACTGGGTCGGCCGGTGCGGTGGGCGGGCGGTCCGGGACTGAGAGGCTGACCCGGTGGACGGGTCTGGTCCGGTCGCCGCGGCAGAGGTCGGGAGGGACGGCGTCGCGACCTGTGCCGTGCCGCCCGCCCCCGCATGTACCGCTCGTGCCCGGCTCTTTGCCGGGATGCAGAGGCCGACTTTAGCGGCTCACGACCTTGTAGTCGTAGGTGTCGCGTTCGCCGAGGGTGAGTTGCTTGTGGAAGACGGCGCGACCGTTATCACCGCCGATGTACAGGTACCAGCGACCGGCCGGCAGCCGCACGTCGAACTCGCCGAAGGCGTTGGCCGTCACGTACTCCTTCTGCTCGGGATTCTCGGCGTTCATGAACACGAGCCTGGCCTGGGACCGCGGGGTGACCTGGTCGGGCATCGTCACCTCGCCGCGGACGGTCACGAGTTGACTGCGGCCGACCGTCTTCTCCGGCCGGAGCTTGACGTTGCCGCCGGGCCGGGGGTAGGACATGCCGGGTTGGGTCGGCACGTCGGGCGGCGGGATCATGTCGCGGTTGGGGGTCGTGGCCGGCGGGTTGCCCCGGAGTTCGTCGACCTGCGGGGTCGCACAGGCCGACGGCAGGGGGCAGGCCGGGGCCGGCGGGTAGTAGTAGCTCACGACCGGCTGCTGGTAGGTGACCGGCCGCAGCGTCGTCACCGGCACCAAGGCGCACCGCTCGACGTAGCTCGTCACCGAGTTGCATTGGCTGCGGAGCCGGTACGACGTGTACGGCGTGCAGACCCGCTGCGGGCAGCCGGTACACGGGTCGTAGTAGGTGCTGTAGCGGTATTCCGTGACCGGCTCGTAGTAGTAGCTCGTCACCTGTCGGGTCACCGGCTCGTAGTAGGTCCGGCGGACGTACTCGGTGACCGGCTGGTAGTAGCAGCGCTGCACATAGCTGATGCGCACTTCCGGCTGGGGGCAGGGGGCCGGGCAGACCGGGATCGAGAAACTGGTCGCGGGCCGGCAGTCGTTACAGCAGACCTGGAACACGTTGTCCCAGGCGGCCGGGGCCGGGCCGGCCATACCGAGTGCCGTGAATACGGCCGCGGCCCACAAGCGGTACGTCGATTTCATGGTTCGCGTCTCCAGGGGGGATGCGGTACCCACGCCCGGGTCACCCGGGGCGAGCGGGCGACCCGCCTGAGCAGGCTTACACATTAGACTAATTCGCCCCCACGCTCCCACAAATCGTTTCCGCCCCGGCGCAACCGATCGGGGCGGCGGCCGTCGCTACAGATGGCAAGGTTTGCACATCCGGCCACGCTTGGCCAGGTTCCGGCGGGTCGCGGGAATGGACGGCTGCCGCGGCTTGACAGGGGCGTGTTCGTCGGTCCGGCTACCAACGATGCGATACCGTTCGGGGTTGAACAGGGCGGCGGCCGTCCCGATGATAAACCTCGCCCGCTTTAACCCCTTCCCCAGGAGACGTCTCATGCGCACGATCTGCCGGGCGGCCGGGCTCGCCCTCGCCCTTGCCGTTCTCGCCCCCGCTCGGGCCGAGGACGAGGCCTACGACCTTCGCGGTCCGGCTCCCGTCAAGGACCAGGTCACGGTCACCAAGACGACCTTCAAGATCACCAACGCCGACGTCACCCTCATGGTCGGCGGCATGAAGCTCGAAGCGACCCAGACCCTCACGGCCTTCGCCGAAGAACACGTCAAAGTCCTCGCCGTCGAGGGCCGACAGGCCACCAAGGTCCAGACCAAGGTCGTCAAGGAACAAGTGGAGTCGTCGACCCGGATCGCCGGCCAGAACATCGAGGAGAAGAAGCCCGGCGAGTTGCAGGACGAGACGATCATCAGCGAGCGGGTCAAGGACGGCAAGTGGAAACACTCCCTGCTCGACACCCGGCCGACCGAAAAGCAGAAGAAGGAACTCGACAAGCGGGTCGGCCCGGAGAACCAGGACGAGTTGTACCCGGAAGGCCGGGTGAAGCCGGGCCACACCTGGACGGTCGATGCCAGCGCCCTGCAGCGGATCTTCGGCGGCTCCATCAGCGACCTGAAGGGCAAGCTGAACATGAAGTTCGTGAAGATCGAGAGGGTCGACGACGAGGACTGCGCGGTCATCGAACTCGACGGCAAGATCACCGGCATCTCCCAGGAGGACGAGGGCACGCTCAACGTGGAGCTGGAGCTGAAAGGGACGACCTGGCGGTCGATCAAGACCGGACTGGACGTCAAGGACAAGGCGACCGGCAAGATCCGCATGTCGGGCAAGATTTCGATGGACGGCGCGGAAGTGGACATCACCCTGACCGGTCCGGTGGTCATCGAATCGACCGCCAAGCGGAAGTGAGGCAGTGCGACTTCAGGCCCTTGGCGGTTCCCTAAGCCGCCGAGAGCCGCCCCGTGGCACCGCGGGGTCAACCCCGGCTCCCTTTGTCCTTGCCCCGTCTGCTCGGGCCGGGCTAGCATGGCCGTCAGGGCCTCAGCCCGGTGTAGGGAAGCACCCCGCCGGCCACGACACGGTTTTTCCAATCCTTTCCCTGCGGTCCGCCGTCTTCCAGGTAGGATCACATGGCGAAACCTGCCGCGACCCCGATCGTGCGACCGCCGGCGGGTTCGGAACCCGCCGCCGCTCCGCCGTCCGGACCCGAGCCCCGGCCCGGTGACGAGGCACTGATCGCCATGTTCAACCAGGTTCGCGACGAACTCATCAGCACCCTGCTCTACCTCCTGGGCAACCCGGACGACGCCCAGGACGCGGCCCAGGAGGCGTTCCTGAAGTGCTGGCGTGCCCGGCAGTCGGTGCCCGAGCTTCACAACCTGCGGGCCTGGATCTTCCGGGTCGCCCTGAACGCCGCCAAGGACTTCCAGCGGAGTGCCTGGAACCGCAAGAGCCGACCCCTCCCGGAGGAGGAAGTGATGCTGCCCGCACGGCCCGACGACGTCCCCCCCGGCGGAACGCTCGAGGACCAGGAGGCCCTGGACCGGCTGCGGCGGGCGATCGCCCAACTGCGCCAGGACGAGAAGGAAGTCTTCCTGTTACGACAGAACGGCGAGCTGACCTACGAACAGATCGCCGAGATCCGCAACGCCCCGGTGGGCACCGTGAAAACCCAGATGCGAACGGCCTTGATCAAGCTCCGCCGCGTCCTCAACCCGAACGGACCCGGGGCGACCGCCGAGTGATCCACGACCCGAGCGGCTGACCGCCCGCCCGCCCGACCCCCGCCCTGCCAAGAACAGCCATGCTGCGGTGTAGCGACTGTCAACCCCTGATCCTGGACCTGCTCTACGGCCTGCTCGACGCCCCCGAGGCGGCCGCCGTCGAGGCCCACCTGGCCGAGTGCCCGGGCTGTTCGGCCGCCCGCGCCGAGGCGGCCCGACTCCAGGGGCTGATCGCCACGGCCGCCCGCCGGGAGTTCCCCCAGGTCCGCTTCGGGGCACCGGCCAGTCGCCCGCCGTCCGCCCCGGCCTCCCGACCGTGGCCGGCCACGCCCCGGGCCACCGCTGCCCCCGCCGCCCCCCGACTCGCCCCCGCTCGCTTCCGCGCCGGGTTACCTTGGGCCGTCGCCGCCGCCATCCTGCTGGCCATCCCCGGCACCGTCATTCCCGTCCAGAGCATCCTCCGACGTGCCGAGTCCGCCCGTCAGGAGGCCGACACCGCCGCCGCCCGACTCGACGGCATCACCGCCCGCCTGGAGGCGATCGACCGCGAGGCCCGACAACTCCGCGACGCCGCCCGTCTTCGGCTCGCCGCCGCCCGGCAGGCCCACGACGCCCTGCTCGCCAACTGGCTCCGCGACGAGAAGGCCGCCCTGCAGACCCAGACGGCCCGCACCCTGACCTGGGACGTCCTCAAGCCCGCCTCGCTGCAACCGGGTGCCCCCAACGAGTTGCTCCTCGTCGTCCGCGACCGCGGGGCCACCCCCCCCGGCCGTGTCCTGGCCGAAGTCCGTGACCAGACCGACGCCGTCCTCTTCTCCCAGCCGATCGACTACGAACGGCGACAGGACCGCGACCTCACCGTCCGCCTGCCGGCCCGCCTCTGGGAGAACCTGACCCCGCAGTCGGAATTGTTCCTCGTCGTCTCGAGCGTCGACGAGAAGACCGGGGCCAAGACCGCGCTGCAGGAGAAGGTCCGGCTCTTCGGCCCGGTCTACAGCACCGTCCTGACGACCGACAAGCCGACCTACCGACCCGGTGAAAGCATCCACGTCCGCTCCCTGACCCTCGACCGGACCACGTTCGCCCCGCCGACCCGCGAACAACTGCTGCGCTTCCAACTTCACGGCCCCGGAGGCCGCACGGTGACCGGTGGCTTGGTCACCGGGGGTACCGAACTCGTCCGCGTGACCGGGGGGTCGGTCGAGACCGTAAACGGGCCGGACGGCCGACCGCTACGCGGGGTCGGTACGGCGACCCTGACGCTCCCCCCCGACGCCCCCGACGGTGACTACCGGCTCGTGCTCGAGGAGCTGCCGCACCCGGCCGGTTACCCCCCCGTGATGCCGTTCCCGGTCAGCCGCACGATCAAGGTCCGCTCCGGTCCCGTCGAGAGGTACCAGAAGCAGATCGGCTTCTCGGCGGCCTCGTACTCGCCCGGCGACACCGTCGAGGCCTGGGCCGAACTCCGCTCCCGCGGCCAGCCGGTCGAGGGGGTCGAAGCCGTCCCCTTGGCCGTGGCCGACGAGTACGTTCTGGAAGCAGTCCCCCTCGGCGCTAGCCGGACCGGCGCGGACGGTCGGGTCCGATTCCGCTTCCTCCTGCCCACCCGTCTCGACCGGGCCGACGTGCGACTGAAGGTGACGTTCAGGACCGCCGCCGGCGAGGAAGCCGTGGCCGACCGCGTCCCGGTCGTGGGCCAGAAGCTGATCGTCGAGTTCTTCCCCGAGGGCGGCGACCTGGTCGGCGGGCTGGAATCGCGGGTCTACTTCCGGGCCACGACCCCGGCCGGCCTCCCGGTCGACGTCAGCGGTGTGGTCACCGACGGCCGCCGCGTGCTGGCCGAGGTCCAGACCCTGACTGACCCGGCCGAACCCGGCGTGAACCGGGGGATCGGGTCGTTCACCTTCACCCCCGAACTGGGCCTGCCGGTGTGGCTGAAGCTGCGAACCCCGCAGGCCGCCTACGCCCCGCTGCTGCTCCCGGAGCGAGGCCACCTCCCGCCCGGTCCGGTCGCCGTGGCCGGTGGCGCGGCCGTGGCCGGGAGCCGGACCGGCTTCCTCCTGCCCGAGCCGAAGGCCCAGGGCGTCGTCATGACCGTCCGCGACCCGGTCACCGCCCCGGGCCAACCCGTCCGCGTCGTCCTCCGCTCCAAGGGGGAAGAACGAAACCTCCTGGTCGGTGCCTATACCCGCGGCCGACTCGCCGACTCGAAGCGCGTGAAGTTGAGCGGGGCCCCCGGCGAGGTGGTCGAGGTCCGCCTGCTGGCCAACCCCGACCCCCGCGGCGGAGTCGTCCGCCTCACCGTGTTCGAGGAACCCGAAGCACCGCCGGGCGAGCCGAAACCCGACCTCATCCCCGTGGCCGAGCGACTCGTCTTCCGCCGGCCGGGTGAGACCCTCAACCTCAGCTACGATGTCGCCGGAGGGCGGGCCGAGGAGGGTTACCCCGCCGGTCAACCCGTCGAGTTGGACATCACCGCCACCGATGAGAAGGGCCGGCCGGTCGCCGCCGTCCTCTACGCCGCCGTGGTCAACTCCGCCGTCGCCCCCGCCTCCCGTGACCGCCGACTGACCACCCACTTCCTCCTGGCCGGGGAGATCACCACCCCCGACACGATGGAACACGCCGACTTCCTCCTCACGTCCCACCCCAAGGCCGCCGCCGTCCTCGACTCGGTCCTGGCGACCCAGGGCTGGCGACGCTTCGCCGAGCAGACCCGTGCCGACTTCGCCCGTAAGCCGGCCCCGCTCGACCCGGAGCGGCTGCGCCTGCAACTGACCAACGGCGAGTACCCGGTCAGGATCCCGTCACCCGGCCTCCGGGCCGAGCAGAAAGTCCGTGAGACGTACCTGCCGCGGTTCCGGGAAGCCGTCGCCGCCCTCGAGGAAGCCCGACGCGCCCTGGCCCGGGCCGAGGCCGAGGCCGACCCCGCCACCACCGGACAGGTGCAGGACCTCAAGCGGGAGCAACAAGCCGCCCGCGACGAGGCCCAGGCCGCTGCCGACAAGGTCGATGCCGCCCGCCGACCCGTCGAACGGTTCCTCGCCACCGGTTGGTATGCCGTGAGCGGCCTGGTCCTGCTGGCCGTGACCCTCGGGTTGGCCTCGCTGGTCGGCGGCACCGGACGCCTGCCGCTAGGGATCGGAACGGCCGGCTCGCTCGGGCTGGCCATCTTCCTCGTCTTCGCCCTCGGGACCGCCGAACAGACGCGGGCCGCGCCGACGGCCGACACATCGCGCGAGCTGCACAGCTCAGGTCAAGATCAGCCGGTCGCGTCACGGGGCACGCGGGGCTTCAACCCGGCCCAGCAGGCGGCCGAGCCGAACACCCGACCCCACACCCCGCCGAGCGCCTCGCCGCCCAGCGCCCCGCCGAGCACCCCGCCGAACCACCCAGCGGCTAGCCCGACCAACACCCCGACGAGTACCGACCCGGACGGAAGCGACAACTTATCCGTCGACGCGGGACTTCCGGCGACGGGCAGCCAGGCCGTCGCGCCCCGAAGCGGCGCGGCTGACAGCAGCGGGCGTGGCCCCGATCGCAGCGGCGGACCGCCGGCCTCCTCCACGCCGCCCAAAGGACCGCCGCCGTCCTCCGCACCGGCCGCCCCCGCCAACGACCACCACAAGTACAACCATCTCGGTGGCTCGTCCTTCCCCGGCAAGACGGGCACCCCCGAATCCCGCCCCGCACCGTCGGTCCGGCCCGGAGACGATCGGTTACCGAAGAAACCGCTAACCGTCACGGATACGGACGGTGGCTGGCAGCCGCACCGAGACAACGTGCGGCGTTTCGTGCCCGACGACATCCTGCAGCCGAACGAAACATCCGTTTTGCGCCAACTGCAGAATCAGAAGCAGTTGATGTCTCCCGAACCGTCGGCCTTGGCTGCCAACGCCGTCTCCACTGCCGCCCCCACCGCCACCCCCGGTCCCGGGGCCGCCCCCCCTGCCGCCGCCCCGGTCGCCGCCCCCCCCGTCCCCGTCCTCTCCGGGGCCGCCAAGAGGCAGGACAAGCGGGATCGGGAGTCCCCGACGGCCGACGAAGCCGACGAAGCCCGTCGCCAGGCCGTCTTGGCACAGCAACACGTCGAGGCCAAGAACTCGACCCTCCGGGAACAGATCAAGAGTACGTACCAACGCAAACTCAAGACACCGGAATCAAGCCCGAAGACGGACCGGGACCGGGTCGAACTGCAAGCGACGGCCGAGGCCCTCGCCATCGACCGGATCCTGGCGGCCGTTCCGACCGTCACCCCCTTGGTGGTGCGGGAGTACGCGGCCCCCCGGCCGGGTGCCGGTGCCGCTGACCCGAGCGAGGCCGACACCGTTTTGTGGGTGCCGGTGATCGTGCTGCCACAAGACGGACGAACACGCCTGAGCGTTCCGCTCGGCTCGGCCCCGGGCGGTTACCGGGTCGTCGTGGCCGGTCACACCCTCGACGGGCGGATCGGAGCGATCGACGGGATCGTGCCGGTGGCGGCGTCCCGGTCACCGTTACCCGCGCCGCCGGTCCCGTCACCTGCGAACGTCACGCCGGTCCCGTCACCTGTGAACGTCACGCCGGTCCCGTCACCTGCGACCGTCACTCCGAACAAGCCGTGACCCCCTGGGGGGCAAACCGGGTTTCTGTCGGCCTGCCGTGCGAGTGGACTCTCCCGGCGGGCCGACAACTTTTCCAGAGACGAGAAAACCGAATACCCGCATCGAGCCGTGGGGGACGCCATGACCGACCGCCGGCCCGGTATAACCCCTCTGTTCCGTGGCACCCGTCCTCTGTTCCGTGGCACCCGTCCGTTCGGCGCATACCGTCTGCTCGGTCTGGTCCTCCTGGTGGTGCCGACGTGGCCGGCCGTCGGTTCCGCCCAGGACTACCCGCCGTACCCGGACTCCTATGGCGGGGGCACCCGGCTGTACTCCGGCCCGCGGCGGGAGGTGTACGCCTTCGCCGGCCCCGGATTCGGGTCGGGCTGGTTCGGTACGGGATACTGGTACTCGGGCTTCTCTTACGGCCCACGGGTCGCCCCGCCGTGGAACTACCCCGGACTGCCCGGCGGTCCGTTCGTGGGTTACCCGTGGGGCTTTCCCGGCTTTTACTCGGCCCGGGCCGGCAGTTCGTGGTCGAACGGGTTGAGTCTCTACGGTCCGCCGGTCCCGACCTACGGCCCGATTCCCGGTGTCATCGGTAATCAGGACCTGCGCCGCCTGTGGCACGACGTGCCGTCTCCCGGCATCCCGTTCGGTTGGGTCGGCCTCTATGCCGCCTCTCCCCGACCGCGGGGCCTGAGCGTGAGCGTCTGGCCGGTGGCCGTCGAAGGCATCGGCCCAGTCCGCGGCAGTTCGTCACCGGCCCCGGACCCGAGCAACCCGGGTGCGAGCAAGCCGGGCGGTTGTCTGATCCTCTCGGTGAAGGTGCCGCAACCCGCCGCGGAGGTCTTTGTGGACGGGGTGAAGACGGCCCAGACCGGCACGGAGCGGCTGTTCGAGTCCCCGGTCCTGCCCGCCGGTCAGGAATTCCGTTACGAGGTCACGGCCCGGTGGGTCGAACGCGGCGTGGTCCACGAGCGGAAGAAGATCGCCAGCGGCACCCCCGGCGAGGTCGTCCGTCTCGACTTCACCACACCCGAGGTGGTCCCGACCGGGAAGTGACTCCCCGTCCTGAGGTTCACCGCTCTCGCCGCCGTAGCACCGGCGTCCCGGTCGTGACCGGTCGTGGGGCGGATCGGTCACGGAGCGGACGGGCCGGTCCAGGCGTTCAGGCTCAGGCGAGGACCTGCCGGACGACGGTGCCGTGGACGTCGGTGAGGCGGAAGTCGCGGCCGGCGTAACGGTAGGTCAGCTTCTCGTGGTCCAAGCCGAGCAGGTGGAGCAGGGTGGCGTGCAGGTCGTGGACGTGGACCTTGTTTTCGACGGCGGCGAAGCCGAACTCGTCGGTCGCGCCGACGACGGTCCCGCCCTTCACTCCCCCGCCGGCCAGCCAGCAGGTGAAGCCGTAGTGGTTGTGGTCGCGGCCGTTGAGGGCCGGGAGTTCGGCGACGGGGGTGCGGCCGAACTCGCCCCCCCAGAGGACGAGCGTTTCGGAGAACAGGCCGCGAACCTTGAGGTCGGTGAGGAAGGCGGCGAGGGGCTGGTCCCACTGGGCGGCGAGGTGGCGGTGCAGGCTGGCGAGGTTCTCGTGGTTGTCCCAGGGTTGGCCGGCCCCGCTCCACAGCTGCACCATGCGGACCCCACGCTCGATGAGCCGGCGGGCGAGGAGTAACTGGCGACCGATCACGGTGTCGCCGTACATCTCGCGGACCCGCTGGGTCTCGCGGCTGAGGTCGAAGACGTCGGCCGCCTCGATCTGCATGCGGTAGGCCAGTTCGAAGGTGCGGATGCGGGCCTCGAGCTGGGGGTCCGGCCCACGGTCCGCGAGGTGTCGGGCGTTCAGCGCCGCCACCAGGTCGAGTTGCTCGCGCTGTCTTTCCGGGGTGAGTTCGGAGTTGCGGATGTAGGAGATGAGCCGATCGACGCGGGTGTGTTGGCTGTCGATGTATGTCCCCTGGTAGACGCCCGGCAGGAACGCCGACCGCCAGTTCTGCGTGGTCACGATCGGATAGCCGCCGGGACACATCACCACGAAACCCGGCAGGTTGCGGTTCTCGCTCCCCAGCCCGTAGGTCACCCAGCTGCCGAAGCTCGGCCGCGGCTGCCGGCCCTCACCGCAGTTCATCAACAGCAGGGACGGCTCGTGGTTCGGCACGTCGGCGTACATGCCGCGGATCACGCACAGGTCATCGATGTGTGCCGCCGCCGTGCGGGCGAAGACCTCACTGACCTCGATGCCGGACCGGCCGTACTTGGCGAACCGGTAGGGCGACCGCATCGCCGCGCCGGTCTTGCGTTCGGTGCGGAGGTTGCCGGTCGGGATCGGTTTGCCGTGGTACTTGTCCAACAGCGGCTTGGGGTCGAAGGTATCGACGTGGCTCGGCCCGCCGTTCATGAACAGGTGGACGACGTGTCTGGCCTTGGCCGGGAAGTGCGGAGCCTTGGGGGCGAGCGGATCGTCGGCCGCGGGCTTACCCGCCGGGGGCTTGCCCGAGGCGGCGGGAACGAGGGCGTTGTCGTCGGCAAGCACGGCGATGAGTCCGAGGGTGCCGAGGCCGGTGCCCGAGCGGGCGAGCCACTCACGGCGGGTCAGGGGGAAGGTCGGGGCAAACATGTGAGGTCTCGGGGCAGCGACACGGGTCGGCGGGCCGGTCTCAATCGACGAAGGCGAATTCGTTGGTCATCAGCAGGGCGTGGGCCAGGTCGGCCCAGCGGTCGGGGCCGTTCGCCACGAAGGCGAGGGCCAGCTTCGCTTCCTCGGCAGAGGGTGCACGGCCGAAGAGCGTGCGGTACAGGAAGCGGAGGCGGTCGAGCGGGTCGGTGAGAGACTGTACGGCCGGCCGGGCGACGAGTTTCCTGGCGGCGTCGCGGAGGAACGGCCCGTTCATCAGGAACAGGGCCTGCGGGGCGACGGTCGTGGTGGTCCGCTTCGGGCTTAGGCCGGCCGGGTTGGGGACGTCAAAGGTCGTCAGCAGGCTGGGGAATTCGAGCCGGTTCACGTAGCCGTAGATCGCCCGTCGCCGGTTGTCGCCGAACAGCCGCACCGGCGGACCGCCGAGGGTCGGGTCGAGTTGCCCGGAGGCGGCGAGTACCGCGTCGTGCAGGGCCTCGAACTCCAGCCGGCGGCGGTTCTGTCGCCAGAGCAGGCGGTTGTCGGGGTCCACGGCCCGGGCCTCGGGTCGGTCGAGGCTGGCCTGGGTGTAGGTGGCTGAGGTCATGATCAGCTTGTGCAGCCGCTTCACCGACCACGCCCGGCCGGGGTCGGTCGTGGGTCGCACGAACTCGGCGGCCAGCCAGTCGAGCAGTTCCGGGTGGGTCGGCGGGTCGCCGCGGAGGCCGAAGTCGCCGGGGGTGCCGACCAGGCCGCGGCCGAAGTGGTGCATCCAGACGCGGTTCACGAACACGCGGGCCGTTAGCGGGTTCTCCGGTGCCACGACCGCACGGGCCAGGTCGAGGCGGCCGCTGCCCGCGGCGGGGAACGGCTTCCGGTCGGGGGCGGCGATCCTGAGGAACTGGCGGGGCACGGGGTCGCCGGGACGGCCGGGGTTGCCCCGCTCGAAGACCCGTGGCTCATACGGACGGGGCGAGTCGTGGAGCACCATGGCCCGTGGCGGCCCCTTGGCCAACCAGTTCTCCAAGGACCGCAGCAGGCCCTGGTACTGTGCCTGCGTGGCCCGGTCCGGGAACAGCGACAGGAAGCCCCAGTCGAGGATGAGTGGGGCGTCGGCGGGCGAGTCCGGGCCGTGTAGTACGCGACGGAGGGCCTCGCCGTCGGGGTCGGCAATCGGGGTGGCCCGGTCGAAGCGGGCCAGGAGTCTGCCGTACCGCTCGGCCACTTCCTGCATCGACCGCGGCGGGGTGGCGAAGGCGGCGGCCACGTGCCGGTTCGCCCCGGTCACGGCACTCAGCAGGGCCGGGGCCTTCTCGGCGAACTCGGGGTCGGCGAGTTCCGCCACGGCGTGCCAGTGCCGGAAGCGTGGGTCGTGCCGCTTGCGGGTGTCGGCCAGGAACTGCCGCCAACGGGTGATCATGCTCGGGTTCAGGTCACCGGGGTCGGCCAGGAGCATGAAGTCGTCGTCGGGCGGGCGGTGGCGGGCGGCGTGGGCGGCCAGCAGGTACTCGGCGGCCCGAGCCCGGGCCCCGTTGACCAGGGCCGTGTGCTTGGCGGTCACGAAGTCCACGAGCTTCTTCTCGCGGATCGCCAACTCCGCCTCGTAGAGTACGTAGTCGTCGCGGTCGGGCCGGGGGCCGACGAGCGGCGGCACGCTCGGTTCGGTCGAACTGCGGAACACGCCGTACAGCGAGTAGTAGTCGGCCATCGGCACCGGGTCGAACTTGTGGTCGTGGCAACGGGCACACGTCACCGTCAGTCCCATCAGGCCGCGGGTCACCACGTCGATGCGGTCGTCGATGATGTCGTGCGTGTTGTTCATGAAGTGTCCGCCGACCGTGAGGAAGCCGAGGGCGGCCTGGGCCTTGGCGTCGTCCGGGCACAGGAGGTCGGCGGCGAGCTGCTCGGTCACGAAGCGGTCGAACGGCTTGTCCTCGTTGAACGAGCGGACGACGTAGTCGCGGTAGGTCCACGCCCAGGGGTATTCTTGGCCCTCGAAGAAGACGTAGCCCTTGTTATCGGCGTAGCGGGCCAGGTCGAGCCAGTGGCGGCCCCAGCGTTCGCCGTAGGCCGGGCTGGCCAGCAGGCGGTCGAGCAGTTTCTCGTAGGCGTCCGGGGAATCGTCCTGCAGGAACGCCTCGACCTCCTCAGGGGTCGGCGGCAGGCCGGTGAGGTCGAA
>Ga0308417_1002279_pt1 | contig 12758 bp, 8 predicted proteins | sample HotsprSampleOS65_FD_203528 | JGI IMG/M metagenome (GOLD analysis project Ga0308417, IMG submission 203528) | Hot spring phototrophic mat microbial communities from Octopus Spring, Yellowstone National Park, Wyoming, United States - 20090730_OS65 ... | reverse complement strand
GCGGAAAAGGCCGCATGCAGAGGAAGCGGGTGAAAGTGCCGCATGAGATCCGCGGAGTCCGTTTCGAGGTCGAGGACGAGGTGAACGTGTGCAGTCATTGCGGTTTCATTACCATCCCTCTGGATCATGCCGCGGAACACGGCCGCCTCGTCGATGAGACATACCGCCGGCTCGAGGGCATTCTTTCGGCGGAGGAGATCCGGGCCGCGCGCGAGCATCTGAATATGAGCCAGCGCGAGTTTGCCGAATACCTGGGCGTTGGCGAAGCGAGCGTCAAGCGCTGGGAAAGAGGCGTGCTGCCGGACAAGAGCAGCAGCGACCTGATCCGGCTGAAAACAGACCTGGAAGCCGCGCACCAGAACTGGCTGCGGCTGAAGGCCGTTGCCGGAAAGCGCGCCGCGCGCACCGCAACAGGCAAAAAGAAAGCGGTGCGCCGGGCCGCGCCGCCTTCCGCTTCCCGCAGCGGGCGCGCCGGCGCGGCGCGCGGCAAAGGCTGAGCTGGCGGCTCACACCTCCGGCACGGGCTGGCTCATCAGCCACTCGTGGACGCCTTCGGCGGCCTTGCGGCCCTCGGCGATGGCCCACACCACCAGCGACTGGCCGCGGCGCATGTCGCCCGCTGCGAACACGCCCGGCACGGAGGTCATGAACTTCTCATCCGCCTTCACGTTGCCGCGCGCGTCCAACTCGACGCCGAGCTGCTCGATCAGCCCGTTCTTCACCGCTCCAGTGAAGCCCATCGCCAGCAGCACCAGTTCCGCTTCATAGACTTCCTCCGTTCCGGGCAGCGGCTCGAACTTCGGCGGCGGACCCACGCGCGTCGTGCGCAGCGCGCGCACATGGCCGTCTTCGTCGCCGAGAAACTCGAGCGTCGAAATGCTCCAGATCCGTTCGCCGCCCTCCTCGTGCGAGGTCTCGTTGCGCAACTGATACGGCCACAGCGGCCACGGCGTCTGCGGGCTGCGCTCGGACGGCGGCATCGGCATGATCTCGAACTGCCGGATCGACTTCGCCCCGTGCCGGATCGACGTCCCCAGGCAGTCGGCGCCGGTGTCGCCGCCGCCGATGATGATCACGTTTTTGCCCGCCGCGGAAATCCACTGCTCGTCGGGGATCCGGTCGCCCGCATTGCGCTTGTTGTTCAGCGGCAGGAATTCCATGGCGAAGTGGATGCCCTTCAGCTCGCGCCCCGGCACGCGAAGGTCGCGCGGCTGCTCCGCGCCGCCCGTCAGCACGATGGCATGGAACTGGCGCCGCAACTGGTCCACCGTCACGTCCACGCCCACATGGCACCGCGGGCGGAAGGTGACGCCCTCGGCCTCCATCTGCGCCATGCGGCGGTCGATGTGGTGCTTCTCCATCTTGAAGTCCGGAATGCCGTAGCGCAGCAGCCCGCCGATGCGGTCGGCTTTCTCGAACACCGTCACCAGATGGCCCTTGCGCGCCAGTTGCTGCGCGGCCGCGAGCCCGGCGGGACCGGAGCCGACAACCGCCACGCGCTTGCCCGTGCGCTCCAGCGGGGGCTCGGGCAGAATCCAGCCCTCCGCCCACGCGCGGTCAACAATTGCGCGCTCGATCGACTTGATCGAGACCGGCGGCTCGTTGATGCCCAACACGCAGGACGCCTCGCAGGGCGCCGGACAAATGCGCGACGTAAACTCGGGGAAATTGTTGGTCGCGTGCAGCTCGCGGATCGCCTCGCGCCAGCGCCCCTTGTAGACGAGATCGTTCCAGTCGGGAATCAGGTTCGTCAGCGGACAGCCCGTGTGGCAGAACGGCACGCCGCAGTCCATGCACCGCGCGCCCTGCTTGCGCACGCGGTCCTCCCCCAGCGGCACGTACACCTCGAACCAGTCACGGACGCGCTCCTCCACCGGGCGCCGCCCGAACGTCTCCCTCTCGTATTCCATGAAGCCCGTCGGCTTACCCACGCGAAACCTCCCGAAGAGCCAATTTGAGAGAAAACCGCATCACCGCACCAGCGCCTCTTGCTGCGCCACGGGGCGCGTCAGCGTGATGCGCGGCGTATCCGACGCGCGCGGCACGCCGAGCACGCGCTTGTATTCGTGCGGGAACACCTTCACAAAGTGCGGCAGCATCGCATACCAGTTCTGCAGAATCCACCCAGCGCGCGGGCTGCCTGTCTCTTTGTGGTGTTGCTCCACCAGCGACCGCACCAGGTCCACATCCTTCGGATCGATCATGGGATCCAGATCCACGCTCGCGCGGTTGCACAGCACGCGGCGGAAGTCGCCCGTTTCATCGAGCACGTAAGCGATGCCGCCGCTCATGCCCGCGGCGAAGTTCTTGCCCGTGCGCCCGAGCACGACCACCAGCCCTTTGGTCATGTACTCGCAGCCGTGGTCGCCGACGCCCTCGACCACCGCAGTGGCGCCCGAGTTGCGCACGGCGAAGCGCTCGCCTGCCATGCCGTTGACGAACAGGTGTCCGCTGGTGGCGCCGTACAGCACCACGTTGCCCACGATGATGTTGTCCTCGGGCACGAACGTCGAGCCGCGCGGCGGGAACACCACCACCTTGCCGCCCGACAGCCCCTTGCCGACGTAGTCGTTCGCGTCGCCCTCGAGCACGAGCGTCACGCCCCGGGCGAGAAACGCTCCGAAGGACTGCCCCGCGCTGCCCGTAAAACGCAGCCGGATTGTGTCGTCCGGCAAGCCCTGCGACCCGTGGCGGCGCGCGATCTCGCCCGACAGCATCGCCCCCACCGTGCGGTGCACGTTCTTGATGGGGAAGTGGAACTCCACCGGCTGCAGGTTCTCGATCGCCGGCCGCGCCTGCTCGAGGATCTTGTGGTCGAGCGCCTGCTCCAGCCCGTGGTCCTGCGCGATCACGCAACGCCGCGCCACTCGCGAGGGCGCAGGCGGGTTGTAAAGGATCTGGCCGAGGTCGATGCCTCGCGCCTTCCAGTGGTCGATGGCGGGCTTCATCTCGAGCCGGTCCACTCTGCCGACCATCTCGTCCACGGTGCGGAAGCCGAGCCTCGCCATGATCTGCCGCAGCTCTTCGGCCACGAAGAAGAAATACCGGATCACGTCCTCCGGCTTGCCCTGGAACTTCTTCCTCAGCTCGGGATCCTGCGTCGCAATGCCCACCGGACAGGTGTTCAAGTGGCACTTGCGCATCATGATGCAGCCCATGGCGATCAGCGGCATCGTCGAAAAGCCGAACTCTTCGGCCCCGAGCAGCGCGGCGATGGCGACGTCGCGCCCCGTCTGCAGCTTGCCGTCGGTCTGCACGCGGATGCGCGAGCGCAGGTCGTTCATAACCAGCACCTGCTGCGTCTCGGCCAGTCCCAGCTCCCACGGCGTGCCCGCGTGCTTGATGGATGTCAGCGGCGAGGCGCCGGTGCCGCCCGAGTCGCCCGAGATCAGCACCATGTCGGCGTGCGCCTTGGCCACGCCCGCCGCCACCGTGCCCACGCCCACCTCGCTTACCAGCTTCACCGAGATGCGCGCCCGCGGGTTCACGTTCTTCAGGTCGTAGATCAGTTGCGCCAGGTCCTCGATCGAGTAGATGTCGTGGTGCGGCGGCGGCGAAATCAGCCCCACGCCGGGCGTCGAGTGGCGCACGCGTGCGATCACTTCGTCCACCTTGTGCCCGGGCAACTGCCCGCCTTCGCCGGGCTTGGCGCCCTGCGCGATCTTGATCTGGATTTCGTCGGCGTTGACGAGATATGTGGCGGTGACGCCGAACCGCCCGCTGGCCACCTGCTTGATGGCGGAGCGCAGGCTGTCGCCATTGGGCAGCGGCAGGTAGCGGGCTTCGTCTTCGCCGCCTTCGCCGGTGTTCGATTTTCCGCCAATGCGGTTCATGGCGATGGCCAGCGTTTCATGCGCTTCCTTGGAAATCGAGCCAAAACTCATCGCGCCGGTGGCGAACCGCTTCACGATCTCGCCAGCCGGCTCCACTTCGCTCACATCCAGCGGCTTGTCCGCCCACCGGAACTCCATCAGCCCGCGCAGCGTGCACAGGCGCCGGTTCTGGTTGTTGATGTGTTCGGCGAACTCCTGATACGTCTCCCAACTGTTGAGCCGGATGGCGTGCTGCACCCTGGAGATGGTGTGCGGGTTCAGCAGGTGGTATTCGCCGCGGGCGCGGTAATGATACTGCCCGCCGACGTCGAGCTCGGTCTCCGATTCCGTCACCGGCGTGAAGGCGAAGGCGTGCTTGCGGCGCACCTCTTCGGCGATCACATCCATGCCGATGCCCTCGATGCGGGAGGGCGTGCCGGTGAAGTATTTCTCGACCAGCGCGCTGCTGAGCCCGATCGCCTCGAAGATCTGCGCGCCCCGGTAGGACTGCAGCGTCGAGATGCCCATCTTCGAGAAGACCTTGAGCAACCCCTTCTTGACGGACTTCTTGTAGTTGCGCAGCGCCTGCTCGAAGGTCAGCCCGTCGGGCAGCAACCCGCGCTCGGCGAGGTTTTCCAGCGTCTCGATGGCCAGATAAGGATTGACGGCGGAGGCGCCATAGCCGATCAGCAGGCAGAAGTGCATCACTTCGCGCGGCTCGCCGGACTCGATGATCAGGCAGACCTGCGTGCGCGTGCCTTCGCGCACCAGGTGGTTGTGCACGGCGGACAGAGCCAGCAGCGAAGGGATGGGCGCGAGTTCCTCGTCGATGCCGCGGTCGGACAGGATCAGCACCGTGTAGCCCTGCTTGATGGCGAGCGAGGCGCGGCGGCACAGACCGTCCAGCGAGCGCTCCAGCTCCTTCGCGCCGCCGTCGACGCGGTAGAGCATGTGCAGCGTGGTGGCGAGAAAATCGCCCATGGACACGCGGCGCAGCTTCTCGAGATCCCGGTTGGTCAGAATGGGCTGCTCGAGCTTCAGCGTGTGCGCGTGCTGCGGCGTCTCGTCCAGGATGTTGCGCTCGGTGCCGAGATAGGACGTGAGCGACATGACCAGCTCTTCGCGGATCGGGTCGATCGGCGGGTTGGTCACCTGCGCGAAGAGCTGCTTGAAATAGTGGAACAGCGGCTGCGGGCGGTCCGACAGGCACGCCAGCGGGGTATCCGTTCCCATCGAGCCGATGGGCTCCTCGCCCTTCTCCGCCATGGGAACCAGAATGCGCGCGAGGTCCTCTTCCGTGTAGCCGAAGCAGCGCTGCCGCGACAGCACCGTGTCATGATCGGCCAGGTGGACGCGCGGCGGCTCGGGGAGGTTCTCGAGCTTGATCTGCTGCTCCTCGATCCACTTTCCGTATGGCTGGCGCGAAGCCAGCGTGCTCTTGATCTCTTCGTCGGGCACAAGGCGGCCCTGTTCGATGTCCACCAGCAGCATGCGGCCCGGCTGCAGGCGGCCCTTGTAGGCGACCTCTTCCGGCGGAATGGGCAGCACGCCGGTCTCGGAAGCCATCACCAGCAGGCCGTCCTTCGTCACCAGATACCGCGCGGGCCGCAGCCCGTTGCGGTCCAGCGTGGCGCCGATCATGCGGCCGTCGCAGAAAGCCACCGCCGCCGGGCCGTCCCAAGGCTCCATCAGCGAAGCGTGGTATTCGTAGAAAGCCCGTTTTTCCGGGCTCATCGTCGGGTCGGAGTCCCACGCCTCAGGAATGAGCATCGCCATCACGTGCGGCAGCGAGCGCCCGGCAAGAGTCAGCAGTTCCACCACCGCATCCAGCGTCGCCGAGTCCGACAGTCCCGGCCCGATGATGGGCAGCAGCTTCTTGATGTCCTTCCCGAACAGCGGCGATTCGAGAATCGGCTGCCGCGCCGCCATCCACGCGGCGTTGCCGCGCACGGTGTTGATTTCGCCGTTGTGGCAGAGGTAGCGGAACGGATGCGCCAGCTGCCAGGTGGGGAACGTGTTGGTGGAGAAGCGCTGATGCACCATGCAGAAGGCGCTGAGGCAATCCGGGTCCGCCAGATCGCCGAAGAAGCGCGGGATCTGCGGCGCCAGCAGAAGCCCCTTGTAAACGATGGTGCGCGAGGACAGCGAGGGCACGTAGAAGAACGCCTTGTCGCGCGGATCCAGATCCTGCGACGCTGCCACCTCGCGCTCCACGCGCCGCCGCACAACGTAAAGCCTGCGCTCGAACGCGTCCTGATCGATCCCGGCGGGGCAGCCGACGAAGACCTGTTCAATGTAGGGTTGCGACGCGCGCGCCACGCGCCCGATGGCCTCGATGTCCACAGGCGTGTCGCGCCAGCCGAGCAGCGAGAGCCCTTCCTCGCGGATGACCCGCTCGAAGATGCCTTCGCAGATCAGCCGCGGGTGCGGCTCCACCGGCAGAAACACCAGCCCTGCCCCGTAGCTGCCGCGCGCGGGCAGCGCGAAACCGAGCCGGTCGCACTCCTTCAGGAAAAACTCGTGCGGCACCTGGATCATCACGCCCGCGCCGTCGCCCGTTTCCGGATCGCAGCCGCAAGCCCCGCGATGCGTCAGGTTCAGCAGGATCTGGATGCCCTTCAGGATGATGGCGTGCGAGCGCGCGCCCGAAGTGTTGACGACGAACCCGATCCCGCACGCATCGTGCTCCTGCCTGGGATCGTAGAGCCCCTGCGCCTCGGGCAGCGCGGGTATGAAACGGCTGTCAGCGTTTGGATACATGGGTGGCATCACCAGTCTCGATCGGGGAGAAGACTCAGTATAGGACTCCTTGGAGAATTAGTCAAGCTGAAATTTATAGGTTGCTTTATCGCTTTTCCTTATGTTAGAAACAATGAAGGCATGGACCTCGACCAGCTCCAGTTATTCAAAGACATCGCCCAGTCGCGCAGCATCAGCCGGGGAGCGGCGCTGAACGGTCTGACCCAGTCGGCGGCCAGCCAGGCGGTGCAGGAGCTTGAGCGCCGGCTGGGCGTCGCGCTGCTGGATCGCTCGCGCCGCCCGCTCAACGTGTTGCCCGCCGGGCAGCTCCTGTACGATTTCGCTCGCGAAGTGTTGCGGCGGCGGCAGGACTTGATGGCGCAACTTGAGGAGCTGAAGACGGAGCGCAATGGAGTAGTGCGCGTGGCGGCGATTTATTCAGTCGGCCTGGGCGAGATGACGAAACTCGAGGAGGAGTTCCGCCGGCGCATGCCCGGGGTGCGGATCGAGGTGAGCTATCTGCGCCCGGAAAAGGTGTACCAGGCAGTGGCCGAGGACCGGGTGGATCTGGGGCTGGTCAGCTATCCTTCCTCGACGCGCGAAGTGGCCGCCGCGCCGTGGCGGGAGGAGCCGATGGTGGTGGCGTGCAACCCCCGGCACCGCTTCGCCCGGCTCAAATCCATCCGGGTGGCGCAACTGTCGGGCGAGCCCTTCATCGGCTTCGACGAGGACCTGCCGATCAGCCGCGAGATCGAGCGGTTCCTGCGCGAGCACGGGGTGCGCGTGCAGGTGCCGCTGCGCTTCGACAACATTCAGAGCATGAAGGAAGCCCTGCGGATCGAGCCTGCCGTTTCCATCCTGCCGCTGCCCATGTTGTCCGCTGATGTGGCGGAAGGCCGGCTGGTGGCGGTGCGGCTGGAAGAGCCGCTCACGCGCCCGCTGGGGGTGTTGCAGCGCCGCCGGAAAGTCCTGACGGCGGCGGCGCGGACATTCCTGGAAGTGCTGCGCGAAGCAGCCTGAGGGCTCGCCTTTGCCAGGGTGAGGTCTGCCGCCCGGGCCTGGCCGCGCCCGAACCTGCAAATGAAGGCTGGAATCAGCCGAGGTGCGGCTCGATCATCTTGACGAGATCCGCCTTGCCCACGGCGCCGACGCGCTGATCGACAACCTTTCCGCCGCGGAACAGCAGCAGCGTGGGGATGCCGCGGATCATGTAGCGGGCGGCTGTCCCGCTGTTGTAATCCACGTTCACCTTGCCCACTTTCAGGCGTCCTGAATATTCGCCGGCAATCGCGTCCACAGTGGGGGCGATCATGCGGCAGGGCGCGCACCATTCGGCCCAGAAGTCGACAAGCACCGGGAGGTCGCTGTTGAGAACCTCCGTGTCAAAGTTTCCGTCAGTGAATTCCAGTACGTTTTGACCAGCCATGGAATGTTTTTTTGCTCCAAATGGTTCGATGTTCAAGGCCGCGCGCCGGATTCAGCCCCTTCCCAGCAGCCTGGCGTAAAGGGCCGCGTACTGGCGCGCCGACGCGTCCCACGAATAATCCTTCGCCATGCCGCGGCGCATCCTCTCCGACCAGGCCTCCTGGTTCCGGTAGGCGCCCACGGCGACGCGCAGCGTGTCATACAGCGCGCTGACCGAGTACTCGTGAAACTTGAATCCCGTGTCTTCCTGAATCGTATCATCCAGCCCGCCAACGGCGCGCACCACCGGCACCGTGCCGTACCGCAGGCTGTAGATCTGGTTCAATCCGCAAGGCTCGTACAGGCTCGGCATCAGGAACATGTCGGCGCCGGCTTCAATCCGGTGCGCCAGCGGATTGTTGTACCCCACCCAGACGCCGATCTGCCGCGGCCTCCAGCGGTGCCACTCTTCGAACAGATGCACGTAACGCCACTCGCCGCTGCCCAGCACCACCAGTTGCGCGTCCGTCTCCTCAAAGAAGTGTCTGATGCCCGCAATCAGGTCGAACCCCTTCTGCGGCGCGAACCGGCTGACGATGCCGATCAGCGGGCGCTCCAGGTTCTGCGCATCCAGTCCGAACTCATCAAGCAGCGCCTTCTTGCAGACCCGCTTGCCCGAAAGGTCCTGCGCCGAATAGTGAGCCGGCAGGAAGGGATCCGTCTCGGGGTTCCATTCCTCGTAATCGACGCCATTCAGGATGCCGGTCAGCGCATCGCCGCGGTGGCGCAGGATGCCATCCAGCCCGAAGCCGCCTTCCGGCGTCTGGATCTCGCGTGCATACGCCGGGCTGACCGTGGTGAGCCAGTCCGCCGTGGCGATTCCGCCCTTCAGGAAATTGACGTCGCCGTAATACTCCAGCTTGTCCGCCGTGAACCAGCCCCAATTCAGCCCAAGGTCGGCGAACTGCGTGCGGTGGAACCGCCCCTGATAACCGAGGTTGTGGACCGTCAGGACAGTCTTCGTATCTTTGAGCAGCGGGTTGGAGTGCTGCTGGTCCAGCTTGTAGACGGGCACGAGCGCCGCCTGCCAGTCGTGGCAGTGCAGGATGTCGCAGGGAAACACCGTCTGCGCCGCGCCCAGCGCCGCCAGCGCCAGCACAGCGAAGCGGCGGTGGTTGTCCATGTAATCCGCGCCGTGATAGTTGTACAGCCCCTCGCGGTCGAAAAAATAGGGCGCCTCGACAAAAAAGAACCGCACGCCGCGATGCACCTTCGTGCGCAGGTCCACGCGGTAAGGCGTGGCGCCGGCGTAAACCACCATGTTGTCGAAGGCGCTTTCGGTCTCGTGCCACGGGATCGACCGGTAGCGCGGCATGATCACGGCCACCTCTTCGCCCCGCCGCTGGAGCGCCGCCGGCAGCGCCCCCACGACATCGGCCAGGCCGCCCGATTTGGCGAACGGCACCGCCTCCGAGGCGACCATCAGGATGCGGCTCATGGTCTCTATGATGTCATGCAGCGGCCGGCCGCCGGCTCCGCCCCGCCGCCGGCGCTCGACGGCACGCGGATCACCCGCCGACCTTCAATGCGGTACTCGCCGCTCAGCACAAGCGCGATGGCTTCGCTGTAAATGCGGTGCTCTTCTTGGAGGATCCGCGCCGCCAGCGTTTCGGCGGTATCATCATCGAGCACCGGCACGGCGGCTTGGGCGACGATCGGCCCGGTGTCCAGCTCCGCGTCGACGAAGTGCACCGTGCAGCCGGAGACTTTCACGCCGTAATCGATGGCCTGCTGCTGCACATTCAGCCCGGGAAACGCGGGCAGCAGCGACGGGTGGATGTTCAGGATGCGCATCGGGTAGGCCTCCAGCAGGGGGGCGCCGACCCGGCGCATGAACCCGGCCAGGCAGATCAGGTCCACGCGCAGCGGCGCCAAAGCGTCGCGCACCATGGCTGCGTAGGCATCGGAGCCGATGCCCTTCGAGGGCATCGAAATCGCATGGATGCCATATTCGCGGGCGATGTCCAGGGCGCGCGCTTCCGGGTTGTTCACCACCAGCGCGGCGATCCCGGCGTCCAGCCGCCCTTCGCGGATGTTGCGGGCGATGGCCTCGAAGTTCGACCCGCGGCCCGAGGCCAGCACGGCGATGCGCCTCATCGGTATGCACCTCCTTCCGGCGCGCCTCAGGCGTAGATCACGCGGCCTTTGCCGCGCGGCTGCCGGATCACTTCGCCGATCAGATAATACGGCTCCCGCATCCGCTCGAGCAGCCGCGCCGCCCGCGCGATCTTTTTCTGCGGAACAGCCAGGATCATGCCGACGCCGAGATTGAACGTCCGGCGGTAGTCTTCGTCCGGAATGGCGCCGATGCGCTTGAGGAACTCGAACACCGGCGGCACCGGCCACGAGCCCCAGTCGATGCGCGCCGCCAGCCCTCTCGGCAGCATCCGCGGCGTGTTGTCCGTGATGCCTCCGCCGGTGATGTGCGCCGCGCCGCACACCAGCGCGTGCTTCTGCATGCGCTCCAGCGGACGCAGGTAGCTGCGGTGGACCTTCATCAACTCGTCGCCGATCACCGCGTCCAGCTCCGGAACGTAGCTTTTCGGCGTGAGCTTCGCCACCTCGAACACCAGTTTGCGCGCCAGCGAGTAGCCGTTGGTGTGCAGCCCGGTCGAGGGCAGCCCGACCAGCACGTCCCCCGGCTGGATCTTTTCTCCGGTGAGCAAGCGCCCGCGTTCGGCGCAGCCCACGATGAAGCCCGCCAGATCATACTCGCCGGGCGCGTAAAAGCCGGGCATCTCGGCGGTCTCGCCTCCGATCAGCGCGCAGCCGTTCTCCTCGCACGCCTTCGCCAGGCCGCTGACCACGGATGCCGCCACGCGCCAGTCCAGCTTTCCCGTGGCGAAGTAGTCGAGAAAGAACAGCGGCGCGGCGCCCTGCACCGCGATGTCGTTGACGCAGTGGTTCACGAGGTCCTGGCCGACCGTGTCGTGCCGCCCCGTGAGAAACGCCAGCTTGAGCTTGGTGCCCACGCCGTCGGCGGAGGAGACCAGCACGGGACGCCTGTAACCGGAGAGCCGGTACATTGCGCCAAAAGAACCGATGCCCGCCAGCACGCCGCGCGTGAAGGTCTTTTTCACCGCATCTTTGATAAAGCCGATGGCGCGGTCCGCCTCGTCGATGTTCACGCCGGCGTCAGCGTAACGGATGGATTTTCGGGTTGGCATTGGGGAACCACCAGTTTAAAATACGGGAATTCGCTATGAGCAAGAACTCTTTGGCCGCCTTTGCGGCCGCGCTGCTCTGGATCACTCTCTGGATCCCCGCAGCGCTGGCCGAAACTGTCAACTGGACGGCGATCCGCGGTGCCCGGATCGTGCCTGTCAACGGCCCCGTGATCGAAAAAGGCACGGTGTTGATCCGGAACGGCGTGATCGCCGCCGCCGGAGCGCAGGTCGACGTGCCTGCCTCGGCGTGGGTCATCGAGGGCAACGGCCTCACCGTCTATCCGGGGCTCATCGACGGCCTCAGCACATGGGGCCTGCCGCAAGCCGCTCCGGCCCAGCCGGCCGCAACAGCCGCCCGCGCGGCGCAGCCGCCCCAGCAGCAGCCGCAGCAGCAGCCGCAGCCCCGCTCCTGGGGTCCGCGGGACCGCCCCGGCACCTTCAGCTGGGTGAAGGCCGCCGACCAGGTGCAGCCCGGCGACGCAAGGCTCGGACAGGCGCGCAACGCCGGCTTCACCACCGCCGTCACGTTCCCGCGCCAGGGCATCGTCGCCGGACACGGCGCGGTCGTCAATCTGGGCGGCAAGACGGCGGGCGAGATGGTGGTGGCGCCGGAGGCGGGCCTGTACGTGGCGCTGCGGCCTTCCGGTTACACCGGCTTCCCGTCCACGCCCATGGGCATCATGGCCTACTTCCGGCAGCTCTGGCTGGACGCCGCGCATTACCGGCAGGCGCTGGCCCTGTACGCCGCCGATCCGGTCAACATCCCGCGGCCCGCTTACGACAAGGCTTTGGAGGGCATTCTCGGCGTGAAGCGGATCCTTCTGCCCGCGCCCGATCCTGTGCAGATGGAGCGCATGCTGCAACTGGCCGCCGGCCTGGAAACGCCGGCCGTGCTCTATGGCGTGGTGCGGGGCTACGAGATGGCGGCGCGGCTGAAGCAGTCCGGCACGCCGGTGATTCTGAACTTGCGCTGGCCTGCGCGCGACCGCGACGCAGATCCCGAGGACGAGGACAGCTACCGCGAGCTGAGAATCCGCGACCTGGCGCCCACCTCGCCTGCCGTGCTCTCGGAAGCGGGCGTGAAGTGGACCGTCAGCTCCGAGGGGCTGGACTCGCCGCGCGCCGTGCTGCGCGCGCTGAAGGAGTCCATCGACCGCGGACTCAAGCGCGAGGACGCGCTGCGGGCGCTCACGCTGAACGCCGCCGAGATTTACGGCGTGGCCGACCGGCTGGGCTCCATCGAGCGCGGCAAGATTGCCAATCTCGTGGTTGCCGACGGCGACCTGTTCAGCGACAGCACGCGCGTCCGCATGGTCTTCATCGACGGGGTCCGCTATCTGCCCGAGCCGGAGGCGCCGCAGCCGCCGGGCGCGCCCAGTCGCACGCCCACCGTTTCCGAGGAGGAGCAATAGCCATGCGCGCATCTCTTTTCGCAGCATTCCTCCTGGCGGCGCCGCTCGCCGCGCAGGTCACCGTGATCCAGAACGGCACCATCCACACGGTGACCAAAGGCACATTCAAGGGCTCCATCGTCATCCGCGACGGCAAGATCGCCGACGTGGGAGAAAAAGTGATG
>Ga0308417_1002278_pt1 | contig 12760 bp, 15 predicted proteins | sample HotsprSampleOS65_FD_203528 | JGI IMG/M metagenome (GOLD analysis project Ga0308417, IMG submission 203528) | Hot spring phototrophic mat microbial communities from Octopus Spring, Yellowstone National Park, Wyoming, United States - 20090730_OS65 ... | reverse complement strand
TTCATACGATTGATTTCTGCATTTTCCATTTCAATATAGAAGTTGTTTAGGATTTAAAAAGATTTCCAATCAAAGATGTATTTTTAGGTGTCAAATCCAAAATACTCTTTTTATGGAAATCTTAGGCAAAGATTACTCTACCCGATGATTTTTTGGAGATAATCTAAAAAGGTTGAATTTTGTAGTTGTAAAACACCAAAACCAACCTTTTAGGATGCAAAATATCATCAAGGACAAAGTTATAAAAATATTAGATAAAGTCCCACTGGCAAAGAACTTAGCCCGTAAAAAATTTATAAGCAATTTTTTATTAGGGCTGATAAATAGTAGAAAAGTACAATTTGAGGAGATTTCACTTCATATGGAGTCAGCGTCTAAACCTGAGTCTATACAACGTCAGATTCAAGCATTTTTTAAGGATTATGACTTCAATTATGAGCAAGTATATCTGTTATTATGTCTTTTTTTACCCAGAGGGAAATTATCTTTATCAATAGATAGGACGGAGTGGAATTTTGGCAAATATCAGTGTAATATTTTAATGATTGTAGCCAAGCATGGTTCAATAGGCATTCCGCTTTATTTAATCACTCTGGCAATAGCAGTGGGCAAGACCGTTGTGATTTATTGGGCAAATTGATAAAAGTGATTGGTAAGGAGCATATTGCCGTCATAGTGGGAGATAGAGAATTTATCGGCGTAGAGTGGGTAAAGTATCTGAAAAAGCATCAAATTCCTTTTTGTATGCGTTTGCCCAAGCATCATTTAGTGAGCTTAAAGAATGGGCAAGTGCATAGTATTACTCAACTTTTAAGTTCGTGCAAAGAACGTTACTTTCACGATGGTTTAGTAGAGGGCATTATTGCCAATGTGATGATGAAAGTCCTGCCTGATGGAGATTTTTTGTTTTTGATGGGCAGTTTTCCTGCTAAACAATTAGGGGGGATTTATCGGACTAGGTGGTGTATAGAAGTGCTTTTTCAAAATTTTAAGAAGCGAGGATTTGACCTTGAAAGCACTCATCTAAGATGTTCGGCAAAGTTGAGCAAACTGTTAGTTTTTGTAAGTCTTGCCGTAGCCATTTGTGTGAAGTTTGGTAAGGTGTATCATCAAAAAGTACAAAAAATAAAAGTAAAGAAACACGGCTATCAAGCCAGCAGTTTTTTTAGAAAAGGACTCAACATCATACGAAGAGGTCTGAAAAATACAAGTCAAGACTTCATAGAACTATGGGTGCATTACTCTGAAATATTTATACGATGGGTAGAATTACAATTAATTTATAATCAGCACTTTAAAAAAATCATCGGGTAGAGTAGTTTGGTTGTATCTTAATATTGATTGTCTGTTTTTTTAGCTTCGCCACTAACAGAAAAGGCTTGGCGAGGGCGAAGTTTTGAAAGTACCACACTTCACACACGCACTAAGGTACGTAAAAAGCACCAAAGTTCCAAATTTATACATCAAGCCCCGCTTTTCGCCAAGCTACTGTTATGGGCTGCCGTTCCTTTGGTGTCCTAAAGTCTGGCGAGAAGTTGGGTTGCGAAGCGGAGTTCGTATCCAAAGGTCTGTTGCGAAGTCAAATTCGTGTCTATGAGTTTCAGAAATACAAGACCGTTTTGTGGATTTTTTCCTCGGTAGCCCATAACGTTCTACCCGAAGGTGGCGATTTCGAAGCACTTCGCTATCAGCTAAGCAGAAACTTTGATAGAAGCACAAAGCTTGAATGAACCACTGAACCGTCACTTTTGGGTAGCTGCTGTTGTGTGTTCGGCTTTCTTTTCTGTTAAGCGAGTTTGACAAACTTGTCTTCTAGCTTTACGTTAAAATTAATTTCTGCCTTTAATGCTCTAAACACTTTGATAATGGTGTTAATGGTCGCACTGTTAGCACTACTTTCAAGTTTAGAGATTTGAGCTTTCTGAACTCCAACAAGTCGTCCAAGTTCTTCTTGAGTCAAATTTCTTTCTTGTCTTGCGGCTTTAATCATTCTTCCCAAAACGTCCATTCGAAGTTCGTATTCGTATTCGTCACGCTCTTGTGTCCCGACTTTGCCGATATACTTGTCTTTCATTTCGGCAAGCGAGTAGGTCTTTAATTCTTTGGTTGCCATATGATTACTTTTTTTGTTTGTTGTTAAAATATTTGTCTCTCAGTCTTACTGCCCGGTCTATTTCGTTTGCTGGAACTTTGTCAACTTTCTTTACGAAACCATGGGTTGCTATTACCAAAGTTTCTTTGTTGTCGGTCTTGTCCCAAAATGCAAGAAGTCGGATTTGAAGTCCTGCAAACTTTATCCGAAACTCCCAAATGTCATTTTGCAGTTTCTTAAAAAGTTTCGGGTCATTGGTCTGTTCAGCAAGGTCAATATTGTAAAGGATTTTCTTTATTATCTTAGGGTCAAGCTGTGAAATAAACTCGTCTGCTTCTTCTAAAAATTTCGTCTCGAAAAATCTCATTCAGTGTTTATTAAACGCCACCAAGATAATGAAAGTTTCCAAAAATAGAAACAATATTTTTCGTGATTTTCTCGGGTGTCGGTTTTCTAAGCTGACGCACAACGGAAAAGGCTTAGCGAAGGCGGGGTTTTGAAAGCACCACACTTCACACTCGCACTAAGGTACGTAAAAAGCACCAAAGTTCCAAATTTTTACATCAGCCCTGCTTTTCGCCAAGCCAATGCTGCAGGCTGTTGTTGTGTTTTTTCGCAAAATTACGATATTTTTTATACTGCTCGTTTCTATCTAGCAAATCTTTAAATTTTTGAGTTAGCAATGCCAAATTTTTTTCTGCTTTCTCGCTTGGTAATAAATTGTCATACTTCAGACTATGGCGATACGAAATTATTTCATTAACTACTTGATTATCTGAAAAGTAACTGCACACTTTTTGAAATACCTTATGGGGCTTTAAATTTGTCAAAACATAGCCTTGCCAAAACAACCAGATACTTACATAACGAAAAAGTATATCATATTTTGTTAGGTAAGTTTTTGGTTCTTTTCTTTGCAATTTCCCAAGAGATACTAATTCCTTTTCAAGTAAATGCAGTTCTCTACTTTTTGCTAAACATCCTTCATTTAATAGTTTACTTAAAACCTCGTCTATCATAGTAAAGTATTTATTTGGGTACTTCTGTCCAATCCTTGTAAAGTCGCACAATTTCTATCTTAGACAAACCTGCGGGAAGCATTACTTCTACTTCACATCCCTCTGACATCTCCCAAATAGCATTACCAATGGGAGAATCATAACTAATTTGCTTATTTTTCAAATCACTTTCTCCACTACCAACTATTTCAAAGATATTTTCAAGTACTTTACCTGTTTTGATGTTAGTAAGTTTGTAACGTACAATAGAACCTATTTGTACTTTCTCAGTATTTCGTTCTTTTGAAGACCAAAGTATCGAGTCAGACAATCTTTTTTCCATTGCTTTGAGTTCGCTAATGGCTCGTTCTTCCAACTGTATTAGTTGGTTATAGCCAGGGTTGTCGTGCCAACCGTCGCCACTTGCGGTATAGGCTATGCTCTTTTCTTCTTGGATTTCCTTCACTCTAATAGCCTGCTCTGCTATTTTTCGTTCAAGGATTTGTTTGCCTTTTTCGGTTATATAGACTTTGTTTGCCATATTAGAATTTTAAAATGGTGAAAATTTATGTATTTGATTTGATGAGATTATCAACAATTTCTATACAATCAGATAGCACTTTTTCCGCACTTTGTTCAGCGTTGATATAAAGCCACTTAGTTTTCGCTAATCTATCGATTGGGTATTGTTGTATTTCTTGATACGCATTGAGGGCTTGTTTTAAACGAAAAGGTGTTTCATCAAACTTGCCATAATATCTATTTTTACGCTGTTTTAGTCTTTCTTGCACTGTTTCCAAAGATATTTGTAGATAAATCACATAATCGGGTGAATGTATCTGCGACTCTTTTTCATTAACTCGGTTTATACAAATTTGCGGATTTTCCCATTTGTACCAGCGAGTTACATAACTGGTTATGATGCTGCGGTCACCAATTATCAAATCACATTCCCAGTCTGTGTGCTTGCCAACATAGTTAGAACGAAGTGCATACAAATATTCATTCCATTTGTCAATAGTACGCAAAAAACCAAAAGTATGTGACATTTTTTCTGCTATTGAAAAAATCGGCATTGGTCGAGTTGGATTGGCGGTTTGAAAATGTTGCCCTTTATTTGTCAAGTATGTTGTCAAACCCTCAACCAAAGTCGTTTTACCACTGCACTTTACACCCTCTATGCAAATGTACATTGAATTTATATTTTTATGATTTTTTGGATAACTTGTTGAAAAGTAGAGGCTATGTAGTCTTGCGAAAATGGAACATTGATTTTTTCTTGTTCTAAAATCTGCCTTTCCGCAAATAAACGGCAATCTGTACGAAACGCTGTACCTGTTAGCATTAATGTTGCACAGCCATCTGAATTGACTTGTGATATTCTATGCAAAACATCAGGGGCTAAACAATAGAGTTGAGAAGTTTGTAAGTTTACTTCTTCTAATAGCGTTAATCTACGTTTTCCGTTATATTTTAAGTCGTACTTTTGGTCTTTGTATGCAGGTAAATAAGTATAAAAATACCTTTCTATATTTCCCTGTTCGTGTTCTTCAAAAAGTTGATTTTGAAATGAACCATACAAAACTTTTGATGCAAAAGCCCAGCGATGGTCGTGGATATTTTCTTGTGCCTTATCAATATTTTCGGGTTGCCAAACGTGCAAACGCAGTTTAAAGTACTGATTATCAATAAGTACAAACTTATCAAAACCGTTTTGGTGGTAATAGGAAGAATGTTGTATTTTTGCTAAGGCGTGTTGGTTAAGCAACAACTTTTCAAGAAGTGATTTGAATGTAATATTACTACTCAAAACATCTACAATATTAGCAAGGTTAGCAAGGTATGACGAGAAATTTCTAAATTCTTCCTTATTAAAAAGTTCAAAAATAGCATTTTCTATATCTTGGAGATTTCCATTAAGTGCTTGCCATATATGCTCTCGTACAAATAAATTTTTGTCTTTTGAAAACTCGTAAAGTTTAACCAAACTTTTACCCATAACCTATCCGTTTTTTCACGCAGGTTATTGTAAAGTTGTGTTTTACAATAGCCCACAACTCAATAACAAACGCAATATAATCTTTTTTATCAAAAAAAACAAAAAAATATAAAAAAAATTATTGAAGTTGTTTAGGATTTAAAAAGATTTCCAATCAAAGATGTATTTTTAGGTGTCAAATCCAAAATACTCTTTTTATGGAAATCTTAGGCAAAGTTAAGTATATCATACCACATTTACAAGTAGGAAGTTGTGGAAAACGTTTAGAAACTGACTTTACGGTTGAAATTGTTTCAGCAATTCTTTATCGCTTGAAAACAGGGGTACAATGGCGTTTTTTACCTGTACAGTGCTTTTTTAGCTCAAAAAGTCTAACTTGGCAAGGGGTTTATTATCATTTTCGAGAGTGGATTAAGGAGGGTTCTTGGACGCGGGTATGGTTAAATTTGTTGCTACAACACCGCCGAGACTTAGACTTATCTTGTGTGCAGTTAGACGGAAGTCATACGCCTTGTAAGCGAGGAGGGGCTGCGGTAGGCTATCAGGGACGCAAAGCAGCAAAGACTACGAATACTATCTATTTAGCTGATAATCAAGGACAAATGCTCTGTTGTGCCAGTCCGCAAGAAGGTCAGCACAATGACTTGTTTGAGTTACAGAAGTAGATACATGACTAAATTTACTTATCTTATCCTTTACGGTCATTTTTATACGAAGAATCAATAAAAAAATAAATCCTAAACAACTTCTTTTCTTCAAAAAATGCTTATCTTGCCTGCTCTAAATAATAAAACCAAAATCATTAAAAAATGCAAAATTTCGTCAAGTTAATTTTTATTTTCTTGCTTGTTGCAAGGAACATTGTAGCCCAAAATGTTTTGGAATATCGTGTCAATCTCAATGACCGAGCCGACGACCTCTTCAAAGTAGAGTTAAAAGTGAATGGCTTAAAGAAAAATAACGCTGTTTATCAGTTTGCTTCAACTGCTCCTGGTACTTACCAAGTGATGGATATGGGGCGTTTTGTGCGTAAATTTGAGGTTTTTGATGCCAAAGGCAAAAAAATTCCTGCCAAACAAATCAGTACAAACCAATGGAAAATCGCTACCCCCGAAAAGATAGCTACGATTCGTTACCATATTGCCGAAACCTTTGATACGCCTGTAAGCGAAAACAAAATCTACGAAATGTGTGGCAGTTCTATTGAGGACGATCACGTGCTTATCAATGGGCAAACCGTGTTCGGCTACCCAACAGGTATGCAAGATGCTCCGCTCAAAATTAAAATAGATTACCCGCAAGAATGGATTTATGGCACGGCTTTGGAAGTGAAAGATGGTTACTTTTTGGCAAATAATTATGACCATATCGTCGACTCGCCTATTTTGTTTGGTAAATTAAGCAAAGCAAGCACGAAAATTCGTGATACCGAAGTGGAACTTTACACTTACTCCAAAACAGGTAAAATCACTTCTGAAAAATTACTTGGCTCGATGACCAATATGCTCGTAGCCGCCGATGCTTTTCTCGGTGGGCTTCCTGTGCCTTGTTATACGTTTTTATTTCATTTTGAAGATAGAGATGCAGGTGCTTGGGAACACTCGTACAGCTCCGAATACGTGATGAAAGAGCAAGAGTGGTCAGATGATTTTGGTAAAAAAATGACAGATATTGCCGCCCACGAATTTTTCCATATCGTTACACCGCTCAATATTCATAGCGAAGTTATCGAGAAATTTAATTTCGTAAAACCTACGCCATCGGAGCATCTCTGGCTCTACGAAGGTACAACCGAATGGGCTTCGCACAAAATGCAACTTACGTATAGCATCAAAACGCTTGATGATTATTTCAAGGAACTGCGTCAGAAAGTAATAGTTGATGAGATATTTTACGACAAAGATTACAGCCTCAGTCAGATTAGTCTTACCTCATATACCCCCGAGGGGCAAAAGCAATACGGAAATATCTATATGCGTGGAGCTTTGGTGGCTGGTTTATTAGATATTCGCCTTTTGGAACTCTCAAAAGGGCAAAAAGGATACAGAGAAGTCATCAATGAACTTGCCAAAGAATACGGACCGAAAAAGAGTTTTCCTGAGAAAGAATGGTTTGATATTTTTGTCAAAAAAACTTATCCCGAAATTGCTGATTTTATCAATCGCTACATCAAAAATGCCGAACCACTGCCTTTGGAAGAATACTATGCGAAAATCGGTATTTTGTACGACAAAAACACCAAAACATTTTCACTCAACCCACAAGCAACTGCCGAACAAACTCGCCTACGTGAGCGTTGGTTGAGAAATTAGACTTCACACACTCCGAAAGAAAAAACTTTCGGAGTGTGCTTTTCACCTGCGAAATGCAAGTGTAAGTCCTGCATTAACACTTACATTGTTTTCTAAAAAAACATTTCCCAAAACCCAGCCATTGGTTTTGGCTTGAAGTTCTACGTAGGGGCATAGCGTTCCTGTGTTGGCAAGCACTTTCAGACGCAACATTCCGCCTAATTCGCCTTTCTTTTCATCAAACGAAAGGTTTTTAGGCTGTAACCAAAAAGCTATTGAAGGACTAAATGCTATTTTGTCGTTAAAAAGATTGTAATCAATTACGCCTGCTTCCAAACCAGGAAAATAGGTGTGTCTGTTGAAATAACTATGCACCACTGCAAAGGCATTGATTTTGGGCGATTGATACCAAACATCAGCCATCAGGTCGTTGCCGAAAGGAGTAAGAATACTTCTCATGGCAAAGTTTCCGTAATGCTCACCTTCGGGGCTTGCTTTGAGGCGGATTTTTTCAATTCCCAAAAAAGTAGGCGAAAGAAAATTTACCCACTGCCACGCTCCTTGTTTTCTGAGAAAATCTCTTTCTTCTTGGCTCAAATCTGCATACTTGATATAACGATTGATACCTACTCCCGAAGGGTGCGTGCCTCTGGCACTAAAAGGTAGATGAGGGCGAAACAGCGAGTATGCCCAAGCCGTGTAATCGGGACCTGTGAAATCGCGGTCGGCAATGTTTGTGCCTTCTTCTGCGAGAAATTTATTGGTTGTTTCGTCAATATCTTCTCTACCGCAGGCTCTCACGTAGTCGCCTACCGAGAGAGTTATTAACCAATACAAAAAAATGTTGGGTTGTTTTTGGTTATAGAAAAAATTATTTCTTTGCAAATTCTGAATAAGGTGTAATTCGCTTTCGCCGCCAGCGGTTTGTAATCTACGCCAATCGTTTTGGTGGTTATTGTGGATACGTTCCAAATCTTCATCGGTGAGGCGATACACCTTGATAGCTGTTTTTCCGAAAGGAAAAGTATTGACTTCGTTGGCACTATTCGCCTCTCGGCGTGTGAGTACAGCTCGATGGTATTCCTCGTGCAACCAAGCATTGCCAAAAGGCACAAAAATACTCACAATATCTACAATGCCTACTGCTCCGTAAGTTAGCAGGTTTCGCAAAGTTTTTCCTTTTACCCCGCTGAAAGCCTGTTTGATACCATAATGAGCAGAACTATAAAAATTACTACTTATCTGCAAACTTTGCTTCATACTTGGGCTGGCGTAGCCCGCAAAAAAATTACCCGTAGTGCGTGAGGCATAGCTTTGATAAGGTAAATCCAAAACAGGAAAATCTAACAGCAAAGGAATCGTATCACTCGGTTTTTGAGCAAAGCCAAGGTGTAGAGAAATCGTAAAAGAAAAGATAAATGCAAAAGTTTTCATAGATATATTATAGGGTTAGTTAGCTTTCTTTGAAAGAACATAGCGAGTGAAAAAGATAGATTGTCCTCGTTCTCCGTCGCGTATGGCAGAAGTAACTGCTTCTAACTCCCAATCCTGCTTTAAATATTCATTGACTTTATCAACAATCACTTTATCATTACGTTTGAAATTTTTTTCACTTACGAACCCTGCCAAACTGAATAAACCTTTTAGTTCAATCTGTTGCTGATTACCATCAGGAAATGTAATAAACATCGTAGAAGCCCCACCTGATAGAAATTCAGCGTACTCAATGGCAGTGATTACCATAATTTGCTTTTTTTGAGCAAAACCTGCAACCGAAACAAACAAGAGAAAGAAAACAATAGAGAAAAATCTTACAGACTTCATATTTGTACTTGTTTTATGTTTTGAAACAAAGCTATCATATTTTTTCTTGAAAGATGAAAAATTGTGATGAAACCCTTTTTTTTAGGGACAAACAGGCTATAAAAAAATCGCTTTTATGATAAATTTACTTAGTTTCGTATGATTTAACTTTCCGTTAATTTTTGAAACTGCAAAAGTGAAAAAGCGAAAAATAATCTTACATACTGCATTTTGGTTCATTTATTTGTTTCCCGATTTGCTTAGGGTACTTATAGGCTCGGATAGTGAAACTTTCGGTGCTTATCAATTTATTTTATTAGCATTTTCGGTAGCTATTTTTTATACGCTCACCGAATTGCTTCTGCCTTTTTGCCTCAAACTGAGCAAAACTAAAAAGTACATTTGGGGGATATTGGTGCTGTTTTGGGTACTTGTAAGCTATGCGAATATGATGTTGGAGCAAGCTATTGCATCGGCTTACAATTTGGGTTTTGAAACGGATAGTTTTTTAAATTACCTAACGGGTATGTTTTGGTTTATGATGATTGCAACAAGTATTTCGGTGGGGCAACTTTGGTACGAGAAACAACTCCAAATAAAAGATGTAGAAAATTTGGTCATTAAAGCAGAATTGGCAAACCTTCGCTATCGGATTAGTCCGCATTTTTTGTTCAATACACTCAACAATTTGTATGCACTGACGCTTGCCAAATCGGACAAAGCTCCCCAAGTAGTTTTGCAATTAGCCCAATTGATGCGATATATGCTCCAAGACGAACCCGAAAAAGTGTATCTCAAACAAGAAATCGAGTACTTAGAAAGTTACTTAGAACTTGAAAAAATCAGATTGGGCAATACGGCTACTATTACAATGAATATTTGTGGCAAAATAAAAGACCAAAAAATACCACCTATGACCTTGCTCCCTTTCGTTGAAAATAGCTTTAAACACGGTTTAAACCAATCGTTTGGTGATGGATATGTTCTCATAGAAATTCAGGTAACAGAGCAAGAGTTGTTTTTTTACATAGAAAATAGTATTTCGAAATCTGTTTTTTCCTCGCCACCAAAAGAACCAACAGGCACGGGACTCAAAAACCTTTGCCGAAGGTTAGAACTACTTTACGGCAATGAGCGTTTCAATTTGGAAATAAATCAACAAGTCGACAAGCACATTGTCAATTTTTACCTTAAATTTTAAAATTATGAAGTGCTTAATCGTTGATGATGAGCCATTAGCCTGCGATATTTTAGAGAATTATATCAATCAATTAGAGGGGCTAAGCCTTGTAGGAAGGTGCGAAAATGCCTTACAGGCAATCAGTGTTTTGCAGGTGCAGGCGGTAGATTTGTTGTTTTTGGATATTCAGATGCCTCAACTTAGGGGGCTTGATTTGCTTCGTAATTTCAAAACAAAGGCTCAAATCATCTTGACAACGGCTTTCAATCAGTATGCTTTTGAGGCTTTTGAGTTAGATGTAGTTGATTATTTACTTAAACCTTTTTCTTTTGAGCGTTTTGCTCGTGCCGTTGCCAAAGCCCGAAAAATACAAAATGAACAAATTACTTTTCAAAGCTCGCCAAGTTATTTTTTCTTTAAGTCGGATAAAAAATTGTATAAACTAACCCTCGACGAGATACTTTTTATTGAAGGTCTAAGCAACTATCTCAAAGTTTATACGCCCAAGGAGGTTTTGGTAATACGCGAAACAATGAAAAAAATAGAGGAGGTGCTTCCTGCCGAACAATTCTTTCGCACCCATAAATCTTACATCGTTGGCGTTGGTCACATTGACTACATCGAGGGCAATACGATTTTTCTCAAACAAAACTACCAAGTGCCTATCGGTGATAGCTACAAAGAGGAATTTTTTAAGAAAATTTCTTACTGATGGATTTTTGAAAGGTTTTCTAAATACGCACTTGCTAATTTTTGCAAGTATTTGCCAATCATATCAAACTCTAAATTTACCTTATCACCTACTTTCAATTGATGAAAATTTGTGTGTTCGTAAGTGTAAGGAATGATGGCTACGGAAAATTCGTTTTTTTTGGAATTGATAACCGTCAGGCTCGTACCATTGACGGCTATTGAGCCTTTCTCAATGGTAATGTTAGGAGAATTTTCGTTGTAACGAAACGTAAAAATCCAGCTACCTTGTTCATCAATTTTGGCGATACATTCGCCTACTTCATCGACGTGTCCTTGAACAAGATGTCCGTCTAAACGAGCCGTTGCAAGCATAGCCCGTTCCAGATTTACTTTGGTGCCTACTTTCCAATCTTGCAGATTAGTTTTTCTCAAAGTTTCCTGAATAGCTGTTACTTTGTAAAGATTTTTTTTGTTACATTCAATAACCGTCAAGCAAACGCCGTTGTGGGCTACGCTTTGGTCTATTTTGAGTTCGGCTGCCAAAGGGCTTTCAATACTAAATGTGATGTTAGCTTGCGAAATTTCAATATTTTTTACAAGACCAATGCTTTCTATAATACCTGTGAACATTTGTTTATGATTTTTTTAATGTACTTCCTGCAATTCCTGACATACGACTGTGCTTTTTGATACGCACTGCTGTGCTTTTTGATACTGCTGTGCGTATCTACATTATTGTTTTCTTCAATTCGTTCAATTTTATCAGAGCCTCAATAGGGCTAAGCGTATTGATATCGATTTCTCGGAAAAACTTTTTCACTTTTTCCAACTCGGAGTCGTAGGTTTCAAACAAAGAAAGTTGGGCAATGGTTTGAGTATTTTTAGGAATTTCTTTCACTTTGTCTTTCAGTTCGTTATGAATTTTCTCTTGTTCTAAAAGTTTAAGCACTTCGTTAGCTCTTTTCACGATGGCTGGGGGCATACCTGCCATTTGAGCAACGTGAATACCGAAGCTATGTTCGCTACCGCCGGGTTGTAGTTTTCTTAGGAAAATGATTTTGTTGCCTGCCTCTTGCACCGAAACGTTGTAGTTTTTCACACGTTCCAAATCGTTTTCTAATTGATTGAGTTCGTGATAATGCGTTGCAAAAAGCGTTTTGGCACGGGCTTTGGGGTGGTTGTGCAGAAACTCAATGATGCTCCACGCAATCGAGATACCATCGTAAGTGCTTGTGCCTCTGCCGATTTCGTCCATTAGCACGAGGCTACGGTGGCTGAGGTTGTTCATAATGCTGGCAGTTTCGGTCATTTCTACCATAAAAGTAGATTCGCCTCTGGAGATGTTATCGGAAGCACCTACACGCGTAAAGATTTTATCCACCATGCCCATCCGAGCCTTTTCGGCGGGTACGAAACAACCGATTTGAGCAAGTAGTACAATCAGAGCTGTTTGGCGAAGCAGTGCCGATTTACCTGCCATATTGGGTCCTGTGATGATGATAATTTGTTGCGTCTGTGTGTCTAAATACACGTCGTTGGGTACGTAATACTCGCCTAAGGGGAGTTTTTGCTCAATGACGGGGTGTCTGCCTGCTTTGATGTCAATCGTATCGCTATCATCAATTTGGGGACGTGTGTATTTGTGTCGTAGGCTTACCGTGGCAAACGAGGCAAGTACATCAAGTCCTGCCAAGACTTTGGCGT
>Ga0308417_1002273_pt1 | contig 12779 bp, 12 predicted proteins | sample HotsprSampleOS65_FD_203528 | JGI IMG/M metagenome (GOLD analysis project Ga0308417, IMG submission 203528) | Hot spring phototrophic mat microbial communities from Octopus Spring, Yellowstone National Park, Wyoming, United States - 20090730_OS65 ... | reverse complement strand
AGGTGGTCGTACTCGCCGGCGACGATGGCCTTGAAGCCGGCAATGGTGTCCTTGAGGCTCACATACTTGCCGGGGGCGCCGGTGAAGGCCTCGGCGACGAAGAAGGGCTGCGACAGGAAGCGTTGGATTTTGCGCGCACGGGCGACGATCAGCTTGTCGTCCGGGGAGAGCTCGTCCATGCCCAGGATGGCGATGATGTCGCGCAACTCCTTGTAGCGCTGCAGGGTGGCCTGCACCGAGCGGGCCACGGTGTAGTGTTCCTCGCCGATGACCAAGGGGTCGAGGATGCGCGAGGTGGAATCGAGCGGGTCCACGGCGGGGTAGATACCGAGCTCGGCGACCTGGCGCGAGAGCACCAGGGTGGCGTCGAGGTGGGCGAAGGTGGTGGCGGGCGACGGGTCGGTGAGGTCGTCCGCCGGCACATAGACCGCCTGGAAGGAGGTGATGGAGCCCACGCGGGTGGAGGTGATGCGCTCTTGCAAAGCCCCCATCTCGGAGGCCAGCGTGGGCTGGTAGCCCACGGCGGAGGGCATGCGGCCGAGCAGCGCCGAGACCTCGGTGCCGGCCAGGGTGTAACGGTAGATGTTGTCGATGAACAGCAGTACGTCGCGGCCCTCGTCGCGGAAGAACTCGGCCATGGTCAGCCCCGTCAGCGCCACGCGCAGGCGGTTGCCCGGCGGCTCGTTCATCTGGCCGTAGACCAGGGCCACCTTGTCGAGCACGCCGCCTTCCTTCATCTCGTGGTAGAAGTCGTTGCCCTCGCGGGTACGCTCGCCCACGCCGGCAAACACGGAGTAGCCGGAGTGCTCGACCGCGATGTTGCGGATGAGCTCCATCAGGGTCACCGTCTTGCCCACGCCGGCGCCGCCGAACAGACCGACCTTGCCCCCCTTGGCGATGGGCATGATCAGGTCGATGACCTTGATGCCCGTCTCCAGCACCTGCACGGTGGCGGCCTGGTCGGCATAGGCCGGGGCCTTGCGGTGGATGGGGAGAAAGTGTTCGGCTTCCACCGGTCCGGCCTCGTCCACGGGATCGCCCAGCACGTTCATGATGCGACCCAGGGTCGGCTTGCCCACCGGCACCATGATCGGGTGGCCGGTGTTCCTCACGGTCATGCCGCGCCTCAGCCCGTCGGTGGAGCCCAGGGCGATGGTGCGCACCACGCCGTCGCCCAACTGCTGCTGCACCTCGAAGGTGAGCGGCGGCTCGTCCAGCTTGATGGCGTCATAGACCTTGGGCATGCCCCCGCGCGGGAACTGCACGTCCACCACCGCGCCGATGATCTGTACGATTTTTCCTTCGGTCATCGTCATTCTTCCTAGCTCGTTTGAATTCCGTTGCGTCCTGCGTCAGACGGCCGAGGCGCCCGCCACGATCTCCGAGAGCTCTTGGGTGATGGCGGCCTGGCGGGTCTTGTTGTAGACCAGCTTGAGTTCCTCGATCACGTTCTTGGCATTGTCCGATGCGGCCTTCATAGCCACCATGCGCGCCGATTGCTCACAGGCCATGTTTTCGGCCACGGCCTGGTAGATCAGGGCCTCGATGTAGCGGATCATCAGCGCATCGACGACGACCTTGGCCTCGGGCTCGTAGATGTAATCCCAGTGCGCCTCCTTCTTCTCCAACGCTGCATCGGGGGTCAGGGGGAGCAGTTGGTTGAAGGCGGATTCCTGCTTCATGGTGTTGATGAAGCGGCTGTAGATGATGTACAGGGCGTCGATCCTGCCGGCGCGATAGGCGTCGAGCATGACCTGCACGGGGCCGATGAGTTTCTCCAGGTGCGGCGTGTCGCCCAGTCCGGTCAAGTGCGAGACGATGTTGGCCCCCACCCGCTGCATGAAACCGAAGCCCTTGTTGCCGATGACCGTGACATCGCATTCGATGCCCTGCGACTGCCATGCCTTCATCTTGCCGATTGCCAGGCGCAGCGCATTGGTGTTGAGCCCCCCACACAGCCCCTTGTCGGTGGTGACGACGATGAGACCGACCCGTTTGATGGGTTCGCGGGCGATGGTGCAGGGATGCTTGTACTCGGAGTGGGCCTGGCTGAAGTGTGCCACCACACGGGCGATCTTCTCGGCATAGGGGCGGGCCGCCTTCATGCGCTCCTGCGCGCGGCGCATCTTCGAGGCGGCCACCATCTCCATGGCCTTGGTGATCTTGCGCGTGTTCTCCACGCTCTTGATCTTTGTGCGGATCTCTTTGCCGGCTGCCATGATCGGACTCGTCAGTAAGCGGCGCTGGCCTTGAAGTCCTCGACGGCGGCCGCTAGTTCCTTCTCGGTGTCGGCATCCAGGTCCTTGCTCGCTTCGATCTTGTCCATGACGGCCTTGTACTTGGCGTGCATGTGGGAGATGAGGGCGGATTCGAAGGCGAGCGCCCGTTTCACCTCCACGTCGTCCAGGTAGCCGCGGTTGACGGCGAACAGGGTCACCGCCATCTCGGCCACCGACATGGGGGAGTACTGGCCCTGTTTCATCAGCTCGGTGACCATCTTGCCACGCTCGAGCTGCTTGCGCGTGACCTCGTCGAGGTCGGACGCGAACTGGGCGAAGGCGGCCAGTTCCCGGTATTGCGCCAGGGCCAGGCGCACCCCGCCGCCGAGCTTCTTGATGACCTTGGTCTGGGCCGCGCCGCCGACGCGCGAGACCGAGAGACCGGCGTTGATGGCGGGGCGGATGCCGGCATTGAACAGGTCGGTCTCCAGGAAGATCTGGCCGTCGGTGATGGAGATCACGTTGGTCGGCACGAAGGCGGAGACGTCGCCGGCCTGTGTCTCGATCACCGGCAATGCCGTGAGCGAGCCGGTCTTGCCCTTGACCTCGCCGCCCGTCATCCTCTCGACGTAATTTGCGTTGACGCGGGCCGCCCGCTCGAGCAGACGCGAGTGCAGGTAGAAGACGTCGCCGGGATAGGCCTCGCGTCCGGGCGGACGGCGCAGCAGCAGGGAGATCTGGCGATAGGCCCAGGCCTGTTTGGTCAGGTCGTCGTAGACGATGAGGGCATCCTGGCCGCGGTCGCGGAAATATTCGCCCATGGCGCAGCCGGCGTAGGGGGCGATGTACTGCATGGAGGCCGGGTCGGAGGCGTTGGCCGCCACCACGATGGTGTGCGCCATGGCGCCGTGCTCTTCGAGCTTGCGTACCACGTTGGCCACGGACGAGGCCTTCTGTCCCACGGCGACGTAGATGCAGACGACGCCGGTGCCCTTCTGGTTGATGATGGTATCGACCGCGACCGCCGTCTTGCCGGTCTGCCGGTCGCCGATGATGAGCTCGCGCTGGCCACGCCCGATGGGTACCATGGCATCGATCGCCTTGAGGCCCGTTTGCAGCGGCTGCGACACCGATTGGCGGTCGATCACGCCCGGGGCGATCTTCTCGATGGGGGAGGTCACGCTGCAGTTGACCGGCCCCTTGCCGTCGATGGGGCGGCCCAGGGCATCGACGACGCGACCGAGCAGGGCCTCGCCCACCGGCACCTCGAGGATGCGACCGGTGCACTTGACCGTGTCGCCCTCGCTGATGTGCTCGTATTCGCCCAGCACCACCGCACCGACGGAATCGCGCTCCAGGTTCAAGGCCATGCCGAAGGTGTTGCGCGGAAACTCCAGCATCTCGCCCTGCATGACCTCGGCCAGGCCGTGGATGCGCACGATGCCGTCGGTGACGGAGACCACGGTCCCCTGCGTGCGCAGCTCGGAAGCCGTCTCCAGGCCCTGGATCTTGCTCTTGATCAGCTCGCTGATTTCGGATGGATTGAGTTGCATAAGGACTCCAAAGACGCTTGGTTAAGCTGTGAGGGTCGTGGCGAGCTCGGCCAACTTGCCGCGCACCGATGCATCCAGCACTTCGTCGCCGACGTGGATGACCACCCCGCCGATCAAGGCGGGATCGACCTCCTGGGTGGCGTTGACCTTGCGACCGAAACGGGCCTCGAGCCGCTGCGCCAGCGTGGCGAGTTGCTCCGCCGTAAGGGGGTAGGCGCTTACGATGCGCGCCTCCAGCAGGCCTTCCTGTTCGGCCCGGAACGCCTCGAACAGGCGCACGATCTCGGGCAGCACGGCCAAGCGTTTGTTCTCCACCAGCAGACGCAGCAGGTTCGCGGCCTCGGGACTCAGACGGTCGCCGCAAATCGCAAGCAACAGGTCAGTGAGCTGTGTCTGAGTCACCTCCGGGTGCGCGATGAGGGCCGCGATCGGCTCCTGTTGCAGCACATCGCGCATCAGGGCAAGCCACTCTGACCAGGGGCCCCAAGCATTCGTCTCCTTGGCCATACGGGCGAGGGCTTCGGCATAAGGGCGGGCCAGGGTCGTGAGTTCGGCCATGGTCAGATCTCTTTGCTGATGGCTTCCAGCAGATCGGCGTGGACCTTGGCGTCCACCTCGCGGCGCAACACCTTCTCGGCGCCGGCGATCACCAGGGCGGCCACTTGCGCACGCAATTCCTCACGGGCGCGATGGGCCGCCTGCTCGATCTCGGCCTGGGCGGCGGCGAGCTGGCGCTCCCCCTCCACCTTGGCCGCCGCCTTGGCCTCCTCGATGATCTGGGCGGCGCGCCTTTCCGCCTGGGCGATGATCTCCGCGGCCTTCACCTTGGATTCGTGCAGGGTCTCGGTCGCCCGCTTGGCCGCAAGCTCCTGCTCATGCCGGCCACGCTCGGCGGCTGCCAGCCCGTCGGCGATGGTCTTGCGGCGCACCTCCAGGGCATGGACGATGTGCGGCCAGATGTACTTCATGCAAAACCACACGAACACCGCAAAGGTGATGGACTGCCCGATCAGGGTCAGATTGATGTTCATAGCCGGAACCTCATGCCGGTTGCGCGGGGTTCGACTCAGGCCGCCACCGCGAACAGGACGTACATGGCGAGACCCACGGCGATCATCGGCACGGCGTCGACCAGACCCATGACGATGAAGAACTGGGTGCGCAGCATGGGGATCAGCTCGGGCTGACGCGCCGCGCCTTCGAGGAAGCGACCGCCGAGGATGCCGATGCCCACCGAGGCACCCAAGGCGCCCAGACCCATCATGAGGGCGCCGGCGATGTAGAGCAGAGCTTGGGACATTTCCATTTGGAGTTCTCCTATGTCAAAGGTCGGGATGTTAAAGATCGATCAATGGTGTTCCTGGTGCGCCATGTCCAGATAGACGATGGTGAGCGTCATGAAGATGAAGGCCTGCAGGGTGATGATCAGCACGTGGAAGACCGCCCAGGCCCACTGCAGCACACCGCCGGTGAGGAACATGACGACACCGCCCGAGAACATGAGGGCGATCAGGATGAAGATCATCTCGCCGGCATAGAGGTTGCCGAACAACCGCAGCGCGAGCGATACGGGCTTGGCGACGAGATTGACCCCCTCCAGCAGCAGGTTGGCCGGCATGCCCCACTTGCCGAAGGGCTGGAAGGCCAGCTCGCCGAAGAAACCGCCCACCCCCTTCATCTTGATGCTGTAATACAGGATGAGGATGAACACGCCGATGGCCATGCCGAAAGTGGCATTGGGGTCCGTGGTCGGCACCAGTTTGAAGTGGGGCAGCCCCAAGGCGCCCATCAGCCCGGGGATCCAGTCGATCGGCACCAGGTCCATCAGGTTCAACAGGAAGATCCAGATGAAGATGGTCAGCGCCAAGGGGGCGACCAGGGGGTTGCGCCCGGTGAAGGAGCCCCGGACGCTGCTGTCGATGAACTCCACCACCCACTCGACGAAGTTCTGCAGGCCACCCGGCACGCCGGCGGTGGCCCGTGCGGCCGCCTTGCGGAAGAGGTACAGGAAGACCACGCCGAGCAGGATGGACATGCCCAGGGTGTCGAGATGGATGGCCCAGAAGCCCATGGCCTTGGCCTCGGCGGCACTGTGGGCAAGGCCCCAGGTCCCGTCGGGGTGCTGACCGAAGGTCAGATTCTGCAGGTGGTGCTTGATGTACTCCGCCGAGGTGTGCGCTTCGCCCGCCATTGCCAGTGCGTCCCCAATCACTTACAGACATCCGTCCGGACCGCCGCCGCGATCGCCCAGGCCAGCAGTCCGACAACGAAACCGGCCAGCATCGGCGCGGCCTCAAGCTTCCATCCTCCCAGCCCGAGCGCGAGCCAGACACCGACCACGAAGAACCGTTCCACACTGGAACGATAGAACGACTTCAGATGCCGCGCGGCATCGCAGTGGCCATCGCGCCCCCCTGTACGATGCCGCCAGAGCAGCAAGCCCGAGTTCGCCAACGCCGCGGCGCCCCCATATAGGGCCGCCCAACCGGCGGCCGGCGCCGACCAGAGCCCGATGATCAGGGCCGCCAGCAGCACGACCGAGCCTTGTACGGTCGCCGGAAAAAACATTAGTCGATTATGGTATATGAATTAGAGCGATTAATGCAATGATCAAAGCGATTGATCGTTTCGCATTGTTGGCAAGGACCGCACTATCCCGCCAGAACGCGTCCCGACAAGGGCCCGTGCCGGTCGCAGGGGTCACTCGCGGAGCCTGCCCAGGATGCCGTCCAGCTGGTCGAGATCAGAAAATTCTATGGTTATCCGCCCTGCGCCCTTGCGGTTGGCCGTGATGCTGACCTTGGTGCCCAGGCTCTCGGACAATTCCTCCTCCAAGCGCAGCACATCGCGGTCCTTGGCAGGCGCCCTGGCCGGCTTGGGATGGAGCAGACGGTTGACTAGCCGCTCCACCTCGCGCACCGATAGCCCCCGGCGCGCCACTTCGTGCGCCACTTCGGTTTGGCGAGCGGCGGACAGCGGCAGCAAGGCCCGAGCGTGGCCCATCTCGATCTGGCCGTCGAGCAGCATGGCCTGCACGGGCTTGGCCAGATTGAGCAGGCGCAGCAGATTGGACACCGCCACACGCGAGCGTCCGACCGACTCGGCCACGGCCTGATGCGTCATGTCGAATTCCTCGATCAGGCGCTGCAGGCCCTGGGCCTCCTCCAAGGGGTTCAAGTCCTCGCGCTGGATGTTCTCGATCAAGGCCATCTTCAGGGCCACATCGTCCGCCACCTCGCGCACCAGTACCGGCACCTCGGTGAGCCCTGCCAGCTGGCTCGCCCGCCAACGGCGCTCGCCGGCAATGATCTCGTACTGCCCACCCGCTACCGCGCGTGCGAGTATGGGCTGCATGAGGCCCTGGGCGCGTATGGATTCGGCCAGCTCCGACAGCGCCGCCGGGTCCATGCGGGTGCGGGGCTGATACTTGCCCGGAACCAGGCTCTCCACCGGCAGGGTAAGCAGGCGTTCCCCCTGCCGCGTCTCGCCGGCCGCCAGCAAGGCGTCCAGCCCGCGTCCGAGTCCTTTGAGTTTGGCCATGTCTAGCGCGTCTCCTTGCTGCGCCGTTGCCGGCGGGCGATGTATTCCTCTGCGAGTTTCAGATAGGCCTGGGCCCCCTTGGCGCTGCGGTCGTAGGCCAGGGCCGTGAGACCATGGCTGGGCGCCTCGGCCAGGCGCACGTTGCGGGGGATCACCGTGTCGAACACCTTGGCGCCGAAATGTCCCTTCAGCTGGTCGGACACCTGCTGCGCGAGGGTGTTGCGAGGGTCGAACATCACCCGCAAGAGGCCCTCGATCTCGATCCTCGGGTTGAGCCCGGCCTTGACCTTTTTGATGGTGTTGACCAGGTCCGTGAGCCCTTCCAGGGCGAAGTACTCGCACTGCATGGGGATGATCACCGCATCCGCCGCCGCCAGGGCATTGACAGTGAGCAGGTTGAGCGCCGGCGGACAGTCGATGAGGACATCGTCGTAGCCGCCGTTCAGGGCGCGCAGCGCCTCCTTGAGCCGCGTCTCCCGCTGCTCGAATCCCACCATCTCCACCTCCGCGCCGGCCAGCTCACGGTTGGCAGGGATGAGGTCGTAGCCGCCACAGGGCGAGGCCTGGATCGCCGCGCTGCATTGGGCCTGACCGAGCAGGACCTGATAGACGCTGGTCTTCAGGCTGCGCTTGTCGATGCCGCTACCCATGGTGGCGTTGCCCTGCGGGTCCAGATCCACCAGCAGCACCCGCTCGCCCAGATGTGCGAGGCCGGCGGCGAGGTTGACCGCGGTGGTGGTCTTGCCCACGCCCCCTTTCTGGTTGGTGATGGCCAGGATGCGGGTCACGGGACGGCCCTCCTGCGGCTGCGCGACCACCTCCCCGAGGGAGGGTGAGCGCCCCCTTCGGGCGGCCGGGCGGGGGCGATCTGAACAGCCCTCCGGTCGCTGCGCGACCACCTCCCCAAGGGAGGGTGAGCGCCCCCTTCGGGCGGCCGGGCGGGGGCGCTCATGCACCCCGCTCCAGGATGATGAGGTGCCGCTCGGCGGCAAGCCGGGGCACTTTGAGCCGGATCGCGCGCACCACGCGCGCCCCCTCGAGCGCGGCGATCTCCTCGTCCGGATACACCCCCTTCATGGCCAGCCACCGCCCCCCGTCTGCCAGCAGGTGTTCGGTCAGACGCACGAATTCCGCCAAATCGCTCAATGCGCGTGAGATGATGCGTGGGAAGGCGCGCGCCGGGCGATAGTCCTGGGCGCGGGCATGGAGGGTCTCGACGTTGCCCAAGCCGAGCTCGATGGCGGCCTGCTGCAGAAAGGCCGATTTCTTGTGGCTGGCCTCCAGCAGGGTCACCTGCAGTGTCGGACGTGCGATGGCGAGCGGGATCCCGGGCAGCCCCCCGCCGCTGCCCACGTCGAGCAATCGATCGGCCTCGATGTGCGGTAGCACGGCAAGGCTGTCGAGCAGGTGGTGACTCAGCATGCGTTCCGGTTCGCGGATGGCGGTGAGGTTGTAGACCTGGTTCCATTTGCCCAACAAGGCCAGATAGGCGAGCAATCGGTCGCGGGCGCGCGCGTCCAGGTCCAGACCCAATTCGGTCAGGCCGGCCTGCAGTTGTGCCGACAGGTTCATGCGGACTTTTGCTCGGCCTGTGCGCTGCGCTTGACATGGACCAGTAGCACGGAGATCGCCGCCGGCGTGATGCCCTGCACGCGGGCGGCCTGGCCCAGGGTGGCGGGGCGCACCTGGGCGAGACGCTGCCTGGCTTCGATGGACAGACCGCTCAGTTGCATGTAGTCGAGATCGGGCGGCAACGGGGTCTCCTCGTGCAACCGGTGCCGGGCGATTTCCTCCTGCTGCCGGGCGAGGTAGCCGGCATACTTGGCCTCGATCTCCACCTGCTGCCGGACCTCCGGCTGCGCCACCCCCTCGCCGGCACCAGGCAGCGTCATCAGGGCGTCATAGGAGACTTCTGGGCGGCGTAGTAGGTCGAACAGGTTGTATTCGCGCTCGATCGGCTGGCCGAGCACCCGCGTGGCGGCGTCGGCAGATACCAGGTTGGGATTGACCCAGGTGGATTTTAGCCGCTCCGTCTCGCGCGCGATGGCCTCGCGCTTGGCCTCGAAGCGCGCCCAGCGCGCGTCGTCCACCACCCCCAGGCGGCGACCGGTCTCGGTCAGCCGCTGGTCGGCATTGTCCTCGCGAAGGCTCAGGCGATACTCGGCCCGGCTGGTGAACATGCGGTAGGGCTCGGACACCCCGCGCGTGGTCAGGTCATCGACCAGCACCCCCAGGTAGGCCTCGTCGCGGCGCGGCCACCACGGCGCCTGCTCGCGTACCTGCAAGCCGGCGTTGATGCCCGCCAGCAGCCCCTGCGCCGCCGCCTCTTCGTAGCCGGTGGTCCCGTTGATCTGGCCGGCGAAGAACAGGCCGCGGATGGCCTTGGTCTCCAACCAAGGGTGCAGTGCCCTAGGGTCGTAGAAATCGTACTCGATGGCATAGCCGGGGCGCAGGATGTGGGCCCGTTCCAGGCCGCGGATCGAACGCACCAGCGCAAGCTGCACGTCGAACGGCAGGCTGGTGGAGATGCCGTTGGGATAGAACTCGTGCGTGTTCAGCCCCTCCGGTTCCAGGAAGATCGGGTGCGAGGCCTTGTCGGCGAAACGCTTCACTTTGTCCTCGATGGACGGGCAGTAGCGCGGTCCGACCCCTTCGATGACCCCGGTATAGAGCGGCGAGCGGTCCAGGCCGGCGAGGATGATCTCGTGCGTGCGCGCGTTGGTGTGCGCGATCCAGCAGGGTAGCTGGCGGGGGTGCATGTCTGGGCTGCCCATGAATGAGAACACCGGTGTGGGATCATCCCCTGGCTGCTCGGTCATGACCGAGAAATCGATGCTGCGGCCGTCGATGCGCGGTGGGGTGCCGGTCTTGAGCCGCCCCACCGGCAACGCCAGTTCTTTCAGTCGCGCGGCCAGCGTGAGCGCAGGCGGGTCGCCCATGCGGCCGGCCGCGAAGTTTTCCAGCCCAACGTGGATGCGACCGGCCAGGAAGGTGCCGGTGGTGAGCACCACCGCCCGCGCCTGGAAGACGATCCCGAGCTGCGTGCGCACCCCCGCCACGCGCTCGCCCTGCAAGATCAGGTCGTCCACCGCCTGCTGGAACAGGGTGAGGTGGGGCTGATTCTCCAGCCGGCTGCGGATGGACTGCTTGTAGAGGCTGCGGTCGGCCTGGGCGCGTGTGGCCCGCACCGCTGGCCCCTTGGAGGCGTTGAGGATGCGGAACTGGATGCCCGCCGCATCGGCGGCCAGGGCCATCGCCCCGCCCAAGGCATCCACCTCCTTGACCAGATGCCCCTTGCCGATGCCGCCGATGGAGGGGTTGCACGACATCGCCCCGAGGGTCTCGAGGTTGTGCGTGAGCAGCAGGGTCTTTACCCCCATGCGCGCGCTGGCCAGGGCCGCCTCGGTCCCGGCATGACCGCCGCCGACCACGATGACATCGAAATTATCAGGAAAAATCATGGGCATGAAATGTCTGCCCGGAAAAGCATGTAATCATACGCCATGCCGCCTTGGCTTCCAACGTTTCACGTGAAACCTCGTACAGCATCGAGCGCTATCCCCCTCTTCAGGCATGGGCATAGAGCTTGTGATAAAGGCCTGCTTGCGCCATCAGACTGTCGTGGTCCCCCTCCTCGACCACACGGCCGTTCTCGAACACCAGGATGCGGTCGGCCTGCCGCACCGCCGACAGACGGTGCGCGATGATCAGCGTGGTCCGCCCTTTCAAGAACTCGGCCAGCGCCCGGTGCACCTCACGCTCGGTCTGGGCATCCAGGGCCGAGGTGGCCTCGTCCAGGATCACCACCTTCGGTTCGCTCAGCACCATGCGCGCGATGGCCAGGCGCTGGCGCTGGCCGCCGGACAGGCGCACGCCACCTTTGCCGACCAGGGTGTCGAACCCCTGCGGCATCTGCTCGACCACGGCTTTGAGCCGCGCGATCTCCAAGGCCTGCCACAGCCGGGCGTCGTCGTACTCGCGCCCCATGCACAGGTTGTCCCGCACCGTGGCATTAAACAGGACCGGGTGCTGCAGCACTACACCGACGTTGTCGCGCACCATCTCCCAGCCGATGGCCTGCACCGGCACGTCGCCGTAATAGATCTCCCCGCTCGCGGTGGGATAGAGCCCCAGCAAGGCCTGCACCAAGGTCGACTTGCCACCCCCGGACGCGCCCACCAGCGCCACCTTCTCGCCCGGCCTGATGTCCAGGTCGACATGGTCCAGCACCCGCTCGCCCTCGCCGTAGGCAAAGCTCACCCCTACGAGGCGCAGGCCCACGGTCTGCCTGCCGGCAAACGGATTCAGCCGCGCCTGCCCCTCCTGCACCGGACGCAGGGCGAGCAGCTCATTGATGCGACCCATGGCGGCGTTGGCGGCATACCAGGCGTATTGGATGTTGATGATCTCCTGCACCGGGGACATCATGAACCACAGGTAACCGAACACAGCCATCATCTCGCCGATGCTCAAGTCGGAAAACGCCACCATCAGCATGGCCAGGGCGCGGAAGGCATCGAAGCCGGCCAGGAAGATGAAGAAGGAGATGCGGTTCATGGCATCCGACTTCCAGGCGTAGGCCGCCGCATGGGTGCGGATCCCCGCCGCCTTGTCGATCGCGCGCGCCAGGTAGTGGCGCTCACGGTTCATGGCCCGGATCTGGGCGAGGGCATCCAGGGTCTCGGCCAGGGCCTCCTGGAAGGCCTCGAAGGCCCGGTTCTCGCGTTTTTTAAGCTCCTTCACCCGCTTGCCCAAGCGGGTCGAGAAGAGGATCACCACCGGGTTGAGTAGCAGGATGAACAGGGCGCTCTGCCAATGCATCCAGAGCAGCACCGCAGCCACGCCGACGAGGGAGAGCGCGGCTACCAGAAAACCGGAGATGGACGCGCCGAGGAAACTGTCGATGGCATTGAGATCGGTGACGAAATGGGAGGTCACGCGACCCGAACCCAGGGTCTCGTATTCGGACAGGGCGATGCGCGAGAGCCTGGCGAGCATGCGCTCGCGAATGCGAAAGACCACCTCCTTCGCTACCAACGAAAAGGTCCGCGTCTGGATCACGTTCATCAGGATGGAGAAGAGCCGCAGGACCACGGTCAGGGCCAGGGCGACCAGCACGAACAACACGGGTCCGTGCCAGGACTCGGGAAACCAGGGACCGACGGTGCCGATGAACGGGCCAGGGTCGCCCAGCAACACCTCATCCACCAGCAGGGGCAGGATCAGCGGGACCGGCACGGCCGCCAGCACGGCCAGGATGGCGACGAGATTGCCGAGCAGCAGCGCACCCCGATGCTGGCGCAGCTCGACCAGGATGGTCGGCCAGCTCAAAGGGCCCGCCAGGGCGTCGAGCGTGGCTTGGGGCTGTTGCAGGCTCGTCAATGTCATCGACGATCCGTCACAAGGACACGGGGCAGCTGCACTGCACGCCAGTATCTACTTGATGTAATAGGGAATTTACACGGCA
>Ga0308417_1002272_pt1 | contig 12780 bp, 7 predicted proteins | sample HotsprSampleOS65_FD_203528 | JGI IMG/M metagenome (GOLD analysis project Ga0308417, IMG submission 203528) | Hot spring phototrophic mat microbial communities from Octopus Spring, Yellowstone National Park, Wyoming, United States - 20090730_OS65 ... | reverse complement strand
ACTTGAAAAATAGCTGCCAATAAAACCATGCTTATCGATGAGGAAAAGCCCTTCGCTCATGTTGTCAAGGATGTGAAGGTATTCTGACTTGGCTACAACGTTCTGTTGAAGGTTATCCATGACGTTGTTGTACATCTTGGCAATTTGACCAACCTCGGTGAAGGGCTCAAATGGAGCCCGTAAGCTCAAATCACCAGTCCGCGACTGCTCATCAAGAACCTTGTATAGATCATAAATTTCGGTGGTTGCCCCGTGTTCCGCGGTGTTAAGACCCTTGATTTCATCTTCTTCAGAGACGCGTAAAGGTAAGGCCTGATTAATGACACGCAACAAAAGATAACTCAGTCCAAAAGCCCACAGTCCCACTACGCCAATTCCCAAAAGCTGAACTCCTATTTGCTGAAAACGGTCAAGTCCGGTCCCTAATTTTTCAGGATCGCCAAAAATTCCTACACTAAGGGTTCCCCAAACGCCTGCAAATAAATGGGCGGGAATAGCACTAACAGCATCATCAATTCTTAACCAATCCAGAAACTTAAATCCTAGGGCTGCAATGATTCCTCCCACAGCCCCTATGGCAAGACTTTGCGGGTCATTAACAACATGGCAGTTGGCCGTAATGGCAACCAAACCACCAATGCTTCCGTTAATTACCAAGGCAATGTCTGGCACTTTCAAGAATTTCCAACCAATTGCCAAAGCACTAACCATTCCTGCCGCAGCTGCCAGGGTGGTTCGCAAGATGATCCCTGGAACATCATCGTTGAATGCGAGTGTAGAGCCACCGTTAAAGCCAAACCAACCAAACCAAAGCAAGATTGTCCCAGTAACAGCGTTGGGTATGTTGGAACCGCTAATTGGATTGACGCTTCCATCAGGATTATAGCGTCCTATTCTTGGCCCCAAGTTGAGTAATGCAGCTAGGGCTACCCAGCCGCCAACGCTGTGAACCACGGTGCTACCCGCAAAGTCGATGAATCCGAGAAAGCCCAACCAGCCATTATTGTCGCTTAAAAAACCTCCTGCCCAAACCCAATGACCCACCACAGGGTAAATGATGGTGCTAATCATGATTGTCGAAAGGATGTAAGCCGAAAACCTCATCCGTTCTGCTACGGCTCCCGAAACGATGGTAGCGGCCGTCGAACAGAACATCGCTTGGAAAAAGAAAAAGACACTTTCTGAGGCGGCATATTCTCCCCCCCAGTTAAAAGCGTAATGGTCTAGACCGAAAAGGCCTTTAATTCCTCGACCAAACATCAAACCAAATCCAACAATCCAGAACATGATCAAGCTAACGCCCAAATCGGTGAGATTTTTTATGGCGACGTTGATGCTGTTTTTATTTCGGGTGAGCCCTGACTCCAACAAGGCAAAACCGCCTTGCATAATAAAGACCAATCCCCCTGATATGATGACCCAAAGACTGTCAATGGGGTTCATCGCTATTCCATCCCAACAACAAGATAAGATTGATGACCATTCCACTTAATCGGAATTACGAAGATGGGGGGTTTGAGCTTCATGGAAATGTCATTTGGTTTGCCATCGATGAGGATGGGGACGCTGATTTGATAATCGGGGCCAAAGTAAATCTGGGCATTTCCAGCTATCGTATTGGAAATTTCTCCCGCCATGTCCATTAAATCGCTTTCTTGGGGGCTGTCTAATCCAAGGTAGAGTTGAGTGAGCACAGAAAGCATGCTTCGGGAGGCCGTAAAATACAGACCTCCGCGTTTTGGTCCCGAAATTCCAATCAAACCGGTATAATCCATTACGACCGTGTCTTGATTTTTAATAAAGGGTAAACCAATCTCTGCACCAATCCCCGTAATTTGCTTAAAGTATTGGGTAACCGTATCAATGAAGTATCGTAATTCATTTTCTGTCATGTTTTTAATCCCAGGACCTGCTTCAATTCTTCAACAATTTGAGTTTCAGTGAATGGTTTTGGGATGAAGGCAGAGGCGCCTAGTTTCAGCGCTTTCAAACCAGTAGCTTGGTCTGAGAGCGCGCTAATGATGATTACCTTGACTTCGGGTCGGATTTTTTTCATCTGCTCCAAGCTGGTAAGCCCATCCATTTGAGGCATGGTGATGTCCATGGTGACAACATCCGGATTATGTTTACGAAACAACTCCAAGGCCTCACTTCCATTTGAGGCAGATCCGCATATTTCAAGGCTCAAGCCAGAAAGATATTTTTCAATTGCTCGCCGCATGATAGACGAGTCATCAACGATTAAAAGCTTCATGTGTTTAATAAGCAAAATTAGTGCCAAATACATGATTTGAGGGGGCAATAAGGAGGCCTAAAAATAACTTTGAGTTCTTGAAACTTGATTAGTCAAAATTTGGTGATCGTTGCGAAGATGCGACCAAGCCAAAAAGAATTTTTCATTGAGGAAATAATCAATGGAAACGGTAAATTTACCTCAAGACACGAAGGACGGTGCCTACAAAGACAAGTCGCAGAATTGATGTATTTTTGACGGAAGCACTGGAGTGAAAATAACCAAGCACAATTAGCTACATAAAAGTAGGTTGATATACAAAAATGTAAGATCTGGGTCTAAAAAAACTTTCAATTATACTCAAAATGGTGTGAATACCTTTTGGAATGTCTACCATCCTCTCGAAAAATCAAAAAAATGGTGACCTTCGTTTGTCAAAATTTAGGCGTAAGTATCGACCGTGGAGGATTCTCTGACAACCTGGGGCTCGGGCTGAGGTTCTGGTTGGGGCTGTGGTGGTGGCGGTGGGGCGGCTGAGGCTGTTCCCAGAGAAGCAGAAACAGCATCGATTGAAATAGGATCCATACAAACCTCCTTCCTCCCAGTTTCGGGAAGTCTATTAAAGTTATTGAATTAAACTTAAATTAACTTCCCTAATTAAATTATAATACTAATTTATATCTTCCGGCAAGCTTTGAAGAACATCGTTCATCAATTACACTACCACCCTGTTATTGAATAACAATTTGAGCTAAAACTCAGGGTGCGGTTGGCCCAATAGTCAAGCTTTTTTAGACGTAGAGGCTGATGGCTGAGGACTCCGTGAAAACGGGTTTAGGTTGTTGAACCACAAGCTGGGCCTGAGGAACTTGGTTGCTCATCAGTGCTTGAGAACTTATAAGCAATTGCCCCATTGATTGGCTCATGGGTGTAACACACATTGTTCCCTCCTTAAAATCAATTTAACGCAGTACAACTGGTAACAATAACTAATCTAATTTATCACATGACTATGGCCTTGACAAGTTTCAGATTTAAGGGGATGAAGTGGGTATGAATCGATTGGGGATCATTGGTTTTGGTCAAATGGGGAGCGCTCTTGGCCGGGGGGTTCATGCCCAACACCCCGAACGCCCTTGGGGAGCCTTTGACAAGCTGCAGGACAATGTTAGCGCCGTTGAATCGTTGAACGGTCAGCGGTTCTCCCGGTTAGAAGAGCTGTGCGAATGGGCTCAAATTTTGGTTTTGGCGGTCAAACCCCAGGACATGGCTGAGGTGGTCCAGTATCTTAAGCCCTTCGCCCAAAATCGCCTGGTTATCTCGGTAGCCGCAGGCATCAGCTTAAACCGCTTGAAATCCTGGTTGGGATCTAACCGTGTCGCACGATGGATGCCTAACCTGGCTGCCTCGATCGGTGAGTGCTTGGTTGGCGTGGCACACCCTCCCGAGTTAAATGCTCACGACAGCGAAGAGAGCTTAAACCTAGCTCGTACCTTGGGTGGCGCCTTGCTGGTTCCCGAGAAACTGATGAGCGCCGTGACGGGTGTGTCAGGTTCGGGTCTTGCCTTTGTTTTGAGTTTTTTGAACGGGATGGCGCTTGGTGGAGTGCAGCAGGGGATGCCGTATCAACAAGCCTTAGCCCTTGCTATGCAAACTTGCATTGGCGCCGCCAAACTAATTCAAACCAACAAGAAGCACCCTGAAGAGATGATAGCCCAGGTCTGCTCGCCAGCAGGTACTACCATTGAAGGTATTCGGTACTTGAAAAACGCGGGCTTTGAAGGCACGGTGATGGAAGCCGTTATTCAGGCATCGGAGCGAGCCAGCGAGTTCGAAAGTTAAACCCCGCTTAACGGTGTTTTTTCTCGGCTGCCTTCCTTTGCTTGAAGGATGAGCATCTGTAACCGGTTTTCAATGTTAGCGATACTCGTATCGGGATCGTAATCCAGGGCAAGGATGCGGATGTTTGGCCTCTCCTTGCGCAATTTTTTAGCCAAGCCGCGGCCTGTGACGTGGTTTGGCAAGCAGCCAAAGGGTTGTAGAATTAAAAAGTTCTCGATGCCTTGGGCACTTTGCTCCAAAATTTCAGCCGCAATCATCCAGCCTTCACCCGAGGTAAAAGTTTTGTGGATGATGTGTTGGGCCACTTCGCTAAGAGCCCGGAAATCTCCTGGTGGGGTGTACAGGGGGGTGACCTCACTCGCAATGTTGTTGACTCGTTCCAAGACTGTACGAAAAATTTTTTCGCTGACCTGGGTTAAGAATCGTTTCATGAATCCGTAGCGAACCCCAAAGTCTTTGACCTCGCTCATCTCACGGATGTACTCGCGATGGAAGTTGTACACCACGTGAGGGAGAACGCACTCCAACCCGTGCTTTTCCAAATAACGTTCAATGGAGTTATTGGAACCGGGGTGAAAGTTTAACAAGAACTCCCCAATAATAAAGACCTTGGGTTTCAGCTGTGAGCGGTCGTGGGGGACGTTGACCAATTGTTTCACTGCATCGCGGAAGGCTTTTTCAAATCGGTTGATGCCCTTCTCCAGCATAGCGGCCAGCTCGTCGACGACTTCTTCGTAGACCTCATCGGTTTGACCAGGATTGATTTCGTAAGGTCGTATCATGCGGCGCAGATCTTCGATCACGTCGAGGGCTGCCAGTCCCCAAAGCATGCGAATTTGGAACAAGGGGCTAAGACGGAAGCCGGGATAGGCATTCTTGGTGTCAACTCCGGTACTGATGATGGGAATCATGGCGCAGCCCGCTTCGTCCATGGCCTTGCGGGCTACTGTTCCATAGTTGGCTAATCGGCAGTCGCAGTGGTCTTTCGCTAAACCAAAGGCAATCTCTTCCTTGTTCCATCGTCCAGTTTCGACCTCGGCTAAAAATTCGCCTACATTGATTTGCGCGGGAAAACACATATCGTTGTGAACGTATTTTTTGCCTAATTCGATGGCGCGTTTTGAAGCTAGGGGAAGGGGTTCTACCTTGTAGCCTTCTTTGCGAATCGCCGCACTAGCGATGCGTGCAAAACTTTCCGTAATGTTGGGAATCAAAATGGTCTTGGTCTTTTTGTCCTCGCGGGTGAATTTGCGGGTGTAGGGCGTATCGAGGGGTTTGGCGGAGGGTGGGGGTTGCAGCCGACGCCGTTCGCGCACTGTTTCAACAAAACTTCGAACTCGAATGGCAATGGGGCCGCTGGTTTCGCTTTCATCCATCTTGATCACCAAAGGCGCCTTGTTGGAGCGCTCTCGTAAAATTCGGGTGATTTCATCAGTCAACACGGCTTCGTGGCCACAGCCAAAACTCACAATTTCACAGTATTCCAACTTGGGGTGCTGAGCGACAAGATACGCTCCCGCCAACATGCGCACGTGAAAGTTGATGGTGGTTTCGGCCCGTGAAAGGTGGATGGGAACATCGTTTAGTCCTTCAAGCGAATCTAAAGTAAGGACGGGCACACCCATGTCGGTGAAAAACTTGCTAATCTGATGATTCACAAGGCGGTCGTTGTGGTAGGGGCGAGCCGCCACAACGACGGCAAAATCCTGGTCGCCCAATTGGTTGAGTGCTTCTTTACCGAGGCGCCGTAATTCTCCATAGCACGCCTCCATGGCTCGGTCCCCTTCTTCAATTGCTTTCATGACGGTGCCGCTGTCTAAGCCAAATTCTTTGAGGAAGTAGTTACAAACCTGGTGATTACGGGTTTCTTCATCCATCCAAAAGAACATGGGGTGATCGAACTTGATGCCGTAGCGCTCTTGGGGTTCGTCGCTGTGGGCAATGACCATGGGATAGCCCTTTACCACGGCGCAGACATGGAAGCTTTGGGTGGGGGGATTCTCAGGAATCATTCGGTTCATCATGGGCATGAAGATTCGATCGACTTTTTTATCCACCAGATCGAGCACGTGCCCGTGGGTGAGTTTGGCGGGGAAGCACACCGTGTCCGAGGCAACGTTGACTAAGCCGCGCTCGAACATCTTCATGGTACTGGGGGAGCTCAAAATGACATCAAAACCCAGGGCTGTCCAAACAGTTCGCCAAAACGGTAATGAGTGCCAAAATTCAAGGGCGCGGGGGATGCCGATTTTTAGGTTGCTTTTAGGAACTAGGACGGTGGGCTTGTAGTCGGTCAAGACAAGGCGCTCGCGTTGCATCATCATGTCAGCCACCTTAGTCTTATTCGCAGAGGTATTAGACCTGATGGATTCGGGAGAGCCTTCAAGAATCAGCCCGCGTTCACAGCGGTGACCGGTGACGTAGCGCCGCCCATCCGAAAAGGTCACGATGGTGCGGTTACAGTTGTTGGTGCAGAGGGTGCAAATTTGTCCCGTTTTGGTTTCGTACGAAAAATCTTCCAAGCGTTCAAGATTGATGAACCGACTGGAGATGGGGTTGGCCTCCGCTTGCTGGCGTTCTTGATGTTCCTTGGTTAAGAGTGCCACCCCAATGGCCCCCATGAGCCCTGGATAAGGTGGGCGGATGGGTACCTTCCCTGTCCACTTTTCAAAAGCACGCAGAACGGCATCGTTTTGAAAGGTGCCGCCTTGCACCATAACGTGGTCACCTAATTCATTGAAGTTCGAAATACGAAGCACCTTGGTGAACACATTCTCGATGATGGAGTAACAAATTCCTGCTAAGATGTCGGGCGTTGTCTTGCCGTCGCGCTGTTCCGTGATGATGCTGGAATTCATGAAGACGGTACACCGAGAGCCCAAGCGGGATGGCGACTTGGATTCAAAGGCTTGTTGGGCTATCTCACGAACGGGTACCCCAAGGCTTCGGGCGTAGGTTTCCACGAAGGAACCACAACCCGCACTGCACGCTTCGTTCAACACAATGTTGGTGACTACGCCCTCCATCAATCCGATGGCCTTCATATCCTGACCCCCAATATCAAGGATGAAGCTCACGAGAGGGTCGAAGTGCTTGGCGGCTCGGGCGTGGGCAACGGTTTCTACCACTTGGTAGTCGGTTTGAAAGGCTGTGGCAAAGAGCATTTCGCCATAACCAGTTGAGCCCGCACCCAAGATGGTGAGCTTCCAGCCTTTTTGGCGGTAACGGTCACAAAATTGTTTGAGGGCTTCGATAAAGGTACGAAGCGGTTCCCCGCGGTTAGGTCCATAAAACTGATCAACCAGTTCCCCATCCTCATTGATGAGGGCAAACTTGGTAGTGGTGCTCCCAGCGTCAATGCCTAGCCAAACACGAACCTCAGTTCCCGGTGGAAAATTTGGTTCCTGAAATTCGACCGTGGGGTGACGTTCGTAAAAAGCACGACGCTCTTCGTCATTGAGGAAAAAGGGTTCCAAGTCTCCATTAAGTAGTTCACCCTGAAATTGGCTTGCGCTCAATTTTGATAAGAGCGAAGGGTCAAACAAAACCGTCGAGTCGCGGTAGAGGGTGAGCAAGCTTAAGGCAGCGCCGTGGGCCACCAAAATTTCAGGCCGCTCTGGGACGATGATGTCAGAGTCTTGGAGCATGAGCCGTTCCTGAAACACCTTGATCAAACGTGGTTGAAAGGTGAGAGGACCGCCTTCAAAGAGGACCTTAGGCAAGATGTCCATTCCCTGAGCAAGCCCCCCAATGGTCTGTTTGGCTAGGGCGTGAAAACTTGAAAGGGCAATATCCGCAGGGCTCACCCCCTGATTCAAAAGGGGTTGAATGTCGGTCTTGGCAAAGACACCACATCGGCCGCTGATGTCGTAAACTTGTTGACCCTGGCTAGCAAGGTTGTTGAAGTCTTCGGGACGCACATGCAAAAGCTCGGAAATCTGATCGATAAAGGCTCCCGTTCCCCCCGCGCACGAACCATTCATGCGCATGTCCGCTACGGAGAGCTGTTGGCGCTGGTGATCCCACTGAAAAAAGATTACCTTGGCGTCCTGGCCACCTAGTTCAATGGCGCAACGGGTGTCAGGGTGGAATTTTTGAATGGCCAAGGAATTCGCAACCACCTCTTGAACGTAGTGCGCCTTGAGTTCTTTGGCTAAACGAGAGGCCCCACTTCCGCACATGGCTAGTCGAAGCGGATGATTAGAAAATTGTTGTTGAACCTCGGTTAAGAGCTTGGCAACGGTTTGACCCTGTTGGGCATTGTGCCGTTGATAACGGCTAAAAAGCACATCTTCGCCGCCGGGATTGGTCACCACCACTTTCACGGTGGTTGAACCAACGTCAACTCCAACTAATAATTCACTCATCAATCCATCATATAGCGATTTCTTAGAAAATTTCTAGTCTAGGGCTGTTTTTAGGAAAATGATTCAGCGGAAATGAGGCAGAGCGCCTAAGGTAGGATTTGCACCGTGCCTAAAACGTTCCACCCGTGTTGTTCGTCCCAGGTATTTTTGTTCAATAATCGGATGGAATACTGCGGGATGGAACGGAGGTTCTCGGAGGAATCGGGGACCCACAGGGCTAGGTTGTATTCTCCTGAGGGAAGGTTTGACGGAAGCTGATGGCTGATTCGAACCTCATGCTGGCCCGGTTCCCAACGGCGTGGGTCAACGGACAGGAGCACCATCTCAGTTTGAGTTCCTCGAGTTAGCACCAGGTAAGCCTGGGGATGAAGCAGGGGGGCGGCAAAGCCCTCGTTTTTCAATTTGATTTCCACCACTAAACGATCTTGGGGGCGCAGGCGGCTGGGGAAACGCACCTCAAGAAGGCTAAGGCGGTAACCCAAACGCCGCCGAATGAGGGGGTAGCATCCTTGCGTTTTCCACAGCTTGATCACGTCGGGGTGGTAGGCCTCGTTTAGGGCAGACCAGTGCATGAGCTTTATTTCTTTTAAGGCAACAGGGCAGGCATTTCGTGCTTGGTTCAAATCACACGTTTCTCCACTGACGGGGACAAAACGGGTTGCCTGGCTCAGGTAGGTTTGAAATTCCCTAATCATGTTGCGATCAAAATCGGGGGGCATCAAATAAGTTCCTCGGTCTTCGGCATCAGCCAAAAAGCAATCGTTGTGAAAGCCGCTGCGTGCTTGGATGCTGAGCTGAAACGCCTGATCGTGACTCAAAGGGCGGGGAAACCAGGAAATCAAGTCCGCGGGGTAACGGAACAAAATAAATCGATCCTTGGGAAAGTGAACAAACAGGGCATCGCGGATTCGAAGCTTATTTTCAGGGCGGTCAAGTCCGTGGGTGGAGGTGTGCCACTCACCCCACACCCCAATGAAGCCCGCTTCAAACCATGCGATCACTTCCTTGTACCGTTCTAACACTGGGCCTAGCTGTTGAATGTGTCTTAGAACCCAATTCAAAGGAGCATCGGGAGCGGGGATGGGAACGTCGGGACCCTCGTTGTAGGTGAATCGTAAAATGACCTTGAGGCGAGCTTGGCGGGCGTTGATTAGCTTGGAACCCAGCTCGTTCAAATAGGATGTGGGTAGGTCGGATTGTCGGAAAGAATCGAGGTTCTCTCGAAGATAGGCAAGAGAGTAACCACCGCTAGCATAGCGAGTCAGGGTCTCTAAGCTAAAATCATTAGGCCAAGAGTAAAAACCCCTGGCGGGATTTGGAGGATCACCATCCCATGCTTCATAAACGGTGCGTTGGAGGGAGGGGAGAGATTGAGCACTTAATGAAGAATTTTGGTTGGTAACAACTGAAAGACTCGCCAACAGCGAGGGAGCTAAAAAAATCACTTATTTGGGTTTAAGACATGCTAATAAATGTGTTAACACAATATGGTAATTATATGAGCGTTCAAAAAATAGTCAATATTTTATTCATCAAAAATATTCAGCCATTCACCATAGCCTTCTTCTTGCATTTTAGCCTTCGGAATGAAACGCAGGGCAGCTGAATTCATACAGTAGCGTAGTCCCGTGGGCGCTGGGCCGTCGTCAAAGACGTGGCCTAGGTGGCTGTTGGCTTTTTTGGAGCGCACTTCAACACGAACCATGCCGTGGGAATAATCGGGTACCTCCACAACCGCCTCAGGGTAGATTGGTTGGGTGAAGCTTGGCCAACCTGTTCCTGAGTCGTACTTGTGGATACTGGCAAACAGAGGATCGCCGCTGATGATATCAACGTAGATGCCTTCTTCCTTGTTATTCCAATAAGCATTGTGAAAAGGTCGTTCTGTGCCGTTTTCTTGGGTGACGTAGTAGCACAAGGGGTCAAGGTTTTTGATGACGTCTTGGTATGGTGAATTTGCCATGGGTTTTGCTCCTTCGGGCGTTCCACAGCCCATTATGGTTAGGAAAAAAATTAAATTGATAAAAAACTTCGCCACTAAATAAAAATTAACCAATCAACTCCAAAGGTCAATAGGGTTTTTAAAATCCACATTTTATTGTTAGACAATTCACAATAAATGCATTAGAATAATTGATAAGTCCTGCTGCTGTATTAACTAATTTAAATACAGTATTTTTCGAAAGGTGGGTAAAACTAGAAAATAGAGTTTTGATTTGAACTCAAAAGGAGAGTTTCAATGAAATATGTAATTGTGGGGGGTGTTGCTGGTGGAGCCACTGCTGCTGCACGGCTTCGGCGTTTGGATGAGAAAGCTGAAATCGTCATGTTTGAACGTGGAGACTACATTAGTTACGCCAACTGTGGGTTGCCTTACTATTTGGGTGGTGTAATTTCTGACCGCGATAACCTCTTTGTTCAAAACCCCCAAAAATTTTACCAATTTTTCAACGTAGAGGTGCGCACCCAAACCGAGGTGGTGGAAATTGACCGTGAAAAAAAGCGCGTCCAGTGGGTCAAGAATCCGGGGGGACAAATGGGTTGGGAAAGTTATGACAAGCTCCTTTTAAGTCCTGGGGCTGATCCAGTCAAACCACCAGCCGTTGGGACGGACACCCCGGGCATTTTCACCCTGCGCAACGTGGTTGATACCGACCGAATTTATCAGTACATTGCCCAGCGCAAACCCAAGCGTGCCATCATTGTTGGGGCGGGTTTTATTGGGTTGGAGGTGGCGGAGAACCTACACCATCGAGGTATTTTTACCACCATTGTTGAGATGGCGTCTCAGGTGATGGTCATGCTTGATTTTGAAATGGCGAGCTTGATTCACCAGCATCTCAAAAGCAAGGGGGTTGAATTTTACTTGGGCGACGGGGTTGCTTCCATTCAACCTGGCGAAACTACCCACAAGCTTCAGCTCAATAGTGGGCGAACCCTCGAAACCGACTTGCTAATTTTTTCGGTGGGAGTGCGCCCTGAAACAGCCTTGGCTCAGCGAGCAGGGCTCACCATTGGGGCTGTCAAGGGCATATGGGTGAACGAGTATCTTCAAACCAGTGATCCAAACATCTACGCAGTGGGCGATGCGATTGAGTTCACCAATCCTATCACAGGGAAACCAACTATCACTTACTTGGCAGGTCCCGCCAATAAGCAAGGACGGATTGCCGCAGAGAATATGGTGAGCGGAAACAAGCGCCTCTACAAGGGTTCGATTGCGACCGCGGTTGCCAAGGTTTTTGACTTGACGGCGGCCTCAACGGGAGTGTCCGAAAAAGTGCTTCAACGCGAAAAAATTGAATACCTTAGCGCCATCATACACAGTTCCAGCCATGCGGGCTATTACCCAGGGGCCCTTCCCCTAACGTTGAAAATTTTGTTTAGCAAAGAAGGAAAAATTTTTGGTGCCCAAGGCGTTGGCTATGAGGGGGTGGATAAACGCATCGATTTGATCGCAAGCGTTCTCCGTCACGGGGGAACTATCGAGGATTTGGCGGATATTGAACACGCGTACGCTCCCCCTTATTCAAGCGCGCGTGATCCGGTGCACCTGCTTGCCTACGCGGCTGAAAATATTTTACGTGGATTGAGCCACCACGTGCGCTGGGACGAACTTGATCCTGCCAAGCACTTCATTCTAGATGTTCGAACCCGCGAGGAATTCAGCTTGGGTAGCATACCCCAAGCGGTTAATATCCCCTTACAAGAAATTAGGAAGCGGCTCAACGAGCTGCCCCGCGACAGGCACATCGTTTGTTACTGTGGTGTCGGCCTAAGGGCCTACTTGGTGGAGCGAATCCTCAAACAACACGGCTTTAACGCCTCCAACTTATCTGGTGGTTACAAGATCTGGGAGTCGGTACATCAAAAGCAGGGGAACGAAGACATCTGGAGCAAGTTCACGATAGAAAAAGACAACATGCTCTTGGAAAAAACATCGGGGCCTGCAACCACTCCCCCAGGAGGAATCACCTTCAAAGAGGTAGATGCTTGCGGTCTCCAGTGTCCTGGGCCCATCCAAAAACTCAAACAAACCATGGACACCTTAAAGCCTGGCGAGAAAATTAAAATCCGCGCCACAGATCCTGGTTTTGCCCGTGACGCCGAGGCATGGGCAAAGATGACTGGTAACCTGATTTTATCGCTGGACACCAGTGGCCCCGTGCACGAAGCCGTTATTGAAAAGGGCATGCCCTTGCCTAAAAATGCCCCTCTGAGTAGCCGAGATGGGGATACCACCTTAATTCTTTTTAGCCAAGACATGGACAAGGCCTTGGCTTCATTGGTGATTGCGAACGGTGCGGCGAGCTCAGGGAAAAAGGTGACAATATTTTT
>Ga0308417_1002269_pt1 | contig 12787 bp, 10 predicted proteins | sample HotsprSampleOS65_FD_203528 | JGI IMG/M metagenome (GOLD analysis project Ga0308417, IMG submission 203528) | Hot spring phototrophic mat microbial communities from Octopus Spring, Yellowstone National Park, Wyoming, United States - 20090730_OS65 ... | reverse complement strand
CCGGGCCGGTGGGAACTCGGATGTCGCCGGCCTCCACCTCCAAGGGCCGCCGCAGCAGGCTGCCGGTCAAGAACTGCGGGCCGTTGAGCGCGGCGGGAAACTTCAACTGGTAGGCGCCGTAAAGCTGGAGAGCCGCCGCCAGCGCCACGTCCGGGTCGGTCAGACCGCTGCCCAGAAACATTAGGCCGGCCTCGAGGACGATCTCGACCTGCTTGCGTGAGTCCCAGAGCCCGGCCGTCCGCGCCGGCTTCATGGCCACCCCGTCGAGCAGACCCAGACGGATGAACTCGACGAGCTCGACCGAGGAGACGACGCCCTCGTCCATGATGATGGGCAGAGCGCCTTGTCTTTTCATTTCCAGATAGCCGGTGAGGCGATTGGCCGGCAGAGGTTGCTCGAGCACGTTCATGCCGATGTCGGCCAGGCGCGGGGCCACCCAGAGCGCGTCCGCCAGCTCGTATCCCCCGTTGGCGTCGCCCCAGAAGAAGGCGTCGGGCGCCAGTTTCCGGACCAGGCGGCACATCTCGATGTCGAAGCGCGGATCCGGCGCCAGCTTCACGTTGAAGTGCCGGTAGCCGCGCTCGCGGCCCTCCTCGACCAGCTCCTCGGCCTCAGTGAGACTCGTCGCATTGACGGTCCAACTCAGCGTAATCTTTTCAAGCGGCTTGCGGCCCCACCGCTCGGCCACACTCTGGCCGCGGAGCCGTCCGGCCAGATCGTGCAGCGCCAGGTCGATGCCGGCCTTGGCGATCGGCATGCCCGTCGAAAACGAAGGCCGGATGGCCTGGTTCATCGCCTGGTGGGCGCCGGCAAAATCGAACGGGTTGCGGCCGATGAGCGCCGGCGCCAGATAGTTGCGGAGCGTCGAGACGACCGACTCGGGCGTTTCGTAGCTCCAGGTGGGCACCGGAACCGACTGGCCCCAGCCGGCCTCGCCGCTTTCGCAGGTGATCTTGACGAGCACGCTAGGGCGCTCGGGCTTGGCAAAGAATTTGAAGCGCCCGGAGACCGGATACGGGGCGGGGAAGACCTCGACACGGGTGATCGGGGGCGCCTGCGCCACCAGCGGCGCGGCGGCGGTTGCGAGAAACGCGCGTCGGCTCAGGACCATGTCAGATGATCTCCAGGCGCACCGGGTCGAAGTAAACCTTGCGACCGGTGTCGCGGGCGATGGCGGCCATGCACCCGGCCACGCTGTGGCGAAAGCCGGCCTCGACGTCGGCCCGGGGCGGGCGCCGGCTGCGGATGCACTCGATGAAGTTGGCCATATGGGAGTTGACCTCCTCGGGCTGGATGGTGATCTCTTGCTCGATGCGGTCCGGGGCGGTCGTGCCGCGACCGCTCAGGAGGAATCGGTCCATGTCGAGCGTGCCGCGCGTGCCGAGCCACAGGTGCTGGTTGCCCTCGCTGTTGGTCAGGCTCATGGAGAAACTGAACAGGCACTCGGTGGGGTATTCGAGCAAGGCGTGGAAGACGTCCTCGGTCTCGCGGCCGTCCTTCCAGAAGTAGACGCCGCCCGAGGCGACGACTGCCGCAGGGTAAGGGTCATTCAAAAACCACGGGATCAAATCCACGAAGTGGCTCATCCATAGGCCGGGAATGCCGTTGGTGTACTCGCGGAAGAGCTGCCACTGGCGCAGGCGGCGCGCTTCGGGCCGCGGATTGGGATCGCGCACCAGCAGATGATTCCAGGCGACGTCGGCGTCCCGGACGTCGCCGTAGTCGCGCCGCCAGCGCGGCTCGAAGAAGTTCAGCGAGACGGCGACGCGCGTCACCTTGCCCAGGAGGCCGCTTTGCACGAGGCGGGCGGCGGCGACATAGCGCGGGTCGCTCCGGCGTTGGGTGCCGATCTGAACGATCTGTTTGCTCGCCTTCACCGCCAGGTAGGCCGCCTTGGCCTCGGCAAAGTCCGTGCCCATCGGCTTTTCGCAGTAGGCGTCCTTGCCCGCCTCGACCGCCGCCTTGAGGATCCGGCTGTGGGAGTAGTCGGGCGTGGCGATCAAGACGGCGTCGACGGAGTCCCAGGCCAGCAGCTCGCGGTAGTCGTCGGTGGAGCGCGGCGTCTCGCCCCAGATCGTGGCGGCCTGAGCGGTCGCCCTTTCGCGGTTCGGCCTCCAGATGTCGCAAACGGCGGCCACGGCGACGTTCAGATCGCGGCACCTCTCCACGTCTCGGATCAGCGCCTGGCCGCGCTCGCCGCTCCCGATCACGCCGAGATTAATGCGCTCATTGGGGCCTTTGGGAGCGGCGTTGAGGCCGACGGGCACGGCAAGCGCGGCAAATTGCCGCCGGCTGAGTTGGCGTTTCGTCATGGTCCTTCTCGCGAGGCGTTTCCCCCATATTACTGCGGCGGTCGGCTACCCTGAAAGAGTCCCGCGCAATGACCAAGACGGTGATCTTCGACCTGGGCGGCGTGATCGTGCCGCTCGATTTTCCGCGTGCTTACCAGGCGCTCGAGGGCCGCACGCCGTATCCGGCCAGCGAGATTCCCGCCCGAATTGCTTCGACTGGCCTCGTGCCCGAGCTGGAGACGGGTCGTATCGAGCCGGAAGCGTTTGCAGAACGCATCTGCGATGCGCTCGGGCTGCGTGTCAGCTACGAGGAGTTTTGCGAGCTCTGGAGCACAGTCTTCCCTCCGCGGACGCTGATTCCGGAGGGATTGCTTGCGGGCCTGCGGCGCCGCCACCGACTCCTGCTGCTCTCGAACACGAATGCGATCCACTTCCCTTACATTCGCAGGAATTTCCCGATACTCGAGCATTTCGACGATTTCGTTCTCTCTTACGAGGTCGGCGCGATGAAGCCGGCGCGGGAGATCTATCGGGAGGCGATCGCGCGCTCCGGCTGCGAGCCCCAGGAGTGTTTCTTCACCGACGATGTGGCCGACAACGTCGAGGCGGCGCGGCGGGAGGGCATCGACGCGGAACAGTTTCACGGTTACGAGCAGCTCGAGAGAGACTTGCGAGCCCGCGGCATCGACTGGTAAGGGCCGCGCCTTTCAGAGCAAGGCGGCATCGAGCCCCTCGTCAGTCTCCTCGGGGTGCCTCTTCTGCGGCGCTTCGAGTTCGGCCGGGACGCTCCGAAGGTAGGCCACGAGCTCCTCGGTCGAGCCGTCGAAGAAGGAGTCGACCAGTTCCTTGACGGCCAGCCGGCGCAGCTCCTCCCGGCCGAGGCGCGGCGTGTAGACGAACGATCTTCCGCGTTTCTGCCGCTCGACGCTGCCGCGCCGCACCAGCCGGTCGAGCACGGTCATGACTGTGGTATAGGCCAGATTCCGGTGCTCGATGAGCACCTGGCGCACGTCCTTGACCGTCCCGTCGCCGATCTTCCAGAGCGCCTTCAAGCACTCGAGCTCCAAGGGGGGCGGGATTTCACGCGGGGTGCCGGACTTGCGCATCGCGGCTACTTGTCGAGCGCCTCCTTTAAACGCTCACCGAACGGGGATAGCGGCTTCGCACCCACGGGCCCTGTAGCTTCCGCGCCAGGCGAATCGTCCGCCGCCGTGGCCTGCTGAAGGTATTTCGCCGTCTTCAACATCATCCGCTCGAGCGGCTGACTGTAGGCGGTCCAGCAGCCCTCGATCAGAGGATCCTTCTTAAGCAACGAGCGCACCGCCTCCATCTTCGCGTCCAGGTTGTCCAGGCAATGCAACAGCAAGGCTTCGGCGAACATCGGCACCTTGGGAGAGCCCCACTCCAGCTCGCCGTGGTGGCTGATGATGAAGTGATCGAGCAGATTGCGCAGGCGGGGCGGGAAATCGGGCGCCAGACGCACCTTCTCGTCCAGGATGCGCAGCCCGAGCACGATGTGGCCCAACAGCTGGCCGTCGTCGGTGTAGTGCAAGCTCCGGCGGTAGGAGAGCTCGTAGATCTTGCCGATGTCGTGCAGGATCGCGCCGGCCACAAGCAGGTCGGCGTCGACGAGCGCGCCGTAATGGCCGGCGGCGAACCGACAGAGGTGGCACAGCGAGACGATGTGCTCGAGCAGGCCTCCCAGGTAGGCGTGATGGACGGTCTTGGCGGCCGGGGCGCGTTTGAGGCGCCGGGCGATCTCCTCATCGGCGAGAATCGCCTCGAGCAGATCTTTCAGGTGCCGGTTGGCCAGACCGGCGACGATCTGGCGCAATTCGGCGAACATCTCCTCCGGGTCGCGCTCGGAGGCGGCAAAAAAGTCCTCGATGGCGATTTCGTTCTCTTCGGCGCGGCGAATCTTGTGAATGGTGAACTGGGGCCGGTTCTGAAAGATCTGCACGCGGCCCTTGGCCTTGACGAAGTCGTCGCGGTCGAAGGTGTGCATCACCTCGGCGACGTTGTCCCACATCTTGGCTTCGATTTCGCCCGTGCGATCGACGAGCGACAGCGACAGATAGGGTTCACCCGTCTTCTTCTGCCGGATCTCTTTGGATTGAACCAGGAAAAACGAAGTAGCGTCCTGATCGGGTTTAAGGTCGGCGATGTAGGTGGATTTCATGCGCTCCGCTAGCGGGACGTGCTCCGCGGGGCGCGTTGTGTGCCGGGGATCGGGAAGATCCACAGCAGGCGCTTGCGCCCTGGGTTGGCCAGAACCTCTTCCTTGGTGACCGTCTCCGGCGTCAATCGGGCCGGATCGGTCCACTTCGTGTTCTTGCCGGGCGCCGCCGCCGTGTCCACCCAGCCGTCTTTGATCTCGAGGAACGCCTGCTGGCGCAGCTCGGTCAGGTACTCGCGCACCTTGGGCTCGAAGCGCGGTCCGTAGAGCCGACCCATGATCTCGTTCTCCACCTCCTCGAGCAAGGCCAGGCCTGCCTGATGATGAGCCGTTTTCTTGAGGATGAGGTAGCCGTTCTCCGTGCGGATAGGATCGGTGACGTAGTTCCGCTCCTTGTCCCAGATCAGGTCTTCGATCTCCTTCTTCAGATCTCCCTTCTTCCAACCGCCCAGGTCGCCGCCGTTTTTAGCGGTGACCGCGTCGGAGTTGTCGCGGGCCAGATCCTCGAACCGCTCGCCGCGCCGAGCTCGCTCGACCAGCGACTTGGCGCGCTTTTCGGCGGCGGCGAACGAGTCCGGGTCCTTCGGGTCGGCCGCAATCAGAATTTCGCGAAGGAAGACGCGCTCCTCGCGCACAAATTCGTTCTTGTGCTCCTGGTAGTACTTCTGCACCTCCTCGCGCGGAATGACAATCCGGCTGCCCACCTCCCGGCCGAGCACGCGCTGGGTCAGCATGCCGTTTTTGACCTCTTGGCGAAAGTCCTCAAAACGCATCCCCGTCTGCTGGCGCACCAGTTCGGCGAGCTTGTCCTGGTCGGCCACCTTGAACTGAAGCATGATCTCGGCGAAGTACTTGCTGACATCCTGGTCGACATTGATGTTGAGCTGATTGCCCCGCTGAATGAGCAGCAGCGTGTCGATCCTGTCGCGCAGGAGGTCCTTCTCGCGCTCTTTGAGCGCCGCCTCTAGCTGGGCGCCTTGGAGGTCGCGGCGTTTGAGGTCCTCCAGGAGAGACTGTTTGGCGCGCTCCAAGTCGGCGCGCGTGATAATGTCGCCGTTGACCTTGGCGATGATCTCCTCGACGACGGCGACGTCGTTGGCGGCCGCGGAGCCGGCCGCCAGCAAGACGAAGGGGACGGCGCACAACCGGAAGCGGATCATACCCTTATCCTCTTGTCTACCATTATCGTCGATCGGTGGGGTGACCCCGGCCGGGCTGCGCGCCGATGCCGCTTGCGCCGTGCCGTCAAAGCAACCGGCGGGGCTCGCTGAGCAGCCATTGCCGGCTGAAGAACAGCAGGCCGTTGCGGTAGACGTTGAGGTCGATGAGTAGATGCAAGTCCGTCTCGGTCGAGCGGATCGAGCTTTCCGCCACCGCCTCGATTACGCCGTCCTCGCGGCGGAATCCCACCTTATGCCGGCCGACGATGGAGGCCTGCGCCGGGTTTTCCCCCGAGGCTGTCACGCGAAACTCCCTCTCCGAGATCACCTCCCCCAGGTTGCCGTCAAGGTGGGTGGTCCCGCCGCCGCTCATGACGACCGTTACCGTTCCACGGATTTGGTCATAGATCACCTGCTGCGTAGCCGGACGCGAGCTTCCGGAACGGACGTAGCCGACGAGCGCGGGCGGCGGCAGGAAGGCGGGAGCGGGCAGGTTCGAACGGGGCGCCACCGGCAAGATCACCCGGGAGGGACGACCTGCGCCGCGCCAGATCCGGTTGGTCGCCTTTTCGGGCGTGGGCCACAGGTTGGGAAAATCGGCGCCGGCGACGGCCAGGCGCAGGCGGTAGCCCGGGCGGATGATGAAGCCCGTCGGGTCCATGGGAATCTTCAGCTCGTAGATCTCGCCCGGCCGCATGGGTTCGGGATCGGTGAGGCTTCGGCGGCGGGTGCCGTTCAGTGCGCCGTCGACGAGCTGGAGGGAGGCGCCGTCGGGCGCGACGACGTTAAGCTTGGCCACAAAGGCAGCCACTCTGGCCGTCGAGGACGCGTGCAGGATCACCTGCGGCCAGCCGAGGATGTGCGTTTCCTCTTGGAAGGCCGGGCTGGTGTAGACGAGCGAGTACGCCTCATCGGCCCGCTGATCCTCGGCCAGGTAGTAGCGGACGCCGCCGGCCGACCAGTAGGCGTTGCTCAGCCCTACGGTCGCCTTGTATTCGTATTCGTCAAAACCCTCAGCGCCGGGTTCGGGCGCCAAACGGCCGTCCGCTTCGAGGAAGTAGGTGAGCTCGCGCGTGCCGGCGACGGGGAATTCCGCCTCCGCGCGCCAGGCGCCTGGGATGACGTCCAGGGTGCGATCGGGCTTGGCATACTCCTGCATATAGAAAGCGAGCGGCGGCTCCTGCGTGATGCCCGTATCTTCATTGCGCAGCCAGTGGGCGAAAAAGCGCGCAGCCTCGTGCATCCAGTCGATGCGCGGGCCAGGCTGCGAAGCATGCGGCTGGGTATGCACCCATGGCCCGACGAGCAGCTTCTTCGGCGCCTTGAGATTGCTGTACATGCGGAGCATGGCGTTCACGTAACCGTCGTGCCAGCCGGCGATCAGAAAGACCGGAACCCGGATGCGATCGTAGTTTGGCCGGAGCGAGCCGTTGCGCCAGTACGGGCCGTCCACCGGATGGCGGAGCCACTCGAGCAGATAGGGTGTGTTCGACTCCAGCCGCTCGCGCCACATCTCGGCCCAGCGGGCCCCGGCTAGCTCGGGCATAGGCGGAAGGGCGTTCATGGCGACCATCCAGCCGCCGTAGGCGCCGACGTCGTAGTACATGCGCAGGTTGCCGCCGCGGTCGTAGTGGCAGTCGTCGGTGTAGCGGTCGTCGGTGGCGTACATGGGCAGGATCGCCTTCAGGTGCGGCGGCCCGAGAGCGGCCACCTGAAGGGCCGTGAATCCGCTGTAGGAGCTCCCGAACATGCCCACGTTACCGTTCGACCAGCTCTGGCGGGCCAGCCATTCCACGGCATCGAAGCCGTCCTCCTGTTCGATGAGACGGTACTCGTCGGTGGTGAAGCCTTCGGAGGTGCCGGTGCCGCGCGCATCCAGGCGCACGGCGACGAAGCCGCGCTCGGCGAAGTAATGGAAGATGCCCGCGCCCCCGCGCCCGACATCATCCTTTCGGTACGGGTGGTACTCGACGAGGACGGGAAAGCGCCCCTCGGCGTCGGGACGGAACAGATCCGCCGACAGGCGCTTGCCGTCGCGGACCGGGATCATCACCGCACGGTCATGCCGGACTTTGTAAAGAGGCTTGACCTTGGCAGGCTGGGCCGAAGGGGAAGCACTCGCTAGCGGGCCGCTCGTCGCGACCAGACATCCCGCCAGAAACCACAGGGAGCATTTCGTGTACTTGATCATGGTGGCGCCGTTCTCCCAGGTATACCGGGTTTGACGGCAAGACGGGGCGGTCGTCCCGCCGGGGAACGATACAATCTTGCCGTGAGGGTGATGGCTCGGCTAACCTGTCCGCTCACGGCGATGACGCTCATGCTCCCGCCGCTCGGGGCGGCGAACTCGCGCAAGCAGGCCCGGTCGATGGTGATTAGCCAACGAGGCATCGCCGCCACGAGTCAGACCCTCGCCTCGCAGGCAGCGGCGCAGGTGTTGGCGCGCGGCGGCTCGGCCGTCGATGCGGCGATTGCCGCCAATGCGGTGCTCACCGTCGTGGAGCCGATGATGAACGGCATCGGCGGGGACCTGTTCGCCATCGTGCGCGAGGCGGCCACCGGCGAGGTCGTCGGCCTCAACGCCAGCGGCTGGGCGCCCCGGCGGCTCACCATCGAGCTGCTCCGCGAAAAGGGCTACGCGTCGATGCCGCAGGACGGGATCTTCTCGGTCACCGTGCCGGGTTGTGTCGACGGCTGGGAGAAGCTGCACCGCCGCTACGGGAAGCTTCCTTGGGCAGAGCTCTTCCGCCCGGCCTTCTACTACGCCGAGCAGGGGTTCCCTGTGACCGAGTGGATCGCGACCTACTGGAGCGCAGCGGTGGAGAAGCTCCGCAACGAGCCCGACGCCGCCCGGCTTTTCCTGCCTGGGGGCAAGTCGCCCGGCGTCGGGGACCTCTTTCGGAATCCAGATCTAGGCAAGGCTCTGCGCCTGGTGGCGGAGGGCGGAGCGAAGGCGTTTTATGAAGGCCCGATTGCCGAGGCGATGCTCAGAACCTCAGCCCGGCTTGGCGGCGTGCTCGAGGCGGACGACCTCAAAGATTTCGCCTCCGAATGGGTGAAGCCGATCTCGACCGACTACCGCGGCTGGACGATCTACGAGCTTCCACCGAACAGCCAGGGTCTGGCCGCGCTCGAGATGCTCAACATCATGGAGCGGTTCCCTTTGCCGGACTACCCGGCTGAGAGCGCCGATGCCTATCACATCAAGATCGAAGCCCAGAAGCTGGCCTATCAGGACCTGGCGCGGTATGTTGCCGACCCGCGGTTCGCCGAGGTGCCCGTGGAGGGTCTGCTCGCCAAACCCTACGCCGCCCGCCGGGCCTCCGAGATCGACCGGGGCAAGGCGCGCTGCCGGGTCGAGCCGGGCAGGCCGCTCGCGGGACAGGGCGATACGGTTTACCTGGCGGTGGTGGACCGCGAGGGCAACCTCGTCTCGCTCATCCAGAGCATCTATTTGGCGTTCGGCTCGGGGGTGGTGGTGGAGGGGATGGGGTTTCATCTGCACAACCGGGCGGCTATGTTCGATCTCGACCCGGACCATGCCAACGCCCTGGCGCCGCGCAAGCGGCCGTTTCATACGATCATTCCGGCGCTGATGGAGCGGGAAAGGCTGCACATCGGCTTTGGGATCATGGGCGGGCGGAATCAGGCGCAGGCCCACGCGCAGTTTGTCTCCAACGTGGTGGACCACCGCATGAACATCCAAGCGGCGCTCGAGGCGCCTCGATTCACCAAGCTGAACTTTTCCGGCTGCGACGTGATGATCGAGGGGCGGCTGCCGGCGGCAACATACGAGGAGCTTCGGCGGCGGGGCCACCAGCTCGAGCTGCTGGGCGACTTCGCCTCGCCGGTAGGCGGGGGCCAGGCGGTGGCGTTCGATTCGGCGACCGGCGTCAAATACGGCGCCTCCTCTCCGCGCAAGGATGGCGCCGCCGTGCCTGAACCCGACCCCTACTTTTAAAAATCGGGGACAGTATACTCAATCCCCAATTCCGACTCTACTCTTCCGCCGAGTTCCGCCTGGCCTCAGTTCAACACAGCCTCGACAACGGCCTCGAAGACCGGGTCCGGGCCGATCAGCGCGAGCTCTTCGGCGAGCAGCTCCTCGAGGAGGGGAGCATCCGGCTGACGACAAAGCAGCTCGTTCGCGCTTGCCAGCTCAAGCTCCCGAGGCTGCGAGCGGTGGAGAGCGAGCTCGAGGCCCTGGGCGTGCAAGCGGGCGGAGCACAGGCCCTCGCCATCGGCCACCTCGACGAACGTCGCGGCGGGGCAGGCCGGCAGGAGCAGCCGCAGCCAGGCGGCGAGATAGGCGGCGCCGGCAGGGAGCGGCCCGCCGTGGTGCACCTCGATGCGTTCGACGGCGCCAAGCAGAGCCTTCCGGGCCGGATGGTGAAAAGCCTCAGCGAGGATCGAGCGCCAGGGTGTGAGTCGGGCCCAAGCCAGATCCCCCAAACCGGCGCCGCGCGCAAGCAGCGCTCGGGCGCGCCGCAGCCTCGCTCGCCAGTCGCGCAGGGCGTCCGAGTCGAGAATGAGTTTGTCGCCGAGGCTGACGAGCCCGGCGAGCGGACCCGGATCGAGCGCCGCCGGATCGCGCAGCCAGACGACCACGGGCAGGTCGGCGGCCGTCAGGCCGGCGACCACCGGGGGGAGGTCCGCCAGGGCCTCCTCGGTGGCCCCCAGTTCGATCTGCTCGGAACAGATCTGGGTGCGGCGGCCGGGGGCGAGCCGACAACGCGCTCTTACCTCCGCCGTCACGCGGCGGCCGGCGCCCTCGAGGCGGCCGACGACGATCGCGCGAGCGGGATGGGCGAGCTCGAATGCAGCCAGGAAGCCGGCAAGGTCCGGGTCGGAGGGGGGACCCTCGGTGTGCACAAGGAGCGTCATGGCGCAAGCGCGCAGCACCTCGGTCTGGCCCGTTTCAGCCAGCATGCGCCAGTGCTCGCCGAGCTGAGCGAGAATGGCGTCGGCGTGAATGGGCTCACCCATCAGGGGCTCCTCCATCGGTGGCCGCGCCGGGCAAGCAGCGTCTCAGCTTCCGGCGGTCCCCAGGTCCCGGCGGCGTAATTTGGGAAATCGAAACGGCGCCGGGCCCAAGCTTCCAAGATTGGTTGCACCACGGCCCAACAGGCCTCGACCATGTCCTGGCGCGTGTACAGGGTCGGATCGCCGGCCATCGCATCCAATAGCAACGTCTGATACGCCGTCGGCGCGCGCAGTCCGAAGCTTGCGCCGTAGTTGAAATCCATCAAGACCGGCCGGAGCTTCATTCCGCTTCCCGGCAGCTTCGCCAGGAAGCGGAGCGAGATGCCCTCCTCGGGCTGGATGCGAAGCACCAGCAGGTTCGGCCGCATCGGCTCGGCTATCCCGGCTTCGCCGAACAGGGCGTGCGGCGCGGCGTGGAACTGGATGGCGATATCGGTGAAGCGCCGCGGTAGCCGCTTGCCGGTGCGCAGGTAGAAGGGTACGCCGGCCCAGCGCCAGTTTTCGACGAAAAGGGCGAGAGCGGCGTAGGTCTCCGTCGGTGAGTTCGGGTCGACGCCGGGCTCCTGGCGAAAACCGGGCACGTCTTCGCCGCCGATGCGCGCCGGTCCGTACTGGCCCGCGACGGCGATGGAGGCAATCTCCGGTTCTTCGGGGATGCGAATCGAGCGCAACAGCTTGGCGCGCTCGTCGCGGACCGCCTCCGGCTCGAAGGCCGCCGGCGGCTCCATCGCGACGGTTGCCATGACCTGGAGAAGGTGGTTTTGAATCATGTCGCGCAGCGCGCCGACCTCTTGGTAGAAGGCGCCGCGGCCCTCCATCCCGATCGACTCCGCGGCGGTGATTTGGACATGATCGATGTAGCGCCGGTTCCACAGCGGCTCGAAGATGCCGTTGGCGAAGCGAAAAGCCAGAATGTTCTGAACCGTCTCCTTGCCCAGATAATGATCGATGCGAAAGATCGCCTCTTCGGGGAAGGCCCGATAGAGCAGCCGGCTGAGTTTGCGCGCCTCGGCCAGATCCCGCCCGAACGGCTTTTCGACGACGATGCGACGCCAGCCCGGCCCGGTGTGGAGACCGCTCGAGGCCAGCCGGCTGACCACTTCCGGATAGAGGCTGGGCGCCGTCGAGAGATAAAAGAGGATGTTGCCGGCCGTCCGGCACGTCCGGTCGATCTCCTCCAGCCTGGCGGCGAGGCGCTGGTAAAGCGAAGCGTCTCGCAGGTCGCCGGGCAGGTAGAACAGCGCACGAGAGAATTCCTCCCAGAGGCGGGCATCGAAGTCGGCGTCTTCAAGGTGTCCGGCGACGGCCTCTTGCATCCGATCGCGGAACTGCTCGTCGTTCGTCGGCGTGCGCGAATTGCCCAGAACGGCGAAGCCGGCCGGCAGGCGCCGCTCGGCGGCGAGGCGATAGAGGGCAGGCAAGAGCTTGCGGCGCGCAAGATCGCCGTTGGCGCCGAAGATGACCAGCGTGCACGGCGGGACCCGCCGCGTCAAGCGAAGCCTTTCGTCCAACATGCCGAGGCGCACTCCCCAGAGATACCACGCCGTGCGGTTGCGCCCGGAGGCAAAAACCCGTTAAGATCAAAAGTACCTACCGGGCGCCTGCACGGATCTCCGAGACTGGTGCCGAAAGACGAACAGCTCGTACCCGAAACGGCTGGATACCACCCTGGAAGCGGTATGCAAAAGAATAGCAAGAAGAAAATCGTGGCGGCAGTGAGCGACCTGCTCTTCACGGTGAAGATCAACGACGCCGCGCGCAAGGCGGGGCTGGCGGTGGATTTCGTCAAGTCCGAAAAGGATCTTCTGGAGAAGGCCGGCGAGAACCCGGTGGCCATCATCCTGGATTTGAACTATGAGGCCGTCCATCCGCTCAGGCTGATCAGCAAGCTCAAGGGGAGCGCGCAGTTCAAGAACATCAGCCTGATCGGCTACCTTTCGCACGTGCAAGGCGAGCTGAAGAGACAGGCTCATGACGCCGGCTGCGACATCGTCATGACGCGGTCCGCCTTTTCGCAAAATCTGCCCCAGATTCTCAAGCGACACGCCGACATGCTGTGAGGTCCCGCCGAGCGGCCTGCGGCCTTCGTTCAGGTCGAGGCCGAGCGCGAGAAGGCCTTTAACATCTCCAGACGCTCGAGCGCCGCACCGGAGTCGATCGAGTGGGCCGCCAGCGCC
>Ga0308417_1002267_pt1 | contig 12793 bp, 4 predicted proteins | sample HotsprSampleOS65_FD_203528 | JGI IMG/M metagenome (GOLD analysis project Ga0308417, IMG submission 203528) | Hot spring phototrophic mat microbial communities from Octopus Spring, Yellowstone National Park, Wyoming, United States - 20090730_OS65 ... | reverse complement strand
ATGTTCTGCCGGCTGAAGGACTTCAGGCGTATCGCAACCCGATACGACCGCCTCGCCGCAACCTACCTCGCCGCAGTCCACATCGCCGCCATCGTAGCGTTCTGGTTGTGAGTCCGGACCCTAGCAACCGACCAGCGCGAAGCGGGTGTAGCGCGCGCTGGCGCTCGATGGCGGCGAGGTAGCCAAGGTCGCAAGCAACGGGCTCGGCGAGCGGGAGAGGCCGGCCTGCACGTCCCATGCCGCCAAGATTTTGACCGGGAGGACCTCCTAGGCTCATCCTGAACGGCGTGAGCGAAACGGTTCGGCTCGACCGCAAGGCCACCGTCCTCCCCCTGCGAGCGGTGCACAGGTCCGTGTGCGACAGGCAAAAGACGCTGCTGGCTGCGCGCAACCCAGGCGAGGAGAGTGATGACCGCATCGTTCACCTCAACGCGCGGAGGCAGACGACCGACTGGTGCGCAGGCGGCCGCTCGAGTTCCTCCCCACGGACGGAGCGGGAGGACTCGAAAAAGCGCCGGCCGGGCAATGCCCGAACGCCGAGAGGGAGCCTGCACAGCCTCAACCGACACCATCGTTGCCCCCCACGCCGCGCGCAGCTCTTCACACCCGTCGCGACGCTCCCTCACTCGCTCTCAAACCCCTGACTATCGAATTTCAGGGTGCGACAGTTCTCGGTCACCGTTCGGATCAAGTGGTCCGTCGCCCCGTTTGGGAGCGTCGCATCGATCTCGATGGTCACCTTCACCTCCGCACCGATCTGCGCGACGAGGTGAGCGATCACCTCATCCGCGATCCGCGCTGCATCACGGCCGACCCGCGTCGAATCCACCCTGACCGAGCCGTGGAAGCGGCGCGGCAGCGCAGCGTCGTTTCGCTGCGGCCGGGCAGCCTCGCTTGGTCTCAGCAGGTCGGAACCGCCGGTCGCCTTACTCTCCGCCCCTGTGGCGGGACGAACCTCCGAGGGTGTCACCTCCGCCTCGAGCTGCCGCGCCGCGACGTCGGGCTTCACGAGTAAGCCAGGTCCATCGGCAGTCACCATGACCGACTGACCGGCGCGCAGCCCGCGATAGCGCCCAGCCGTCTCGTCCAAGCCTTCGGCGTACGCGAAACTCTCGGTTTTCCATGTCAACAGCGCAACCCCGTCGCGGATCGCCTGCGTCAGCGTCTCCGGTCCCTTCAGCCGCTCGAGGTAGAGATAGCTTGCAAAATCCTCTACCAACTGACGAATGGCCACGTGATTGCCACGCCAGAGCGGCACCTTGTCGAGATGGTCGCGGAGCATCGTGGCACCGAGGCTGGACACGAGCAGCGCGTCGCTTCGCAGCTTCTTGCTCGCGCGCACGGCCAGAGGGTCGGACCCCGCGAGCCGCAGCGCCTTCCAGACGATCGGGGCGTGCGGGTTCTGCTGCTCAGGCACCAGCAGCCACTGGTAGGTTTCCGGCAGGCGTGCCATCACCGTCGCCTCGGCTGCTTGCTTCTGCGTCTCGGCCTGCCGCGTCTGGTGCGGATCGAGGTTCAACACCTCCTTCTCCGCAACGATGGAGGACCAGGCGAGATACCTTCGCACCGCCTCGTCGAGGTCCTGCAGCCGCACCCGGTCGGCGGCGAGGAAGACGAGCGTGTTGCGGTAGAGCCGCGGCGCGGTCCCGCGCGTCTCGAGTATCGCCTTCGCAGCCTCTTCCGCCGCGTTCCCGGGCTCCTTGCTGTAGGGGTGCTCGGCCGAGAGCACGACCAACCGCGCTTCGAGAGCATCAGGCACATCAGCGCTTGACCGTGGCAGGGCGTGCACTGCTGCGAACTCGCCGCGCTCTTTCAGCGCAGCGCGCACCCGCGCCTCGAGCTCCGCCGCAACCTTGTCGGGATCGCGCCTGAGCTGCTCGGCGCGATCCTCCGCAAGCTTCGTGACCGTCGGCTGCGTCGAGTACCAGGCGCGCGGCCCATCCTGATAGAGATACGTGGCCGCAGCAGCGAGCCGCCGAAGCGCATCGCCGAACACTGCCGGCGTCTCCCCCGGCATCACACAGCCGAGCTTCACCCGCCTGTCCTCAAGCCCACGTTGGGCTGCCGCCGTGGTCGGCGCGGAGCCGAGATAGATCGTCCGCGCCACGCGCCGTGCAGCGGAGAGCTTGCCGAGGTTCGGCACCTCGCCGTCGATCTTCAGGGGCAGCGAGTTGGGGCCGTCCACGTCCTTCTCGATGATCGGCACCCAGTTGTCTGAAAGGTAGCGCGTGAGCTCGAACTGCACGCGCGGATCGTCGATCGGAATGGTCGAGGGCAGAATCAGCGGACTGCGGTCCCCCTTCTCCCAGAGGCCGTGGATCACCGCGGCCATCAGCCGCAGCACGCCGCGGGTGCGCTGGAACTTCACGAGCGTGGACCAGTCGCCGTACAGCCGGTCGAAGATCTCGGGGTGGATCGGGTATGCGGCCTTGATCCGCCCTTCGTAGTCGCTCTCGCGGCACTCGTGCGGGAACTCGCCGGCGTGCGCGCGGTAGAGCTCGACGAAGGCGCGCGCGGTGAGGTCGCGGAACTTGAACGCCTCCGCCGCCAGCGGCTCGAATAGCCGGCGGCGCACGATCTCGAACCCCTCCTCTGCGGTTGCCGGCCGCCAGGAGGACTCGAGGCGGCCGACCACGTTCCGCAGCCGGTCCAGCGCCTCGCGCCCGCGAATGCCGCCCACCTCCACATCGTCCGCCTGGGCGTGGGGCGAACCCGAGCTGTCGGAAGCGGGAAGTGACACGACGAGCAGGCAGTTCCCCGCGAGCTTCGCCGACTCCGTCAGCGCCTGGGCGAAGCTGAACTGGGTTTCGAAGCTGCCCGCCGGCAGGTCGCTCGCATCGTGCAACTGCCGCGCATAGGCCACCCATTCGTCGATCAGCACGAGAGCGGGGCCGTGGGCGATGAGGAGTTCGCGCAGCGCGTCGCCCGGGCTAGTTGCATTCTCGTCGTCCTTGGCGATGCGGGCGAAGGCCTCCCGGCCACCGAGCTGCCAGGCAAGCTCCCCCCACAGCGTGCGCACCTCCGTGCCGTCGGCCTTGCGCGCGGGGTTGCCGGGCGAGATCTTGTTGCCCACCAGCACGACGCGTCGCGCCTTCGGCACGCTGGTCAGACCCGCCTCGGCCAACAGCGCCTCCACCCCTGGCAGCTCGCCGGGCGGCGTGCCGCCGAACAGGTGGTAGAGCGCCAGCATCGCGTGCGTCTTGCCGCCGCCGAAATTCGTCTGCAGCTGCACCACGGGGTCGCCGCCTTGGCCTGCCAAGCGTTGCACAGCGCCAACGAGCAGGCGCTTGAGGCTCTCGGTCAGGAAGGTGCGGCGGAAGAACTCATACGGGTTGCGGTATTCCGTGCTGCCTTCGCCAAGATGCACCTGCCACAGGTCGGCAGCGAACTCCGCCTGCTGGTAGCGGCCTGAAGCCACGTCCGGGTGCGGGGTGACCACCTCGCGCCAGGGCTTCAGGTTGGCCGCGACTTGCGGTTCGACCAGAGAGCCGCCCATTTTCCGCTTCTCTCCCCGCACCTGTTCATCGAAGACGAGGCGGCGCAGCTCGAGCTTCATGCGGTTGACGTCATCGGCCTCCGGCGCCGAGACGGCGGCAAGCAGCCGGCCCATCGAATCCAGGGCGCGGTCGGCGTCGTCGCTGGAGAAGGGCTCCTGATGCGCCCATTTGTTCCGCCAGTCGCGCAGTTCCTGCACGAGCGAGCGTTCGGCCCGGCCGAGGGTTCGGCCGAAGACGTCGTTCCAGGACTCCCACATCAGCTTGAGCAGGCCGGCCGCATCCCATTGCGCGACCGGCTTCTGGCCCAGCATCGGGTCCTCGGCGAAGCGGCGCACGGCGTCCATGCGGACGGTGCCGGCCTTGACCGCGGCGTGGATCTCGCGCTCGACAAAGGGGGCAAGGCCCGCGCGCAAGAGCTCCATGCCCTTGCCGACGCGTTCCTGGTTGGTCAGGGCCATCAGACCACCTCCTGGCTCACCGGCGGGGCCAATCGTCGAACCGCGTCGATGAAAGCGCTGAAGCTTGCCGACCTGTTACGGGCCGGGTCCAGCAGTGGGGCGAGCCGGCGCGCGCCGGACACCTTCTGGAACGCGGGCACGAGCTCCGCGAGCGCCTTGGCCGGCCGCGGCACGGCATCGGGATCGCGAAACTGGGCTCGCCGCCCGGCCTCTGCGAGTTTCGGATCCTGGAAGGCCTGGGCAAGAGCGATGGGATCGCCCCAGGTACCAGGCTTCGAGTTCCTGGCAGGCGATCCGGACGATCGTGTCAGCGCGCGCCGTGCAGAGCCCGACGAGGCGTTGCTTGAGCGCGCGGCAATCGCCGTTGTCGTTGTCACGCACCACGATAAAGCGGGCTCCCGGCTCACGCCAAGCCGCGAGCTTTCTGGGGACGCTGCGCTCCAGATCTTGCTTTCCCTCGTGCGCGACGCAAAGAAAAGGCAGGGTAGGGAAGAGGCGCGGGAGAAGCTCTTCGAGAAGCACCTTCATGGAATACTCTTCCAGAAGGAAAACGACGCGGCTCATCGTGGCCCGGCGCCCTCGAAGAGACCCTGTCGCCAAAGTGCCCCAGGAAAGTCGCCCGCTTCCACGAGGCTGCGCAAAGTCTCGCTGTCGGAGGCTCGGTGAACGCTGGTGAAGCCGTCACGCTTCACCAGCCAGTAGATTTCCTCGAGGCGCACGCCGTTCAGGAAGTCTGGCGAATGGGTTGAGACGAAGACCTGCCCGCCGCGGCGCGCGTAATCGCGGAACTCCTCGGCAAGCTCCTGCATCAGTTCCGGGTAGAGTTGGTTCTCCGGCTCCTCTACCGCCAGCAGCGGATGCGGCCGCGGATCGTAGAGAAGCAGCAGATAGGCGAACATCTTGATCGTCCCGTCCGAGACATAGCGGGCGATGAACGGGTCCTTGAAGCTGCCGTCTTGGAAGCGCAGGACGAGCCGCCCATCCTCGGTCGCCTTGGCCTCCACACGTGTGACGCCAGGCACGCGCCGGCGCATCGCTTCCAGAACCTGGTTGAAGCGCTCGCGGTGGTGCTCGAACATGTATTGCGCGACCTGGGCGACGTTCTCGCCCTGCGTGGAGAGATGTTCGGCGTAGCCGGCCTCCGTGCTCGGTCGGGCCGCGCTGATGTGGAAATCGGAGATGTGCCAGTTTTCGATCAGGCTGCGGAACTCCGCGACGACCCGGAACTCCTTGAACTGGCCGAGGCCCTTGATGGCGAGCACGCTGGGGTCGTCCAGCGCATATTCCTCCCGCTCTTCCTTGACGCCCTCCTGGCCATAGGCGGCCTCGTTGGTGATCGCGCTGCCCTGGCCGCGCGAAAAATCGACGAAGTGCCAGGGCTTGCCGTGACTGCCGCGACGGAACTTCAGGATTTCGCGTTGGACCACTGGCCTGCCGCCCTCGGCAGCGATCTGCAGCTCATAGGTCGCCAGCCGGCCGCCGCTCTCGCGGAACTTGAGCTCGATGCGGATCGGCCCGGACTGCCCGCGGCTCACCAGTTCATGAAAGCCACCGCGGCGAGCCACCGCGGCGGTCACATTCTGGGTCAGCGCATCCTTGAGGAAGGAGAAGACGTCGAAGAGGGTCGACTTGCCGGAGCCGTTGGCGCCGACGACGACGCACATCCGCGGCAGGTCGCGCAAGATCGCCTGGCGGAAGAGACGGTAGTTCTCGATGGCGATGGTTTCGATCTGCACGCCTCACCCCCCCGCCGCTTAGAACAGGTCTCGTGCGAGCGTGCCGCCTTCGCGCGCCAGCCGCGCGATCTCCGGCCAGCTCTGCACCAGCCCGTTGTAGCTGAGCGCCTCTGCGGCGCGCTTTCGGCGGTCGGCGATGAGGTAGAGGCGGTAGGCGAGCTCCCGCGCGGCGTCGGCGTGCGCGCGAAGCTTGGCGGCAAGGGCTGCCGCCGCCGTTTCGCCGCCGCTCTCCAGGGTGCGGATCAGGTGGTGCGTGGCCTCCCACACGGTCAGTCGCCGGTCGGCGGCCGGGTCCCAGTCGGCCGGCAGTTCGGCGGGCGGCTTGAGGCGCACCTTGCCGCGGCGGCTCTCCAGGATGCCGGCTTCGGCGAGGCCGGAGACGGAGGTGTTCTTCGCCTTGGAGAGGGTTTCGGCGACGCCGAAGTCGCCTTCGGCGAAGCCGTGCTGGTCGTACCAGGCAAGCGCCCAGCGGCTGTCGGAGTCGAAGTCGCCTTCCTGTTCGGCCAGCACCTCGTCGAGCGTGGCGTTGATCAGGGCGAGCGCGTCGCGGACGGAGAGGGGGTTGCCTTGCGCGTCCAGCACGTGGGTGTAGCGGGTGAACACGGCCATGCCGGGGCCGATGGCGGCTTGGGCGAGGTCGACGGGGGCGATGTTCCCGTGCTGCAGCGTGCGCAGCGCGGTCGGCAGTTCGGCTCGCAGCGCGGTGAGGAACTCGCGGCGGGTGGCGGTGGGCGCGTCGGCCGGGCGCGGGCGGCAGGCGAGCACGATGGAGGAGGCGAGGGCGTTCGAATTCTGGCTTCGCATCCGGCTCTGTGCCTCTGTCCGGAGCGGCCAGGTGCCGTCGATCGTAAAACCGGCGCGGATCACGGCCTCCAGGAAGGTCTCCCAGCCGGTGCTTGTGGTCTCGCCGTTTCCGTCCGTCTCGCTTTGCTTGAAGGCGTAGTAGAGGGTGGCGGGTAAGGCGGAGTGGGTGGCGGCAGAGAGGTTGGCGAGAGCCCGCCCCATGCCCTCGAGGAAGAACCGCTCCGCGGCTTCCTTGCTGCCGTGGCGATAGGAGAAGGCGATGAGTTCGGCGTCCTTCGGCGTGGCGAGGGTGGCGAAGAGGTCGGGGAAGACGGGGCGCAAGCTGCGCCGCAGCCAGACGTAGAAGAAGTCGGAAAGGTCCGCGTAGCCGATGTTATCGAAATAAGGGGGATCTGCCGAGACAACCGAATGCGATCGGAACACGCTGTTTGTGGCATCAATTTGCGGGCTCCGCCCTGGTCTCTTGGCAGGGAGAGCGCAAAGGGCCTTTGCCATGTTTTCTAAACTAGTACCGTAGTCTCCGGCTGCCTCCCCGAACAGGTTGTTTTCAGCAAAGTCCCAAATCATGGGAATTGCCTGTCGTCCGAAAAGGTTGCGGACCTGAGTCTTGGAAACTTCCCACCGACACAGGGCATTGGAGATATCGGCAAGCCTGCTTACCGCAATTGCTAGATACATTCCGACTGCTTCAGCGTAGGCGGTGGCGCCGCGGCCGCCGTCGCGGAGCGGCGTGGGGTCGTCGGGGAGGCCGGCGGCGAGGGAATCGGCGCGCCCGCGCGCCATCGCCTCCCCCACCAGGTCGGAGAAGGTCGTCAACGCCACCATCTGCCGGTCGGTAAACAGATCGGCCCACGTCTTCATTCCGTATTCCTGGATGCGGAACCCGAGGGCCTTCTCGGGCAGCGGCGTCTCCGGCTTCCACACCGGCTGTGCCTGCCGCGCCGCCGCCTCGTGCTCCGGCGTTGGCGAGAGATACACCCGGCCCCGCTCGCCCTCCGCCACGATCGCCATCAGCCGCGCCCCCATTCGCCCGGCCTGGCCCTCCGCCCGGATGTGGTCGTAGGTCACAGGCGCCCCCGACATCAGGCAACGGAACGCGGCCCGCTTGCCCGCGGTTGTCCCCCCCTTCGCCCCCGCGGGCGGCTTTCCCACCCGCACCCGGAACCGGTAGCCCCCGCCCTCCACCACCGGCTCCACCCACGCCTCCCGCCCCGGCTTGGCGGAGAGCACGAAACTCGACACCAGCGGCACCGGCACCTCCGCGAAGGCCGGGTTGGGGCTTCGCACCGTCCGCGCCCAAAGCCAGGCGATCACCGTCAGCTCCCGCCCCAGATACGGCTTCAGGTCTGGCCGCTCCTCGACCATCGCGGGCGTGATCGCGATCTTCGGATAGAGGTGGCCGATGCGCCGCCCGACCTCGTCGCGCATCCAGGCGCCGTAGTGGCGCACATCCTCCGCCAAGCCTTGCGCGCCCTTCCAGTGCCGGTGCCGGTCCGCGCCAGGGTGCACCGGCGGCTGCCCGGCAAAACGTGGCGGGATCTCGATCATCGCCTTGCAGATCAACACCGCCACCGGGTTGAGGTCGCTCGCATGCGCCTCCAGCCCCAGCCGCTGCGCTTCGAGCGGCAACGAACCGCCGCCGGCGAACGGGTCCCAAAACGGGGGCAGGCGGTCGGGGTTGAAGAGCTCCGCCGCGCGGGGGTGGCCTGCATTGTCAGCGCAAGCCCGCCGCCAAGAGCGCAGGATCTCGGCGCGCGCCTCCTCAAGCACGGCCTCGTTTGTCGTGTTCTCCCACTGCACCAGCCGCGCGATCAGCCGGAACAGGCGCTGCCGCTCCGCTTCCTGCGCCGCTTCGGTTGGGAACTCCTCCGGCACGGCGGAGGGGTCATCCACCAACTGGGCGAAGAGCACGGCCCGCGCCGCGGCGAGCGGCCGGCGCGCCCACCAGAGGTGCAGGGTGGATGGGTGGCCGTGGCGAATCGACTTCTCCCGCGCCGCTGCCGTGTTGATGTCATCCAGCGGCAGCGCGACCTCGATCAGCTTGCGGCGGGTCTTCACGGTCATCGCCAGGGTCAACAGGGTGGGGTGGCGCGGGCCAGAAGCTGCGCGAGATCATAATTGACGCTCGATGCGTCAAAATCAGGCTCGGATCGGAAGGGGCGGCGGATGTAGTGCACGCTGTCCCCCTCGCCTTCGAAGGTGACGATGGCGAGGATGTAGTCCTCGGGCTTGTTCAGCGCGGTCAGGATCTCGTTCTTCGTCACCGTGATCGTCTCCGCCCCGGCGACACGGCCCTTCACCTCGATGAAGCGCAGCCGCCCGGTGCCGGGCACCGCGCTTTCGATGTCGTAGCCGAGCTTCTCGTGCTCGCGGTCAACAGGGAGGAAGCCCAAGGAGCGTTCCGTCTCCATCACGATCGCTCGCGCCCGCGCTGCGGCGGCGAGGGTATCCGCCGCGGCCCCTGCCCCCGCCACGGGGCGGCCCTGGATGGCGCGGATCAGGCCCAAGGGCACAACCAGCACGCCGCCCAGGACGACCGGGGGCAAGGCGGAGAGCTGGCGTTCGCGCGCGATTTCCTCCAGCCGACGGGAGAGCCTGGCCCTCAGCTCGTCTGCACGCCGGAACGCTTCAGCCGAATTGAGCCGGGCGTTCGCCTTGCCCGCCCGCTCCTCGTCCAAGCCCTGTAGCCCTTTCGCGTCCCAGAAGGCGATCTCCTTCACCAAGCGCTCCCTGACCGCGGCTTCAGTCTTGTCAAGCAGAGCAAGCTTGTGCGCCCGCACCTCGGCAAGGTGTTTGGGCACGACTTCGGCCACGGCATAGGCCTGCGCCCGCGCTTCCAGGTCGCGGCCGAGCCAGGCGCATTCTGGGCGGGCAAGGATGGCCTTTAGCGGAGGTTCGCCTTCGGCGAGCGGGCGGTAGTCGAGATAGGGCGCGTAGCTGAGCTGCCGCGCCGCCCCATCGGCGCTGAGTTCGACGAACAGCAGGCGCTTGGAGACCACGCGCCGTTCGCCCGAACGTGTCAAGCTCCCATCCTGGACGGCGTGTTCGAGGAAGACGAGCACGCGCGGCGCGGTGCCGAGGTCGCGGTCATCGACCAGGACGGTGCCGCGGCGAAGCAGGTCGCGATTGCGCTCGAGGGTCAGATCGACCACCGCATCGAGCAGGGGGTGGCCAGGGCAAAGGAAGGCGGCTTGCAGCTGCCCCGGCGGTGCAAGCAGAGCCTTGTCGAAGGCCACGCGCTCATAGCGCGTGAGCACAGGTTCGCGCCGGCCGATCAGCCGGTCGCGGGCGCGCACCGCGGCCGGCACGTGCGTGATCTCGTAGCGGCGCGGCTCGCGCTGCCGCGCGGTGCCGCCCAAGCGCCGGAAGGCCTCGAGAAAAAAGGCCTCGACGTAGTGCGGCTGCAGCCTGCGCGCCTCGGCCCGCTCCATCTCCTCGCGGATACGATAGACGCGCGAGACGTCCATGACGTCGTGCACGAGCTGGCGCTCCTCGAGCAGGGCCTCGAGGGCCTTCCGGTCGACGGCGTGCTCGACGACGCGGTTGAGGCGCGCGCGCACCTCCGGTTGCTCGCCGTAGCGTATGGCCTCGATGAGGAGATCGCGCAGCGGCCGGCCATCGAACTGCAGCTTGCCCAGCACGTCGAACACCTGGCCGCCGAGGGCGTTGCGCGCCTGTTCGAGCTTCTCGAGGAGGCGGCGATAGACGTCGCCCTCGCGCGTCTCGTCCGCAACAAGGTTCCAGAGATGGCAGACCTCCGTCTGCCCGATGCGGTGGATTCGGCCGAAGCGCTGCTCGAGGCGGTTGGGGTTCCAGGGCAGGTCGTAGTTCACCATCAGGTGGGCGCGCTGGAGGTTGATGCCCTCGCCTGCAGCGTCGGTGGCGAGCAAGACCCGCACTTCGGGGTGGTGGCGGAAGGCGTGCTCGGCTGTTTTTCGCTCCTCGCGGGTCATCGCGTCGTGGATGACGACGACGGCGCCCTCGCGGCCAAGGAGCGTGCCGATCCGGCCCTGCAGATAGTTCAGCGTGTCGCGGTGCTCGGTAAAGGTGACGAGCTTCTGGCGCGGAGACGGTTTGGGCTTGGGGGGAGCGGGCGTCCCGGCGTCGTAGGGCTCAGCCTCTTCGGCAAGGGTGTTGGCGACAGCGTCAGGGGTGAAGAGCTCGCTGAGCAAGGTGGCGAGTTCGCGCCACTTTTTGTCAACGCCGCTTCGGCGTAGGGAGAAGGCGAGTGTTTCGAGGCGCTTGAGCGTCTCGATCTCGACTCGCAACTCGCCGATGGAGCGCGCGGCGGTTGCTTCGTCGAGGAGTTGTTCCTCGACAGCCTCCACGTCGGACTCCGCTGCCTCCTCCAGGTCCTCGACGTCTTCGCTCTCGAGGAGGGGAAGGTGTGCGGCGATCGCGGCAGCGACTTGGCCGCCCCGTTGCAGAAGCTCGAGCTCGCGCAAGCGGCTCTCGAGCCGCTCGCGCCGGCGGCGAAGCGACTGGTAGATGGCTTCCGGCGAGGAGGCGAGCCGCCGCTGCAGGATGGTCAGCGCGAAGCCGACGGTGCCTGCGCGCTTGTCGTTCTCGAGCGCTTCGGCCCGGTTGAACTCCTCGCGGACATAGTCGGTGACGGCCTTGTACAGCGCGGCTTCCTCGTCCGAGAGCCGGTAGGGGATGGTGTAGGCGAAACGGTCTGGAAAGAGCGGAGTTCCGTCGAATTTGAGGAGTTTCTCCTTCACCATGCGGCGCATGAGGTCTGAGACGTCGGCGGTGTGCACCCCGTCGCGGAAGCGGCCTTCGAATCGGTCGCCGTCAAGCAGGGCCATAAGAAGCTGGAAGTCCTCTTCCTTGCCGTTGTGTGGCGTTGCGGTCATGAGCAGGAAGTGGCGCGTTAATGAGGAGAGGAGCTGCCCGAGGCGGTAGCGCTTGGTGTACTTCACCTCGCCGCCGGAAAAGGTGGCGGAGAGTTTGTGCGCCTCGTCGAAGACCACGAGGTCCCAGCGGCAATCCGGCGCCTGGAGCTTCTGTTGCAGGTCGTCGTTGCGCGCCAGCTTGTCGAGCCGCGCGATGATAAGGTCCGTCTCCAGGAACCAGTTGCCCGTCCGCGCTGTCTCGAGCCTGTCATGGGTCAGGATCTCGAAGGGGAGGTTGAAGCGGCGAGAAAGCTCATCCTGCCATTGCTCGGCGAGGCTTCCCGGGCAGACGACGAGGCAACGCTGCAGGTCGCCGCGGGCGATCAGCTCCTTGATCAGGAGCCCGGCCATGATGGTCTTGCCCGCGCCGGGGTCGTCTGCAAGGAGGAAGCGCAGAGGCTGGCGCGGGAGCATGCAATCGTACACGGCTGTGATTTGGTGGGGCAGCGGTTCGACGATGGAGGTGTGAACCGCGAGGAGTGGGTCGAAGAGGTGAGCAAGGCGTATGCGCTGGGCTTCGGCTGTGAGGCGGAACAAGGCGCCATCGCCATCGAAGCTCCAAGGCTGGGCTTCCTCGACGATTTCGAGCTCGGGTTCTCGGTCGCGGTAGATCAGCTCGTTTCCGACCTTGCCGGCGGCGTCCTTGTAGGTGAGTTCGACGGCGCTGGAGCCGAACCAGCGCACGCTCACGACGGTGACGGCGCCGGTTGGCAGAATGCCGCGCAGCCTACAGTTCGGCGTGATGTCTTCCAAAGCGGCCATCGTCAGGCGTCACGCGAGGCGGGCGTGGGCAGGCGTGCCCGCGACCGATAGCCCTCGACAGCCCCCCTTGGGCGAACTCTGCACAGGCCGTCAACACGATGAGCCGGCGGCCAGACTTCAATGACCTGCTGCCCTCTCGGTGGTGTCAAACCATGGTCCTGTGAGTTTATTGCTTACGGCAGGCTCGAGGGGAGACGCAGAGGGGCAAGGCCGGCGCGCCAGCCCGGCCAGCGGCGAGGGGCAGGAGGAGGGCGGCGAAGGCCTGCGCCAACGGCGGCGCGATGGCCTGAGGCTCAGGCTTCATGATGGGCTTTGTTGCGAGGTGGGGTGGTGTGGTTGTGGGGGTGGCGGAGGTGCTGCCAGGACCAAGCTGCCCCTGCCCTGTTTGCTAAGGCTGGGGGCAGATGCGGCGTCTGTTGCTGGGCGTCTGTTGCTGCATGTCCCGTGCTCGCGCGGCATCCCACCGGTGGACGGCCGCTGCGTGCTGAGCGGGATCATCGATGTGATCCGCCCCGGCCTCTCGTGGTGCGATGCGCCGGCCGCCTATGGCCCGCACAAAACGCTCGACAACCGCGTCGTCTGCGCAAGCCGCATGGGCGTGTTCGACCGCCTCTTTGCCGCCTTGGCCGCCGAAGCTGGCC
>Ga0308417_1002264_pt1 | contig 12798 bp, 8 predicted proteins | sample HotsprSampleOS65_FD_203528 | JGI IMG/M metagenome (GOLD analysis project Ga0308417, IMG submission 203528) | Hot spring phototrophic mat microbial communities from Octopus Spring, Yellowstone National Park, Wyoming, United States - 20090730_OS65 ... | reverse complement strand
GCCGTGGCACGCGCTGAAGCGCGGACGCAAGCCAGCCGGGCCAGACGCCCGTGCTACGCTTGCTACGGGGTGGCGCTGCGTCGTTGGGCACGGGCGAGACGCCCGTGCTACTACCAGCCGGCGGATTGTCCGTAGCACGCGTGCCACGTCGTGTGCCGGCGCGATCCCGGACCGCCGGCCGCAGAAACTGTCACTCGCCCAGCGGAGGGCGCATCCAGCGGTGGCGGCTGCGTCCGGCCGGCCAGACGCCCGTGCTCCGGCCGCCGGCCCAGCACCGGGTCCGGCTGTGCGGCGCCGGGCGCGGGGCATGCCTGCCTGACCGGCAGGTTTCCCCGCCGCAGGACACCTTCGGCACACTTGCCGGGGTCGCGAGGATCCCCGCCGCGCCTCAGCCCTTCAACTGGGCCTCCCACCGGCGGTACGCCGCCAGCAGCTCGTCGTACACCTGCCGATTCGTCTGCGCCAGGTCGTTGGCTTCAACCAGGTCGACCGCCAGATCGTAAAGCCGCCAGGGTCCGCCATCCAGGCGCAGCAGTTTCCAGTTGCCCCTGCGGACGGCCGCCTGAGTGCCGATCCGCCAGAAGAGGATTTGGTGCGGGGCCGCGTTGGACTGGCCGCTCAGCAGAGGCAGAAGATTCACTCCGTCGATCGTCCGGCCGGCCGGTGGGGCGGCGCCGGCGACGGCCAGAGACGTGGGCAGGATGTCGAGCATGGTGACCGGATGCGGACAGACGCCCGGGGCGATCCGCCCCTTCCAGTGGGCGATGAAGGGGACGCGGATGCCGCCTTCGAGGAGCTGGCCCTTGCGTCCGGAGAAGGGTGCGTTGCTGCCGACGTCGATGGGGCGCTCCTGGCCGGTGACGCTGCTGGTCAGATGCAGCGGCGCGCCGTTGTCGCTGACGAAGAAAACCAGGGTGTTCTCCTCCAGATCCAGCTCCCTCAGGGCCTTCATCAGCTCGCCGACGCCGTCGTCCAGGGCCGAGACCATCGCGGCGTAGGTCCGCCTGGCCGGGTCGGCGATGTGCGGGAAACGGTCCAGGTACCTGCCGGTCGCCTGAATGGGCGTGTGCGGCGCGCTGTACGACATGAACAGGAACCAGGGCCTGGCCCGATTGCGGCGGATGAACTCGACCCCCTCGCGCGTGAGGGCGTCGGTGAGGTACTCGGCTGTCTCCACGTGAGGTTTGTCGTTGCGATAGATGATGCGGGGGTCCTGCCGCAGGTTCACGTAGTTGTGCCAGGCCTCCAGAAACGCGAAGCACTCGCTGAAACCCCGCCTGAGAGGACCAAATCGCTCCGCGACGCCCAGGTGCCACTTGCCCACGATGCCCGTGGCGTAGCCGGCGGACTTCATCTCATCGGCGATGGTGCGCTCGCTGAGGGGCAGGCCGTAAGTCTCGCGGTTGAGATTGCTGACGGCGCCGGGATTCTCCTCCAGGCCGAATCGCTGCTGATAGCGGCCGGTCAGGAAGCCCGCGCGCGAGGGGGCGCAGACAGGGGCGCTGGCATAGCCGTCGGTGAAGCGCAACCCGGCGGCGGCCAGGGCGTCGATGTGCGGCGTGGGAATGTCCCTGCCGCCATAGCAGCCCACGTCGCCGTAGCCCAGGTCGTCGGCGAGGATGAACAGCACGTTGGGCCGGCGGCCGGCGTCCGCCGCGAACAGCGGCGCCAGACGGGCCAGGGCCAGGGTGGCGGCCGCGGCGCCGGTGACGCGCAGGAACTGACGGCGCGAGGGGATTGGCGATTCTCGATTTTCGATTTTCAATTGGTGATTTGGCATGTTCCGGTCCGGCACCTTGTGATAGGATTTCGTTTGGTTTATGATTTCCGATTCCCGATCTCACATCTCGGCCTGGATCGACAGCCACCGTTTGATCGCGCGATACCAGGCCTGACCATCCTCGCGCAGCCACTGCACTGTCGTCGGCCCGGCGCCTTGCGGCGATCGGGCGGCGGCCTGGGCCAGTTCGATCGTACAGGCCACCCTGATGCCCGGCAGGGTTGCCGCGAAGCCGCTGAAGGACATCGTCGCCGGTGCCGAAGCGGTCGCAGGCGCCGCAGCGGTTGCAGGGGCGGGACGCCGGCGGATGTTCAGCACCAGCCCCTCGGCCTGCAGCGCCTTTTCGAACTGCTCCGAAGCCGCCGAGGAACCCAGCATGGTATGCCCGCGCCAGACCCCGCCGGCGTGAAAATCGAAGGCGGCGATGACGCCGGTGCGGCTGGTTTCGCGCTCCAGAAAGCGACGGATGGAGCCGGTCGTCGGATGCGTATCCTCCGCCCGCCAGATGCGATTCATGTTCTGATCCCCATCTCGATGCGCGACCAGGTACGAATCCACGTTCACCACCGGCATCACCATCCACCTCGTCCGCTTCAGCAGCTCCGCATCGGCCGCGGCCGACTCGAAGGCGGCCGCAATCGTGTGAAACCCGATGCGCTCGCACATGGAGTGCTGCCCGGCCTGGAAATAGATCAACGGCGCATCGGGATTGCCGATCTCGATGATGCGAAGCGGCCGACCGTCGGGCGATCGCCCCACCACATGAATCCGAGCTCCCAGCCGCCGGGCGGCCGAGTCGATCCATTCGCCGGCCATGGTCGTGGTCACGATCGGCGTGCCGGCGACGATCGCCTCGTTGCCGGCAAAGCGATGCGTCAGCGCGATATGGCCCTGATATCCGTAGCTGGTGCGGCGGATGGTGCCGTGGCTGGGGCGCATCCAGGTCTTGCCGCCATCCTCGGAAACCACCGGCGTGATCATCATCCCGTTGGCGTCGGGACAGTAGAAGGTCAGAGTCCGTCCGGCCGCCCCGCGCACGCGGAACGCATACCAGTAGTTCTGGCAGTGCGCGTAGAGCGCGGGGGAGAAGGCGATCAGATCGCCGCCGACCGCGAAGGCGCGGCCCAGCGACCCGCCCTCGAAGTCGCCGTCAATGCTGATCCCCGCCGGCAGCGCGCCGCCTCCCAGCGCCGGATAGTCCGCCGGCGTGCGCGAGGCGCGGTGGAAGGCGGCCGAGCCGATGCGCGCCTGGCCGCTCGATTCATCCTTCAGACCCCGGCCCACCGCCAGTGCGGCCGGATCGCGCGGACCCTGGCCGGGCGTGGCGAAGTTCTGCAGCACACCCACGCACGTGGCCAGCGGCCGGCCCGCCTCGGTGAAGTACAGCGCAGCGACAGCATAGTCGGTCACATACGGCTCATTGGTATACGCGCGGTCGAAGAAGACCACGGCCGCGTGATACCACACGCCGGGGCGGATGATGTCGTAGCCGATTTCGCCGACGACCTGGTTGCGATACTCCCCCTCCTGCCAGGCGAAAACGAGCGAGCCGACCTCGTCCAGCCGCAGGCTCCACGACCAGCCGCCCCCCGCCGCCTCGGCCAGGATTTGCGGGCGAAACCGCCGCACGTCCTCGGGCCAGCGAATCCACGCCTCGAACGTGAAGGTGCGCGTGGCAAACTCGCTGCGCGGCGATTCGACCGCCGCCACCCCCGGCGAGGTGATCGGCTCCCCCGGGCAGCGGACGTCGCGAGCCTCCCAGGCCCGCACCAGAAACTCGCTGCCAACCGCCCCGCACGAGAGGGGAACCACCGGCATCAGACTCGAGCTGCTCTGCATCAGCATGGGATCACTCCACGCGGCCGGGCGCGCACGCGGGTGTTGCGCACAACCAGCCACCAGCACCGCCAGTGCAATCAGCCATTTCATGGTTATGCCCCTTCTCCAGTTGGAACGGCCAGCGGGCCGCCGTTGGCCTTGCTCATGGGCGCATCGCTCAGCGGGCAAGCCTGCAGCGCGGTCTCGGCGCCACGGTGTCGTCCCCAGCATACGCTCGTTAAGGGTGCGGTCAACGGGCAGCGCGGCAGCGTATCGGCAGAGCGTGCCCCCGCGCCCCGGCCCGCAGCCTCCGCGCCGCCGAACGCGAACGGCGCTGCGGCCACATCGCCCGCCGCCATGCCGGCCCCGCGGGCTGCATCCGTCGCCTGTGTGTGGCATCTGTGGCATCTGGCTGTACTGCGGACACCATAGTAGAACTTCCAGCATGCACGACACGCTCAGCCTCAACGGTCCCTGGAATCTCAGCTTCGGCCCGCAAACCGCCGTCGCCCCCTCGACGCCTGACCAGCTCGGCCGCTGCGACTGGCCCACCATTCCCGCCACCGTCCCCGGCAATGTCGAGCTCGACCTCATGGCCGCCGGCCGCCTCCCCGACATCTCCCGCGGCAACAACATCCATCTGCTGCGCGAGCTGGAGACCCATCGCTTCTGGTTTCGCCGCGGCTTCGACGCCCCGACCATCCCCCCCGGACATTCGGCCCAGTTCGTCTTCGAGGGCCTCGACACCATCGCCGCCATCTTCCTCAACGACGTCGAGGTCGGCCGCGCCGACAACATGCTCATCCCCCACCGCTTCGACGTCACCGCTCACCTGCGCCCCGGCCGCAACGACATCGCCGTGCGCATCGACTCGCCCATTCTCGAAGGCCGCCGCCATGAAAACGAGCCCATCGAGTGGGCCGACCGCATGCACTACGAATCCATCTCGGTCCGCAAAGCGCCCCACATGTACGGCTGGGATATCACCCCGCGACTCATCTCCGCCGGCATGTGGCGGCCGGTGTACCTCCACATCCTGCCGCCCACGCGCCTGCGCAGCGTCTACTGGGCAACCATCGCCGCCAACCCCCTCCGCCGCACCGCCACCCTCTTCGTCCACTGGGATTTCGTCACCGAACGCCTGGCCATCGACGGCATGTGCGTCCGCATCACCCTCCGTGACGGCCAGCGCATCATCCACCAGTTCACCCAGACCGTCATCGACACCCACGGCCGCGAACGCCTCGACCTCACCGACGTCGACCTCTGGTGGCCGCGCGGCTACGGCCAGGCCAGACTCTACGATGCCACCGTCGAACTCCTCGACGAAACCGGCCAGATCCTCGATTCCCACGCCTGCCGGATTGGCGTGCGCACGGTGGAGCTTCTCCGCAGCCAGATCACCACGCCCGAGCAGCCTGGCGAGTTCGTCTTCCTCGTCAACGGCCGGAGAATCTTCGTCAAAGGCACCAACTGGGTCCCCCTGGACAGCCTCCACAGCCGCGATCCGCAGCACCTGGACTGCACCATCGACATGGCCGTCGACCTCAACTGCAACATGATCCGCTGCTGGGGAGGCAACGTCTACGAGGACCACGCCTTCTTCGACCTGTGCGACCGGCACGGCATCATGGTCTGGCAGGACTTCGCTCTGGCCTGCGCCATCTATCCCCAGACCGACGAGTTCGCCGCCGCCCTTCGCCGCGAGGCCGAGGCCATCGTCACCCGCCTGCGCAACCATGCGAGCCTGGTCCTCTGGGCCGGCGACAACGAGATCGACGTCTTCTACCACCGCCTGCTGCCCGGCATCGATCCCAACACCGACCGCCATTCCCGCGGCACCCTGCCCCAGGTCGTCCGCCGCCTCGACCCATACCGCGCCTACCTGCCCAGCTCGCCCTACAGCTCGCCCGAGCTGGTCCGCCGCGGCGCCAACATCAACGAGCAGCCCGAACGCCATCTCTGGGGGCCGCGCGACGACTTCAAAGGCCCGTTCTACACCCGCTCCCTGGCCCACTTCGCCAGCGAGATCGGCTACCACGGCTGCCCCGACCGCCAGACCATCGAGCGGATGCTCGACCCCGACCACCTCTGGCCCTGGCAGGACAACGACCAGTGGCTCACCCACTGCACCCGCCCGCACCCGCACTTCACCGCCTGGAACTACCGCATCCCCCTGATGGCCAGACAGATCGCCCTCCTCTTCGGCTCGGTGCCCGACAACCTCGACGACTACATCCTGGCGTCGCAGATCAGCCAGGCCGAGGCCCTGAAGTTCTTCATCGAGTGGTTCCGCGCTGCCAAGTGGCGGCGAACCGGCATCGTCTGGTGGAACCTGCGCGACGGCTGGCCCGTCTTCTCCGACGCCGTCGTCGACTACTTCGGAAGAAGAAAACTCGCCTACGAGTACATCAGGCGCGTGCAGAAGGATGTCTGCGCCATCTGCCGCGAACCGGAAGGCAGCCGCCACGAGATCGTCATCGTCAACGACACGCTCCGCCCGGCCGGCGGACATCTGACTGTCAGCGACGGCGACGGCGGCACAACCCTGCTGGAGAGCGACTGGGCCGTCGAGCCCAACTGGAAGAGCACGGTCGGGCACGTGCCCGCTTCCTGCCGCCCGGCGATGTACCTGCTGAGCTGGAGCGTCGAAGGCGGCGGCCGGCACGCCAACCACTACCTGGCCGGCCCGCGTCCCTTCGCATTGGCCGACTACCGTCGCTGGCTGGGGAAGATGGGGATACCGGACACGCGCGGGTAACAGGGACTATGCCGCCGGCGCATCGGGGAAGCCACCCGGGCGGCACGTCTGGACAACGCCCCACCCTTTCCCCATCGTTGCGAGCATTCCAAATGCCTTACAAAATGCAACCGTCCGATGGCCCCAGCGGCTTCGGCACCGCCACTTGCTCTCGAGTTCCGGCTGAACCAGTACATTTGAGAAGAGAATGCTCGCCGGTCTAGCTTGTCAGCACCGGAATCCCAAGACTAACCAGATACTGAAAGGTGTTGTCGTAGACCGCTGGGGGGCGGGTGGGATCGTTCTCTTCGCCAGGCGGAACGAAAATCACCATGCCTTGTCGCGCCCGAGTGAGCAGAACACGGTACGCATTCCGAAGATAGTTTCTGCGATCCTCCTTGCGCAGTTCGCACCACCTATGGCCCCGAAAAACATGGTAGGCCCATCCTGAAGGCGTGAAACGAAGATCCGCGTCCCAGCACACACACACCCAGTCCAGTTCGAGTCCTTGGATATCGAACTGGGAAGCGGCGTCCTCCAAATAAAGACTTGATCGGGTATCCTTTCCTTCGTCGAGGAACCAGTGGACCGGATCAATGTTCACGCGGACATCAATCGCATGCGGCTTCAGTCGTTGGGCCTCGGATGAAGCGACCAGCCCGTAACGTTCAGTCCCACGCGCCCGCTGCCGAATCCAATTCTTGGCCTTTTCAAGGTCACGTGTTAGCGCAATGGGGTAACGCTGACTCATTGTTGCATAGGCTTCGCGCGCTCGCTCGATCTCGCAATCCAGAACCGCCTTGACGAATGCCGAGACGTTTTCGGCCCGGAAGGAGCGCATGGACACCGCAAGATGAAGATCTGGGTCGAAGTGCGTATTGGGTCTGGATCGAACCGACTCAATGGCGCGGCCCGCCGCATATTCGCTGTCCGTCAGTTCAGGAGAGATGTAGACGTGCCATTTCGGGAAGGCCGTGTTGATGGAATCGAGCCAGGCACCAATGCCTGCCTCGCCTTTGTTGATCTCCTGCCCTCCTCCGACGAGACAGACGATGACCGCCCAATCGTCGTGCCGGTCAAGGTAGGAAATGAGGAACTCCGGCTCCGACTTGGTGAAGCCCTGCACTTTCTTCTTCGCTCGCATGAAGGCCGACGTCTGTGCGGTATTCCACGCTCGTTGTGCTTCATCAAAGATCACCACATGGTCAATCGGAGGCTTTGCCTCGCGAAGCGCCTCGTCGCGGAAATGGTGAACGTTCTGAATGAACGCCTTCACGCTCTCGGCGATCTTCCCCTTTCGAACGCGCTCGCCGCGGGCTCGCCGCCGGGCCACCTCGTCGCGAGTCAGGGCTTCGCGGAGCACCGCTACCAATGGTCCATTGCCGGAGAGGAACACCGCATGTGTGGGGCGCGTAGCATCTCGTCGTTTTGTGGCGACATTGAGGCCTACCAACGTCTTGCCCGCCCCTGGCACACCGGTTACGAAACAGATGATTTTGCCGCCTGAGGTGCGCGCTTGCTCAATCAATTCCTCGATGCGTGTGGAAGTGACTCGCAGATTCTTGGCGCCGGCGTCATTGCGGACAATGGCGTCCACCGAATGCTGCGCGTAGAGCGATTGCGCCGCCTCGATGATCGTAGGTGTTGGGTGGTATGACGCCACGCCCCATTGCACGCCATCCAACGGCACGCCCTTGACTTCGCGCAGAGCCGTGTCAATCAAGGTCCGGAGCCGCTGACTGTTTGTCTGAACCGGTGGGATCACCATGTCCTCATGGGGTGAGGGCAGGCGGCTGTCCGACGTCTGCGCTTCCGTCGCCACCAGAATGGGTAGGATATGGACCGAGTGGCTGGCCTCGTGAAAGTTCTTGAGGTCCAGAGCGTAGTCCCAGACCTGATCCAGATCGCCGCGAGTAAAATGCGTCTGACCGACCTTGAACTCGATCACGAAGACAACCGCACCGGCCACGAGGACCACATCTATGCGTTTGCCCAAGCGGGGAATGTTGAACTCCAAAAACAGCGTTCCGTCGAGTCCATGGAGCGTTGTCCTGAGAATAGCAATTTCCTGTAGCCACGCATCGCGCTGTGGCGGCTCTACCGACATCGCGCTGTTGGAAAGGAGCGTTCCGAGTATCGCCTCTCGCGTAGAGGCGAGGAACTCTGCGACCGACGCATGGTAGTATGCGCGCGGCAACAATCTGTTCGATTCATTACCCATCAAGGACCATCGAAGCCCTTCTTTTCTCCTGCAATCGAGAATGCTCGGCACGGGAGCCCTGCCGTCAGCACATCCACCGGAGACAGGCAATGGCCATGGACGGACGGCTCCTCCACCGGCTTCACGATGCAACGCACTTCGGGGAGGTTCGCCCAGAAGGTCTCCGCTGCAAATGGGTCTTTCTCATGCATTGTCGTCATGCTTGGGCACAAACCATTGTGTTATGCAAGACGCCGTTTCGCAAGGCCGCAACGGATTCGCCCATCTCGCTCGGTGTGTGACAGTTTCTGCGTCGGATGGAGCCAGGCTGCCCGTGGCACACGCTGAAGTGCAGACGCAAACCACCCGCCCGCCCAAGTCGGGGACACGGGCGAGGGAGACCGTGTTACGGTTGGGGGCGCTACGTCGTTGGGCACGGGCCAGACGCGCCAGACGCACGTGCTACGTTGTGCACCGGCGTGATTCCGGGCCGCAGGCCGCACAAACTGCCACGCGCCCCTCCCACGGCTTCCGCCCGCGAGTCCTGCGTCTTCTGCGCCCAATCCCACTGCCGCCTCTGGCCCCACCCCCATCAGTGTTCCTCCGTGTGCATCTGTGGCTCTTGCCTCCGTTTGCTTCACCCCACCATCCCGTAGCCGCCCAGCAGCAGCCCCAGGTCCGCAAAATCCACCGCGCCGTCGTAGTTGAAGTCGCCCCCGAACCACAAGGCGCCACGCCCATACCAGCCCAGAACCACACTCAGATCCAGCGAATCGACCACGCCGTCCAGGTTCGCGTCGCCATACCGTGCCCACCGGATCAGCACCGCGTTGCCTGGCCACGGCGCATAACCCACCCCGTGCGTCGTCGAAGCCAGGCTCGAAACGATCCCCGTCCCGCCCCACGTCCCGCCGGCGTAACCATCCCGCACCCACCCGGCCAACTGCGCCACCGGACTGGCGCCTTCATGTCGCACCAGCACCTGCCCGTCGGCCACATCCAGCACGCCGCCATCCCGGATTTGCAGCGCGGATGTGTCCAGGAATCCGCCCGTGCCGGGCGCCAGCCGCAGACGCGACGCCTCTTCTATCTGCACCACCTGCGCCTGCACAGCGCCGCTCAGCGTCACCACCGCGCCCGATCTGAGGACCAGCGATTCCACGCTCGGGGCGGCCGCCTGCCACAGGGCATGCGTGCCGCCCTGCCAGATCAGCGTGTCGCGGCCGGCTCCGCCATCGAAGAATACGTCGATCCCGCGCTGCGGGCAGGGGCGTTACGCTCACGACGTTGGAGAAGTCGGAGTCGATCTGCGGCCCGCGGGCGAATACACGATACAGGTGAGTCTCCTGCGGCTGCTGAATCGCACCCGTCCACCAGGTGACGTTGGCCTCGGTGGTTCCCACATCGTCCCAGCGGGCGCCGGCATCGATGCTCTGTTGCACGACAAAGCCCAGCTCATTGCTGGAGTTATCGGTCCAGCTCAGGGCGATCTGCTCCAGCGATACGGAGGTCACGTGCAGGTTGTCTGGCGGGGCCACGAAATCTGGCGGCGGCACGACGTTCGCCGTGATCCGATATTGCCCCACGTCGCCATAGCCTCCCTGGCTGGCCACCCGCAGGCGGTATTGCCCGGCCGCCAGCGTCAGCGACAGCGTCTCGCCCAGATTCGCGGTCGCCGCGGACGCCAGCAGCGTCCCGCCGGCGTTGTAGAGCTCAAGCTTCAGGTCCAGCGTGGCTCCCGTCACCACGGATGCGGTGATGGTTGCCGGACCCGAGCCAGCCCAGAAAGAGAACCAGTCGCTGTCGCTGGTCCTCTCGATGATGCCGCGGGCCAGCAGGGCGCCGTTTTCGAATACCAGCGGCGTGGCCGATCCGGGCGTGTCGCCGTGGTCGTCGGGGCGGTAGCCAAAGCCGTTGTTGCTCCCCGCCAGCACTGCCATGTTGTCCTGGAAGGTGGTGGCCGAGGTGGTGGTTCCATACCACCACATTCCCCGCGCCGCGTAGTAGCTGTTGCCCATAATGGGCGCCCGCAGCGAGTCGCCGCTGTTATACTCCTCGGTTTTGGCACCGCTGGAGTCGTAGCGGCTCTGGTGCAGCAGCCCGAAGGCGTGGCCCGCCTCATGCGCCGATGCCTCGGCGGTGTATTTGGGGTGGCCATTGGCCAGGTTGTTTTCGAAGACGTACACCGTGTTGGGATTGGCGTCGTAGAAACTGCCGGTGAACGCCACCCCCCCATAGGTGCCCCCGGTCCAGGCCCCATCGCCGCCAATCACCACCTGAAGCGCCACGCGGTTGGCGTAGGTGAGCGGGTCGATGGTCGTCACGTCGATGTTCAACGGCGAGTACTTCTCGGCCACCCGTGCCCAGATTTCCTGAATCGCCGCCAGTTCGCCGTCGCTGAACGTGCTCGGATTGCCGTCCGTGTCGTACGCGGGCGTGGCCGGCACCGAATAGCCGCCCCAGTTGCGGGCCGGATCGCCGTCGAAATCGAGAAAGAGTTTGGCTGTGGCCGTCGGATTGCTGCTGAGCGACGGCAGGCTGCTCAGCGGATATGTAGCGGCGGCCGACATGGCATTGTCCGGGGCGCTTTTGCCGGACTGTGCGGTCCTGTGCTCCCGGGGGAGCAGCCTGTCCATGTGAGGCCGGGCCGGATTCTGATGCGGAGCTGCCAGCCGTGGTGCTGGGGCAGGCGGGATGGCGGGAGGTAAAACAGGCGGCAGGAACTGCGGCTGCGGGGCGCTCAACAGAAGGCGTGGCTCCAGAGGGCAAAGGTCGTAGCGCGGGCCTGGCGCGCGGGGAGTCTTCCTTCGCCTGAGGTTCAGGATAGACATGGTGCTTAGAAGTGCTGGCGAACGGAACCAACGGGCCCTGTCCACGGTTTTCCGAGAGGGCCGTACTCCGACCGCCAACGAGGCCTCCAGCCACCAAAAGGCGAACGGCACCTGCTCGGACACAAGCACGTATCGGCACTGGCGTCGCCGGAAGGCCAGGCCGGTTCTGGCCGCTGCAGACCAGCCAACTATACCGCAACTTCACAGTTGCGGCAATACATGCGCTTGTAAGCTGTCCCATCCAAAGCATCCAAGCCGTCGGTGCGATGGTAACGGATGCGATATTGATGTATTTAAACCTAAGTAAAAAATGGATTTACGACTAAATCGCCATCCATATCCCATTCCGCGCTCATCGGCTTTGTGAATATCGATAATCATTTGCTCTGGCCATACTGTTAAATTGGGTAAACTTCTTCCGCCGATTCTGCCGATGAGAAGCTTAGTGCATATTATCCATTTTAACGCAGGCGTTTGACCTGGCGGCAGGGAGGCCGCCCTTCTTGATCAGGTTGTGGCGTCGGTACCGCAGGAAAGGTCCCCGCCACCGATCGAGGCCACCAGATGCTCACCTCCAGCGATTTCCCATCGGCGGAACTGTCTCAGCACTTCAGCGATCTGCTGCTGCTCGGCGACCGTATGGCCTGCCGAGCCCTGATCGACCGCGCCTTAAAGGATGGGATCAGCGCTCGCCACCTGCTGACACAACTGATCTACCCCACCATGGAGCGGCTCCAGAGCCTTTACCGCGAGGACCGCATCAGCGTCAGCCAGCTCAATCTGGCCACGCGTCTGAATCGGTGCATCACCGACCAGCTCAGCGGCCTGCTTCCGCGCAAAGAGCCCAACGGCAAGAGCGTCCTGCTGGTCTGCGGCGATGATGAGCCGGAAGAACTGGGCGGGCAGATCTGCGCCGACCTCTTCGAGGCCGAGGGCTATACCGTGCGCTTCGTGGGCGGCGGCGTTCCCAACGACGAAATCCTCAAACTCATCGGAGAGCTCCGCCCCAATCTGCTGGTGCTGTTTGCAACTCTGCCTTCGGGAATGCCGGCCGCGCGCAAGCTGATCGACTACCTGCGCGACGTCAACAGTTGCCCAGGGATGCAGGTGCTCTGCTGCGGCGGCATTTACAAGCGCGCCGAGGGACTGGCCCAGGAGATCGGCGCCGACCTGTTCGCCCCCGATGCCGCCAGCGCCGTGGCGGTGGCACTGCAGAACCCCGATCGTCGCGCCACGGTGGATCAGCAGACCGTTGGCCGCACCCGCCGCATCCGCAAGGCCGCCGCGCGCCGCGCCGCCCAGGCGCCTCTGGCGACTTCGGCGGCCTAGTGCCGTTTCCAGTTGACCAGTTGCGCGCTCATCGTGCCACTCATGCTGCCTTCCTGCAATGACGGCGATACGAATTCCAACTCTGGAGACTGATCTGACG
>Ga0308417_1002259_pt1 | contig 12813 bp, 12 predicted proteins | sample HotsprSampleOS65_FD_203528 | JGI IMG/M metagenome (GOLD analysis project Ga0308417, IMG submission 203528) | Hot spring phototrophic mat microbial communities from Octopus Spring, Yellowstone National Park, Wyoming, United States - 20090730_OS65 ... | reverse complement strand
GTGGTTCCGAGGAGTTAGCCCCGCCGGGCCTCAAGGCCGTCGCGGTGGCGGCCGGCACCAGTCACGCCCTGGCTGTCACACCCGAAGGCCGGGTCGTGGCCTGGGGCGACAAATTCGACGGCAAGTGCGACGTGCCGCCCGACCTGCCGCCGGCCGTGGCCGTGGCGGCGGGCTTCTGCTATTCCGTCGCGCTCACCGTGACGGGTGACGTCGTGGTTTGGGGAAGTCTGTGGTTCACGCGTGACGCGCTGTCCGGCGTGAAAGCCGTAGCGGTCGCCGCCCGTAGGGTCCCTCTTTTGACCATCACGCCCGAAGGCCGGGTCGTAGGCTGGAGTCACGGTCCGGACCTACGGTGCTCCGTACCGCCTGACCTGAAGGTCCGGGTAGCGCCGTCCGGTATACCGGCGGGTAACACGTAGGAGGGCCGTTGTCATTTTCGACGTCTGGTTCGGCGCCCTGCGCCACGGCTACCGTTTCGCCCGGCTGCTTCAGGCCGACGACCTGGATGAGAAGGGCTACCACCTGGCCGCCCAAGCCCTCCGGTCGGAACCGGTGGTGGCTTGCGGCCGCCGGCGGGCACTGGCGGTCACCGCAGACGGACGGGTCGTGACCTGGGGCCGACGTCTCTACCGAATCCGAAACAGTCTGTACGTCCGCGAGCCGGCCCGGCTGTTGCGTGACGTCCGGTCCGTGGCGGCCGGTGAGGAACATTACCTGGCCATGACCCGAGACGGCCGGGTCGTGGCCTGGGGGGACAATTCCGTACGACAGTGTAACGTCCCTTCCGACCTGCCTCCGGTCGAAGCCGTGGCTGCCGGCCATCACCACTCCTTGGCCGTAACGACCGACGGCCGGGTCGTGGCCTGGGGGCACAACAACTACGGCCAGATCAACGTGCCGCCCGACCTGCCGCCGGTCGTGGCGGTGGCGGCCAACTGCACGTGCTCGTTCGCGCTTACGGCCGACGGCGACGTCGTGGCCTGGTGTTCTATCTGTAGTTTAAAAGTCCCGTCTGGACTCAAAGCCGTCGCGGTGTCGGCCAGCAGCAGCCACGCCCTGGCGGTAACGCCCGAAGGCCGGGTCGTGGCCTGGGGGAGCAACAACTGCGGCCAGTGCAACGTACCGCGCGACCTGTCTCCGGTCGTGGCCGCGGCGGCCGGTATGGGCTATTCCGTCGCGCTCACCGTGACGGGCGACGTCGTGGCTTGGGGAATGCCGTGGTTTGCGTACGACGTACTGTCCGGCCTGAAGGCCGTGGCGGTCGCCGTCTACGGGGTTCCTCTTTTGACCGTCACACCCGAAGGCCGGGTCGTGGTCTGGAGTTATGACGCCGGCGACCCACAGTGCGCCGTGCCGCCCGGCCTGACGGTTCGGGTCGCGCCGTCCGGTACGCCGGCGGCTAACACGTAGGAGGACCGCTACCGTGCTCGACGTCTGGTTCGGCGCTCTGCGCCACGGCTACCGTTTCGCCCGCATGCTCCAGGCCGACGTCCTGAAGGAGAAGGGTTACCACCTGGCCGCCCAGGCGCTCCGGCTGGAGCCGGTCGTAGCTTGCGGCGACCGAGGCCTGGCGGTAACGCCAGAAGGCCGGGTCGTGACCTGGGGTCGACCTCCCGGCCGAAGTCAGAACAGGTGGTACGTCCGCAAGCCGGGCCGGCTGTTGCGTGACGTCCGGGCCGTGGCGGCCGGCGAGGCGCATTACCTGGCCCTGACCGGAGACGGCCGGGTGCTGGCCTGGGGAGACAATTTATTCGGACGGTGTAGCGTCCCCGCGGACCTGCCGCCGGTCGAAGCCGTATCTGCTAGCTATTACCACTCCTTGGTCTTAACGGCAGACGGGCGTGTCGTGGCTTGGGGGTACGACGAATACGGCCAGCTCGACGTACCGCCTGACCTGCCGCCGGTCGTGGCGGTGGCGGCCACTAACAGACACTCGCTCGCCCTCACGGCCGACGGCGACGTCGTGGCCTGGGGGTACGACCGGAGTTTAGAAGCCCCGTCCGGCCTCAAGGCCGTCGCGGTGGCGGCCAGCATGAGTCACGTCCTGGCGGTAACGCCAGAAGGCCGGGTCGTCGCCTGGGGTCGCAGCGCCTGCGGCGCGTGCGACGTACCTCCCGACCTGCCGCCGGTCGTGGCCGTGGCGGCCTGTACGGGGTGTTCTGTCGCGCTCACCGTGACGGGTGACGTCGTGGTCTGGGGCGGGGCGGGTTTCCTGAGTGAAGTGCCGCTGCGTGACGTACCGCCCGGCCTGAAAGCCGTGGCGGTCTCCTTCGGGTTACTCAACGTCTTCGCGGTAACGCCCGAAGGCCGGGTCGTTGCCTGGGGTAACAGTTCGGAACCGCTGTACGCCTTACCGTCCGGCCTAACTGTCCGAGTCACACCGTCCGGTACGCCGGCGGGTAACGAGTAGGAAGACCGCTGCCGTGCTTGACGTCTGGTTCGGCGCCCTGCGCCACGGCTACCGTTTCGCTCGTCTGCTTCAGGCCGACGACCTGGATGAGAAGGGCTACCACCTGGCCGCCCGGGCGCTCCGGTCGGAGCCGGTGGTGGCTTGCGGTTACTGGCGGGCGCTAGCCGTGACCGCAGACGGCCGGGTCGTGGACTGGGGCCGGCAGCCCCACCGAATCCGGAACAGGCCGTACGTCCGCAAGCCGGAGCGGCTGTTGCGTGACGTCCGGGCCGTGGCGGCCGGTGCAGAGCATTACCTGGCCCTGACCGGAGACGGCCGGGTCGTGGCCTGGGGGGACAACGTCTACGGCAAGTGCGCCGTACCGCCCGACCTGCCGCCGGTCGAAGCCGTGGCCGCCGGCTTTTACCACTCCCTGGCCCTGACGGCCGACGGCCGGGTCGTGGCCTGGGGCAACAACTACGACGGCCAATGCAACGTGCCACCCGACCTGCCGCCGGTAGCGGCGGTGACGGCCACTCACAGGTACTCGCTCGCTCTCACGACCGACGGCGACGTCGTGTTTTGGGGACGCGGATACGGCACAGAGCACATCCGCGACGTCCCGCCAGGCCTCAAGGCCGTCGCAACGGCGGCCAACTACAGTCACGCCCTGGCGGTAACGCCGGAAGGCCGGGTCGTGGCCTGGGGAAACAACGACTACGGCCAGATCGACGTCCCGGACGACCTGCCGCCGGTCGTGGCCGTGGAGGCAGGCTACTGCTACTCCGTCGCTCTCACCGTGACGGGTGACGTCGTGGTCTGGGGCAGGCCGTGGTTCACGCGTGACACACTGTCCGGCCTGAAAGCCGTGGCGGTCGCCGCCTACGAGGTTCCGCTTTTGGTCGTCACGCCTGAAGGCCGGGTCGTGGTCTGGAGTGATAACGACGGTGACCTGCAGTGCGCCGTACCGCCTGACCTGAAGGTCCGGGTAGCGCCGTCCGGTATGCCGACGGGTAACACATAGGAAGCATTGCTGTGCTTGACGTCTGGTTCGGCGCCCTGCGCCACGGCTACCGTTTCGCCCGCATGCTCCAGGCCGACGTCCTGGAGGAGCGGGGTTACCACCTGGCCGCCCGGGCGCTCCGGTCGGAGCCGGTGGTGGCTTGCAGCGACCGGCGGGCGCTGGCAGTGACCACAGACGGCCGGGTAGTGGACTGGGGCCGACCCCCACGCCGGCGGCAAAACCGGCCGTACGTTCGCAAGCCGGCCTGGCTGCTGCGTGACGTCCGGGCCGCGACGGCCGGCGAGGAGCATTACCTGGCCCTGACCGGAGACGGCCGGGTCGTGGCCTGGGGGGACAATTTCTTTGGCCAGTGCGACGTCCCTGATGACCTGCCGTCGGTCGAAGCCGTGGCCGCCGGCGCTTACCACTCCCTGGCCGTGACGGCCGACGGTCGGGTCGTGGCCTGGGGGCGCAACGACTACGGCCAGCGCGACGTGCCGCCCGATCTACCACCGGTCGTGGCGGTGGCGGCCAGTCGCATGTATTCGCTAGCCCTCACGGCCGACGGCGACGTCGTGTTTTGGGGACGCGGATACGGCACAGAGCGCATCCGCGACGTTCCGCCAGGCCTCAAGGCCGTCGCCGTGGCGGCCGGCGACAGTCACGACCTGGCGGTAACGCCCGAAGGCCGGGTCGCCGCCTGGGGTGACAACGGCTGCGGCCAGTGTAACGTGCCGCCCGACCTGCCGCCGGCCGTGGCCGTGGCGGCGAGCTACGGCTATTCCGTCGCGCTCACCGTGACGGGTGACGTCGTGGTCTGGGGCAGCCCGCAGTTCACGCGGGGCGTAATGTCAGGCCTGAAGGCCGTGGCGGTCGCCGCCTACGAGGTTCCGCTTTTTGCCGTCACGCCCGAAGGCCGGGTCGTATGTCGGGCCGTAGGCTGGATTCACCGTTCGGACCCGCGGTTCGACGTCCCGCCCGGCCTGAAGGTCCGGGTCGCGCCGTCCGGTACGCCGGCGGGCAACACGTAGGAGGGGCGCTGTCGTGCTCGACGTCTGGTTCGGCGCCCTGCGCCACGGCTACCGCTTTGCCCGGCTCCTCCAGGCCGACGACCTGGACGATCGGGGTTACCACCTGGCCGCCCAGGCGCTCCGGTCGGAGCCGGTGGTGGCTTGCGGTCACCGACGGGTCCTGGCGGTGACCGCGTACGGCCGGGTCGTTGATTGGGGTCGACCCCGGGGCCGGCGGCAAAACTGGCCGTACGTCCGCAAACCGGACCGGCTGTTGCGTGACGTCCGGGCCGTGGCCGCCGGCACGGGGCATTACCTGGCCCTGACCGGAGACGGCCGGGTCGTGGCCTGGGGGGACAATTTCTTCGGCCAGTGCAACGTCCCTGAGGGCCTGCCGCCGGTCGAAGCAGTGGCCGCCGGATCTTACCACTCCCTGGCCTTAACAACCGACGGCCGGGTCGTGGCCTGGGGCGACAACGACCACGGCCAGCTCGACGTACCGCCCGACCTGCCGCCGGTCGTGGCGGCGGCGGCCGCCTTTTCGTATTCGCTCGCCCTCACGGCCGACGGCGACGTCGTGGTCTGGGGAAACGAATACGTCACAGGGCACATCCGCAACAACGTCCCGCCGGGGCTCAAGGCCGTCGCGGTGGCGGCTAGCCGCAGTCACGCCCTGGCCTTAACGCCCGAAGGCCGGGTCGCCGCCTGGGGTGACAACGGCTGCGGCCAGTGTAACGTGCCGCCCGACCTGCCGCCGGCCGTGGCCGTGGCGGCCGGTTTGGGTTATTCCGTAGCGCTCGCCGTGACGGGCGACGTCGTGGTCTGGGGAATGCCGTGGTTCACGCGGGCCGTACCTTCCGGCCTGAAAGCCGTGGCGGTCGCCGTCTGCTGGACGCCTCTTTCGGCCGTCACGCCCGAAGGCCGGGTCATGGTCTGGAGTAACGACGCCAGCGACCCACGTTGCGCCGTACCGCGCAGCCTGAAGGTACGGGTAGCGCCGTCCGAAATGACGGCGGGTAACGCATAGGAGGACCGCTGTGCTTGACGTCTGGTTCGGCGCTCTGCGCCACGGGCACCGTTTCGCCCGCCTCGCCCAAGCCGACGCCCTGGATGATCAGGGTTACCACCTGGCCGCCCGGACGCTCCGGGTGGAACCGGTCGTAGCCTGCGGCTATGCACGGGCGCTGGCGGTGACCGCGGACGGCCTGGTCGCGACCTGGGGCCGGCCACTGCCCCGGCGGCAAGACTGTCCGTACGTCGGCGAGCCGGACCGGCTGTTACGCGACGTCCGGGCCGTGACAGCCGGCGAGGATCATTACCTGGCCCTGACCGGAGACGGCCGCGTCGTGGCTTGGGGGGACAATTTATTCGGCCAGTGCGACGTCCCGGATGACCTGCCGCCGGTCGAAGCCGTGGCCGCCGGCTATTACCACTCCCTGGCTTTAACAACCGACGGCCGGGTCGTGGCCTGGGGAAACAACGACTACGGCCAGATCGACGTGCCGCCCGACCTGCCGCCGGTCGTGGCGGTGGCGGCCAGCATCTTGTATTCGCTCGCCCTCACGGCCGAAGGCCAGGTCGTGGTCTGGGGGTCCGGCTGTGGTTCAGACGCCCCGCCGGGCCTCAAGGCCGTCGCTGCAACGGTCAGCCACAGTCACGCCCTGGCCTTAACGCCCGAAGGCCGGGTCGTGGCCTGGGGCGACAACGCCTGCGGCGAGTGCGACGTGCCGTCCGACCTGCCGCCGGTCGTGTCCGTGTCGGCAGGCATGAACTATTCCGTCGCCCTCACCGTGACGGGCGACGTCGTGGTCTGGGGCAAGCCGTGGTTCCCGCACGCCGTACCTCCCGGTCTGAAAGCCGTGGCGGTCGCCGCCTGCGACGTTCCCCTTTTGGCCGTCACACCGGAAGGCCGGGTCGTGGCCTGGAGTGTTCGCGACCGCGACCCGCGCTGCGCCGTACCGCGTGACCTGACGGTCCGGGTCACGTCGTCCGACACGCCGGCGGGCAACACATAAGAGGACCGCTGCCGTGTTTGACGTCTGGTTCGGCGCCCTGCGTCACGGCTACCGTTTCGCCCGGCTCCTCCAGGCCGACGACCTGGATGAGAAGGGTTACCACCTGGCCGCCCAGGCGCTCCGGTCGGAACCGGTGGTGGCTTGCAGCAACGAACGAGCACTGGCGGTGACCGCGGACGGCCGGGTCGTGACGTGGGGCGAACCTCCCCACCGAAGCCCGAACAGGCCGTACGTCGGCGAACCGTCCTGGTCGTCACGTGACGTCCGGGCCGTGGCGGCCGGCGCAGCGCATTACCTGGCCCTGACCCGCGACGGCCGGGTGCTGGCCTGGGGAGACAACGACAGCGGCCAGTGCGACGTGCCGGACGACTTGCCGCCGGTCGAAGCCGTGGCCGCCGGCTTTTACCATTCCCTGGCGTTAACGGCCGACGGTCGGGTCGTGGTCTGGAGACACAACGCCTACAGCCCGTGCGACGTACCTGCGGACCTGCCTCCGGTCGTGGCCGTGTCGGTCGACCTCATGTATTCTCTCGCCCTCACGGCCGACGGCGACGTTGTGGTTTGGGGCCACAGATATGGTGCAGCAAGCATCCTCAACGTCCCGCCTGGTCTCAAGGCCGTCGCGGTAGCGGCCGGCACCAGTCACGCCCTGGCGGTAACGCCCGAAGGCCGTGTCGTCGCCTGGGGCGACAACAGCCGCGGCCAGTGTAACGTGCCACCCGACCTACCACCGGTCGTGGCCGTAACGGCCGGTGCTGACTATTCCGTCGCCCTCACCGTGACGGGCGACGTCGCGGTCTGGGGCAGGCCGTGGTTCCCGCATGACGCACTGTCCGGCCTGAAGGCCGTGGCGGTCGCCGCCTACTGGGTGCCTCTTTTGGCCGTCACACCCGAAGGGCGCGTCGTGATCTGGGGTCACAGTTCGGACCCACGGTGCGACGTCCCGCCCGGCCTGACGGTCCGGGTCACGCCGTCCGGTACGCCGGCGGGCAACACGTAAGAGGACCGCTACCGTGTTTGACGTCTGGTTCGGCGCCCTGCGCCACGGCTACCGTTTCGCCCGCCTCGCCCAGGCCGACGCCCTGGAAGAGAAGGGTTACCACCTGGCCGCCCAGGCGCTCCGGTCGGAGCCGGTCGTAGCTTGCAGCTACGTAAGGGCCCTGGCGGTGACCGCGGACGGCCGGGTTGCGACCTGGGGCCGAACTCCCTACCGCACTCAGGGCTGGCCGTACGTCCGCAAGCCGGACCGGCTGCTGCGTGGCGTCCGGGCCGTGGCGGCCGGCGCGGTGCATTACCTGGCCCTGACCGGAGACGGCCGGGTCGTGGCCTGGGGGGACAACGACTTAGGCCGGTGCAGAGTCCCCGCAGACCTGCCGCCGGTCGAAGCCGTGGCCGCCGGCTCTTACCACTCCCTGGCCCTAACGACCGACGGCCGTGTCGTGACCTGGGGGAGCAACGTCTACTGTCAGCGCAACGTGCCGCCCGACCTGCCGCCGGTCGTGGCAGTGACGGCCAATTCCACGCGCTCGCTCGCCCTCACGGTCGACGGCGACGTCGTGGTCTGGGGCGGTGGTTCCGAGGAGTTAGCCCCGCCGGCCGGCCTCAAGGCCGTCGCCGTAGCGGCCGGCCACAGGCACGCCCTGGCGGTAACGCCCGAAGGTCGGGTCGTGGCCTGGGGAAGCGACCGACACGGCCAGCCCAACAACTGGTCCGGCCAGCTCGACGTGCCGCCCGACCTGCCGCCGGCCGTGGCCGTGGCGGCCGGTACGGACTATTCCGTCGCCCTCACCGTGACGGGCGACGTCGTGGTCTGGGGCAGGCCGCGGTTCACGCGTGGCGTACCCCCCGGCCTGAAGGCCGTGGCGGTCGTCGCCTGCGATTTTCCTCTTTTGGCCGTCACGCCCGAAGGCCGGGTCGCGGTCTGGAGTAACGACGCCAGTGACCCGCTGTACGCCGTACCGCCCGGCCTGACGGTACGGACCACGCCGTCCGGTACGCCGGCGGGCAACGCGTAGGAGGGCCGCTGTCGTGCTTGACGTCTGGTTCGGCGCTTTGCGCCACGGCTACCGCTTCGCCCGCATGCTCCAGGCCGACGACCTGGAGGAGAAGGGTTACCACCTGGCCGCCCAGGTGCTCCGGTTGGAGCCGGTCGTCGCCTGCAACGACGTGCGGGCACTGGCGGTAGCGCCCGAAGGACGGGTCGTGGCCTGGGGCCGACCTCTCTACCGAATAAGTCGGAACAGGACGTACGTCCGCAGGCCGGACCGGCTGTTGCGTGACGTCCGGGCCGTGGCGGCCGGCACTCACCACTCCCTGGCCGTAACGGCCGACGGGCGGGTCGTGGCCTGGGGGTGCAACGACCACGACCAGTGCGACGTCCCTGATGACCTGCCGCCGGTCGAAGCCGCGGCCGCCGGTTATTACCACTCCCTGGCCGTAACGACCGACGGCCGGGTCGTGGCCTGGGGCGACAACGACTACGACCAGTGCGCCGTCCCGCCCGACCTGCCGCCGGTCGTGACGGTGGTGGGCAGTATCACGTATTCGCTCGCCCTCACGGTCGACGGCGACGTAGTGGCCTGGGGGAACGGATTCCCGTCGGACAGCTGCGAAGTCCCGACGGGCCTCAAGGCCGTCGCGGTGGCGGCCGGCACCAGTCACGCCCTGGCGTTAACTCCCGAAGGCCAGGTCGTGGCCTGGGGCGACAACGACTACGACCAGTGCGCCGTCCCGCCCGACCTGCCGCCGGCCGTGGCCGTGGCGGCGGGCTTCTGCTACTCAGTCGCTCTCACCGCGACGGGCGACGTCGTGGTTTGGGGCAAGCCGTGGTTCCCGCGTGGCGTACTGCCCGGCCTGAAAGCCGTGGCGGTCGCCGCCTGCGGGATCCCGCTTTTGACCGTCACGCCCGAAGGCCGGGTCGTGACCTGGGGTCACGGTTCAGACCGACTGTGCGTCGCACCGTCCGGCCTGACGGTCCGGGTAGCGCCGTCCGGTACGCCGGCGGGTAGCGCGTAGGAGGGTCGCTGACGTGCTTGACGTCTGGTTCGGCGCTCTGCGTCACGGCTACCGCTTCGCCCGGCTCCTCCAGGCCGACGACCTGGAGGAGAAGGGTTACCACCTGGCCGCCCAGGCGCTCCGGTTGGAGCCGGTCGTAGCTTACAGCCGTGAGCGGGCCTTGGCGGTCACCGCCGACGGGCGGGTCGTGGACTGGGGCCGACCTCTCCACCCAAGCCGGGACGATCGGTACGTCCGCAAGCCGGCCCGGCTGTTGCGTGACGTCCGGGCCGTAGCGGCCGGCGGGTGGCACTACCTGGCCCTGACCGGAGACGGCCGGGTCGTGGCCTGGGGGGACAATTACGGACGACAGTGCGACGTACCCGCAAAACTGCCGCCGGTCGAAGCCGTGGCTGCCAGCTTTTACCACTCCTTGGCCGTAACGGCCGACGGCCGGGTCGCGGCCTGGGGGGGCAACAACTACGGCCAGCTCGACGTGCCGGCCGGTCTGCCGCCGATAGCGACGGTGGCGGCCAGTATCTCGTATTCGTTCGCCCTTACTGTCGAAGGCGACGTCGTGGTCTGGGGGCGCAGATACGGTGTAGCGAGCGTCCGCTACGTCCCGCCGGGCCTCAAGGCCGTCGCGGTGTCGTCTAGCTACAATCACGCCCTGGCCTTAACGCCCGAAGGCCGGGTCGTGGCCTGGGGAGCCGATTCCTACGGCGAGTGCGACGTCCCGCCCGACCTGCCTCCGGCCGTGGCCGTGGCGGCCGGTCCGGTCTATTCCGTCGCTCTCACCGTGACGGGCGACGTCGTGTTCTGGGGAATGCCGCTGTTCCCGCGTGACGTACTGTCTGGACTGAAAGCCGTGGCGGTCGCCGCCTGCGGGGGTTCTCTTTTGGCCGTCACTCCCGAAGGCCGGGTCGTGGCCTGGAGTAACGACGCCAGCGACCCGCTGTACGCCGTACCGCCCGGCCTGACCGTCCGGGTCGCGCCGTCTGGCGTACCGGCGGGTAACACAAGGAATCACTGGGATGCTTGAAGTCTGGTTCGGCGCCCTGCGCCACGGCTACCGCTTCGCCCGCATGCTCCAGGCCGACGACCTGGAGGAGCGGGGTTACCGCCTGGCCGCCCAGGCGCTGCGGTCGGAACCGGTCGTAGCTTACAGCCGTGCAAGGGCACTGGCGGTGACCGCAGACGGCCGGGTCGTGACCTGGGGCCGAATTCCCTACCGAAGGTGGAACAGGCCGTACGTCCGTAAGCCGGACTGGCTGTTGCGTGACGTCCGTGCCGTGGCCGCCGGCGCGGATTATTACCTGGCCTTGACCCGAGACGGCAGGGTCGTGGCCTGGGGACGCAACGACCGCGGCCAGTGCGAAGTGCCGCCCGACCTGCCTCCGGTCGAAGCCGTGGCCGCCGGCTTTCGCCACTCCCTGGCCGTAACGGCCGAAGGACGGGTCGTGGCCTGGAGGCACAACGTCTACGGTCAGTGCGACGTCCCCGCAGACCTGCCTTCGGTCGTGGCCGTGGCGGCCACTTACAAGTGCTCGCTCGCCCTCACGGCCGACGGCGACGTCGTGTCCTGGGGGTCTGACCGCAATTTAGACGTCCCGCCGGGCCTCAAGGCCGTCGCGGTGGCGACCAGCGACGATCACGCCCTGGCGGTAACGCCCGAAGGCCAGGTCGTGGCCTGGGGCAGCAATGCCTACGGCCAGTGCGACGTACCGACCGACCTGCCGCCGGTCGTGTCCGCGGCGGCTGGTAAAACTTATTCCGCCACGCTCACCGTGACGGGCGACGTCGTGGTTTGGGGGAGGTTGGGGCTCCCGCGTGGCGCACTGTCCGGTTTTAAAGCCGTGGCGGTCGTCGCCTACGAGTCTCCTCTTTTGTTCGTCACGCCCGAAGGCCAGGTCCTGGTCTGGAGTGATTACACCAGTGACCCGCGGTGCGACGTGCCGCCCGGCCTGACCGTCCGGGTCGCGCCGTCTGGCGTACCGGCGGGTAACACGTAGGAGGGCCGTTGTCATTTTCGACGTCTGGTTCAGCTCTTTGCACCACGGCTACCGTTTCGCCCGGCTGCTCCAGGCCGACGACCTGGATGAGAAGGGTTACCGCCTGGCCGCCCAGGCGCTCCGGTTTGAGACGGTGGTGGCTTGCGGCTACCGGCGGGCGCTGGCGGTGGCCGCGGACGGCCGGGTTGTGGACTGGGGACGACCTCCCTACCGGACTCAGGGCTGGCCGTACGTCCGCAAGCCGGCCCGGTCGTTACGTAACGTCCGGGCCGTGTCGGCCGGCGAGGAGCATTACCTGGCCCTGACCGGAGACGGCCGGGTCGTGGCCTGGGGGGACAATTATGTACGACAGTGTAACGTCCCCGCGGACCTGCCGCCGGTCGAAGCCGTGGCCGCCGGCGCTTACCACTCCCTGGCCGTAACGGCCGACGGGCGGGTCGTGGCCTGGAGAGACAAATCTTACGGCAAGTGCGCCGTCCCGCCCGACCTGCCTCCGGTCGCGGCGGTGGCGGCCAATCACGCGTGTTCGTTCGCCCTCACGACCGACGGCGACGTCGTGGTCTGGGGCGGTGGTTCCGAGAAGTTAGAACCGCCGGCCGGCCTCAAAGCCGTCGCGGTAGCGGCCGGCTGCAGACACGCCTTGGCCTTAACGCCCGGAGGCCGGGTCGTGGCCTGGGGCGAAAACGAGTCCGGCGAATGCGACGTACCGCCCGACCTGCCGCCGGTCGTGTCCGTGACAGCCGGTCCGGGCTATTCCGTCGCGCTCACCGTAACGGGTGACGTCGTGGTCTGGGGCGGGGGGAAGTGGCTCCCGCGTGGCGTACCGCCCGGCCTGAAAGCCGTGGCGGTCGCCGCCTACTGGATTCCTCTTTTGGTCGTCACGCCCGAAGGCCGGGTCATGGTCTGGAGTGATGAAGCTGGTGACCCGCGGTGTGCCGTACCGCCCGACCTAACGGTCCGGGTCGCGCCGTCCGACATGCCGGCGGGCAACACGTAGGAGACATTGCCGTGTTTGACGTCTGGTTCGGCGCTTTGCGCCACGGCTACCGTTTCGCCCGCTTACTCCAGGCCGACGCCCTGGAAGCGCGGGGTTACCGCCTGGCCGCTCAAGCGCTCCGGTCGGAGCCGGCCGTGGCTTGCGGCTACTGGCGGGCGCTGGCAGTGACCGCGGACGGCCGGGTCGTGGACTGGGGCCGACCCCCGCGTCTGTGGCAAAACTGGCCGTACGTCGGTAAGCCGGGCCGGCCGTTGCGTGACGTCCGAGCCGTGGCGGCCGGCGATGATCATTGCCTGGCCCTGTCCCGGGACGGCCGGGTCGTGGCCTGGGGAAACAACGAATACGGCCAGTGCAACGTCCCTGAGGGCCTGCCGCCGGTCGAAGCCGTGGCCG
>Ga0308417_1002258_pt1 | contig 12813 bp, 8 predicted proteins | sample HotsprSampleOS65_FD_203528 | JGI IMG/M metagenome (GOLD analysis project Ga0308417, IMG submission 203528) | Hot spring phototrophic mat microbial communities from Octopus Spring, Yellowstone National Park, Wyoming, United States - 20090730_OS65 ... | reverse complement strand
GAACTGCCGCCGCTCAAATGGACCAGCCAGCAGGCCGCCATCAACGCGCTTCGCGCCAGCCAGGGGCGCTGAGTTTTCTGGCCCTCGAGCGCATCTGCAAAACCTACGGCGCCACGCCGGTGCTGCGCGATGTGAGCCTGGACGTGCCGGCGGGGGCCATCGCGGCGCTCCTCGGCCCTTCGGGGTGCGGCAAGACGACCCTGTTGCGCATCGTGGCCGGGCTGGAGCCGGCGGAGAGCGGGACGGTGCGCGTGGCGGGCGAGGCGGTTGACGGCGTGCCGCCGCACCTGCGGGGCTTCGGGCTGATGTTCCAGGATTACGCCCTCTTTCCGCACCTGGACGTGGCCGGCAACGTGGCCTTCGGGCTGCGCGGTCTGGCGCGGGCGGAACGCGAGCGCCGCGTCGCCGAACTGCTCGACCTGGTGGGCCTGCGGGGCTACGGCGCGCGGCGGGTCTACGATCTGTCGGGCGGGGAACGGCAGCGCGTGGCGCTGGCGCGCGCCCTGGCCCCGCGCCCGCGCCTGTTGATGCTCGACGAACCCCTGGCGGCCCTCGACCGCACCCTGCGCGAGCGGCTGCAAGATGAACTGCGGAGCATCCTGCGCGCCGTGGGGGTCACGACGCTATATGTCACCCACGACCAGGAAGAGGCCTTCGCCCTGGCCGATCTGGTGGCGCTGCTGAATGCGGGGCGCGTCGAGCAGATCGGCGCGCCGGAGACCATCTACCGGCAACCGGCAAGCGCGTGGGCTGCTCGCTTCCTCGGGTTGGGCAACATCCTCAGGGGAACCTTCCGCGCCGACGGGCGGGTGGAGACGCCCCTGGGGCCGCTGGCGTGCCGCGCGGCGGCGGAGGTGCGCGCGGGCCAGGCTGTGGCCGTGGTCATTTACCCCGACGCGGCGCAGACAAACGGCGAGGGTGAAGGCAGTTGGATCACGGGAACGATCGGCGAGGCGCAGTTCCGGGGCCGGGTCTACCGGGTCGAACTGCGCTCCGCCGCAGGGCTGCGGTTGACGTTTGAACTGGAGGCGCCACCGGGCGCCCCGGGCGCAACGGTGGGGCTGCAGCTCGCCCCGAAGGGTGTGTATGCGCTCCCCGAGGGGTGAGGATGGCGCGCAGAGAGCCAGGCTCTCACGACGCAGGCGCTTTGAAGGCCAGCAACACCACCCCAAGCTCCTGTTCCAGAGCCTTGAGCCGCTGAAGTTGATCCTCGCTCAAGGGGGCGAAGGGACTATCGGCCTTGTAGGCCACGATCACGCTGCCCAGTTCCTGCTCCAGTTTCTGCAGACGTTCAAGGCCGTCCTCATCGAGGGTCGCGGGCCGTACCGTAGGGGGAAGCATAGGAGGCACTCCTTTCTATCGCGATGCGCGGTCCTGTATGTATTATACTCCGTAGAGCCGGTTCACACCCACGTTCCCGTTGGAGCACGGGTTTACACGGCTCCCGGGAGAAATGTAAACACCCCCCGCATAGGGCCAGGTCAACGTCGTCCGCCTGGCGACTGAAGCCGCGGGCGAGCCTGTGCGAAACCCGCTTTCGCGGGCTCCACAGGCCACGCAGGTGGCCTTCGCATCCGTAGCCGGGAGCTTATGGTCTTTGAAGAAATACTCCGCTCTCGCCCGCGCAGGCGGGCTTCGCATTCCGTAGCCGAGGGCTTCAGCCCCACGGTCAGCCCGGCATAGCGGATGCATTTCTCAAAGACCATGACGCCCACGGCGCGGACGATCAACCGGACGTTGACGTAGCCCTACCCCCCGGAGGCCTCTACTTTCGCATCCACAGCACATGTGGTATCATGCGCACGTCCATGACGCGCTGCATATAACCCCGGTTTATCGCCCCGGTCAAGGAGGACCCGATGCAGGACCAGTTCAAGCGTGTCGCCGTCATCGGCGCCGGTACGATGGGCGCTGCCATCGCCGGCCTGGTTGCCGGCGCCGGCCTGCCCGTACTGCTGCTTGATGTTCCGCCCGACAAGCTTACCCCGGAAGAAGAGGCAAAGGGGCTGACCCTCCAGCACCCCGCCGTTCGTAATCGCATCGTGCAGAGTGGCTATGAGCGCATGCGCAAGGCGCGCCCGTCGAACCTCTTCAGCGAGCGCACCGCCGAGTTGATCACCCTGGGCAACACCGAGGACGACTTCGCGAAGATCGCCGATTGCGACTGGATCGTCGAGGCGATCATCGAGCAACTTGGCCCCAAACAGGCGCTGATGGCGCGTCTGGAGGCCGTGCGCAAGCCGGGGGCCATCATCACCACCAACACCTCCGGCATCCCCATCGCCCTCATCGCCGAGGGCCGCAGCCCCGAGTTCAAGCGTCACTTCTTCGGCGCGCACTTCTTCAACCCGCCGCGCTACCTCAAGCTGCTCGAACTCATCCCCGGCGACGATGCCGACCCCGCCGTGGTGGCAGCCTTCCGCCGCTTCGCCGAGGACCGCCTGGGCAAGGGCGTGGTGATCTGCAAGGATCGCCCCAACTTCATCGGCAACCGCATCTTCTCCTACGCCGGCCAGGTGGTGCTCAACTACGCCCTGGCGCATGGGTACACGGTCGAGGAGGTCGACGCGCTCACCGGGCCGCTGATCGGGCGCCCCAATACCGCCAGTTTTCGCCTGCTCGACCAGGTCGGGGTAGACGTGATGCACTACGTCGCCTCGAACCTCTACAAGGCCATCCCCGACGATGAGAGCCGCGAGGTCTATCGCGAGAACGACTTCCTCGAGCGCATGGTGGCCGGCGGCAAGCTGGGCCGCAAGGTCGGCCAGGGCTTCTACAAAGAGGTGCGCCAGGGCGACAAGCGCGAGTTCTGGCCCCTTGACCTGGCGACGCTCGAGTACGTGCCCCCGCAGGGAACCGCCAGTGTGGACGGGCTGATCGAGGAGGCCAACAAGATCAAAGGCCTGCCGGAGCGCCTGCGCTTCCTGCTGCGCCGCAGCGCCGAACGGCCCGACGACCGCGGCGCGGCCCTGGTAGCGGAAGCCCTCCTGCCGATGATGGCCTACGCCGCGCGCCGCCTCCCCGAGATCGCCGATAGCGTCGCCGATGTGGACAATGCCATCCGCTGGGGCTTCGCCCACCAGATGGGGCCGTTCCAGATCTGGGATGCCCTGGGCCTGGCCGAGACCGCCGATCTGATGCGCTCGCGGGGCCTGGAACTGCCGGCCTGGGTGGAGCAGTTGGCAAAGGGCGACGCGCGCTTCTACCAGCAGGAGGCCGATGGCGCCCAGGCGGCGTACAACGTCACCACCGGCCGCCACGAGATCATCGAGCGCGACCCGCGGGCAATTGACCTGGCCGCGCTCAAGGAGGCCGGTAAGCTGGTGCATGGCAACGCCGCTGCCAGCCTGGTCGATCTGGGCGACGGCGTATTGTGCCTGGAACTCCATTCCAAAGCCAATACCATTGGTGGAGCGGTGATTGAAATCATCCTGGCGGCGGTCGAGGAACTCAAACAAGATCGCTGGGTCGGGATGGTGGTCGGCAATCAGGGCGCGCGCTTCTCTGCCGGCGCTGACCTGAACGACTTCGGCGCAGCCGTCGAGGCCGGCGCCTGGGAGGATCTCGAAGAACTGCTCGGCCTCGTCCAGCAGGCCTATCAGGCCCTGCGCCATAATCCCAAACCGGTCGTGACCGCGCCCTTCGGGCAGACCCTGGGCGGCGGGGCCGAACTGGCGATGCACGGCACAGCCGCAGTGGCGGCCGCCGAGACCTACATGGGCCTGCCCGAGTTCGCCGTCGGGTTGATCCCCGGCTGGGGCGGTTGCAAGGAACTCAACCGGCGTATTATTGCCGAAGCGGCCCGCAGCGGGGGCGATACGCTCAAGGCCTTCCAACAGGTGTTCGAGACCATCGCCCTGGTCAAGGTCGCCACCAGCGCCCACGAGGCTCGCGAACTGGGCTTCCTGCGCCCTACCGATCGCATCGTCTTCAATCAGGACTATCTGCTGGGTGAGGCCAAACGCGAGGTGCTGCGCCTGGCAGCCGAGGGGTACCTGCCACCTTCCAGCACCAGGACATGCTACGCCCTGGGGCGCGACGGTCTGGCCGCTGCGCGGATCGCCATCTACCAACTGGCCCAGGGCGGGTATGCCACCGAATACGATACGGTCATTGCTGATAAACTGGCCTACATCCTCTGCGGCGGCGATCTGAGCAGCCCCCAGTTCGTTGATGAGGCCTACATCATGCACCTGGAGCGCGAGGCGATTCTGGCCCTGCTCAAGGACGAGCGCACTATGGCGCGCGCCCGGCATATGCTGGAGACCGGCAAGCCGCTGCGGAATTAGTCGCCCCCACCGGTCGGCCATAAGGAGAAGAGATCTATGCGAGAAGCTGTCATCGTAAGCGCGGCGCGCACGGCCGTGGGCAAGGCCCCCCGGGGGACGCTGCGCACCGTGCGCCCTGACGAACTGGCGGCCGTGGTGGTCAAGGCGGCCATTGAGCGGACGCCAGGGCTGGACCCACGGGAGGTCGAGGATGTGATTATGGGCTGCGCCATGCCCGAGGGGGAACAGGGCATGAACCTGGCGCGCATCGCCGCCCAGCGCGCCGGCCTGCCCGATACGGTCTGCGGCGTGACGATCAATCGCTTTTGCGCCTCGGGCCTGCAAACTATCGCCACGGCAGCCCAGCAGATTATGATGGGTCAGGCGGAGGTGATCGTCGCCGGGGGCGCGGAGAGTATGAGTATGGTGCCGATGGGCGGCAACAAGTTCGCGCCCAACCCCTACCTGGCCGTCCACGACCCGGCCGTTTACCTGGGCATGGGCCTCACCGCCGAGAACGTCGCTCGCGACTTCAAGATCAGCCGCGAGGACCAGGACGCCTTCGCCCTGAGTTCGCACCAGAAGGCCCTGCGGGCCCAGCAAGAGGGCCGTTTCGCGCCGGGGATCGTGCCGGTCGAGGTGGAGCTTGTGGAACTCGATGCCGAGGGCCGGCGCGTGGAGCAACGCCTCCGCTTCGACACCGACGAGGGGCCGCGGGCCGACACGTCGGCGCAGGCCCTGGCGAAGCTCAAGCCGGTCTTCGCCGCCAATGGCACGGTCACCGCAGGCAACAGCTCGCAGACCAGCGACGGGGCCGCGGCGGTGGTGGTGATGAGCCGCGAGAAGGCCGAGGCCCTGGGCCTCAAGCCGCGCGCGCGCTTCCTGAGCTTCGCCGTGGGCGGGGTGGCCCCCGAGGTGATGGGCATCGGCCCGGTGGTGGCCGTGCCGAAGGCGCTGAAGCTGGCCGGGCTTAACCTCAGCGACATTGACCTGATCGAGCTGAATGAGGCCTTCGCCGCCCAGGCCCTGGCGGTGATCCGCGAACTGGGCATGGAGATGGAGAAGGTCAATGTCAATGGCGGGGCGATCGCCCTTGGCCACCCCCTGGGTTGCACGGGCGCCAAGCTGACCGTGCAGATCCTCGACGAGCTGGAGCGGCGCGGCGGACGCTACGGCCTGGTCACGATGTGCATTGGCGGAGGCATGGGCGCCGCGGGCATCTTCGAGCGCCTGACGTGAACATGGGGGAACCTGGTTCCCCCATCCCCCCGCCCGCAGGAGGGTTTGGAAGGGCGCAGCCCTTGCGCAGGGGCGTGGGGAAACCGGGTTTCCCCACGCCCCGCCCCGCAGGAGGGTCTGGGAGAGCGCAGCCCCCTGATGTGAACATCGTTCGCAGCGTTCATCCCCCCTCCCAGCCTCCCCCCGCTGGGGGGAGGAGCCGGGTTCCCGCGCTCCCGGGCCGGTTGCATCGGGCGTGGTGCGCCCCGCGCATGGGGCCTGATGTGAACATAGGCTCTCGGAGAGGGGTGTGGGGAAACCGGGTTTCCCCACGCCCCCACCCGCGGGAAGGTAAGGGCGCAGCCCTTGCGCAGGGGTATGGGGAAACCCGGTTTCCCCATACCCTCACCCGGTGGGAGGGTGAGGCTGCGCCTCCGCGTGCCCCTCCACCGCGTAACTCCTGTCAATACCCGATCACTACCCGCGTGCCCACATCGGCCCACTCGTAGAGCCACTGGGCATCGTCGATCCGCAGGTTGATGCAGCCGTGCGAGGGGCGCACGCCGGTGCCATGGTTGTCGTGCCAGTAGGTGCCATGCAGAGCCACGCCGCCAACCACGTACTGCACCCAGGGGATGTTGGGCACGTTCCAGCACTCGCCGCCCATGCAGCCGAACATGGTCTGCATCTCGTACTTCGCGTAGATAGCGTAGTCGCCGACGGGCGTGTTGAAGCCATCGCGTCCGGTCGCCACGGGCGCGCGAAAGACGAGCAGGTCGCCTTCGTAGGCGCTGAGCCACTGCTCGCTCAGATTGACCTCGATCCGCCGCTCCCAGATCGCCGGATCCCAGGTAAGAGCGCCCTCGAGTTGCGGGACCGGCGCGAGGTTCAGGCCGCGCATCTGGGCCAACTGGCGCCCCAGGTCGCTGAACTGCACCTCGAACAGGCTGCTGAGATCGAAGCCGTTGGCAGCCTGCATGCTCTGGAAGAAGGACGGCAGATCCTCGGGAAAATAGACAAACCTGGCGCGCTCGAAATACTGCACACTGCGCCCATCTTCGTCCACCACCTCGCTGAGGGGATAGCCGAAGATGGGCAACTGGCCGCGACGCTCCCACACGCGGCGAAACTCGCCCCAGAGGCTGTGGCGCGTTTCGGGGAAGTAACGGGCGCCATTCTGGGGATCGTCAATCCCCCCGGGGAAGCCCTGCACCTCGAGGATCTCGCGGCCCAGCAACCCCAGTTGCACCTGGTCGGGCGTGCCGGCGCGCTCCGGGCGGTACTCGAACCGGGCGCGCTCGAAGTACTGGACAATGCGACCCTGCTCGACGAACTCCTCGGTGATCGGATAGCCGAAGACGTGCAACTGCCCGTTGGCGCGCCAGAAGTCGAGAAAGCCGCTGCGATTGCTCAGATGGTGTCCGGTGACGGGAAAGTAGATGGTCTGCAACAGGGGTAACTGCGCCGGATCGATGGTGGAACGCTGCTGCGCCGCTGCGGCCCGGAGCGCCGCCTCCCGGGCGCGGGCGGCTTCGACGGCGCTGCGGGCCTCGGCGTAGCTCATGGGGGCGGAAAAATCGGCGGCGGGATGGCGGGCGGCGATGGCGCGCGTCCAGCCCATCCCCGCGCCCAGGAACAACGCGGCGAGCATCAGGACGAGCGCCAGCAGCGAGCGGCGGCTCTGCATACGGTCCTCGCACATGTGTGCGACGTTACACTTTACAGTTGTAAGCATCGCTACGCGACATTTTTTCCATTATATCCATTAAGAACGCAGAATGATAGAGGGTCTGGCATAGATTCGGTGTAAAATTGCCGCGGATCACGCCTCACCGGGCACAGGCATGTTCGCGCGGCTGGCGGCCCTCCAGCGGTGGGCGCCGCCGGGGCGCATCGAACTGCCGCCCGACGACGGAGCCGTTTCCGCGCGCGTTGTCGCGCCGGTGATCCGCGCGCATCTGGCCTGCCTGCCGACCCGCCAGCGCCTGCTCAAGAGGGTTCCCGAGGGCATACCGTCCGGACGCCGGCAATCATCCCGCGCCCCGCGAATGGCTGAAGTCTAAATATTCACAACTTAGAACTAGAAATGTGTCGTAGTTTTTGCTATAATGCAAAACAGGGTCAGCATTTGCGACAGAACGATGCGGCTGCACACCTGCGCCGCGGCTGATGGTCACTGGCGTGCTGGGAAGGCTTCGTCATCCCGGACCCTCCTGCGAGGCCGGGGCGTGGGGAAACCCGCTTGCCCCACCCTCCTCGGACCAGGGGTCAGTGGTGGATATGGCGCCTTTGCGTACCCGCATCCCGAAGTTTCCTGGGAAGGCGTGGCCCTCCCAGACCTTCCCGAAGGAGTTATCCGGACAGGCTGTTATAAGGGCGGCAGCGCCGCGCGAGCAAACCTCCCGCGGCGCGTATCAGGAGGACGAGTATGTCCAGCAGCGATAGCCCGAGCGAGCCCGGATCGCGCACGATCGCCAGTGAACTGGAAACGTTCCTGAGCGACATTCAACGCGAACACGGGCTGAGCGCCAACACGATCACATCGTATCGGTGTGATCTGCGCACGGCTGCAGCAACACTGACGATGCCGCTGGAGGCGATTGCCACCAGCGATATCAAGGCGTTTCTGGAGAGTCGGAACGAACAGCCGGGGACCACCAACCGGCGCATTGCCAGTCTGGGACGCTTCTTTCGCTGGGCGCTGAGCCAGGGGTATGTGGCAAGCAACCCCGTTGAACGGGTGGGCGTGCGCTACCATGCCGAGCATCGCCCGCAGCCCATTGCCAGTGAAGCCGAACGGCGGGCGCTCGACGCCGCGATCAACGCCAGCCCGCAACCCTACCGCCTGATCTTCACGCTCCTGCGCGAGATTGGCGTTCGTACCGATGAGGTGCTGAACCTCAACGTCGGCGACGTGATCCTGGAGCCGGGGCGCGAGGTGCTGCTGGTGCAGGATAGCAAGAGCGGCGCCAAGCGTATGGTCGTGCTCACCCCGGACGCCATGCCCCGCAGCCTGCGCGGTCTGCGGAGCTGGCTGCGCGAACTGGGCGACGACGTGTCCCCCGACACGCCGCTGTTCCAGTCGTCGCGCGGCAACCGCGCCTCCTACGACACCCTGCATCGCCGCTGGGTGCAGGTGTGCAAGCAGGCGCGTCTGGTGGACGTGGTGGACGGCAAGGAGGTGCCCCGCTATACGCTGCACCACCTGCGCCACACTGCCGCCGCCGAGTTGATCGCTTTCTACCCGGAGCAGGTGGTCCGGCGCATCCTCGGCCATCGCGATCCGCGCAGCACCCGCCGCTACGCCGAAATTGTGCGCGGGAACGGCTACAAATCAAACAACGCCAGCGCCGGTAACCAGATCGGCCCGCGACGCGAGCAGCAGGTGTCGTAACAGCCACCAGGCGAGTGCCGGACCGGACGCCAGGTTGCCTGACGCCACGGCCCGCGCACCCGCTGGCGGACCATAGGACCGCGTTCGTCACACCCGCTGGTCATCGGGCATGCGCAGCGAAGCTCATGCGCCCAACCAGGCCAGCAGGGTTGTCATTGTCGCGGCATAGCCAGGGCCGCGAAACATGGTATGGTTGGTTCCCGGAACCTCTACGACCCGCCCTGTGCCATCGCGCAGGCGCGCCCGCAGTTCCTCCAGCACCGGCGCTGACACGACGCTAAAGGCCGGTTCGCACACCAGCACCAGCAACGGCGCTTCGACGCGTTCCACCCGCTCCACCAGGCGCCACCCCTCCCGCGGCAGGAAGAAGCCTTCATTAGCGCAACTGAAAACAATGCGGATTGGCGCGCATGAGGTCATCGGCGCTGCGAAAGCCCTGCAACACCAGCGGCGTTCCCAGGCTGCCCAGGGCCACGATCGGGCCGGTGATCATAAACGTGTAGCGCCCGGTGCGTTTGGGATCGGGCAACGAACAGTAGCGCGCGAAACCTTCCTTGCCCAGTTCCGTTTCCACATATTCACGATCGGCGCCCAGTTTGAACCCCTGGCCGAAACATTTGACCTGGAGCTGCCGCAGCACAATCTTATCAAAATCGTGGAGCGTCTGGGTGATGAACATCCAGCCCACGCCGTACTTGCCGGTCATACGCACGCTCTGGGCCAGCAGGGCGCGGGTGCGCGCCCCATCGCTGCTCTCGGCGGCGTGCTCACCGGCGAAGAGGTGCGCCTCGTCGAGCACGATCAGCGCGTTGGACTGCTGCCCGTGGTTGAAACTGCGATGGATCACCTGGCGCAAGCGGGTCAGAATCTCGTTGAGCAAGAAGTAGGGCACGGCATCGTGTCCGCCCTCCTGGGCGAAGGAGAGCACCACGACCTCGCGATCGGTGAGCACCCGCTGGATGAGCTGCGAGAGCGGCGTGCGGCCGGTGTCGGTGCGGAAGGCCGACAGGGAACTGGCCCAGACCCGCTTGAGACGGGTCTCGTCGAGCTGGAAGCGCGCCAGCACGTCCTGGGCGCGCTGACCCTCGCCGGGGGTGGTGCCGGGGCGACTGGCGTAGATCACATCGGCGAAGCGGGCCAGGTCGCGCACCAGAAGGGGCAGATCGGCTCCGCGCAGATCGCGCACGGGCCGGCGCCGGCCCTCGGCGTCGGTCAACTCGGCAATCAGGTTGGCGAGCCGTTCGCTGGCCTCGCGTTCCTTGCCGGCCCCTTTGAAGCCCAGGCTCTCGAAGAACCCCGCTCGTCGCAGCGTCTCGGTGAACGCCTCGGGTCCTTCGAGGGCCACCTCGTCGGTGCTGAGCACGTTCACGGCGCGGCTGACGCGCAGGCTGCCCAGCAAACGCCTGATGCTAAAATCAACCCGGTGGTCACCGGCGGCAAAGCGGTCGCGCCCGAACTCGCCCTGGGGGTCGAGCACCAGCAGGCCCATCTGCGGGTTGCTGGCAAACCCGGCGAGCAGTTGCGCGGCGAGAATGGACTTGCCGCTGCGGGTCTGGCCGAAGATGCCCATCATCACCGCTTCGCCGAAGCCGCCCGCCTCGGTCGGCCCGAAGTGGCGCAGGGTCAGCGGCACGGGCAACCCATCGCCGGGGGAGGCGCCGGCATAGAAGATGCCCGGTTCGGTATCTACCAGGGCCTGAAGCGCCTCGGCGGTGGCGGGATACACCGGGGTGCCGCTGGGCGGCGGCGTCGCGAGGGTGGTGCGGCGACGCACCCGCCCATCGTCATCGAGCAAGAACACCCCCAGGGCCGTCAACTGGGCGCTGGTCAGGTCGCTCTCGCCGGAGAGGGCCGGCAGGGCGCCCTGATGCTTGATCACCGCGCGGATGATCGGGTCCTCGTGCCAGCGGTTGCGGGTGACGATGCCGCCGAGCTGACAGAGGGCGCGCTTGCGATAGGCCCGGCCATTGAAGCGTTCCACCACCTCAAAGATCACCCAGGCGTGATCCAGCGCCCGGTCGCGGGCGGTTTCGAGGATGTCCACGGTGAAGGTGGTGGTACTGTTCGGCGAACCGATGATCGCGATGGGCTGCATGAACATCCGTGCGGCACAAAAATGCTAAACACCCGTTCTGATTATAGCAACGGCTGGTCATATGTCAATCTCCGGACTGTTAAGCGTTATGCGCACAGCAACGCTGATATCAGGCAGGGGGATGGGGAAACCAGGTTTACCCATCCCCCTGCTCGAAGGGTACGCCAGAGGGCCGCGGGGCGAACCAGCGCCCCCGCCGCACCGCCCCGAAGGCGCCGATCACTCAAAGCGCAGGCTATCCCACTCCAGTTCAGCGTCGGCGATGTAGACCGTATCGCCCTCCTGGAGGCCGGCATCGAGCAGCGCCTGGCTGATGCCGCTGGCGGCGAGCACGCGCTGCACCCGGTCGAGGGCCTCGGGCTGGGCGAAGTTGGTCATCTTTATCAGGCGCTCGATCCGCACCCCCCGCACGCGCCAGCCCTTGCCCTCACGCGAGATGGTAAAGGCATGTTCGTCCACCGGCGGGAGGGGCCAGGTCAGGGGCGGCTCTTTGGGGTCAACCGGATCGCGCACCGGAACGGGCAGGGCGCGGAGCACCTCGGCAACCCGGCGGAGGAGCGCGTCAACCCCTTCGCCGGTCGCAGCGGCGATGGGGAACAGGTTCTCGGGCGCGACGGGCAGTTCGGCGCGCAGGCGCGGCAGGTTCTCGCGGGCCGCGGGCAGGTCCATCTTGTTGAGGGCCACGATCTGGGGGCGTTCCGCCAGCGCCGGCTGGTACAGGCGCAGTTCGGCATTGATGGCATGGTAGTCGGCCACCGGGTCGCGGAAATCAACCCCCGCGGCATCAATGATGTGGATCAACACGCGGGTGCGTTCGATGTGACGCAGGAAGTCGTAGCCCAGCCCGACGCCGGCGTGGGCGCCCTCGATCAGCCCGGGGATGTCGGCGACGATGAAACGATCCCGGACGCCGACCTCGACGATGCCCAGGTTGGGCTGGAGGGTCGTGAAGGGATAGTCGGCGATCTTCGGGCGCGCGGCGCTGATCACCGAGAGCAGGGTTGACTTGCCGGCGTTGGGAAAGCCCACCAGGCCCACGTCGGCCAGCAGCTTCAACTCGAGCTGCAGCTCCAGCTCCTGGCCAGGCTCGCCCAGTTCGGCAATGCGCGGCGCCTGGCGCGTCGGCGTGGCGAAGTGGACATTGCCCAGCCCGCCCCGGCCGCCGCGGGCGGCGAGCAGGCGCTGCCCGGGGCGCGCCAGGTCAACTTCGCAGGGCACCCCATCAATAGTAGTACGCACGACCGTACCGGGCGGCACGCGGATGACCAGATCCTTGCCCTGGCGCCCGTGCATATTGTTCTTTTGCCCGTGACCGCCGTCTTCGGCGACGAACTTGCGCTCGTAGCGAAAGTGGAGCAGCGTGTTGAGGTTCGGATCGGCCACCAGGTAGACGTGCCCGCCGCGCCCGCCATCGCCGCCGTTGGGGCCGCCGCGAGGCACATACTTCTCGCGGCGGAAGGTGGCGGCGCCGTTGCCTCCTGCTCCCGAACGCACCACAATCGTCGCGCGGTCGTAGTAATCTTCAGTCATACACTGCGTTTGCTAACGTGAACATAGGCTGCTGGAGCAGAGGTGTGGGGAAACCGGGTTTCCCCACGCCCCCGCCCCGCAGGGGAATGGGGAAACCGGGTTTCCCCAGACCCCACCCGGTGGGAGGGTCCGGGAGGGCTGCGCCCTCACGCAGGGGTCTGGGGAAACCCGGTTTCCCCAGACCCCGCCCGGTGGGAGGTATTGGGAGGGCTGCGCCCGCCCAATACCACTGCCCCCTCCCTCACCCTCCCCCGCCGGGGGAGGGAACCGGGCTCCTCCCCCCAGCGGGGGGAGGCTGGGAGGGGGAA
>Ga0308417_1002257_pt1 | contig 12815 bp, 9 predicted proteins | sample HotsprSampleOS65_FD_203528 | JGI IMG/M metagenome (GOLD analysis project Ga0308417, IMG submission 203528) | Hot spring phototrophic mat microbial communities from Octopus Spring, Yellowstone National Park, Wyoming, United States - 20090730_OS65 ... | reverse complement strand
TCGGAATGCGATCGAGGATCTTCTTGATTAGCGCATCGCTGGTGATGTTTTCAGAGAGGGCTTCGTAAGACAAAACGATGCGATGGCGCAACACGTCGAGCGCCATATCTACAACGTCGTCTGGCAGCGCGTAAGCGCGCCCACGCACAAAAGCCAGCGCTTTGGCAGTGAGGATGAGGTTGATCGAAGCGCGCGGGCTGGCGCCAAACATGATGTAGCGCTCCAGCTCCTTCAAGCCAACGTCCTTGGGTTGCCGGGTCGCATTCACCACGCGAATGGCGTATTCGATGAGCGCCGGATCCACATACACCTGATAGGCGCGTTTTTGCAGGTCGAGCAACTGATCGGTGGTGAGCACCTTTTGCACAGGGTCTAGGTAGCCGGTCATGCGTTCGACGATGACAAATTCCTCAGTCGGCGTGGGGTAGCCAACCAGCACCTTGAGCATGAAGCGGTCTACCTGTGCCTCGGGCAGATCGTAGGTGCCTTCCGACTCGATCGGGTTCTGTGTGGCCATGACCAGGAAGGGGTTGGGCACCTTGTAGGTCTCGCCGCCGATGGTCACTTGGCGCTCCTGCATCACTTCGAGCAAAGCGCTTTGCACTTTGGCCGGCGCGCGGTTGATCTCATCAGCCAGGAGCAGGTTGGTGAAGACTGGGCCAAGCGCCACGTTGAACTCGCCGGTCTTTTGATTGTAGATGCGGGTGCCCACCAGGTCGGCTGGCACGAGGTCGGGGGTGAACTGGATGCGTTTAAACGTACCGCCGACCGCATCGGCCAGCGTTTTGATGGTCATCGTCTTGGCCAGTCCCGGCACGCCCTCGACGAGGACGTGTCCGCGCGCCAGCAGCGCGACGGCCAGCCGCTCCAGCAAATGATCTTGACCGACGATCACTTTCTTCACCTCGTAGAGCAAACGCTCAACCGTCGTCCTGGGTTCGACCGTTTTGTTGGAATACATCGTCGTCTTTCTCCCTGGCAATTTCTGCACTCACCGCGTGCCTGATTTTGCTTGTCGCAGCCTCCCCGGTTCAATACGATGGCATCCCCACAGCACCGCCGGCCACATCTATCGGCACAGCGAATCCAATGCCGCTGAAGGCATCCTGACCGCTTGGGTTGGCGAGTGCGGTGACGATGCCGACGACCTGGCCATAGCGATTGAGCAGCGGGCCCCCCGAACTGCCGGGGTTCACCGCCGCATCGAACTGGATCAGGTTCTCCAACTTCTGCTCCCGGCCGGATGGCGTGAACGAGCGCCTCAGTCCGGAGATCACGCCGGCGCTCAGCGAGCCATATAAGCCGAGCGGGTTGCCTACCACGTATGCCTCGTCGCCGACGCGCAGCGCATTCGGGTTGCCGAGCGTGGCTGGAATGAGCAGCCTGGGCAACTGGCTGGGCTGCAGCACAGCGATGTCATTCTCAGGCTGTTCGGCCATGACCTGCGCGTAGGCCTGTGTTCCATCAGCAAACGTCACCCGAATCTCTCTGGCATCCTCAACCACGTGCAGGCTGGTGAGGATAAGCCCTTGATCGTTGACCACCACGCCGCTGCCCAGCCCACGCGCATCCTGCTCATCCGAGCTGACGTTCGTCTGTCCGGCGGGCCTCTTGGCTTGAATCAGCACCAGCGCAGGCGCGACAGCCTGGTAAGCGCCGACGGAGAGCGCCGGGCGGGGCGTGGCCGACGCCATGGCCTGCGCAATCGCAGCATTCACTTGCTGAGGCGTTAGCTGAGATGGGCGAGGCGTGAATGCGCTGTAGAGCGCAACTGCGATCAACGCGGTCAGCACGCCGGTGGCGAACAGCAAAGGGGTTCTCAAGCGCCGGGATACATCGCTCAGGCGAGCCTGCCGGGCATCGGGGGATTCACCCTGCTCGTTAGCGCTTCGTTCGCCGATAAGCCCAGACCGGCCCACTTCCGATCCTTCCTTGTCGGGCAGCGACCGCCCAGCTCTCATAGCGACATATCTCTAGCACGGCTTTCTGAGGACAGCGTGAGATGCTGCTAAGCCCAGGGCCAGGTAGATTCAGCCGGCGCCGCTGCGCAGGCACTACCACGTGCGGATTGCGTTTGACAACTACTCGCAGCACCCCCATACTTCGTTTGTCCTGCATCCTATGACAAAGGACAAGTTTGTTCGCTTGGCTAGGTCGAATGAACACTCAACGCAGCTCGGCGCGCATCACCGTAGAAGACATCAAGCAAGCCATCGTGTGGCGCATCAGCGCAGGGGCATACCCTGCCAGCAGCCGTCTCCCTCCTGTGCGCGACATGGCTCAGGAGTTGGGCGTAAACCGCAACACAGTGAATAAGGCATATCGTCAGTTATGCGAAGCGGGCGTGCTCACGCTCAGCCCGAGCAACCGCGGATTTCTGGTCAAGGCCGAGAGCGCACGCATCGCGGTGAAGGATCACCTGCAACGGCGCATCCGAGAAATCATCTGGCAGGCTATGGCTGCCGGCATCCCTCGCGAACAGGTTACAGAAGACGTGCTGGCGATCGCTGCCAGCGTATACGCCTCTCACCGCCTGCGCATGGTGTTCATCGAATGCAACGACCACGACAGCGACGAGATGGCGCGCGAGCTAGGCCAACTGGTGGGCGAACCGGTGACACCCTGCGTGCTGCGAGACGCTGTGCGCCATGCAGACACCCTGTCGCGTCAGAACGACCTGATCATCACCACGTTTCATCATCTGGCCGAGGTGAGCCAGGTTTTCTCCAAATGCAGCGAACGGGTGATCGGTGTGGACACCCGTCCTGCGCCGGATACTCTGTTGCGCATCGCGCGTTTGAATGGGCTGCGCATTGGGTTAATCTGCACACTGGAGAACACGACTCGTTCGCTGCGCCACGTCATCAAAAGCTACCATCCCGACCGCACGGTGGAGACGGCCCTGGTTGACGATGCTGCTGGCCTGCGCCGCCTGGCGCGCACATGCGATCATATTGTGGTCACCCATACCGCAGCCGGGCAGTTTATCCGCGCAACCAACCGACAGCCCGACGTCGTAGTGCGCTTCTGCATAGATGAGCAGTCCATCGCCTATCTGAATCAACGCATGCGTCAGGCGCGCCTGAACGGCCATCCCCCTTTGGCGCCGGGCGAAGCGGTGGCCTCCCCACCCTCGAAAGGACAGCATCCGGCGCCGCTTGCGCAGATGGCAAAAGTTCAGATCGGCGAGGCGAAATCTGCGCCGCGCGCGAGGGGCAAATTGCCGACGACTGCTGCAGAAAGCGCTTCGCGTGGCGCGCAGACGCATCCGGTCGCGCCTGTAGTGGGCAAGAGTAGCAAATCTAAGTTTCTGGAGGTTTAAGGACATGCAAACGCTCAAATCGTCCGCTCGTATCATAAGCCGCCGTCAGGTGTTGAAGCTCATCGGGTTGGGCAGCGCCGGCGCGGCGCTGGCCGCCTGCGCTGCCCCCGCAGCGCCGGCTCAGCCGTCGTCGGCAGGACAGGAGCCAGCACCTGTCGCCCAGCCAGCCGCCGAGGGCATGACCGGTGACCTGCGCGTGATGGTGTGCTGCGCCACGCCATCCGAGGAGCCGCTGCGCAACAAATTCAACGCCGATTTCGAGGCCAGCTATCCGGGCATCAAGATCGTCCCGGAGATCCTGCCGGCTGGCCAGGGTTACTTCGAGAAACTACAGACCATGATGGCGGCCAACACCCTGCCCGATGTCTTCGACATGTGGGAGGGCTATGTGCAACCCTACGCCGCCAACGGCGCGCTCACGCCATTGGATGATTTCATTGACGGGGACGACAAGATCAAGCGCGAGGATATTCTGCCCGTCGTCATCCCTGCACAGAGCTGGCAGGGCAAGTCTTATGCCTTCGTCTACGGGTTCATGCCTGGTCCGGTCTCTTTGTACTACAACGTAGATCACTTTGCACAAGCTGGCCTGCAGCCACCCACGCCGGATTGGACGTGGAACGACGTGCGCGAAGCCGCCCTCAAACTGCACGTCGCCAAGGATGGCAACGTCGAGCGCTACGGCCTGAGCTTCGACAACTGGTTCGTGGTGTGGCAATACCTGATCTGGTCGAACGGCGGCGATATCTTTAACGCCGACGAGACCAAAACCACCATCACCGAGCCACAGGCAGTAGACGCTGTGCAGTTCTGGTACGACATGGTGAACAAGGACAAAATCGCCGTGGATGAAACGGCCTACCAGATGTTGGGCGGCAGCATGGCCAAGGTGTTCGCCAGCGGCATGATCTCCCTGCGACTGGGCAACTACTGGGACCTGGGCGAGCTGAAAGAGACTCAGGGCGGCGCCAACTGGAAGGCCGTGCTCGCGCCGAAATCGAATGCTGGCCGGCGCGTCTGGTACATGCACCTGGGCTGCTGGTCCATTGGCTCAAACTCGAAGATGGCCAAAGCTGCATGGACATATGCGCGCGACTTCGTGCTGCAACGGCCGATTGACAGCGTGACGCCTTACGTTCCCCCGCTGCAGTCGCTGATGTCTACATTCACCGGCCCGGATCACGAGCAGCTCGGCTACGGGGCGCTGCCGGAGATCGTGTCGCAACCAGGTGTGCTACGCATCCCTGGTGCTGGCGAGAAGTTCGACAAGATTCAGGGCATGATCCAGGCCGAGCTCGACCTGGCCTTCACCGGCAAGAAAAGCGTGGCCGAGGCCATGGCGGCTGCCGCCCCGAAGATAGACGAGGAACTGGCGCGCCGGGCTTAGGTCGCGCGGTAGATGACCCAGGCGAGGCGGTCCAGGCTGGATCGCCTCGCAGTGACGAATATGGCACAGGCAGTTGCAGCTTCGGTCGCCGCCCCTCGCAAGCGCAGCGTGTTTAGTTCGCCGCTCACGCGCCGCGAGGCCATCATGGGCTACCTGTTCATCAGCCCCTGGCTGTTCGGTTTCGTCGTCTTCCTGGCCGGGCCGATCATCGCCTCGTTCTTTTTGAGCTTCACCCGCTACAGCCCCGGTCGCGATCCGATCTGGCTCGGCTTGAGTAACTACGCGCGCATGTTCGGCGACGACCTGTTCTACCACTCGCTGCGCGTCACCACCGTCTACACGTTGTTCAGCGTGCCGCTTGGGTTGGTCACTGCGCTGGGGCTGGCCGTGCTGCTCAACCAAAAAGTCATCGGCCAGCGCATCTTTCGCACCGTCTTCTATCTGCCGTCGTTGATCTCCGGGGTTGCGGTGGCGATTGTGTTTGCCTGGATCTTCAATGCGCGCTTCGGCATCATCAACTACTTCCTGTCGCTGCTCGGGCTGCCCGGCCCGAACTGGCTGGGAGACCCGGAGTGGACGATGCCGGCTTTCATCCTGATGAGCCTGTGGGGCGTGGGCGGCACTGTGGTGATTTTTATCGCCGCGCTGCAAGGCGTGCCGCTGGAGCTTTACGAAGCTGCTGAGCTGGACGGCGCAGGTAGTTGGAGACGCTTCGCGCACATCACCCTGCCCATGATCTCGCCGGTCATCCTGTTCTCGCTCATCACCGGCATCATCGGCACCTTTCAAACCTTCGCCGTGTCGTACATCATGACCGGCGGTGGGCCGGCCAACGCCAGCCTGTTCTACCTGCTCTACTTGTATCGCAATGCCTTCACCTGGTTCGAGATGGGCTACGCCTCGGCGCTGGCGTGGTTCCTCTTCCTGATCATCCTGGTTTGCACAGCAATCCTGTTGCGCACATCCGATCTGTGGGTGCACTACGAAGGACTGGGGAGGAAGTAAATGGCCGCTGTCAGCCTCAAAGTGAAGCGACATTCGACGAAGTGGTATGTGCGCCAGGCCGTGCGCAATCTGGTAGTGTATGGCCTGCTGATTGGGCTGGGCGCCATCTTTATTCTTCCCTTTCTGTGGTCGGTCACCTCGTCGCTGCGCACGCCCAACGCTCCACTCAGCTTCCCGCCGCAATTCTTGCCGGCCGAGTTCAACTGGCAGAACTACGCGCGCGTGTTCGAGATGATCCCCTTTGCCACGTTCTTCCGCAATAGCGTGATCGTCACAGCCATCGCCGTCACGGGCGAGCTGCTATCAGCATCGTTGGTGGCGTTCGGCTTCGCCCGGCTGCGCTTCCCCGGGCGCAACTTGCTGTTCATCGTCCTGCTCAGCACGATGATGATCCCCTACCCGGTCACCATGATCCCCAGTTTCATCTTATGGGTTCGTGGGCTGGGAATGGCCAACACATTCGGGCCGCTGGTGTTGCCGCCTTTCTTCGGGCCGGCCTTTTCGATCTTCCTGTTGCGCCAGTTCTTCATGACCATCAACACCGAGCTGGATGAAGCTGCCAAGATTGACGGGGCCAGCGAATTTCGCATCTACTGGCAGATCATCCTGCCGCTGGCCAAGCCGGCTCTGGCCACCATCGCCATCTTCGCCTTCATGGCCAACTGGAACGACTTCCTCACGCCGCTGATCTACCTGAGCGATCGCAACCTGTACACCCTGGCGCTGGGCATTAACTTCCTGCGCAACATGCGCGGCGGGGGTGAGCTGGCCCTGCAGATGGCCGGCGCGATCATGTTCGTCGCCCCGTGCATCGTGCTGTATTTCCTGGCTCAGCGCTTCATCATTCAGGGCATCGTCACCACCGGCCTGAAAGGATGACGATGAAAACCACTTTTGATAAGCGCCGGCTGGCATCGCTGGCTCTGGCGATGGCGACCATGCTGATCGTCCTGGCTGTCGCGCTCATCCAGTTGGGCAATGCAACAGGACTGGCAACGGCTCAGCCCACGCCGTGCCCCGATTCGATCGCCTGCCGGGCCATCAAACGCTACGACGCGCTGCGCACGCTGCCTGCCAGGAACCCCTGACATGACGTTCAGCCTCTCCACAGGCCGGCTGCGCTGCCAGCTCTCGCACGAAAGCAGCCTGCGCCTGTCCCAGCTTGAGTTGCCTGATGTCCGCTGGATCGAGGCTGACAGTAGCCCGCTCTTCGGCATCGTGGCCAACGGCGCGTATCTGGGCGCGCGCGATGAGGCCATGATCGTCGTGGATGCCCAGTTCATTGACGAGGCATACGCGCGCCGTTGCATCACGCACCTGCGCCATGCGCCGAGCGGACTCGATATCTGGCATCATCTCGTCGTCTATGAAGCAGAAGTGGTCGAGGCCTGGTTTGAGGCGCGCAACACGGGAGACGCACCCGTCCTCGTCTCGCGGCTTGACAGCATTGCGCTCGACCTGATGCCTGCTGCGTGCGAGGTGTTGTATTACACCGCTGCCTGGGGCAGCGAGTTTGGCGGCATTCGCCGGCCCTTGCAATCGGCATTTGTGCTCGAAACGCGCGCCGGCCGGTCGTCCAACCAGCACCACCCGTGGTTCGCCTTATTCCGCGCCGGCGGCGGCATACTCTCGATGTCGGTCGCGTGGTCGGGCAACTGGGCCTTTCGTTTTGAGCCTCGCCAGGATGGGGGCTGGCGGATCAGCGGCGGCTTGAGCGACTGGGGGTTTAGCGCGACGCTTGGGCCGGGTGATGCCATCGCCAGCCCACCGGTCATCCTGGTGCTGGCCGCCGGCGACGACCTCAACGACATCTCGATTCCCTACACCCGTGCCGGTCGCTGTTGCTGGTACCCGCGCAACGCGCTGGCTCGGCAACTGCCCGTCGAATGGAATCACTGGTGGAGCTACGAAGACAAGGCCATTGACGAAGGGACCTTCCGCGCCAACGTGGACGTCGCTGCCGAGATGGGCATTGAAGTATGCACACTAGATGCCGGCTGGTTTGGCCCATCCGACCCAGGCTCGCACTGGTACGACCATCGCGGCGACTGGAGCCTGGTCAACCGCGCTCGCTTTCCCAGCGGCATCCGCGCCCTGGCCGACTACGTGCACGCCAAAGAGCTGAAGTTCGGCCTGTGGTGCGAGATTGAAGGATTGGGCCAGCTTGCGCAGGTCAAGCCGGAGCTGGCGGCTCGCCGCGATGGCGAGCGCCTGGGCTACTTGTGCCTGGGCAATCCGGCAGCACAAGCCTGGGCGTTCGAGACGCTCAGCCGGATGGTGGAGGATTACGCGCTCGACTGGGTGAAGCTCGACTTCAACCTCGACCCTGGGGCGGGCTGCAACGCCACAGGTCACGGGCACGGCGCCGGCGACGGCTTATACGCGCACTATCGCGGCTACTATCACCTGCTGGCGCAACTGCGCGAGCGTTACCCCGAAGTTGTGTGGGAGAACTGTTCATCGGGCGGCCTGCGCCTGGACCTGGGCATGCTGCGGCATACCCACTTCACCTTCCTCAGCGATCCCGATTGGCCTGAGCATTCTCTGCAAGTGTTCTGGGGAGCAACGACGATGTTCGCCCCGGACGCGCTGCTGCGCTGGACCTACAGCGAGTGGATCAACGGCTATGCTCCGCAGACCTTTAACCCGCGCGATCCCAGCCTGCAACCGCACGAGCTGGACTACTTCATTCGCATCGGCATGCTGGGGGCGATGGGGCTTTCGCAGAAACTGCCTGAGCTACCGGCGTGGGTGCGCGCGCGATACGCAGCGCACATCGCGCTGTACCGATCGTCTGTCCGGCGCTTTGTGCGCGAAGCCGACCTGTACCGCTTGACCGAACAGCCAAAGCGCGATGGAGGCGGTGACCGCTGGGCGGCGTTTCAATATGCGCTGCCGGCGACGGACGAACACCTGCTATTCGTCTTCCGGCTGCCAGGGAGCATGCCCCAACGGACGGTGCGCCTGCGCGCCCTGAGGCCGGATCGTGACTATGCGCTGCGATGGCTCTTGGACGAACGCAGCGAACAGCGCAGCGGCGAACAACTCACGCGCGCCGGTATCCTTTTCGATGGGCTGCGCGAGCGCGACTCGGCCCTGCTGTCCATTCAGCCCCATCAGGCATGGGCATAAGCCTATCGCTAAAAATTAAAAGTATGTCCCACTGGATTCTTGAGAACTCCTTAATCGCCTGTCGCTTCGCGTTGAAGGGCGGCGAGCTGACGTGGCAAATGACCGGCCAGCCCGGCTGCGGCCTCGACGCTGCGCCATCGCGACTGGGCAACCTGATCGCCGACGGCAGGCCACTGCGCTGGCGCGAAGACGGCACGGCCGACAGCACAGAAGAAGCCGACGGCGCGCGCCGGCTGACGCTGAGCGCGCTCAGCAGCGATGGCCGCCTGCGGCTTCGCCAGCACGCACAGATCTTCCCCGCCCATCCTTTCGTGCGCCTGTGGGCCGAGCTGGAGAACACAAGCGATGCGCCGATCATTGTGACCGGCTGCGCCATGCTCGACCTGCGCGTGCCGCTGGCAGGGCGCAACACCCTGTTCCACGTCGAACAATTCAGTTGGAACTACCGGCCCGACAAATTCGCTTTGCACAAGGTGCAGGTGGTGCCCGGTCGGGCAGCCCATGAAATTCGCATGGGATCGTTCGGCGCGCACTATTGGGCGCCGACGAGCTGCGCATGGGCCGCGCTGCGCGCTGGCCTCGACCCGCTCGACAACCCAGACGAAGCGCTCAGCGGCGATGGCCTGGTGCTTGGGGTTGAGTTCAACGGCAAGAGCCGGCTGCTGGTATGGTCGCAGGACGATCACACGCATCTGCGCAGCACGATTGATGAACTGGCACACGTCGTTGCGCCAGGGGCGACGTTCGACGTGCCAGCCTGCTTCGTAGGCCGCTTCCACGGCGACTGGGACGAGGCAGGCTATACCACTCAGCGCTTTGCCGAGTCGCACGTGCACCCTCGCAGGCCCGACGACCGATACCCGTGGGCGCAATACAACTCCTGGGGCTACGGCCAGGACATCAGCGAAGCGCAACAGATGGAGGCCATCGCCCGCTGTGCCGAATTAGGGATTGAGGCGGTGATCATGGACTTAGGCTGGGCGCGCTGCATCGGAGATTGGCGTCCCGATCCGGTCAAGTTCCCCCGTGGGCTGCAGCCGCTAAGCGCGCGCTGTGCTGAGCTGGGCATGCGCTTTGGCGTGCACATGGCGCTGGCGCAGATGAATCCTACCGCGCCGGCGGCGCGCTCGCATCCCGACTGGTTGATCCACCTCGGCGACGACTACTTCGGCGCTGCACCGCTATGTCTGGGCCATGCCCCCTGCCGCGCGTGGCTGATCGGCGAGCTGCTCCGTCTGATTGACGATGAGGGGGTGAACTACATCATCCAGGACGGCGAGGACATGGTGAAGCGCTGTTGGCGCGAGGACCACACCCACAGCCCCGGCGACAGCAACTATGCCAACTCCGAGCGCGGCCTCGACCTGGTGATCGCTGCCGTTCGCCGCGCGCGGCCACATGTGGTGCTGGAGAACTGCGAGGACGGCGGCTGCATGTTGACCTACAAGATGGCGCGGCTGTATCACACCAGCATCACCGTGGACAACATCGCCACCTACGCCACGCGACAGGGCATCTATGGCGCATCGTATCCGTTCTCGCCGCGCTACAGCGTGCGCTACATGCAGGACGATCCCAACACCTACACGCTGCGCAGCGCCATCTTTGGCGGGCCACTCATCTTGATGCAGCGCATCACCGACTGGACGCCGCAGCAACTTGCCGAGACGCGCGCTGCCATCGCCAAATACAAGGAACTGCGCGCGTTAGTGCGCGACGCCAGAGTAATCCATCTCATCGCTCCTCGCCACAACGTGAATGGCATCGGCTGGGGCTGGGACGCAATTCAGGCCGTATCGGCGGATCGAGCGCGAAGCGTGGTGATGGTCTTTCGCGCCATGGGCGATTCAGCTCAGCGGGTGATTCGCCCGCGCGGGCTGCATCCAGAGATGTTCTATCGCGTCTGGGCGGAGGACCGCGGGGAGATTGGTGAGCTGACCGGCGCCGCGCTCACGCGCGATGGGATATCGCTGAGGCTGGCAGAGTTCGATTCCGACCTGATCTGGTTGGAAGCGACGTGCCTTTCGGCAACCTGAGCGTCTATCGCTTGCTCCCCTTGGGCCTCAGCGTCTGTCGAAGGAAGGCCAGGCCTTTCACAGCGATGTCCTCGCGACTCGGTTCGATCTGCCGCCAGATCGCCGCTGCGCGCGCAATCACTTTCACGTCCTGGGTGAAAGATTCAATTGTCACATCGCCGTCATACTTCACCGCCCGCAGCGCAGCCGCGATGCCCTTCCAGTCAATGTGATCATGGCCCGGCGTGCCGCGATCGCAACCGCAAGCGTGGAAGTGGATGAGCCGGTCGCCGGCGCGCCGAATGGCCTGGTCCTGGAATTTCTCCTCGATGTTCATGTGGAAGGTGTCATAGTGCAGGCCGATGGCCGGGCTATCTACGTCGGCGATCAGCGATAGCGTCGCATCCACTGTGTTCAGGAAATCAGTCTCAAAGCGGTTGAGCGGCTCGACCGCGATGCGCATTCCCTTTTCGCCTGCGTAGTCGCACAGCCGCTTCAAGTGCTTGACCACGGTCTTCCATTGACGGGTGTATTCGCGCGGCGGCACAGCCTCGGCCCGGCCCACGGCTGAATACACCGGCCCGGCCAGGATCTTCGCGCCCAGCACCTCCATCTGGTCCAGCATGGCCATCATGTAGTTCAGGCTGTTCTGTTGCTGTTCTGGTGTGCCGCGCAGGTCGCGATCGGGGCCAAACGCCCCGCACACTGTGTTACAGGCCAGTCCGCTGCGATCCAGAGCAGCGCGGATGAAATGCGGGTCATAGCCAGCCGGATCGTCAATGGCGATCTCAACCGAGTCGAATCCCCAGGCCCGAAACTGGGAGAAGAGCCTGGCGCTCTTGTTGGTGAAGGGAAAGGTGAAGAGGAAGGTATTGATGCCGAATTGCATGGGGTCGCTCCTTGGACGCAAGCTGGCCGATCAACGTCCACGCAGCAAGCGAAAGTAATCACGAGCCAGCCGCAAGTCCTCCAGGGCCTCAACTGAGTCGCAGGGGGGCTTGCACTCGCCGCGGATAGCGTGCACGAAATTGATCGCTTGCTGACGGTGGGCATGCACGGGCGGCAGTTGGGGCTCGATGCGCTGTGGCGCTATCCCTTTGGCCGGATCTTTGAACACCTCGACCCTGCCGGCGCGGTTCAGCACCAGAGGCGCAGGTAAATCCAGACGCACATAGCCCCGCTCGAAGCACACCAGGGCGCTCTCCTGCCAGTCCAACGTTGTGCGATAGGGCGACATCTCGATGGTGCACGTTACGCCGCTGGCGCTCTCGCCGACCAGCAGCACCTCGTGCGGGTCGGCATATACCACGCGATACGGCTCGCCCAACAAAAAGCGCATCAGGTTGACCTGGTGGATGTAGTAGTTCACGAAGCGCACGTAGTCCTCATTGTCCGCGGGTGAGAGGTCGGCTGCAGGAGGATCGAAGTCCAATTCTGGCGCAGGATCGCTGCCATCCACCAGGTCGCTGAACCCGCCAGCGATCCAGTCGCCCGGCGGCATGGTGATGCGCGCGTAGCGGAGCGCGCCCAACTCGCTACTCTGGCGAAACTGCGCGATGTATTCGCGCGCGCAGAGCGTAGCCGGGTCGCTGCGCTTGTGATAGGCGACCATGTGCCAGGTGCCGGCGGCCTGCGCGGCCTGCACCAGGCGCTCGCCGACTTCTACCGAAGCCGCCAGCGGCTTCTCGCTGAGGACGGGCAAGCCGGCACGGAACACATCCATCAACAGGACGCCGTGGCGGTTGAACGGCTGAATGCAGACCAGGCCATCCATGCGCTCCTGCGCAAGCATGTCGTGATAATCGCGATAGACGCGAGGCACGCCGTAGCGCTGGGCGACGCATCTGGCCGTGTTCTCGCGCAGCTCGGCGATGGCGACAACCTGGCAATCGTGCAATGTGGCGAAGTTTCGCAGATGTGCAGCCTGGCCCATCATGCCGACGCCGATGAAACC
>Ga0308417_1002251_pt1 | contig 12831 bp, 10 predicted proteins | sample HotsprSampleOS65_FD_203528 | JGI IMG/M metagenome (GOLD analysis project Ga0308417, IMG submission 203528) | Hot spring phototrophic mat microbial communities from Octopus Spring, Yellowstone National Park, Wyoming, United States - 20090730_OS65 ... | reverse complement strand
GACATCCGGCTGGTTCTGCGCCGGAAGGATGACGGTTTTGATGCCGGCCCGCCGCGCCGCCAGGATTTTTTCGCGGATGCCACCGACGGGCAGGACATCGCCGCGCAGGGTGATTTCGCCCGTCATGGCCACCGTGCGCCTGACAGGACGGCGGGACAGCGCCGAAACCATGGCCGTGGCCATAGTGATGCCGGCCGAGGGTCCGTCCTTTGGAATCGCGCCTTCCGGGACGTGAATGTGGAGGTCATGCTGCGTGAAAACATCAGGCTCGATACCCAGTTCGCGGGCGCGGGACTTGGCATACGACAGTGCCGCATGGGCGGATTCCTTCATGACTTCACCCAGCTTGCCCGTCAGAAGCAGCCCGCCCTTGCCGCGCAGCAGGAGGGCTTCGACGTGCATCACGTCGCCGCCGACACTCGTCCAGGCCAATCCGGCGGCCACGCCGATGCGATCCTGGGACAAAATGGCGTCGGCTTTGAACTTCGGGACGCCAAGGTAATCAGACAGATTGGCGGCCGTGATGGTGACTTTCCCGCTGTCGCCTTCGGCGACGCGCCGCGCCACCTTGCGGCACAGCTTGCCAATTTCGCGTTCAAGCTGGCGGACGCCGGCCTCACGGGTGTAGCGGGCAATGGTCATCCGCAGGGCGCTTTCCGTGATGGCCAGATGCTTGCCGGTCAGGCCGCTCTCGGCAAGCTGCTTGGGCACGAGATGCCGCCGGGCAATGACGAGTTTTTCTTCCTGGGTGTAGCCCGGCAACCGCACAATTTCGAGCCGGTCGCGCAGGGCCGGTTGAATCGTGTCGGTGACGTTGGCCGTCAGCAGGAACATGACTTTTGAAAGGTCAAACGGCACACCCAAGTAGTTGTCACGGAAGGCGTGGTTTTGTTCCGGGTCAAGCACTTCCAGCAGCGCCGAGGCCGGATCGCCCCGGAAGTCGTTGCCCAGTTTGTCCACTTCATCGAGGAGCATCAGCGGGTTTTTCGTCCCGGCCTGCTGAAGCCCAAGGATGATGCGTCCGGGCATGGCACCCACGTAGGTTCGGCGGTGCCCACGGATTTCAGCTTCGTCGTGGACGCCACCCAGTGAAATGTGGACGAACTTGCGCCCGATGGCTTTGGCCACCGACCGGCCGAGAGAGGTCTTGCCCACGCCGGGCGGCCCGACCAGACACAATAACAGCCCTTTGGTATCCGGTTTGAGCCGCCGTACTGCCAGGGCTTCGAGAATGCGCTCCTTGACCTTTTCGAGGCCGTAATGGTCGGCATCGAGGACGGCTTTGACGTGCTGAAGGTCAATGTGGTCTTCCGAAAAAGTGTTCCAGGGAAGCGCCAGCAGGGTATCCAGATACGTCCGCAGCAGCCCCGCCTCGGCGGCGTCCGGGTGGAGCCGTTCGAGGCGTTTGAGCTGGCGCGTCGCTTCTTCCCGCGCCGGTTCGGGAAGGCGGGCTTCGGCGATTTTTTCCTGGTAGGCCGCCACTTCGTCGCCGGCATCAGAAATTTCGCCCAACTCCTGCTGAATGGCCTTGAGCTGCTGGCGCAGGTAAAACTCGCGTTGGGAGCGGTCAATCTCACCCTTGGCCTGGCTGCTGATTTCCTGCTGTACCGTGAGAATGCCCACTTCGCGGGCCATGAGGTCGTGAACGCGCCGCAGACGGGCAATGGGGTCGGCTTCTTCGAGAATCGCCTGGGCGTCACTGAGCTTGGCGTCGAGGTTGGAGGCGCAGAGATCAGCCAGGCGGCCCGGATCATCCAGGGATGCCGCAATGGCGAGCACTTCGGCAGAAATCTGCTTGCCCAGGGTGACAATCCGTTCGAGCAATCCCTTGACCGCGCGGATCAGGGCTTCAACTTCCAGGGTCATCTCGACCGAGGCTTCAGGAATGGTTTGCACCTGCGCCTGCAGGTAGCCGGCTTCGTCGGTCACACGCAGAAGTGTCGCCCGCGCCAATCCCTGAACGAGAATCCGCACCCGGCCATCGCCGGTTTTGAGCAGGCGCATCACAGCCGCAATCGTACCAACCCGGTGCAGGTCATCGCCGGTCGGGTCCTCGTCCTCTGGATTGCGCTGGGTGGCGAGCACAATCAGACGCCGGTTGGGGAGGGCGTTTTCGATGGCACGTTGCGATTTCTCGCGCTGTACAAAAAGGGGAACGATGAGAAATGGAAAGATGACAATGTCGCGCAGCGGCAACAACGGCAGTGTGTCGGGAATATCGCCTGTCCCCTCGTTGGTCAACGGGAGTTCATCAGATAACTCGTGTGTCATTGGCAACGCCACGCTGGCGCTTGGGATTTTGGAGACCATAGTGATTTGAGCAAACATATCCTGGCAAACTGGTAAGGTATCGCGTTTCAGGCTGGATAGGAAAGACATCCCGAACGGGAGACGGTGGTGTGCAGAACGGTTTCAGTCTAAAAATAACCAGGCGAAACACGCTGACTTCGGCTGTGCCTTTGCCGCTCCAGGGCATCCGGTCCTGATGTGGGCCACAGAAGCTGGCTGGCAATTGTTGGCACCTTCGGATTTTAAACAAAGATGTCACATCGCCTGCGTACCGTGGTGTAAATGGCAGAGCTGAAAGGGGCCGCGGTAAACCAGTTCATCTGCGTCATGTTTCGTTGGTCATCGCCTCTCAGACCGATGGGCTTCTTGATAACGTCAGGCTCGATGCCAGGAGGTAGCCTATGAGTTCCTACCCAGTCAGCACGCCCAAGCCTTCCGACCCGTGGAAATCTGTAACCCCAACCACAAACCAAGCGACTTCTCTTACAGGCGATGACGCCTGGGTGGTCCGGGCGTTTGTCATCGCCTGGTTTACCCTGCTCCTGTGTTTCACCGTCGTCATCATCTGCCTGCCCAAAACCGCGTTTCTGCTGGCTTACCTGCTGGCTTGTGCGACCGTGATCGCAATGCTGTATGTGCGGCGAATCGTGGCCGAGCCGGTCAGGGAACTGACGAAGTTCGATACTTCTGACCCCTACCGACTGGCCTACCTGCGCGGGGGAGCCAACGAGGCCCTACGGGTGGCCACGGCCGTCCTCATCGAAGCCCGTCACCTGATGCTTTTGCAGAACGAGTCGTCGGAAAAAAAGGAAAAGCAGCTCGTGACCGCGCCGGACTGTGATGCGAAGTCGCTGCCATTTCCTCTGGAAAGAGCCGTACTTCGCTTTTTCACAACTCCACGGAAGCCGGAGGAAATGTTTGAGCAGGGTGGTCTCAAACAGCAGGTGGATGATCTTTACAAAGAAGAGCTGGAGAACGCCGGCTTGTTGCCCTCTGAAGCCCAGAAACAGGCCCGTACCAGTCGGGCGCTGTTTGCTCTGATCCTCATCCTGGTGGTCGGTTTGACCAAGATTGGGGTGGCCTTGTGGCATGGATACCGCAACATCGGCTTTACCCTGCTGATTATGATTGTTGCGGCAATCTGGGCTTGGAGTTTTAGCGGAGACTATCGGACGCGCCTTGGCAACTATGTTGTGAAGTCGCTGGAATCGCTGTTTGAAGGCATGCGCGCCCAGGCCGCAACCCTCAAAGCCAACGCCTCGATGGCGCAGATTGCCCTGCTGGCCGGTGTCTATGGTGTCGCGGCCCTGCCGGCGGAGGTTTTCCCTGAAGTCCGGGAAGCCTTCCCCAAGGCTCCAACCGACAGTTCATCCTGTGGGAGTTCCTGCAGCAGTTCGTGCAGCAGCGACGGCGGTAGTTGCAGCAGTTGTGGCGGCGGCTGTGGTGGCTGTAGCTAGGTTACTGTTGTTCCCACTTGCCTGATGGTCGTAAGTCTGATGGTGACTGGATATGGTGGAAACCCTGCCCGATCGCGTCGGTCTTGGATGGCGCGCCCCTTTGGCAGCCGACATCCTGGCTAACCTGGATCGTATCGAGGTGGTGGAAGTCATCGCCGACGATTACTTCGACGCACCGGGCAGGGAGCGGCAGGCGTTGCGCTGGCTGGGGCGGCAAGTGCCGCTGGTGCTGCACGGCGTTTCCCTGGGGTTGGCCTCGACCGCACCGGTTGACCCCGTTCGGCTTGACCACATGGCCCGTCTCATCGGTGAGGTCGAGCCATGGCTGTGGTCGGAGCATCTCGCCTTTGTACGTGGCGGCGGCGTTGAAGTCGGCCACCTGGCCGCGCCGCCGCGAACAGCCGCCACCATCGAGGGCACGGCACGCAATCTCGCCACAGCACGCACCATTGTCGGCAGCAATCCACTGGTTGAGAACATCTCCACCATTATCGAGCCGCCCGGCAGTGCGCTCGATGAGGTGACGTGGCTGGAAGGCATCCTGGCCGCCACGGAAAACGGTTTGCTGCTCGATCTGCACAACCTGTACGCCAACGCCTGCAACTTCGATTTTGACCCCCGTGAAGCCATCGCCCGGCTTCCCCTCGAACGGGTCGGCTACATCCACCTGGCAGGCGGGAAGTGGGTGCAGGCGACGCGCTTTCCGGGGCGACGGCTGCTCGACGACCACCGCCACGCAACGCCACAACCGGTGTTTGACCTGCTGGCCGAGGTGGCGCGGCGGACGGCGCGGCCGCTGGTCGTCATTCTGGAGCGCGACGGCGACTATCCGCCCTTTGCCCAGCTTCTGGATGAACTCGATGCCGCACGTGCCGCCCTGGCACGGGGGCGCGCCGACCGGGACGCCAACCAGAACGTACGCACCAATGTCGTCGCCACACTTTGAAGCCTTTTTGGCGCGGCTCTATGCCGATGAAGCTTTCCGGGAGCAGTTTTTGGCCGCGCCGGAAAACACAGCTCGCGCCTTTGGGCTGTCGCCGGAAGAATGCGCGGCGCTGGCGGCAATTGATCTGACGGGCCTGGAGCTGGCTGCGCGGGTGTTTGCCAAAAAGCTCGACTACAAGGCGGAGTACAAACGCCGGCAGGGATGGCGAACCCGCTGGCGGCGGTGGTGGCGTGACCGCTGGGCGGAGTGGCGGCACCGCCGCCGGACAACCCTTCAGGCGAAATAGAGCGCCAGCGCCGTCCGGGCAAGATTCCACACGCGCGTCCAGTTGAGCTTCCCATTACGGGCATCGTGCAGGCTGGCCCAGACCTTTTCCCGCAGTTGCGCGCTTTCGCGCCGGAACAGAAAGTCGCGCGCATAGGGCAGGGCAACTTCAAGGAAGTTGAAGCGCGGGTTCATCGTGATGCTGATGCCTTCCAGAGTCATCAGCGCCCGGATGATGAAGGTGAACGAAGCAGGCGTCGAGAAGGGGTAGCGGTAGATGATGTCGCCCAGGTCGTAAGTCAGGTCCTTGAAGCGGACTTCCGAGAGGTTGACATCGAGTTTGCGCCGGAACAGGTCTTCGACGACGCGCGCAAAATCTTCCATATCGGCTTCGGGCGAAAGAAATCCCAGCCCGACCAAATCCCGGACGATGCCCGGCGCATCACGTTCGATAAGGTGGAAAAAGGCGCTGACCATCTGGCTCTGCAGGGTTGGGGAAATATGCCCGACCATGCCGAAGTCAAAAAAGGCCAGCCGTCCGTCGCGCAGTATGAGAATGTTGCCCGGATGCGGGTCGGCGTGAAAGAAGCCGTCTTCGAGCAGTTGTTTGAAGTAGGTGCGATACATCAGCTCGTTGGCTTCCTTGGCGTCAATGCCGGCGGCGGCCAGCCCTTCCAGATCGGTCACACAGATGCCACGCAGGAACTCCATGGTGATGACCCGCGAGGTCGTCTGTTCCCAGAAGATGGTCGGCACGTGAACCCGTGGCCAGTCGGCAAAGTTCTGCCGGAAGCGTTCGGCATTGCGGCCTTCGTTGCGGTAATCGAGTTCGGCATAGATCGTGCGCTCGAACTCATCAATCATCCCAACCCAGTCGTTACCTTTGAAGAGCCGTTTCGAGCTGGCCATCCACCGGGCAAGACGGCGCAGGATGTCCACATCTTCGCTGATGCGCGCCACGAGATTGGGGCGTTGCACCTTGATGGCCACTTCCTGCCCGTCGTGCCGGACGCCGCGATAGACCTGTCCCAGACTGGCGGCGGCAACGGGTTCCGGGTCAACGGTGCGGAAAAGCTGGCTGACGGGCGCCCCCAACTCGCTCTCGATGATGGCGAAGGCTTCGCTGTTTGGAAACGGCGGCACACGGTTCTGGAGCTTGGCCAGTTCCTGAATGAACGGCACCGGCAGCAGGTCGGCGCGGGTGGCCAGTGCCTGCCCGATCTTGATGAACGTCGGGCCGAGCCGGATGAGCTGTTCGCGCAGCCGGGCTGCCTGGGCTTCGAGTTTTTCAGCCGGAAGTACGGCCAGGTTGCCGCCGTCTGAGTGAACTCGGGCGCGTCGGAGGTCGCGGTACAGCATCCAGGCGAAGCGCCCCAGAACCCACACGATAAAAAGCGTTCGCTGCCAGTGGCGAAGCCAACTCCAGACCCCCCGCCGCGTGGGGACAACCGGTGGGTGAACATTCGGTGAGATGGAGAAGTCTGCGGGCAGGGTACGGTTCATCGAGGTCACATGCCACCGGTGCGGGGTTCACCGGATGGGCCTTCCCCGCCCGTTATAGCAAACTCATCCCACGGGCAAAAGCGACAAAAGCCGACGGCTGCCGTCACTGTCCGGCTGGCGGCAGGGCGCCTGCGCGTCAGGAAGTGTGGTCATAAACGATGCGCCAGCCGTTGGGAAAACGCCGTACCAGGAGGGTGAAGCGCCCGGAAGTGATCTGTTCGGGAAGTACGACCCGCCAGGCCCCGCGTACGAGTGCCGCGCGCGGCCCGACCATCTCGATGACGAGGTCCTGGAAGTCAAGCGTTCCCATGGCGCGTCCTTCGGACTGGTAGCGTTGCCGGTAGCGCACCAGCGTCGCTTCCCACCCCTTGGTCACGGTCGTACCGGAAACAAAGGTCAGTTCCGGCGAGCGCCAGTAACCGTCCATGAAACCTTCCAGATCGCCCCGGTTCCAGGCGGCTACCTGCCTGTCGAGCAGCGTACGAATGGCGGCCACGGACGATGGGGGCTGCGCCGGAGTGCGAATTGCACCAAACAGTAACCAGAGCAGACAGAAACACGCGGCAAGCGGTCGGAAAGGCATGGGATTCAGGGCGGTTTTCACTCGATGATTTTGACGTCGCCTTCGAATTTTCGGTAGTTCCGAAACTCGCTGACATTCCGAAAAGCCTGGCGATAGGCATCGCTCACCTGGATGGTCTCAGCCGTCAGCGGCATCCAGTAGTTCTTGCCGAGAATCGTGACCCAGTCGTAATCCACGGCCGATTCGACCTGCGACATGGGAAAGCCTGGTGGAATGTCGGTTGCCGTATGTTCGATGCGCAGCACGCGCTTGGTGGCTTCGTCAATCCACAGGCTGCCCTGATAGCCGACCTGAATGCGCTGCGGTGTGCCGTCGGAGAGCCGTACGGTGAGGGTGTAGCCGGAATTGGCCTTGGGAACAACGAAGTCATACACGCGACAGAGGCGCCCCCGGTAGCGTTCCCGTCTGGCTTCACGGAACCGGGTATTGGTGCTGGGCAGAAACGGGGCGGCAAGCTGGCCGGAAAAATCGCCAACGGAAGTCGCGCCGCCAACGTCTTCATAGCGCCGTTGGGTGGCGCGTCCGTTGATGGACAGCAGTTCGACCCGTTCGCGTCCGCCTTCGACCCGGACTTCCGTTTCAAGGATGTCGCGCGTTTGCCACTGGCCGCGACCGTCCCGCACCATGCGGCGGATGGTCTGGGTGACGATGAAATCCGGGAGGTCGTCGGCGCTGCGCAGGGCATGAAACCGGGCCTGTTCGATGAGCGGCAGTTGGCTGAGACGCGCTGTTTCGTCTTCTGCGGACGCTTCCGACGGCTCATCACTGACCGGTTCTGCCTGGTCGCGGGGTGGCGCCGAACTGGCAGGGACAGGGCCGGACGGTATGGTGCGGGTGGGTTGGGGACGCGCCGTTGGGGATGGTTTTGGCGATGGTTGAAACGTCAGTTCGACCAGAGCCGTGATGAGCGCGCCGGGTGCACCAAGCTGGCGGGCGCGGTCCAGAACTTCGTCCGTGACTTCAAAGGTGATGCCGCGTTGGCGCAACTCCCGGATGGCCGCGTCAGTGGTGATTTGTCCCTGGCGCACACGCTGGACAAGACGGTAAAAGCCCACTTCCGACAGCGGGCCGGTCTGGTTTTCCGAAGTTTCCACCGAGCGCGGACGCTGCAAGGCAGGGTTGTTCCCGCCCGTCCCGGCGAGGATTGTGGTGCGCAGGGCATGGCTCATCAGGAGCATCAGCCCGGCGACGGCAAGAAAGAGCTTGAGTCGGGTGGGATGAACTGCCATATCATCGGGTCTCAGGGTTACGAACCGCCTTTGTACCTCAACATGCTGTCACACGCTGTGGAAACCAACCGTGATTAAGTCGGACAAGTGGATCCTTCGCATGTGCGAAGAGTATAACCTGATTTCGCCTTTTGAGCGGCGGCTCATCCGGCAGGTCGAAGACCGGCGCATCATAAGCTGTGGGCTGTCAAGCTATGGTTATGACTGTCGTCTGGCGCGGGATGAGTTTAAGGTCTTTTCTCCGATCCAGGGGACGGAAGTGGACCCCAAAAACTTCAATCCCGACAACCTGCTGGACATTCCGCTGCGAACGGCGGCCGACGGCAGCCACTACTGGTTGCTGCCGCCTCACTCTTATGCGCTGGGGGTGACGATTGAGCACTTCCAGATGCCGCGCAACGTCACGGCGATTGCTCTTGGAAAAAGCACCTATGCGCGTTGTGGGCTGATTCAGAACACCACGCCGCTCGAAGCCGACTGGAAGGGGCGGCTGGTCATCGAGCTGTACAATGCGGCCAACCTGCCAGTCCGGCTCTATGCCGAAGAAGGATTCGTTCAGATCATCTTCTTCGAGTCGGACGAGGAATGCGCCGTTTCCTACAGTGACCGCGCGGGCAAGTATCAGCATCAGACCGGATTGACCCTGGCCAAGGTTTAGGCAAGCGCATGGCACTCGTCATTCGGAACGGCCGCGTCTGCGATCCCTCGCAAAACCTGGATGCGGTCATGGATGTTCTGGTGGTGGACGGCCGCATTGCAGCACTGGGGCCGAATCTGGACATCCCTCCACAGGCGGAACTGGTGGATGCAACCGGGTTGGTTGTGGCACCGGGATTCATAGATGTTCACGTGCACCTGCGTGAGCCGGGCTTTACGGCGAAGGAAACGATAGCTACCGGAACACGCGCGGCTGTGGCCGGCGGCTTCACGGCCGTGTGCTGCATGGCGAACACCTCGCCGGTCAACGACTCGCCGCTGGTCACGCGCTACATTCTCGACCGGGCGCAGGAAGCCGCCGCGTGCCGCGTGTATCCCATTGGCGCTGTGACCAAGGGATTACAGGGGGAAGCTCTGGCGGATATTGGTGGGATGGCGGCGGCCGGGGTCGTGGCCCTGTCGGATGACGGACATGGGATTGCCAACGCCAACCTGTTGCGACGGGCGCTGGAATATGCCAGCGACTTTGGATTGCCGGTCATTGATCACTGTGAAAATCGTGACCTGGCGGCCGGCGGCGTCATCAATGAAGGAGCTGTGTCCACACGTCTGGGGGTACGGGGGATGACGCGCGCCGCCGAGGAAGTGGATGTGGCGCGGGATGTCGTGTTGTCCAGCCTGACGGGGGCGCATATTCACATTGCCCATCTGAGCACGGCCGGTTCGCTGGAACTGGTGCGGCGCGCCCGCGCCGAGGGCTTGCCGATTACCTGTGAAGTTACACCGCATCATCTGACGCTTGATGAATCCGCTGTCTTGACGCTGGGGCCACTGGCCAAGATGAATCCGCCGCTGCGTACGGCCGGGGATGTCGAAGCCCTGCTCGAAGGTGTGGCTGACGGCACGGTGACTTGTCTGGCGACCGACCATGCGCCGCACACAACGCTGGAAAAGGACCAGGTGCTTTTGCACGCGCCCTTCGGGGTGGTGGGACTGGAGTGCGCCGTGAGTCTGATGCTTGACCGGCTCTACTGGCAGCAGGGCATTCCGTTGCTGCGCCTCATCGAGCTGTTTTCGACCGGCCCGGCGCGCGCCTTCAACCTGCCTGGTGGGACGTTGCAAATTGGCTGCCCGGCGGATATGACAATACTGGACATCCACCGCGAAACGGTGGTGGATGTGCGTCAGTGGCAGTCAAAAGCGCGCAACTGCCCTTTCGACGGCTGGCGGCTCAAAGGCGCGCCAGTCATGGTGGTGGTGGGCGGCGAGCGGCGGAGTGTTCTGCCGCCGCCTGTGCTTGCCGAAACGGTTGCGGCAGACTACCGGACAAGTTAACGTGCGCCGATTTTTCGTGTGCCGGTGCGTGTCCGTCACGGGCCGGCACATGCCAAATACTGAAGAAGAGAGAGGATGCATTCGCTCATGGCAGAGCAATCCGTTGAAGAGAAAGTCAAGGCTATCATCGTCGAGGAACTCGGCGTGGATGAAAGTGAAGTGACCCCGGAGGCCAAGTTCATTGAGGACCTGGGTGCCGATTCACTCGATACGGTCGAACTCGTCATGCGTTTCGAGGAGGACTTCGGACTCGAAATTCCTGATGAGGACGCCGAGAAAATCCTGAGCGTGAAGGATGCAATAAGCTACATCCAGTCCAAGCTCGGATAGGTTGTGCGTTCCACAAGCTGTTTGCCCGCGCACCGCGACCGTGGAGGTTTTGCGTCATGAAACGGCGTGTCGTCGTCACTGGCGTCGGGGTGGTCAGTCCCCTTGGGCTGGATGTCCCGGCCACTTGGGAGGCATTGCTGGCCGGGACAAGCGGGATTGGCCCCATCACGCGCTTCGACGCCACAGCGTTTGCCGTCCGCATCGCCGGCGAGGTGCGTGGTTTTGACCCGGCGGCGTTCATCGAGAAAAAAGAGATCAAAAAGATGGACCCGTTCATCCACTACGCCATCGCCGCTGCTGAGGAAGCGATGCGCGACAGTGGGTTGCACATCAACGGTGACCATGCGGCCCGGGTAGGGGTTCACATTGGGTCGGCGCTGGGTGGGTTGACCATCATCGAGCGCGAGCACACGAAACTGCACCGTGAAGGTCCGCACCGGGTTTCACCGTTTTTCATTCCGTCCGCCATCATCAACCTTGCCAGTGGACAGATTTCGATCCGCTTTGGGGCGAAGGGACCGAATCTCGCTTCGGCCACGGCCTGTGCTTCCGGCGCACACGCCATTGGGGAATCCTTCCGTATCATTCAGGCAGGGGATGCCGATGTGATGCTGTGCGGGGGTGCGGAAGCGCCCGTAACGCCGACCGGTATTGGCGGTTTTGCGGCCATGCGCGCCCTTTCCACGCGCAACGCTGAACCGGCGCGGGCCAGCCGTCCATTTGACCGGCAGCGGGATGGCTTTGTCATGGGCGAGGGGGCGGCCGTTCTCGTTCTGGAAGAACGGGAACAGGCTTTGGCGCGGGGGAAGCGTCCGCTGGCAGAGGTTGTTGGCTTTGGACAATCCGCCGACGCTTTTCACCTGACGCATCCAAGCGAGGTTGGCGACGGCGCGGCGCGGGCTATGCGGCAGGCGCTGGCCGATGCCGGCATTGCCCCGGCCGAGGTTGGTTATCTCAATGCCCATGCGACGGGCACTCCGGCCGGAGATGCTGCCGAAGCGGCAGCTATCCATCAGGTTTTCGGTGCGGCTGCGACTTCGCTGGCGGTCAGTTCAACGAAGTCCATGACCGGTCATCTGCTGGGGGCAGCCGGCGCGCTGGAAGCCGTCGTCGCAGTACTGGCGCTGCGGGATGGGCGCATCCCGCCGACGATAAATCTCGATGAACCGGAGTTTGACTTGGACTGTGTGCCTTGCAAGGCCCGCGAAATGTCCCTCGACTATGCCATGAGTAATGCTTTTGGCTTTGGTGGGGTCAATGTTTCGCTGGTCTTCCGGCGGGCCGAAGCCTGAGAGTTCCAGTTGGGAGGTCTTCTGCTGTGAAGTGCGTTGAACTTGCTGATCAGTTTGGAATTGAGCACCTTCGTCTCACTGAGCGCCCTCACCCGGAGCTGAAGTTTGGAGAGGTTTTGATCCGAGTGCGGGCTACATCCCTCAACTATCGCGATCTGATGACAGTAACCGGGGTCTATAACCCCAAGCAGCCGCTCCCGTTGATTCCGCTGTCTGACGGTGTGGGGGAGGTTGTGGCGGTTGGGGATGGCGTCACGCGCGTTGCCGTTGGAGACCGGGTGGCCGGGATTTTTGCGCAGGGATGGACCGCCGGTGAGCCGGCCGTGGAAAAGGTGCGCACAACGACCCTGGGTGGCCCGCTCGATGGCATGCTGACCGAGTACCGTGCGCTTTCGCAGGAAGGGGTGGTCAAAGTCCCGGACTATCTGAATGACGAAGAAGCGGCCACCCTGCCCTGTGCGGCGCTGACAGCCTGGAGTGCGCTCATCGCCCACGGACAGCTCAAGCCGGGGGATACCGTACTCGTCCAGGGGACAGGCGGCGTTTCCATCTTTGCCCTCCAGTTTGCCAAAGCCGCCGGTGCCCGGGTCATCATCACCTCCGGGAGTGATGAAAAGCTCGAACGCGCCAAGGCCTTGGGGGCGGATGAAGTCATCAACTACCGGCAGGCTCCCGACTGGGACAAAGCCGTGCGGGAGATGACTGCCGGCCGCGGTGTTGATCATGTGGTTGAAGTAGGTGGTACCGGCACTTTGGCTAAGTCCATTCGTTCCGTCCGGTTTGGCGGTCATATCAGCCTGATCGGGGTATTGTCCGGGCGGACTGGCGAAATTGACATTGCGCCGGTGCTGATGCAGAACATCCGCGTGCAGGGCATCATTGTTGGGTCGCGGGAGATGTTCGAGGCGATGAACCGCGCCTTGGAGCAGAACCGGATTCGTCCGGT
>Ga0308417_1002250_pt1 | contig 12833 bp, 14 predicted proteins | sample HotsprSampleOS65_FD_203528 | JGI IMG/M metagenome (GOLD analysis project Ga0308417, IMG submission 203528) | Hot spring phototrophic mat microbial communities from Octopus Spring, Yellowstone National Park, Wyoming, United States - 20090730_OS65 ... | reverse complement strand
CCCGCCACCTCCTCCCAGGCCGCCGCCCCGCGCTACCGGATCTACGGCTTCGCCGCCTGCCCCTACTGCCGCAAGGCCAAGGCCCTGCTCGAGAGAGAGGGAATCCCGCACGACTATATCGCCATCGAGGACCCGGCCAAGCGCGCCTCCTTCCTCGACGCTCGCGGCTTCACCGGCGCCGACCGCACCTATCCCCGCATTTGGACACTTGCAAACGACGGGACCGAGGAGCGCCTCGTCGGCGGCTTCTCTGAGCTTGAGATGGATATCCTGCTGGGCGGTACCTGACGCCACCGCCGCCGCCAGCAAGACCGTCCGGACGCACCGGCCTTCAGGCGCCGCCGGTCCCCTCGTCCTCGAGAACGATCGGCAAGTGGATCCCGCTGCCGCCAAGCGTCAGCCCCACCAATAGCCGCACGCTCAAGGAAACCAGCGGCGGGCCGGAGGCGGCAACGCGCGTCTCGATAGAGAAGAACCCTGGTTCTTCACTCTCCTGTCAAACCGGGCGCAGATCGCCCTCCGCCGCGAAGACATGAACCTCGCCCCAGGATCCACACAGCCGCGCGATTGAATCGCCAGGCGCATCAGCGGTCCCTCCCCAAGCGCTCCAGCTCCTCCCACAAGCGTCGCGCCTCGCCCACAGGATAGGTCGGGATCCGCACGCGCAGCTCAAGCCGAATGTCTCCTTTCCGCTTCCCTCGGCGCACACCCAGACCCGACAGGCGGATCCAGGTCCCGGGCTGGGTACCCGGCGGTACCTTCACCCAGATCGTCCGCCCGCCCAACAGCGTCACGCGGCGCTCGCCGCCCACCACCGCCACAGCCGGGTCCACCTCGAATGCCCGCAGCAGGTCCAAGCCCTCGCGACGCCAAGACGGATCGGGGCGAACCCGTAACGAAACCCGCAGGTCGGAGGGCGGACGCCCCTTGGTCGGCGACGGGATCGCCCCGCGCAGCAGGATCTCCTCCCCGTCCTCCGAGCCCTCTGGGATATCGACCTCAATCGTTCCATGCGACAAACGCACTGGACGGCGCGCGCCAAAAACCGCCTCCTCCAGTGTCAGCTCCAGCGTCGCCCGGGATGCGCTGCGGATCTCCACCTCCTTGCCATAGAATTCATCGAAGGCCGCGTCATAGGGGTTCAGCCCCCCCGCACCGCCCGAACGGAAGGAATCCAATCCCGCTGCCCGCCCAGACGCAGAATGCGATCGGCGCCAGGTGGCTCTGGCATCGGCGCTGCGGATCTGCTCGTAGGCATCCGCAATCGACTTGAAGATCTCCTCCGCGCCCCGGTCGCCCGGATTGCGGTCCGGATGCCAACGCTTGGCCAAGGCGCGGTAGGCCAACTTGATTGTCTCGTCGTCCGCGTCCTCTCCAACCCCAAGGATTTCAAAAGGCGACCGCGCGCTCATGCCGCCCACCGCGTCAGCGCCAGAGCCCACTCGCCTCCCGCCACCGCCAGCGCCAGGCCAACCAGCAGCAGCGCCAGGCCGACAGACGCCTGCAGCGCCGCCATCCCCCATGCCCGCACCCCAGGTCTAACCGGTGCAGACCTCTCCGGGAAAGGCGGCCAGGATGCCTCCGGCAGGCCTTGCGTCAGCCGTCGCGCCAGCGAGAGCGCCTCGCCCAGGCGCTCCTCGCCCACCACGCCCCTCGCCGGACGGCCCTGGGGCCAGCGGAAGCCAGCCGGCGCCACCAGGATCGCCGACGCCTCCACCCCGCCCGCAGACGAAAGCGCCTCGCGCCAGACCTCGACCTCGGAGCGCCCGTGCGCCACCACCCGCGGCGACCCGTCAGCGCGCGCCACCACCCAGTCCGTCCCGCGATCCTCGAGCAACCCCACGGCGTCGATGAAGACCACGCCAAGGCGACGGCCGTCCAGATCCGCCACACAGGCCTCCGCCCCGAGACGCCCCGGCAGGATCTGCGGGAAGGCCTCCTGCGGCCACGGCGCCACCCGCACGCCCCAGGCCTCCGACAGGGCCCGGATCCGCGGCGTCATGCCGCCGCCGGCGGGACGGTGGCGGAGACGCGCGACCGCGCCGGCCAGCAATGCCAGACCAGGCGCCAGCAGCAGTGCTACCAGCAGGAGAGAGAGGATCTCAACCGGGATCATGGCCGAGAAGATGGGAGCGCCGACCGCGCCTCAGCGCGGGATCGCCTGCCCCGACCAGAAGATTCCCAATGTCCCAAAGGGGGTGCTCCGGCCCGCCACCCAAACTTCAGCGACGGAGAGGCGTGTGCCGACGGGCAGATCCAGCGGCGTCGGCCCCGACAGGATCCCGCCTGAGACCGTCCAACGGGGCGGGCCCGCCGCAAGGTCGCCCGCGTATGCCCGAAAGGCCTCGCTCCAGCCCGACGGGCCGCGCTCAAAGACGGCCACTGTGCCGCGCCAGGATCCTTCGGGCCGCCCCAAGGTGGCACGCACACCGCTCCAGAGCGCAGGCGCCACCGCGGGCAAGCTCTCGCCCGCCACTGCGGCTGCCGCTAAGGCGGAGGCTGCGTAGTCCGCTGCCCGGGGCACCGGGGCTCGGTCAAGCTGGGCCAGGCCCACCGCCACCATCCCCGCCAGCACCAGAGCGATCAGGGGCAGCATCAGCCCCATCTCCAGGAGCACCGCGCCGCGTCGGCTCCGAAAACGCCTCATGGCAGCGCCGCCCCGGCAACCGAACGGAAGGTCGCCGTCGGACCGGCCACCAGACCTACGCCAGGCGTCAGCCAGCCCCACGCACAGGTCGCATCCAGACGAACCACCCGCGTCCCCGGCCCCATCGGCGTCCCCGGAGCCTCAAAGTCGGCCTCACCCACCGTCGGCCACCCCCGGACCAAGACGCTCACGCAGCGCCGCATAAAGCCCGGAGTCGCCGCCACAGCCTGAGCGCGGGCAACGGATTCCGACGCTCCCGAGGCCAGCGCCGCCGCTCCCACATCCGCAGCCCGCTGGACACCTTGCGCGACAAGAAGAGCCATTCCCACATCCAAAACGCCAAGAAGTACGACCGCAGAAACCCCAACCGCAAGGGAACCCTCGACCGCCGGACCACCGCGGCGACGACGCAGCAGACGAAATAGGGACGGACCAAACATGGGCTCTCCTCCGCCGGGGATGTAGGGCCGACGCTCCTTAGCCGCCCATACCCTCTAAGCGAAAGACTGCCGGACGAGAGAGGTTCGGATCGGAAACGCGCAACTCCCCCGGGTGGACACCTACCCCCCGTGGCACAAAACGCACCGTCACCGTGCAGGCCTGGCGCGTCATCAGGAGGCTGCCGCAGGTGCTGTTCGTAAAAGACCAGCCCTCGCCCTGGATCTGGATCTGCCCGATCTGCGTCGTCCCTGGCGGCACCGCACCGGCCACCGAGAAAGGCTCCATTGTCGCGGCCTGTCCGACATTGCGGATCGTCAATGTCCGTTCCGCCATCTGCCCAGGCGCCGCTTGGAGCCTCACTTCGCCTTCCAACGCAAACTGAGGCGAGATGAAACCAAAAGTGCGCATAATCTCCACGATGGCCGGCCCCATCACCGTCAACATCAGCGCAGGGAGAATAAAGAGGACAACGGGAATTTGGATCAAGATCGGGATCTTGCCCGCCCGTCTCTCCGCATCCAGCAGGCGTTCGCGGCGGGCTTCCTGGGCAAGCTGCTTCAGGCTCTCGCTGATAGGAGAGCCCATCCGCTCAAACTGCGTCAAGATCGCGCAGAATGCTCGCACAATCGCTACATCGTGCCTGCGGACCATGTTCTCAAACGCCTTCACGCGTTCCGGCATCACCTGAAGCTCTCGCTCCAACACCGAGAGCTCCTCGGCGGTCGTTGGATAGCGCCGGCGCATCTGCTCGATGATCTTCTGCAGGGCTCCGTTGAAAGCGACACCCGAATCGGTGTAGATGACGAGGAGATCAATAGCGTCTGGCATCTCCCGGTAGAGGTTCAGTCGCCGATTGGCAATGCGCTTGTTGAGCCACCAACGCAACAGCATGAATCCGCCGAGCGCTCCGCAGGCCATGTAGATGAGAAAACCATCGCCACTCTCCCCCTGCCACTGGGCCACCCCCATCCCCAGCGCCATCCCCATCACCGGAGAGGCGGCAGTGGCTACAAGCCACCACGCCAGCGCGCGCTCGCGGTAGAATCCAGCAGACGCCAGCTGCAAACGCAGCTGCGCCAAGCGGTCGCCCTCCAGGCGAAAAACCCTCCGGACCGCACCAGCCAAGATGTCAATAATCGAGCGCCGGGTCTCATAGATCTCCTCGATGCGCTGCCTAGCCCGCCGGCGCTCACGCTCGCGCGACGCCTTTGCCGCCGCGTTGCGCGCCTCGATGGCGTCGTATCGCCGCTGGATCTCCACCTGTTGGAAGGTCCGTTCAAAAAGAAAATAGATCGAAACAAAGATCGCTAAAAGGCCCAAGGTGGCCGCGATTGTGCCTACCGACACCTCGCCTCCGCGCATGTAGAAGCCAACACCCAACACCAACGCGAAGGCGCCCACGAAGACGATGGGGGTCAGGAGGCGCGGATCCATCTCAAACCCTCAACTGCACAAGACGCCACGCGACAGCTACGCCGACCGCGATGAGCCCAAAGATGGCGTAGAAGATGATCTGCCCGATGTCGCTGGTAAAGAGCGGATCCATGTATCCCTTCTGCATAAACAGCAGGTAGAGGAAAAGACCGATCGGCAAGCAGGCCAGGAAGCCAACGCTTATCCGCCCCTCCGCCGTCATCGCCGCGACCTTCTGACGCAGCTGGTGGCGGGCTCGGATCGTCTCCGACAGGCCACGCAGCACGTCCACCAGGCCACCACCAGACTGCAGCTGGGCCACACAGGCGGCAACGAAAAAGTCAAACTCCGCCATATCGACCTCCAGAGAAACAGTGCGCATCGCCTCTGGCAGCGGCACCCCCACATCCACCAACTTCGGGATCAACGCCAAGTCCTCGGCCAGCGGGCCCCGAAATGCATCCGACGCCTCCCGCAGCGCTACCTCGAGCGACTGGCCAACGATGATAGCTCGGGTCACGAAGTCGATGACCTCCGGCATCTGCTTCAGGATCCGATTCTGCCGCCGCCTTATGAAGAAGGGCAATACCACGTTGTTCGCCGCCAAATGCGCGATGAACAGCATGAAAACAGGCATGCCCCAGTCCGGAACCACCGCGAACGGACCCACGCCCGTCAGCAACAGCGAGGCAGAAAAAGTGAAGAGCATCAGCAGTAGAACATACAGGCGGATGTTCACCGCACCGCCCGCACGCCGGAGACGGATCTGTGTCTGCCGGACGGAGGGGAAGAAGCGCAGGATCGCCCCTTCCACGCGGTCGTCGTCGCGCACAAGCCGCAGCTCCGGAGCCGGGGACAGCATCGACGGGCCACCCGCGACGCGCTGGATCCTCCGCTCCATCCCATACTGGCGCAGGCCAGCAACAGTGTAGGCCACCGCGCCCACTAGCACCGCCAGCGCCAGGACGATGGCCAGACCGTAAAAAGAGAACAGTTCCTGGAGAAGGAGCTCGAACATCTCAGCCTCCCTGCGCAAAGATCCGTCGCGCCTCGGCCTCAAGACCAGCGCGACGGAGCTTGTCGCGTGAACGCAGCTGGGCGTTGGCGCAGACAAACTCCCCCTTGATCTGCCCACCACGCTGTTCCAGAACCTCGAAGTGGAAGAGGTCCTGGGTCGAGATGACGTCGCCATCAATCCCCGTAACCTCAACGATATTGACCACCCGACGGGTGCCGTCAATCATCCGCTCCACCTGAACGATGACGTCAATGGCAGAGGCGATCTGGTGGCGGATCGCACGCAGTGGCAGCTCGAAACCCGCCATCAGGATCATGTTCTCAAGGCGCGCCAGCGCGTCGCGCGGCGTATTGGCATGCAGCGTCGTTAAAGATCCCTCGTGGCCCGTGTTCATCGCCTGGAGCAAGTCGAACGCCTCACCCTGGCGCACCTCTCCCAAAATGATGCGGTCGGGGCGCATGCGCAGCGCGTTGGCCACCAGGCGCCGCTGGTCGATGTGCTCGCCCTGCTGGTCCCCCATCCGCGGCCGCGTCTCAAGACGACGGACAAAGGGCTGCTGCAGGCGCAGCTCCGCCGCATCCTCGATCGTCACCACCTGCTCATGCGGCAAAATGTGGCGAGAGATGGCATTGAGCAATGTAGTCTTGCCACTGCCGGTTCCTCCAGAAATCACAATGTTCAGACGGGCCTCCGAAGCGATCCTGAGAAAGTCTTTCATCCGATCCGAGATGGATCCGTAGCGCACCATCGTGTCGAGCGTGATCTCTTGCTTGGAGAACTTGCGGATCGAGATCATCGTCCCGTCGATGGCAACCGGCGGGATGACAATATTGACGCGCGAGCCGTCGGGGAGGCGGGCGTCGACCAGCGGGTTCGCCTCATCCAGGCGGCGGTTGACATAGCGCGCAATCCGCGCTGCGATCCCGCGCAGATGCGCCTCGTCGCGGAAGCGCACCGGCACCAGCATCATCTTGCCCCTCTTCTCGACCACCACCTTCTCGTGGCCAAAAACAAGAATGTCGGTGATGGCATCATCCCGCATCAGCGACTCGAGCGGGCCCACGCCCAGCATGTCGTCCGCGATGGAGAAAGCCAACGCACGCTGTTCGGACGCGTTGATTTGCAACTTACGATCCCGTACGATCGCGCCAATGAGGTCGTCCAGCTGAAGCACCAGCTGATCGTGCTCCATCTTGCCAGCCGCATCGATGTTGATGCGCTCGCTCACCACCTGCTGAATTTCAGCCTGCACCTGCGGCGAAAGTGAGGTCTGGCGCGCATCGAACTCCGCTTCGCCGGGCGTTTTCAGCGCCCCCGAGGGGGCGACCATCGGAAGACCGCTGCCACGGCGCATGCCCAGCTGCAGACGGTGGGGAAAGGTCATCTCTGCCTCGTCTCCTTGAAAGGGATCTCCGCCCAATCGACGGAGAAGAACATCTCAATGGCGGGAAAGTGGGCGCTCAGCCCCCCTTCAACAACCGAGAGAGGAACCCGCCCCCAGGACGACGGAAGGTTGGCAACTCCTCCTTGATCTGACGGAAGGCCCGGCCAAGTGGTCCCCGGATCTCGCCCACCGTCCGCTTCTCCATCATCGCTTGGCCCGGGGTGCGAGGATCGAAAGGCAGTTCGATCACACGGCTGCGTAGACGCCGCTCGAACTGCTCCTTGCGCACCGCCCCAACCCGGGTTTCCCCCATACGATTCAGGACGCAGACGAGCTTGCCCGGATAGTTGCGCCCCGCCAGCCAGTCCGACAATGCCCCCGCGTCGCGCAGGCCGAGCAGCGTCGGCGTTGTTACCAGGAAGACGGTCCCCGCGCAGAAGAGCGCCTCGATCTCCACCTGCGGGCGCGCTGGCATGTCTAGGATTACCAGGTCCATTCCCTGCTGCGCCTGGCGCACGATGGCCGAAACCGCCTCGGCAGTGAAAACCTTCGCGCTACCCATGTCGGCCATCGAGAGCAGGAAGAGTCCCTTGCCCGCCTGCACGATGCAGCGATCGAGGAAGACGCTGTCGATGCGATCCGGCACTTCGAGCATCTGCTGCATCGCCGGCGTCTGGTCCACGTCGAATATCACATGCTGCGCACCCTCGACGACATCGAGATCGACCAGCAGTGTTCGTCGCCCGTGCTCCTCCGCCGCCGCCTTCGCCGCGGCCGCTGCCATGGTCGAGGAGCCCATGCCACCGCGCGCCCCGATAAAGGCCACGCAACGCCCCGGATCCACCTGCCCAGTCGTCCGCTGGCTCGCCAGCCTGGCCACCGATTCATAGAGCTCGTCGGCATCCACCGGGGCAGGGAGATATTCCGAGGCACCGGCCTCGATCATCCGGCGATATTCCGCAACACAGTCTTTCATGCCAAGGAGGATCAGGCTCGTTTCGCCCTGCGGCGCCACCTGCGACAGAGTCGCGACGGCACCAGCGACATCCTCCACGCCCGAAACGTCGAGGACCAGAAAGGCCGGGACCACGCGCCAGGACGGCGCCTGCTCAATCGCGGCCCGGATCCCGCCTGGACGGATCTCACCCACCAGGACCCCGCGCTCCAAGATCGGAGCCAGCGGCTCTGCCGGGATCTGATCGAGGTAGATCAGGATGCTCTCTCGGCGCACAGGCTTCGCTCCTCAGCGAACGATCGCGGGTGGGCCCTGCCACGGGCCGCCGCCTTGGGGGGCGCCCGGACCGACGGGCAGCGCCGGGATCGGGGGGGCGCCCGGACCCGGACCAGCAGGCTGCGCCTGAGTCTGGGAGTCGACCGGCGCCGAGGCAGGGCGCTCAGGCGCCTCGTCGGCATCGGTCAGGCCGCGGTAGCACACATCCGGGGTTGTGCAAAGCACCGGTATTCCCGCTTCAGATGGCAGCGGCGCCCGGCTTGGCACCACTGTGACCAAGGCACCTTGGCGCCGCAGGCTCGCGATCCGCGCCGCCGTCTGGGCGTCCGTCATTATCCACATCAGCGGGCCCTCGGAACCGGCCTCGTCGCCTGGATGCACCGAGAGGCGGGCGCCTCGGATCACCCGGCGATGCTCTTCAATGCCACGTGCCCGCATGGCGGAGCGGGCCGGACTCAGGAAGACATCGACCGGACCGTCGTAGCCGGCCACTGCCTGTACCTCGCTGTCGGCTCGGCGGCCAATACCGATGCGGGTCGCCTCGGGCGTCACCGACAGACGTCGCAGGATTTCGGCCGCAGACGCTGTCGGCACGGACCCGTCCGCCGGCAAAGGCTCGGGCGCGGGCGGCGGCGCAGGGGCGGCGGGCGTCTGAACTGGACTCTCGGACGGGATCGTCACAAGACGGGTTGCCGGATCCTCGAAGGTCAGCGCAGAGAAGACCAGCGGCTGCTGCGCCCCCACCGCCTGGCGCAACCACGCGGGCGGCAGGCGACCGATGATCGTCTCCGGACGGTCGCCCACGCGGCCCGTAACCGCACCCGGCGGGATCACTGCCGTCTCTCGGAAGGCGGTACGGAAGTGCGCTGGATCCAGGCGCTCACCCTCGGCGAGGGGTGTTTGGGCTACCAGGATCAGCTGGCCCCGCGTGCTTTGGAGCAGCTCGAAGGAGGAGAGGTTCTGGAACTGGATCGGCTCGCCATTGGAAATCTGCTGCGGCGAGGCACGGCCGGCGATGAGGTTCAGCACCGCCGGCTGGGGAGCGTCGGAGATGTCGATGATCGCCCCCGGCGGCGCCGGACGTCCCCGCTCCAGTGTTCGCAGGCCCAGCGCGTCGCGCGGGATCACCGTGAAAGCTGCGATGTCTCGGGTCGCCACGACATAGCGCGCCGGCGGGCCTGAGATTGCCCGCTCGATGCGGTCGATGTTGAAAAACAGAAACGCGCCGGCGCCTACCGCCACCAGTAGTGCGAAGACCAGCAGGACCAGACGACGCATCAGCCCATCTCCTCAACCGAACATGCCGGTGCCGGCCTGCAACCACAACGCCCAGACCGTCCCCGTCGCGATTGCAGGACCATAGGGAAAGCTGAGTTGTCCCCCCACCCGAAACCATGGCAGTGCCCGGAACACCTGCTTGCGCAACGCCGGGACGAAGCGCAGCCCGATGAGCAGCAGGGACACCAAGCCGCCCACGATGGCGAAGGCCAGTACAAAATCCAGCACGAAGGCCGTACCCGCCCACAGCGCACAGGCACCGGCCAGCTTCACGTCACCTGCGCCCATGCCGCGCATCAGCCACATGACGAACAGCGCCGCGAAAACAACCAGCGCCGCACCCAGATCGCGCAGAGCCACCACCACCATCTCAGCGTCCGTGCCGCGCCAACCGAAGGGCGCCTCCAGCGCGAGGCCCTTGGCCACCGCCAAGCCCAGGATCGCCAGCACCGTCCAATTACGGATGATCATCCGCGTCACGTCCGTCCAGGACGCATAGGCGAGCAGGCCAACCAGGCTTCCTGACAGGACCGCAGCGATCGTCATCGTCACCGGTTCCTCCCCAGCACCGCCGGCGCCTGAATCGGCGCAGGCTCTGCCGCGCGCGCGGCCGGGGCGGCAGGGGCGGCAGGGGCGCCCGCCCCCTCTTCCTGGTCCGCCGGCACGGCGCGAGGCAATGGCCGGTCGCGCGTTGGCCGCGGCAGCGTCTCGTTGGCGTCCGCGTCTCCAAAAATGCCCTCGCGGTTTTGGAACGGCGGGCCGTCGGCGCGCGGACGCGCCGGAACCGAGAGATCGCGTGCAGCCCGCTCCAGCGCCCGCGGATCGCGGGGGATGATCAGTGGGCCAGTTTCGGTCCGCAGGTTCTGCCCAACGCCCGGCGCCACCCGGATCTCGTCACGCGCCATCGGCGGCTCACCGCGCGGACGGAAGCGCACCAGGCGGGGGCGCATCATGATGATCGTTTCGTAGCGCTCAAAGGTCGACTGGTCCGCGAAGGGTACCGTCGTGCGATAAAGACGCCGGTCGGCGTCCTCGTTCTTCGTCCGGATCAGGCCGCCCAGCACCAGCAGGTCGCCTGGACGGCTGTCAAGCATTGTTCGCAAGGTGCGGTTGGTCGTGTAGGGCAGGCGCAAGGTCGTTCCCCCACCCGCTCCATCACCCTGTCGGCCAGTCCCCAGAAGCCTGTCGACCAGATTCGTCCCGCTCGTGTCCCCAGGGCCGCCTGGACCCGATCCCCCACCTTGTTGCGGGATATTCTGCCCATCCGGCGTGCGCTGCCCAGGGCCGGAACTCGTCGAGAAGCTCTCGAAGCGCACGAGCTCTTCGATGTTGAGGTCGATCTTGGTGTTGATGATGCCGTCGTTGTGCGCACCCGATACCCGTAGGATTAGGCCTGTCTCCAGCGTCTCGTCCTCGACATCCTGGTTGGTCGTGGCGTTGATGGACCCCGTTGTGGTGTTGCGGACGCGGGCAATGTATTGTCGCCGCTCGCCGATGCGGATCTCCGCCGATCCGCCCGACATCATCGTCATCGTCGGACGCGCCACCGCTTCGTTCTGCGAATCCTCGCTCATGAACTGGATGACCGCATTGGCAATCAGGTTGTTCGCCGAGGAGATGATGCCAAACGCCAGGCCGGCGGGCGCCGTCGGACCCACCGCGCCCGTCAGCACGCCCATCGCCGCGGCTGAGGCACCCTGCGCCGCCGTCAGCGGCTGTGCACCCACCACATAATCTCTCACGCGGCGGCCCAGACGCTCCCACCAGATCCCCGCGCTCTCGCCACGACGCAGCAGGCGCTCGAAAACCCAGACGTCGTAGATCAGCATGTCGCGGCCCATCTCGAAGGTCCGCAGGAACTGCTGCGCCATTCGGTAGGTACGGTAGTCGACCGTCATCGTGATCGTGCCTGTGATCTCGTCGACGAAAACCTCCTGGGCGCCGAGATTGCGGAAGGCGTCGGAGATGGTCAGCAGGCTTCCCTCGACGCGCGGCACCCGAACCGTAAAGCGCCGGACGCTGTCGAAGCTCAGCATGCCGTTGCGATATTCGTAAAACAGGCCCGCACGGCGCGAAATGATCTCGAGCATTTCCTGCAGCGAGCGCCGCGACTGATCGCGCACCGTGATGAGCCGCTGTTCCGCCTCGGCATCGCGCGTCACCCCTAGGCGCAGGCCCGCGCCGAGCGCGTCGATCACCGCTGAAACCGGCACGCCATCGGCCATCACCGGGCCGACCATGACGTTCGGAAGTTGCTCGCCCCGGTCGTAGTCCATCGTCCAGAAGGCGTTGGGCTCCGTCTCCAGCGTGATCACTGCCGGCGCGCCCAAATCATTGACTGCCTCCGACCGGTGCGGAACCTGCGGATCGACCTGCGCCGGATTCATCGGGCGGCCCTGGCAGGCCGCCAGCGCCATCAGGAGCGCCGTCCCCAGCAGGCCCGTCCTAGCCAAACGCCATAACCGGCGCGACATGGCGTTCCCCTTTTCATCACGTACGCTCATGCAACCTCCTGGCGACGGCAAAATCCCCGCACGGGCCGCAGGGCCGGGAAAGACTATGAACCTTGGACCGCCCGGTCAACAGGAAAGACAGACCCGTAAAACCCTTCATTCCCAGACCGTCGATATCTCGCCCCTCACGGTACCAGACGGTAGGTCCAGGGAGCGCCCTCGGGCGTTGTAGCCTCCCGCACCGCCGCCGCGCGGGCCGACAGTGCCGTCGGCCCGACCCCGAACAATCCCCCCAGCAGCAATGGCACCCGTGCCGTCGCCACCACCTCCACCCGGCCCGATACCAGATCTACCCTCACCGACAGCGCCCCGTCGCGGAGCGACCGTCCATCAAGGCCCGCGGCCAGCGCCGCCGCCGCCGTTGCCGACGGATCCCCCGACAGCCCATGCGCCCCCGCCAAGGCCGCCGAGCGCGCTGCCGCCCCCAGCTCCGCCCGGGCCCGCCACCCCTGACCCGCATCCGCTACCAACCCCGCCACCAGGGCGAGCGGCAACAGTGCCAGCGCGCCCAGCGCCAACAGGAAGCCCTCCTCGTCAGACCAGAAACGCCGCAACATCATCTTCCTCAAATGGGACCGGACATGCGCCGGCGCACCCCCCTCCGATGGAAGCGTAAACGCAGAACGAGGGCCTGCAGGCCCCCGTCCGCCCCGTCCGCCCAAGGGCGGCAGGAAATCCCGAAGGATCAGACGCCGGCGTTGTTCAGCTCGGCGACGACGTCCAGGAACACCTCGCGGATGCGGGTGCCTAGGGTACGGATCGCCACGATGGAGACGACAGCGATGAGAGCGACCAGCAGGCCATACTCAAGCAGGGAGGCACCGGCCTCCTCACGAACGAAGGAACGCAGCATGGGGATGATCCTCATGGTTCGGTGAGAGAAACCACCGACGGCACGCAGCCGAGCG
>Ga0308417_1002249_pt1 | contig 12839 bp, 7 predicted proteins | sample HotsprSampleOS65_FD_203528 | JGI IMG/M metagenome (GOLD analysis project Ga0308417, IMG submission 203528) | Hot spring phototrophic mat microbial communities from Octopus Spring, Yellowstone National Park, Wyoming, United States - 20090730_OS65 ... | reverse complement strand
CGTGGGTAAGACGATTCCGCCACGAAATATATTTCGCTCGGTCCGTCGATCCGACTGATAGAGCCAGTCTGCCACCATTCCCGAGGTATCCGCTTCCGCAATGGCGAGAGTTTTTCCTAGCTTCGCCAGTTGAAGTAGGACGGCATCCTGCAACTCCTCCTCATCCTGACCAAATATAAGGTCTCCCAGGCATTTATGGATGATTTCCACAACCGGTTTGATCTTTTCTTCGCATGCCTCAGGGTTTGGACCCTTGGTCGAAATGCGAAGGATGATTGTGTTCTTGGAGGCATTGATTCCCACCAGGGGATCATTTCCCCGCCGAATCAGATCAGGGAGCATGGCTTCGACCTGACTTTCCCCGGCGCCGAAGCACTTGATATCCCGATGAAGGATGTATTCTCTCCCCGCGCCGATTTTCCGCAGGTATGCTTCGACCTGAGGCCACATTTCGTAAACCTCGCTGGGGATGCCGGGCAGGCAGAAAACGTAGCACGGGTTTCGCCCCTCTCGCGGAACGGCCATGGCAATTCCCGGCGCCGTTCCGTTGGGGTTGTGGAGCATCTCGCTTCCCACGGGAAAGGCCGCCTGGACCCGATTGCGATCTGGCATGGGGCGCTGCCGCTGGGCGAAGAAACGTTGGACATGCTCCAGGGCTTCCGGTAACTCGATGAGCTGTCGTCCCGTTGCGTTGGCCAGGGCTTCTCGTGTCAAATCATCGGCAGTTGGCCCCAGTCCGCCGGTTGCCACGACCACATCAGATCGTTCTATTGCCTGACGAAACACGCCAACCATCGCCTGGAGATCGTCACCGACGGCTGTGTGATACATCACACGAATTCCCAGGTCTTCCAGGCGAATGCTCAGCCATTGGCTGTTGGTATCGAGAATCCTCCCATTCGTGATCTCATCACCGTTTGCGATGATTTCGGCTTGCATAGAGTCATCTGTCCGTTCGTCAATCCCAACAGTCTTTTCTGTCATGCTGTGCAAAACATTCAGTTTCCGCCGTCTGTTACCAATAATCCCTGCCATTTTTCGCGAAGCTGCAATAGCTCCCGATATTGATCCTCATCAAAGTAGCCCCGTTTCTGACCGTACAAATCCATCCAGATGATTAACCGCTCCTTATCTTCTGGTGGCAGTTTAGCGCCGTTGCCTTTCTCTAGAATACTCCGGAGGGCACTCGTTCTTGCCCCGCCCTCGCCCGGAAGCGATCGGCCTCTGCGATAGGCAGCGGAGCTTACCTCAGCCAGACTTGGCTGTCCGTAGTTAACCAACGTGTTGTAAGACGTCCCCGGTGAGAAGTCCCAGGCCGCAGCCTTTTCACCCGGTTGATGACATTTCACGCAGTGACGATCAAGAACTGGCTGGACGAGCTTATCATAATCGAACGGCCAGGAACCTTCTGGACCAAGTGTGATTAAGGATGGTTCGCGGTTAAGAGCGGCTATGGGGCGATTGGATGGCGTCGTGTTCCGTGGTTCGTGACAACCGACGCAGGATACGACCTGTCCAGGTTGGGCGTAAATCGCCGTCCGCATGGTGCGAACTGCCATGCCCTTCTCGTCCAGAGCTTGAAAGAACAGGGAGACTCCCGCGGGAACCCGAAAGTAGGCCGAGCCGTCAGGCTCGACGGGGACAGTGCCCAAAACAAACTTACCAGGATCCTCGTGGGTGAGTCCCAATTCCGGGTAGTTCATCGTGGGATGGGTTTTGACCGGAATCCCGACGAGTCGCAATCGTTTGACGGTTCCCCTGGGGATTCCCGTCAAGCCCATCTCAACGTCGCTGACCACAAAATAGCCTTCCTGTGACGCTGACTCTGTCAATTCAGCGGACGCTGCGGATGGCTTCGCACGCGGCTTCAAAGGAAGGGGACATTCACAACCGATGGTGGGATCGCGATAGATCAAATTGAGGTTTCCGAAGGCGTCGTAGAGGTAAATGCCACTCCCCGCGTCGCCCATTCGGCCGACATGATCGGCCAGTGGTTGATCACTCCACGAGACAAGCATGAAGTTCTCATTCAAAGGGTATGGGTTGGCATAATAATGCAATGGCCAGCCTTCGCTTTCCGGAAAACACACCTCTGGGGTCAGACGAGTCAACGGAGCTTCGTCGTCAAAACCACGGCGAGGATCCAACAGGACCAGACTCCCTCCCGTAATCGAATGGTGGGCCGAGGCCGTGAAAATGATCTTATGCGAACCGGGGATTGACCGGGCCTCGAAAACACTCAAGGGATTCCATGTGAAGTTCCCGTAAACGGCTTGCACACCGGTTCCATCGGGCAAAGTGGACCAAAGCCCCATAAATGGCTGATTGTGCCGATCCACATAGTCCCACCTGGCATAAAGGATGCGACCGGAAAAATCGACGCTTGGATGCCATTCGAAACTTTCGAAGGCCGAGATGGGATGGATATTGCTCCCATCCGCATCCATAACATGGAGCGTGTAAATGGCCACAGGTCGCTCCGGCCCTCCTCCACAACGAACGTAACAGTCGGGCGCGGCATCTTCGGGAGAATACTGGACAGGTTGCGGGAGGACTTGCGTTGAGCGCCCCCGCCGTGTGGAAAGAAACACGATCCGACCATCCGGCAAATACCGCGCATCCATGTCGTCATACTTGCCGTAGGTCAAACGACGGAGGCCTGTCCCATCGACGTTGACCTCGTAAATGTGGAAGAATGCATCCTCCGGAACGTTTTGTTTATCCAATTTGTTCGACAGTTGATGCAGTCCCGGGTAAAAACGGGCGTAGGCGAAGAGAATTCGCTGACCGTCGTAAGATACATCGGGTCGTAGCGCCGTCCCCGACGGAAGCGATACCGTCAAGCAACGGAGTCGAGGCCGATCACTCTTCCAATCTTCTAAGATATAGAGACCACCATCGCCCTGGCACCACCAACCGTAATGCTGGTCCGACATATGATGAAATACCGGTGGTTTGCGTTTCACGAACACAAGGTCCTTGAAATCGAGGAGAGGATTTTGCCAGCTCATCCTGCGGATGGTAAGGCATGCATCGAGATAGAGTTGACGGCCTTCTTCAGTAGAAGGTTTTCCTCCGGAGACTCGCGACGAGAGAGCTTTTAATCGGTCGCGTTCCCGTTCAACGATTTGGCGTGCTGTTCCGATCAACGAGGGCATTTCAAGAAGCTCATCGGCCAAGGTTAGACCCCGGCCAATGGTTTTTTCCAGCGGGTACACCTGCTCACGCTGTGCTACCTGCGGGTGCCAAACCGACCAGCGACTCAGGCTGCTTTGACTGGCCAGTTGACCGAGCGCAATATTCGTTTCTTCTCCCTTCTCAGACGAATAAACTTCCACCTCATCAAGGTGGAGATAATCCGTTCCGGGAAGCTGGACCCTCACATACCGAGCAACTTGTTCTGACAAGCGGACGATCAACGGCTTTCCATCCGTTTGACCGTAGAACACGGTTCCGTCATGTTCATAGACTTTTGTCCAGGTTTGGCCGTCCGTGGACAGAAGCACGTTTACCTTGCTTGCGCGGGACGCGACTGTGTCACAACGATTGAAGACGAGAATCTTCGTGATGTGATATTGATCACCGAGATCGACCTGCCACCAGGGTTGGGGTTCACGCTCTGTATGAAAGCCCCATTGACCGTTTTTCACGCCATCACAACCGCCGCGGGCATCGTCTTCAGGGGTTTGTGCTGCTCGCTGCCCCGCCTTCGATTCCCGCAGTTCTGCCTGACGCAAAAAATCTGCCATCAGAAGGTCTTCCGTGATCTCCACCTCTGCAACGGAAGCGGTTGGCGATGGATCGCTGCCGGACGTCGGGACTGCTAAAAAACATACGAAGGAAATCGCCAGGACAGAACCAAGTGCGACTCCGGCTCTGTGAGCGAGCCTCCAGAACCACCAGGCTGAGAATACCGCCATATTGATCCCTCCGATCCCTACCACATCGTATCGGCATTAGCCGCGTCCCAGACCTTTCTAACCGAGCTCCGAGATTGAAGACATGATCTCGTTTTTTCCCAAGCTGCCGATGGATGTTGCGCGGCTCCAATCGCGAATGACCCAACGGATGCAAGGCACAGGCTAAGTTGTGCGTCGCATCACATATTACCCCAAACAGGCCAAAAGAACAACGTTCTCCTGCCGCACGCAGGGTCGATTGGAAGTTGATCAGGGACTTTTTCCGCCGGGGGAAGAATTAACGGACCCAACCTCGCCTTCATGCCGGTCTGTTTCGCCTGTGTGGGGCTAACCAGCGGAGACCGCTATATTTTTTCGGGATTATCCTGCACAATTTGCCCGATGGCGGTTTTACTCAGTCGAAGCCGATTTGCAATAGCTTGTGGTTTTATCCATCGGGGATGTCGTGAGATCGGTCAGCATGCGAGTTAACTGGCTTTGCAGCTCGACCAACGGATGAGCAATTCTTTGGAGTCTCTCTTTTTGGATGGCTGTTTGCTGAGATTGATTTTGTCGCTGCTCACGGGCGGCGGCAATTGCTCCGTGTGTCGAGGTGATGGTATCTTGAAGACGTCGATTGATCTCTGTCGAATATTTGCGAATAGCATCTTCGACGCCCTGAAAAAGCTTCCAGCGTAGATTCTCGACATTATTCATGACGAGCTTATCTACGCGTTCGAGCAATCTCTGGCGAATGCGGCGGAGTCGCCACCACTCAGGCAGAAAACGGTCAATGACTTCTGGTGGTAATGGACCAAGGTAGGACTCCCAAGTATCCGTAACCCATAAGGGACGATCCGGTAGGGCAAAATAATCGTCTTCCTCCGACGATATGTAAGGAATCTCGAACACCGAAGCAGCCGTTTCGCGAATCTTTCGGATGAGTTCGTGAAGACGTTCCTGGTGGGGCTTCAGGGCGTCGCGCAGGGCATCTTTCAGTTCCTCGGTGGTTCCCTGAAGTTCAGTTTCAAAGAATGAAGTTACATTTTGCGTCAAGGCCTGCTGGGCAGCCACCTCGGCGCTCTCTGGAGTGGCCCCTTGCAGGGCCTTCTCGACCTGCTCAGAAAAACTCTGGCGAGCACGTTTTCGCATGTCTTCGGCGCGCTCTTCCAAACGCTGCAAAATGCGTTTACGGTCGCCGGCCAGGAGATCGTCGGCGATAAGCTTCTCGCGCTTCGCTTCGCTCAAAAAGCGTTCGAATTGAACCATCCGTTCCTCCAGAATTTGGAGGGGCATTTCAAACGATTTTAGTTGCAACTGAACGTGCGTGACCAGGTCGTTAACAACTTGTAATGTTCGCCGGGCGATACTCCGCCGTAAAATCTCATTCTTTTCCCGAACAAGAAAACCAACGAGGTGTTCTTCCACTGCTGCCAAACCGCTTGCCTCCCACAGCGCCCGATCTTTCCTTTGCCTGGCCTCCAATCCGAGCCGTGCGGAAACCGTAAACACCGGAATTTCTTTTTGACCGTCGCCGGAGGTGAGGACATGCTCTCGCAAAACCTGGCGGAAAAACTCGACTGCTTGCTGTCGTTGCTGGGGCGTCAAATAATCCACTTTATTCATGAGATAGACGACGCGAATTCCCCGGCTATGAATATCCTTGAGGAATTCCAATTCTGCCTCTGTAATCGGCGGATCAGCCGAGACGACAAACAGAGCGGCATCGCACTGAGGGAGGAAATTCAAAGTGGCCAACGTGTTATGCCGAAGAGTGGAACCAACACCGGGCGTATCGATCAGGACGAGGCCATCTCGAAGGACGTCGCAAGGACAAATAACTTGAACGTCGGTGACTCCCAGCCGGTTGTGCGGATTTCGCGATTCCGTGACAAACTCTTCCAGGACGACCGAAACGTCTTCGGGATTATCTGACTCTGTCTCTTTAACCTTAGTTCCGCCTGCGTAACGAACAGTTACTTTCCATTTGTCTCCTCCACTCAAAAAAGTGGGCACAGCGGTAAGCGGTACCACTGCAATGGGGAGAATAGGGTGTCCCAAAAGCGCGTTCAAAATAGAGCTTTTGCCCCGCTTGAACTGGCCGAGCACGGCCAGGTGGAAACGCCCCTCATTAAGTCTTTGAGACAAACCCCGAAGTAGGTCGAACTGAGGATCCGCCTCAGGGCCGAATTCCCCAAGAAGGTCTTCCAGCCGAGCCAATATCTGCGGCAGGAGATCACTATCCTTGAGATTGGTTTTCGGGGATTCCGCACAGAAGTTGCGTGCGAAGCTTTGCTTTGTGAGAGAAATGTTGCCGATCATTCCAAACTCCCCCAGTTTTACCCGGTAGGAGTTTGGCGGCTCCTTAGACAATGACTCCTACCGGTTTACCGCTCCGGTAGGAGTCATCAGCCAAACACGGCAGTTTCCGGGGGACTCCATCCCCGTAATACTCTTTTTTCAATCAAACTGAAGTCTTATGAATTCTAGGACAGGCATCCAGCTCCGTCAAGCATGTGCGGTTCGACGAGGAAAGCGACACCTTTCCGCAATGGACATTTTCTGACCAGAATCTTTCCAGAAACACTCCACAATCAAGTGGTTATGAGCGTGCATCTCTTGCAATCATTAGTATATAGACAACAAAACTCGGGATTATCTACTTTCAGTTAGCAGCGTTTGTTAACTCGTCGCAAAGCCTGCGAATAGCTCCGTCGATTTGCTGCTGGGCTGCTTCTATCGCCGAGCGATCCACTGGATCCACTTTTCCGTAACGTGCCAGTCCATCAGCGTTCAAGTCCGCCAGATCGACACTGATCACCGTAAGCATGCTTCGTAATGCCCAGCGTACACTGGTCCTGTTCAGGGCCGGCGTAATTCCTATGTCGGCCAAACAACGTTCGAGCAGCGTGCGAATTTCCTGCAAACGATGCGCTACAAGCTCACGTTCGGCAGGGGTGAGGTCGCAAATGTAGCGGCTCAACACGTTCTCGCTTTCGCTTTGTCGTAAGAGACATTCCAACTCCTCCAAGCGACTTTCCACGTGCGAGAATGCCGAAAGGATGACTCGCTTTTGCTGTTCGTTTAGCATAGACCACACAAAACTGGAATGAATTGTTTCAAATGTGCGCAATGAAGGTGAATCGAGCAGCCCCACGAAAGGTTCAGGACCCTATGCCTTGGCCGTGTCCACCATATTGGAACCTCTGCATAATCTGTGGCTATTTCCGCGCCTATCATAAATACGCTTATTGTACGGAAAAAGGCAAACGATGGAATGAATCAACTTGCGGAGGCAACAGGTGTGTCAGACGCGAATAGTTTATGCTTGCTGCAGTAAGCATGAATCTACATTGACGCATGCTGTGCCAACTCGTTAGAGCAAACGAAGCCGTTCCGCTGGCCTTCGGTTCAATCGCTAATCTTGCGCGCTTATGGGATAGAAGACTAACCTGTTGGGCAGAGCAGACACCGTGCATGAGAATAGAAAGTGGATGAATCTGTTTGTGCTTGTCTTTCAAGCTGCAATAATCGCAGTACGTATCACCTGCCGGGTTGGACGATGGAGGGGATTGTTCAGCGGTGCTTTCTGTTGTCTCTTCCGCAAAGTACCGATGGATGTTGTGTTGCTCGAATCGCGAATGACCCAACGGGTGTAAGTCACAGGATGAGTTGTGCATCGCTTCCCATATTTCTCCAAAAAGCCATAAGAATAATGTTTTCCTGAGGCACGTCGGGTCGATCGGAAGTTGATCAGGGACTTTTTCCGCCGATGAAAAACTTATACCATGAAGAAGTCGGTTGCGGTGGCAAACCGCCTCGGTGTTATTCATTGTTCTGCATGGTTTCCTGGCTGAGGTCATCTCAATGTCAGTCTATCGCGTGGTCGTAACGGAAACTCCGCCCGATTGGAATCCGGACGGTTTGGATGACGTTCCCCCGCATCCGCCCGAGCCAAAAAGATACCTGGGTGAACATTCCGATCTGTTTGCCGCAGTTCAGGCCGCGATTGAGCACAATCGCCAGATTCAAGGCGGACAAAATCGCGAGTGGGCCGTGGTGTGCGAAATGGGATCAGGCGGAAAGACATGGCGGGGATTGCGGATCTGCACACCGCTGCGGTACAAGATTGCCTCGATCTGGTGGCCGGCCGGTTGGGAGCCGGTTTCTCCGTTTGACGTTCCCCTGTGCGTGTGCCGGACGCAGGGGACTCTGCAAGAGGATCTTCTTACATACGATCAGGCACTTGCCACCATGAAGGCCCTTAACCAGCAAGCCATTGATCGGGCTAGCACCCTCTGGTATGTGATGATTGCTGTTGAGAACGAGCCGATCTCGCGGTCAATCTCATACGATCCGGCAGGGCTGCAAACCACGGTTGAGATTCGCAAGATCCATATTGCTCAACCGGCGGAGGGGGGGCGCGGCGACTGTTCGCATTGTCCGGCCCGAGGCCTCGACTGCACAATGGTGTCCGAGTAAAAAGTGCCGCATCCACCGATGCGGCACTCAGGCCCAAAGCCACTGGCTTACGGAAAGCAAATCATGACACGTCCTTGAGGTGGATACTGCCTCTGGAGGTGTTCGGTGAAGGTGTGTCACTCCATGATTAGCTTCAATCCCACGTCGATGTACTGGCCGCCGCCCGTCTGGTGACAATGAACGGCCAGCACATTCTTGCCCTTTTTAAGCACATCTCGCACTTTATCTTTTGGGAGCGGCAACAGTGTGTAATTTGTCAGAAAGCCTTTTGTCGAGGCCACCAGCACGCCGTTGATATAAACTTCGGCATCTTCATCATGATGGATGCTCAGACAAAGCTCACCCTGGGGGGGGACCTCGCTTAACTCGAAAGATCGTCGCAGCCAGATATCCGGGTTCTTCCAGACGGTACGCACAATGGCACCGGGCGTCCCTTCTGTGCCAAAGCCGCCCTGCCCTTCTTTCCAGGTGGTATCGTCGAATTCCGGAGCAAACCAATCGTCGGACGGCTGCTCCAAGACGAATCGCCAGGTCTGCGGATCACGTTCCGAAGTCGGTACCAGCGGTTTAACGACGGGTGGCGGCAAGTGGAGTTTTCTGGCCGCTTCTGCCGCGCGCTCGACATCGATCTTGATCACGGCCCGGTCGTAGGTCATAAGACCATTGACCTCAATTTCCACGTCAGATGTCTGCGTGTACACGGCGGCGCATAGGCCTTCAGGAATCAGCATCCGAACACCCGCAAGGAGTTGGACATAGGCGTCGGTAAGGGCCTGGGAATCCTTGTAGGCCACGTAACCCCAACTCCCTTGTTCGCGCCACAGATGCCCGGGAACGGGCATCCCCAATCCGCCGAATTCCCCCAAAACGCAGGCACGGTTTTCCTCGATCGGGCGAACGCCTGGTCCGGGATACTTGTGCATGTCTGAAATGTCTCCACAGCCGTTGTCATGCCAGCCGCTTGCTTCGTTTACAACCCGGTTCGGGTCATACTCCTTGATCCACTTGACAACGTCACAGGTATCGTGCTGCCCCCAGCCTTCATTGAAGGGGACCCACATGATGATCGAGGGATGATTGAAACGGGCATCGATCATTGCCTTCAGTTCACGGCGGAAATTGGCCCGGCCTTCTTCATTTCGATTCACGTTGCCCGACGGCATATCCTGCCAGACGAGAAGCCCTAGTTTATCACACCAGTAATACCACCGGTCCGATTCGTATTTCACATGCTTTCTTGCCATATTCATGCCAAATTTCTTGGTCATGACGATGTCATGTTTCATGGCTTCGTCGGTGGCTGGGGTGTACAAACCATCGGGCCACCATCCCTGGTCGAGCGGTCCCAATTGAAAAACAAACTTCCCATTCAGCATCAGCCGATTGATACCATGTTCGTCCTTTTCCACGGAGACCTTACGCATCCCGAAATAACTCTTGACCTGATCGACAGCCTGGCCATCTTTAATCAGCTTGACGTCCAGATCATAGAGATTCGGCTCGTCAGGCCACCAGAGCTTGGGGTTAGCGATTCTCAGTTCGATTGGGCTGCCTGACGTGCCCTGGGACTGGGCCACAGTTTGTCCATTGAAGAAGGCTTGGATTTTAACCCCAAGGCCGGCAGGAGCATCGACCGTAACGCGAAGCAATTCCTGATCGATGTCCGGGACGAGATTCAACGAGGCGATGTATTGTGCCGGAACAACCTCCAGCCAAACCGTTTGCCAGATTCCGGTCACGGCAGTGTACCAAATGCCCTTGGGGTTAAGGACCTGTTTTCCCCGCGGCTGCCATCCGGTGTCAGTCGGATCCCAAACTGCGAGCACGATCTCGTTTTCTCCGTCACGCACGGCACCGGTGATGTCGAATGTGAAGGGATCGTATCCGCCCGTGTGTCGTCCCATCTCTTGGCCGTTCACCCAAACAGTGGTTTCCCAATCGACGGCGCCAAAGTGGAGAAGGACGCGACCACCGGGCGGCATGTCGGGTTTGCGAAATGTCCGGCGATACCACAGTCTTTCACTGGGTTGCACGGCTTTGCCTACTCCACTCAAAGCTGATTCGACGCAGAAAGGCACGAGGATTTTGCCGTCCCAACTTGTCGGTTGTTGCTCTTCTCTTGGACGAATGGCGTAGTCCCAAAGGCCGTTCAGATTCTGCCACTGATCGCGGACCATTTGGGGACGGGGATACTCAGGCCAAACCCGAGCAGGTGTAACATCCTTTGCCCATTGGGTCATCAACGGTGCAGCGGCTGGCTGCCACTGCTCGGCCTGAGCGATCATCGACATTGCGCAGGTAACGATCAGAGTGAAAAAACTCGGCATGCGGATCATCGGTGCTTTCTCCTCATTTTGCTTAAAAAACTGGAAGACATCGCCGGCTCATCGGGGGACGGACCTAAATAGCCCAAGCTAACCAAACCACGATCCGTATGCAATGCACTTTTGCGCAAAACGAAATCACTTTTGCGCAAATTCTTCCGACGCTACTTATCGACAACCTGATAGACGCGGACGTAGTCGATCAGCCAATCCTCGGGAAGCTGAGCCTTCGTGATGTCACCAGCCCAGGAGCCGATCTCGACCGTCAGTTTGATATAGAGGGGAACCTGACACACGCCGCCGGCGCTTGTCCGCCAGGTCACCTTGCCATCCACGTCAAAGACGTATTCATCGGGCTTCCACCACAGGCCGTAGGTGTGAAAACCTTCCAGGATCTCGGGCATTTGGAATGTTGTTCCCGCATGCTTGTGATCTTTACCGTAGCCGTCCCAGTGCAAATTGCTCGTCAGACGCCCGTCCCGATAAGGCATTTCCATGATGTCGATCTCTGTTCCATCGCGTCCCTCATCACCGACGCGCGTGACCCCCGAGCCGAACATCCAGAAGGCTGCCCACATTCCCGGCTGTTTGGGATGCGTGCATCGACAAACCAGATAGCCGAAGCGGGGTTCGAACTTGCCCTTGGTCGCAATTGCGCCCGAGGTGAACCGGTCCCCTGCCTTTTTGGTGCGGATGACAAGGTGTCCCTTGCCGTCGAGAAAAGAGTCTTCTTTCACCCAGTAACCGTCTCGTCGTTGCCAGTCACCATAAATCTCCCATTTCGATGTATCGATCTGATCACCCTCGAACTCGTCGTGCCACACGAGTTGCCACGTTTTGCCTTCGGGTAATGTGGGCAGAGGATCACGTGGCGTTAACGAGTCCAACGGGGGCAATGGAACAGATTCACCTGCGAACCCAAAAGGTAAAGTCAAAATAAGAGACAAAAGAGTTGGCAAGGTTCCTGCAAGTTTTTTACAGGACACCTTCCTCATCAGGGCATTGCTCGCGCGCATGATTGAAACCTCCTCGTATGACGGCAAAGGTCTTTACAGCGACCGCAGAAATTCGCACAAATCGTGCAGCTCCGCGTCCGACAACCCAGCCACATCGCCGACTGTTTGGCCATGCTGTCCTTCGCGGAACAATTCCTCAAGCGTCAGATAGTGACCGTCATGCATGTAAGGTGCTGTGCGCCAAATCTCGATCAATGATGGCGTATCAAATTCGTCGCGTCGATCAAACTTTCCCCGACTCTTGACGTTATGTTTTTGCAGATCGGTATAAAGTGGTTCGGGGTGACAATGATGGCACCCCAACCGATCGCTCATGAACAATTCGCGCCCCCGCTTGGCCGATTCGCTTAATTGCCCGTTAACAAGATAAGGACTCGGCAGGGGCTTAAGCGACTTCAAGTAGGCATCAATCGCCTGAGCATCCTCCTCAGGACGAATGGCGAACTGGATATGCCGGATACCTGACCGCACGGCGTCTTCAGCAGTTGCCCGCACACCTTCCCACATAGACGGTGGCGTCTGATGGGCAAACAGCAGGCTCTTATTATTCTTGGGTGTTCCAATACCGTCGTTGAGCAGATCCCAATTCAAACTGTCGATTCGCGCATCGGGATGACATGTAGCGCAGCTTTGCCAGTGCTGGAAGCACAGGCTGGCGTCGTGAAAGTGTAACTCACCAAGCCGCTCCTGGGTCAATTGCGGTGTTGGCCCCAAAGCGATGTAGCTGAGGCGTCGATATTTGGAAGCCGTCAAATCAATGACCGTGACAAGATCACCAAAGTAAGTGGCCACAAACACCTTGTTGCCAACCAGAGCCAGCCCCCTCGCCCCTTTGATGATCTTGTCGTTCTGACTTGCCAGGTAGTCATAAGGTCCGGTTCCGTAGAGGGGCATCCGTTCCTTCAATCCTACAAGGAAAGAAAGGTCATTGGGCACATCGGCCGCGCTCAGTGAGGTCTGCGACCCATCATAAACAATCCCTGAGCTTTTCGCCTCATCCTGTGTCGCTGGCAATTTGGCCAATTTCTCCAGCATACTAGGCACATCGACGACCGTGACTTCGTCCGTCGAAGCATGGGAAATGAATACCCGGGATCCGTCTGGTGAACAAACGACGG
>Ga0308417_1002247_pt1 | contig 12839 bp, 7 predicted proteins | sample HotsprSampleOS65_FD_203528 | JGI IMG/M metagenome (GOLD analysis project Ga0308417, IMG submission 203528) | Hot spring phototrophic mat microbial communities from Octopus Spring, Yellowstone National Park, Wyoming, United States - 20090730_OS65 ... | reverse complement strand
TCATGTCAATGGCGGCTCCGACGCAGATGCTGCCGCCGGCAACGCGGCCCGCCTCGGGGGCGGCATATGGCGGGGGACCGGTTGATTTGGCTGAGCATGCGGCGGGTCGGGGTGGCGGGCGCGGCGCTGCCGACGGACCAGTAACGTCGCAGGGCCCGGCAGCGTCAGGCCGGGCACAGGTAACGGCCGAATTCGGCGATCGCCGCAATGAGCTGTTCGACTGCGTGATTGTGGTGCGCAACCTGGCGGAGGACACTGGCAACTTCTTCGCCACGGGCGCGGCCGGTCGGATGGCGCCCGATGCCGATCGCGCGCAGCGCCTGGAAGAGGCTCCCGCCAAGTCGGACAGCGTTGACCAGCGCCGCTGAACCGCCGGCGCGGCGATCCAACTTCGGGCCGCGAGCGGTGTCTGATGGGTGCGGGCGCGAAGTCGCGCCGACGGCATGCGTGCGCGGAGGCGATGTGACACACAAAGCGGACAGTCAGGCGGTCGGCTGGGTGGCGGCACTGGGATACGCCGTCCTGTGCGGGTTGCTCGTGTGGATGGCTTTGAGCGGATAGGCTCCGACCGGCGCGGCGGAGCATCGCATCTCACGCGGAACCTGGGTCGCTCAGTGCCAATGGGGGCCATGATTGCAACTGCGGAGCGGCGGCGCCATCAGGGGGTTGGGGCCGATTCCAGCAGCTCGCGCAGCAGCGGCGCCAGCGCCCGGCGCATGGCCGAATCGCGGGCGGCGAAGATCAAATTGGTCGCCAGCCAGTCCAGAGGATTGCCGATGTCGTGCCGTCGCGCCGCCAGCACAATTCCATGAATCGGCTCATGCGCCAGCAGTGACCGCAGCGCGTCGGTGAGCTGGATTTCCCCGCCCGCCCCCGGAGCGGCCGCCCGCAGATGCTTGAAGATCCCCGGAGTCAGCACGTAGCGCGCGGCGATGGCCAGCCGGCTGGGCGCTGAGTCGGGCGACGGTTTTTCGACCAGCGTCCTCAGCTTGTAGGTCCCCTCGGCAACCAGATCGCCGGCCACAATGCCGTAGCGGCTGACCTTCTCCGGCGCAACCTGTTCGAGCGCGATGACGGCCGTCCCCAGCCGCGCGTGGGCTTCGACCAACTGCCGCGCTGGCGCAGGCTCGCCGCTGAAGATAGTATCGCCCAGCAGGCAAAGGAACGGCTCGCGGCCAACGTGCTGTTGTGCCTGGAGCACCGCGTGCCCCAGCCCGCGCGGCTCGGCCTGGCGCCTGCAGTGGATGCGCACACGTTCGGCCAGCGCGGCGACGGACGCCAGCAGCGATTCCCTTCCGGCGCTGCGCAGGCGATGCTCGAGCTGGTCGTTGCGGTCGAAATGGTCCTCGATGGCCCGCTTCTGGCGGGATGTGATCAGCAGCACATCGTCCGCGCCCGCCTCGGCCGCCTCCTCGACCACGTACTGAATGACGGGCCGGTCGAGCACCGGCAGCAGCTCCTTGGGCACGGCTTTGGCGGCCGGCAGCATGCGCGTGCCGAAGCCGGCGGCGGGGATGACGGCCTTGCAGATGGACATGGGGGTGTGCAGCGTACTGCCGCGAGCGGCGGATGGCCAGCGCCGGCCGGCAAAAAGAACACCCCGATCTCTCGATCGGGGTGTTTCCGTTGACAGTCTACAACGGCACAGCAGTGTCACTCACGTCGCGTCGCTGGCCGCCTGCGCCAGTTCGGGCTTCTGGGCCTGGGCGCGGGTGGAAATGGCGTCGAAGAACAGATGCTTGTTGCCATCCTCCTCGGTCTTAACCGAGATGCGCACCAGGTCCTTGCCCTTGAAGCCGCCGCGCAGGATTTCCTCCGACATCGGGTCCTCCACGTGCTGCTCGATGGCCCGCCGCAGCGGCCGGGCTCCGAAGTCGCTGTTGGTGCCCTTCTCGATCAGGAAATCCTTGGCCTCGGCCGTGATCTCGATCGCCAGGCCGTGCTCGGTCAGGCGTTTGGTCACCTTGGCCAGCTCCAGCTCGACGATCTGCTCGAGGTTGGCGCGGCTCAGCGGTCGGAAGACGATCACGTCGTCGAGGCGACCGATGAACTCGGGTCGGAAGTAGCGCTCCACCTCCTTCATGACCGTTTCCTTCATGTTCTGGTAGGTGCGCTCCTCGGTGGGGCCTTTGCCCTTGGGGTGCAGGCCGAAACCCGGCCCGCCGCCCTTGATCAGCTCCGAGCCGATGTTGCTGGTCATCACCATGATGACGTTTCGGAAGTCGACGCGGCGGCCGAAGGAGTCGGTCAGGTGCCCTTCCTCCATGATCTGCAGGAGCATGTTGAAGACGTCGGGGTGGGCTTTCTCGACCTCGTCGAGGAGCACCACGCTGTAGGGCCGGCGGCGGATGCGCTCGGTGAGCTGCCCGCCTTCCTCGTAGCCGACGTATCCCGGCGGGGCGCCGATCAGCCGGCTGACGTTGTGCTTCTCCATGTACTCCGACATGTCGATCTGCACCAGGGCATCCTGGTCGCCGAACATGAACTCGGCCAGCGCCTTGGACAGCAGCGTCTTGCCCACGCCGCTGGGTCCCAGGAACAGGAACGTGCCCATGGGCCGGCCCGGGTCCTTCAGGCCGCTGCGCGAGCGGCGGATGGTCTTGGCGATGGCGCGGATGGCCTCGTCCTGGGAGACCACGCGCTTGTGCAGCTCGTTTTCCAGCTCCAGCAGGCGCTGGGCCTCTTCCTTCTCCAGCCGCGTCAGGGGCACGCCGGTCATCTTGCTGACGACCTCGGCAATGACCTCTTCATCGACGATGCCGTCCACTTCCTTGGCCTTCTCGCGCCACTGCCGCTGCATCTCTTCTTTCTTCTTGCGCAGGGCCTCGGCCTGATCGCGCAGACGCGCGGCCTCTTCGTATTCGGCGTTCTTGACGGCCTCGTCCTTCTGAATGGAGAGCCGCTCAATCTGCTCCTCCAGCTCGGCCAGATTGGGCGGTTTGGTCATGCTGCGCAGGCGGATGCGCGCTCCGGCCTCATCCACCACGTCGATGGCCTTGTCGGGCAGGCAACGGCCGGTGATGTAGCGGTCGGAGAGGTTGACCGCCGCCTCCAGGGCCTCGTCAAGGATCTGGACGCGATGATGCGCCTCATAGCGGTCGCGCAGGCCCTTGAGGATGGCCAGCGTGTCGTCCTTGCTGGGAGGCTCCACCTGGATGGGCTGGAATCGCCGCGCCAGAGCCGCGTCTTTCTCGATGTACTTGCGGTACTCATCGAAGGTGGTGGCGCCGATGCACTGAATTTCGCCGCGTGACAGCGCCGGTTTGAGCACGTTGCTGGCGTCGATGGCACCTTCAGCGCCGCCGGCGCCCACCAGCGTGTGCAGCTCGTCGATGAACAGGATGACGTTCTTGGCCCGGCGCACCTCGTTCATCACCGCCTTGATGCGCTCCTCGAATTGCCCGCGGTACTTGGTGCCGGCCACCATCATCGCCAGATCGAGCACGACGATGCGCCGGTCGACCAGCAGCTCGGGAACGTTGTTGCTGACCACCATCTGGGCCAGGCCCTCGACGATGGCGGTCTTGCCCACGCCGGCCTCGCCCAGCAGAACGGGATTGTTCTTCTGGCGTCGGCACAGTATCTGGATGACGCGCTCGATTTCATTTCGCCGGCCGATGACCGGATCGAGCTGGCCCTCGCGCGCCAGCTCGGTAAGATCGCGGCCGAAACTGTCCAGGGCCGGGGTCTTGCTCTTGGCCTTCTGGCCCTGCTTCTCCGTGGCATTGGGCTCTTCTGTTTCCACACCAGCTCCAAGAAGGTTCAGCACTTCTTCGCGGACTTCCTCGAGTTTCAGCCCGAGATTCGTCAATACCTGGGCGGCGACGCCGTCGTGCTCGCGCAGCAGTCCCAGCAGCAGGTGCTCGGTGCCGACGTAGTTGTGGTTGAGGTTGCGGGCCTCTTCGATGGCGTACTCGATGACTTTCTTGGCGCGCGGGGTCTGAGGCAGCTTGCCCATGGTGACCATGTCCGGCCCGCTCTTAACCAGCTTCTCGACTTCCAGGCGCACCTTGCGCAGGTCGACGTCGAGGTTCTTGAGCACGTTGGCCCCGACGCCGCTGCCTTCCTTAACCAGACCGAGCAGGATGTGTTCCGTCCCGATGTACTCGTGGTTGAAGCGCTGCGCCTCCTGGTTCGCCAGCGCCATGACCTTCCTTGCCCTGTCCGTGAATCGTTCAAACATGTGCAATCTCCGAATGGCCGGCCAGACCAACCGCCGGCCGCCGCCCCGCCGCGCCGCAGTCGTTACGGGCGGCGTCGGGGCCTTGCATTCGATTCTATGGCCGGCGCTGCGCTAATCAAGAAAGAGCCTGGCGAGGGCGATCGCCGCACCGCCGGACGCAGCGCCGTCCATAGAACATCGCCCGGGGCGGGCGGGGTCTGAAGCGAGCCGCCGGCCCGCAGGGTTCCACTGTCGGGCAGCGCGCCGACCGGCACGATTCCCGGACCCGCCGCGACGTGGCCCGCCCGCGCGGAGCCGCCCTCACACCGCAAGCCACCACGGCTCGGCCGACACGCCGCCTCAGATACCCGCGGCGCACGCGGCCGCCAGACTATTGTGCACGGGCCGCCCGCAAGGCTGGACAGCGCCGCCGCCCAGCGTTAAACCAGTGGCATATCCTGCGGACGCCCCATGACTGGCCTGCTGATCATCCTCGTGGCCGGACTGCTGCTGGTCTCAGTCGGCACGGTTTATTCCCGATTTCTCTCTCGGAACTTCGGCGAGGAGCCCTCCCGGCCCACCCCCGCCATGCTCAAAAACGACGGGCGCGACTACGTCCCAACCCCCACGCTGGTGGTCTTCGGGCATCATTTCGCGGCCATCGCCGGCGCCGGCCCCATCCTCGGACCCGTGCTGGCGCTGTGCTATGGCTGGGGGCCGGCCATCTGCTGGGTCATCCTCGGCGGACTGTTCATCGGCGCCGTCCACGACTACCTGGCGACGTTCATGGCCACGCGTGAAGGCGGCCAGTCCATGGCCACCATCGCCCGCCGCATGCTGGGGCGGGGCCCTTTCATCGTCCTGATGCTCTTTCTGATCCTGATGCTGGGGCTGGTCACGGCGACGTTCCTCAATACTTCTGCCACTGCACTGGTCAGCAAGCTGGACATGGGACGCATGCGCCTGGCAGAAGGGCAGAACCTCTTCCGCGTGGTGGAGGAAGGCGGCCGGCAGAAGGTGATCATCGGCGGCATCGCTTCCATGAGCGTGGTCATTCTCACCATCGCCGCGCCGATCATCGGCTGGATGTACATCAAGAAAGGCGTCAGCGCCCTGATATGCTCCGTGGCGTCCGTGATCGTATGCGGCCTCAGCATCGTCGTGGGGCTCTACCATCCGATCGCCCTGTCCGAATATGTCCACGTCCTGGGCTTCCAGATCCATGGCACCGAACTGTGGAAGTTCCTCCTGGCCGCCTATGTACTGCTGGCCGCGGGCGCGCCCGTCTGGATGTTTCTCCAGAGCCGCGATTTCATCAACGCCCACATCCTCTACGGCGGCATCTTCGCGCTGGTCCTGACTCTGGTCGTGGCTGGAATCCGCGGAGGCAGCGTTGCGACTGACGCAGCGCCGATGCCTCTCTTCGACGCCGTCGCCGGAAGGCAGTATCTGGGGCTCTTCTGGCCGGCCCTGTTCATCACCATCGCCTGCGGTGCCATCAGCGGCTTCCACAGCCTCTGCGCAGGCGGCACAACCTCCAAGCAGCTCAAGTCCGAACGGGCCACGCGCTATGTCGGCTACTGGGCGATGCTGCTGGAGAGCATGCTGGCGGCCACGGTCATTGCCGTCCTGGTCGTCGGCGCCACGCGCGCCAATTATCTGGCGGACGTGTTCACCGCCGCGAATCCCGTGCTGGGCTTTGCAGCCGCCGTCGGCGAGGCGGGCCACATCGCTTTCGGGCTGCCCGTCGCCGCGGGGGCGCTGGCGGGCATGCTCCTTCTCGAAGGATTCGTGGTGACGACACTGGATGCCGCCGTGCGGCTGAATCGCTATCTCATCGAGGAGACGTGGCTCGAGCTGTTCGGCAAGTACGACGTCTTCACCGATCATCGCGCCGCGACGGCGCCGGCTGCGGCGACGTCGGGGAACGCCGTCGGCTCGGGAGGCATACCCACGGCCGTGACGCTGCCGCCGCAACTGGCCCCCCGCCGGCCAATTCCGACCGCCGGCGCCCAGCGCTGGCTGCTGGGCATGCTCCGCCACTACTGGGTGAACTCCGGCCTGGCCGTGCTGCTCATGCTCTTTCTGGCTTTTTCCGGAGGCATCCTGCAACTGTGGCAAATCTTCGCCACCTCCAATCAGCTCCTGGCCGCCTTCGTGCTCGGACTGGGCAGCATCTGGCTCCTGCGTCGCGGAAGCCGGGCGTGGTTCGTTGTAGGGCCGGCCATCTTCATGCTCGCCACAACCTGCGCCAGCCTCATCCAGCTCGTCTTCAGGTTCCTGCCGCGCACAGTCGACGGCGTGCCCGCCGGCAACCGGACGCTGTTTATCGCCGACCTGGTGCTGATAGCGCTGACCGCGTATCTCATCGTCGCCGCCGTGCGCGAGCTGATGGCCATGTACCGCCGCGGCTTCGCCGTCATTCCGGCGACGGAAGCAGCGGCCTGATAGCCCGCCGATGAACCGCCCCGGGGTTGCCCGCATGCCTGGCGCCGGGTATTTTCGTGCTCAGGATCAGGGAAACACAACATGCCATACCTTCTCGGAATCGACATCGGCACCAGTGGGACCAAGACGCTCATCTGCGACCTGCATGGCAAGGTGCTGGCCACCGCCACGGCCGAGCACCCCATCCACGCCCCCAGGCCCGGCTGGTCGGAACAGGACCCGCGTGACTGGTGGAAATCCACCTGCGCGGCCACGAAGGCGGTGCTCAAGAACGCGAAGGCAAAGCCCGCCGAGATCAAAGGCATCGGCCTCTCCGGCCAGATGCACGGCTCGGTCTTCCTCGCCGATGAACCCAAACCCCTGCGCCGCGCGCTGCTCTGGAACGACCAGCGCACGGCCGAGCAGTGCGCACAGATCACCGAGAAAGCCGGCGGCCGCGAGGCGCTGATCGAGCTGGTGGCCAATCCTGCGCTCACCGGCTTCACCGCTCCCAAGATCCTGTGGGTGCGGCAGCACGAGCCGCGGGTCTACGAGAAGACCAAACACATCCTGTTGCCCAAGGACTACGTTCGATACCTGATGACAGGTGAGTATGCCACCGAGGTGAGCGATGCCTCCGGCACCCTCCTGCTCGACGTGGTCAACCGCCGGTGGTCGGACCGACTTCTGAGCCTGCTCGATATCGACAAGGCACTGCTGCCGAGAATGCACGAGTCGCCGGAGGTGACCGGCACCCTGACGCATTCCGCGGCCAGGGAACTGGGGCTGGTCGGCGGCATCCCTGTCGTGGGTGGCGGCGGCGACCAGGCCGCCAGCGCCGTCGGCAACGGCATCGTATCCAGCGGGGTCGTCAGCGCTACCATGGGCACCAGCGGCGTCGTCTTCGCCCACAGCGATGCCCCCACGCGCGATCCCCAGGGCCGCGTTCATACCATGTGCCACGCCGTACCCGGCAAGTGGAGCGTCTTCGGCTGCGTTCTGGCGGCCGGTGGATCGTTCCAGTGGTTCCGCAACCAGCTCGGGCAGGCGGAAGTGGCGGCCGCGAAGAAGAAAGGCGTCGACCCCTACGAACTGCTGGTGGCGCAGGCGGCGGAGGCGCCGGCGGGCAGCGAGGGCCTGTTCTTCCTGCCGTATCTGACCGGCGAGCGATGCCCCCACGCCGACCCGAATGCCCGCGGCGCGTGGATCGGCATCACGTCGCGCACCACGCGCGCCATGCTGATTCGCGCTCTGCTGGAAGGTGTCACCTTCGCCATGCGCGACGCCATCGAGATCATGCGCGGCATGTCCATTCCCATCACGCAGGTCCGGGCCAGCGGTGGCGGCGCGCGCAGCGCCTTCTGGCGGCAGCTTCAGGCCGACATCTACAACGCCCCCATCATGCTCACCAACAGCTCTGAAGGTGGAGCCTACGGCGTGGCCCTTCTGGCGGGCGTCGGCACCGGCGTGTGGAGCAGTGTCGAGGAGGCGTGCCGGGCGACAATCAGGCAGACCGGCAGGCTCTCGCCCAGGAAGAAGCTCGCGGCTGTCTATGACAAACAGTATGCGATCTATCGGAAGCTCTATTTTGACCTGAAGGAGCGGTTCGCGGAGATTGCGGGGCAGTGCTGACCGTCGATTCCCGATGAAGGTGCCGGGGGGCCGCGGGAAATACGGCGAACCGTGCCGCTACCGCGCTGGCGACGTCTCGATCACGACATCGTCAAACCCAATCGCGGTCTCAGCGTAGGGCGTGCCCCAGAGGGTGGCCCGGCCGGAGCGCGGCGGAGTGTTCTGCTCCCATTGAACGGTCCAGTCCTTCGGAGGTTGCGCCCCCTCCTCCCAGGCCTTGCCGCGAATGATCCATTTCCCTTCGCCTTCCACGATCTCCATCCGCAGATGCGTCCATGTCCCGCCCTTCCAGTGGTATGGCGCGCGAGCCACAATGTCGTACTCGTCGCGGATGATACGCAGCTCGTCGATTGCGGGCATCAGCCAGAGCTTGAAACCGTTCATCCCGCCCAGCCCGATGCCAAACTCAGGAAAGCGCCGCCCGCGAGGACTGCTCCTGATGCGCGCCGCGATCGCGGTATGCTGGCCCGCCGGGCCGAGCATGATGCCGAATCCGCCAAGCCCCTGGGGCGCCAGCTCCAGATAGCGGTTGTCTCCTTCCTGCTTCACGGCGAAGGTCCCGCTGAGCAGCAGCATCTCCTCGGGCAGGCTGCCGGGTTCGGCCTGCTGGAAATCGTTGTGGTACGCCACCTGCCCTGCGGGGGCGGCGGCCAGCGCGATCAGCGCCAGCAGTGGAAGAATGCGTCGGATCATCTGTCACCCTCGCGCGGCCGGGCACCCTCGGCCACGGCATAGAGATAGCGTTCAGTCCCAATATAGAGCACGCCGTCGGCGACGACGGGCGTGGCCAGGGCCGGGGCCATCACGTCAATCTGGGCGAGCAGCTTCTTCTGACGCGCGGCCGCCAGCACCGTCACCAGACCGCTCTCGTTGCCGACATAAACTTTGCCATCAGCGACGAGCGTCGATCCCCAGATGCGCCCCTCGGTGTCGTGCTTCCACAGCTCCTGCCCCGTGGCGGCGTCAATGCAGTAAACCATGCCCTGGAAATCGGCCACGAACACCAGGCCGCCGACGACCGAGGGCGTGGACATCGAGCGGCCCAGGCCCGTAAATCTCCAGCGAACTCCCGTCGACGTGATGTCCCCCTGGCCGTCGGCGTCGATGCACGTCAGGGCGCCCACCCCGTCGCCGTGCTCGGGGTTCTGGCCAATAACCACGTACACGCGGCCATCGTGAAACACCGGCGTTGCAAGGATGCCGCTGGGGCCCGAAGGCTGGCCATAGCGAAGTGTCTGGCCATCGGCAACGCGGTACTGCGGCGGGTTGGCGTCGCAGCGCCAGATTTCGCGCAGCACGCCAACCCCATCCTCGCCGACGCGGGGCTCGGGATCGAAGGCGTAGCAGAAGCCATCGTCGGCGCCGAAGAAGACCATGGCCTGTCCGTTCACGACGCCGTAGGCGGGCGACGACCAGTTGCACAGGAAGGTGCGCTCGCTGATGCCGGATCGCTCCTGCGCGAGCAGTTTGCCGGTGTGTTTGTCGAGGCAGATCAGCGCGGGCGATCGCGGCGAGGGCATGTGAATGCCCGTCCAGTCGCGGCCATTGGAGGTGGTGGCGTAGACGCGGTCGCCCACCACCAGCACGGCGCTGGAGGTCATCTGGTGAGGAAAGACCCCCAGCTCATCCCGCATGTCGTAGACCCAGATGATGTCGGCATCGGTCGGCCGCAGCTCGACGGGCGCCCGGCCCGGTCCGGCGATGTACTGGGCCTCGTCGGTAAAGGGGCCGTCGTTGCCGTCGGCCAGACCGTTGATGTCGAGGCAGATCACCTCGCAGCGGTTGGTGACCAGGTAGACGTGATTGCCATCGACGGTGGGCGAGGAGCAATTGCCCACCTGCTGGAAGTCGCTGGCATCGCCCGTGGCCAGCTTCGGCGAAAGCAGTTGCCAGAGGAATCGGCCGCTGGCCTGATCCAGACAAAGGACCACGCCGTAGTCGCCTGTTCGCGCCGGGTCTTTGGGCGGGTCGTTGTTGGTGCCCAGGAGGATGCGGCCGGCGGCGATGGTGGGGTTGCCATAGCTCTGGGAGCCAAGGCGCGCGGCCCACTTGAGGTTGCGGGCCTCGGTGAAGTTGAACTTCTCGGTGTTGGGGTCAAGCTCTCCGATGGCGAAGCTCGAGGGCAGACCGCGCGCCGGCGAGACCATGTTGCGCGAGCGGTCGCGTCCCCACATGGGCCAGTCCTCCGCAACGGCGCCGGCCGGCGGCGCGGCCGCCATGGCGACGGCGGCCAGCAGCATGGCATGGGAACCTGCCAGTCTGAATATTGATTTCATTTGGTTTTGCATCTCGCAACGCGCTGGTCGTGGCACTGTGCCTGATCGGGCGGGACATTTCCCGCCGGCCGCTTTACCGCGAGCCGCAGGCCTCCTACGCTTTGCCGCAACCATAGTACGCGGGCGCGCGCGGATTGTTGGCGGAGACCTCAACTGCGCAGCCCCATGCGGGTAGTACGGGCACGGCGGCTGGTCGGGCCGCCTTTTACCGAGGGAGTTTGACATGAAAGCGCAGCGCATCGCCTCGTTCATAATCGTGCTTGGCATGGCATTCTCGGCGCAGGCCGAGAACTGGCCGCAGTGGCGCGGTCCCAACCTCAACGGCTCGACGTCGGAAAGCAATCTGCCGGATACGCTCGATCCGCAGCGCAATCAGGTCTGGGCGCTGGATCTGCCCGGGCACGGCGCCAGCACGCCGATCGTCTGGAACGACCGCATCTTCATCACCTCGATGGACCGCTCCACGCGCAACCTCGTCGGCATCTGCGTCGACCGCGCCACCGGCAAGATCCTCTGGCAGCGCGAGATCGGCATCGGCTCCCAGGCCAACCAGATGAACAACCTCTCCAGCCCGTCGGCCATCACCGACGGCCGGCGCGTCTTCTTCTACTTCGGCTCGGGCGATCTGGCGGCCTTCACCCTGGACGGCGAGCCGATCTGGTCGCGCAACATCCAGCAGGACCACGGCAACTTCAACGTGCAGTGGCTCTACGGCTCCAGCCCCCTGCTGTACAAGGACCGGCTCTACGTGCAGGTGCTGCACCGCGATGTCCCCATCGGGCGGAGCCGCGGAGGCGCCAGCAGCCCGGCCGTCTCCTACATCCTGTCGATCGATCCGGAAACCGGCAAGGACATCTGGAAGCACGTGCGCCCGACCCCGGCTCGGGCCGAGAGCCAGGAAGCCTATTCGACGCCGATTCCCTATGAGGGCCCCGACCGCACCGAAATCCTCATCGTCGGCGGCGACTGCGCCACCGGGCACGACCCCCAGAGCGGGCGCGAGCTGTGGCGCTTCGGCGGCTGGAACCCCCAGTTCATCGGCCACTGGCGTCTGGTGCCCAGCGTGGTGGTGGCGGCCGATCTGTTCATCATCTGCACGCCCAAGGTGGAGGGACAGGTGATTGCCATCCGGCCCGGCGGCTCGGGCGACATCACGCAGACCCACCGGGCCTGGAGCACCACTCAGACCAAGAGCGATGTGCCCGTGCCGCTGTACTATCAGGGCAACCTCTACGTGCTCGACGGCGATTTCCAGAAGGGCATATCGTGCCTCGATCCGAAGACCGGCCAGCGCAAGTGGTTCTCGCCGCTGAACAGCAGGCCCGTCTTCCGCGCTTCGCCCACCGGCGCCGACGGCAAGATCTACTGCATGAACGAGGGCGGCGAGGTATGGGTGGTGTCGGCCGCCGACGGCAAGGTGCTGTCCAACACGAGCCTGGGCACCCAGGGCACGGCCCGGGGAACGATCGTCGCGGCACAGGGCCACATCTACGTCCGCACGGGCGAGAGACTGCACGCGTTTGCGGCGAGGTAACCTGTGCCAGTCGGCGTTGTTCCCGGCCAACCGGCCGAGCCGCGGCGGGGCTTCCTGGGCCATGGCGAGGGTCGAGCAGATTGGGAAGGCGCAGCGCGCTGCCGGCCGCGTGCGCATGCCTGCTCCCCGGGGCCGACGCGCAGCGGCGTTGTTGGGCATGGCCCGCACGGTTCGCCACCGGCCGCCCCTGGGAACCGCCGAAGACGCAGGTCTCTGCCGCTGCTCGTACACGATCTCGAGAATCCGCCACGCCTCGCGGGGGCGGCCGGCCCCGTAGGTCGCGCACCGCGCGACGCTGGCCCTCCGGCGTCTCGGTCCAGCCGGGCGGCGGGCCGCCGTAGAGGCCGCGGACCTTCGCGCCCCAGTCGGCGCCGCGGGAGTAGGTGAACGTGCGCCCCCGGTCGTGGCTCTCGGCCACGCCCAGCGTGGTGGCGACGAAGAGTGTTCCATCACGCGTGACCAGGACGTCGTTGATTAGGTTCGTGGGAAGGCCCTGGCCGCGCGGGACGGTGGGCATGCGGTCGGGGCCGGTGACGATGCGCCAGGTGGTATAGTTGTCGGCCGCCTGGGCGATGGCCAGGCCGTCGCACTGGGTACCGACGTAGATGTTGCCATCGGCGTCGAAGGCGATGGCGTTGGCCTGGTCGGAAGGCAGCGCGCCTTGTAGCACGGGCATCTTGCGCATCTTGCCCGTGTCCGCGCCCACGGGCAGGACGCGCGTGCCACTACCGGCCGCCATGGCCATGATATGAGTCGGGCCGCGCCCAAGGGAGGCCAGTTCCTCGGCTGCCCGTTTGTCGGCCGCCTC
>Ga0308417_1002242_pt1 | contig 12847 bp, 12 predicted proteins | sample HotsprSampleOS65_FD_203528 | JGI IMG/M metagenome (GOLD analysis project Ga0308417, IMG submission 203528) | Hot spring phototrophic mat microbial communities from Octopus Spring, Yellowstone National Park, Wyoming, United States - 20090730_OS65 ... | reverse complement strand
CCATGAAGAAAACGCTTGCTGCCACATCACTGTCCTTGCTGTTTTTCGTCAGCCCGATGCAGGTTGCTCTCGCAGATACTTGCAGTTGCGGGACTAACAATTGCTCGACGGTTACAACATGTCCGGGTAGCTGTTACGCTTACTGTTCTACAAGCGGAGGATGCGGCTCAGGTTGTGGAAAAGGAAGAAAAGGAGCAGCGAAAGAAGTTACATTTCAGGTAACCAACTCCAACAGTGAACAACTCTCCTCTGAACTCACGCGTATCAGCGGCAGAGAAATCGTATTTACGGCATCCGAACCCGATGACCTCTTCAGCTTTGATTTCAAACGGGCTCCTGTGTGGGAGGTCTTTGAAGAGTTGTCCAAAAGAGGAACCGTGGAAATTGACGGCGTGGACTTCCGCGCACTTCAGGACTTGCGCAGTGCACTCCTGGCAGGTGAAAAGATCAGTTTGCAATTCAGTATGCCTGCTGACGAGATGGTAAGCTGGCTGTCCTTCGTAAGCGGTTTTCCGCTTCGCATAAACTCAGGTAACGCTCAAGAGCATGTGAGGATAGCTCTCAAAGAAGCTACCCTCCAGGATATAATTCAGGCTCTGTCCAAAATGGGGATTGAAGTTGCCTTCTAGGGTGCTAAATCATTTCCTGTCAGAACATTGCAAGGCCAGGTGGTGTCGGATACCTGCCTGGCCTTTTTCTCTGTCCAAACACCTCAGTGCACGGTCCTCCCCGTGCTTCCCTGTGCTGAAACTGAAAAGACACTCGCGGGTGGCAGTTCAGAGAGAGAGTAAAAGCTCAGGGTACGACCAGCCCCGTGGTGACTTGAGGGTGAACCGGAGCCGACTTCGCGCACATCACTGAGGACATTCGTCCTATGGACGACACAGCGCGGCGCGCCACCGAACCGGACTCCGCTGCCGCCTTTTTGCCCGTCGCTGACGCACCTTCCGGCAAAGGTTACGCCGTGGGCCACAGAATACCTTGACAAGCGTTTCCCGACTAAACCACCATGCCCTGCTTCGCCAAAAACACTATGAAGCAGCAAGGTGGTGAATAACACGCATGGCCATCGTCGAAGTCGCGCCGAATGAATCCATTGACAGCGCGCTGCGGCGCTTCAAGCGGATGGTGCAGCGCGAGGGCATCATTGCCGATGTCAAGCGGCATCGTTTCTTCATCCCACCAGGGGAGAAACGGCGGCTCAAGTCTGAGCTGGCCCGCAAGCGGCAACGTTCCAGCATGCGCAAGCGTCGGATGGATTGACGTTCGTCGGCCCCGGATGCCATCTGGGTGAAACCATCCGGGTTCAGCGGCGGACACACACCATATCATCATACAGCAACCAGCGGTGGTCAGGGGACATGCGGAGTTTTCTTCCGAATGTTTCCTGACCATCGCTTTTTTGGAGTATCACCATGGCCGGTCAGCATCATTGGCTTGTTTGCCGAATCGTCGCCAGGGGAATGGTCACCGGATTGTTGTTGCTGAGTGCACTGCCGGCCCTTGCCCAAACCACCCGGCACGCGGCAAGGCCGGTTAAAACTCCACCGCCCTCGCGCCCAACGCCAAAGGCGTCTCCCGCAAGCGCCCGAAAAGATGCACGCCAGGCGCAGCCAGGGCCGCCTCACCGGCTACGCCGTTCCAAGTACAGCGCAGCCACTAACCCAAAGGCTGACTACCGTATGACTTCCGGCCGGGAACCAGCCCGCAAAGCATCAGCCAGACACCAGCCGTCCGGCAGAAACGTGGTGGCGAAAACGGCCAGGGCCGCTCCGGTGCCCCGTGGCCGGCGGGCATCGGTTTCCGTGGCGCGCACAGTCTCCCGCAACACCAGAGCACGCCGGGATTACACCACCCGTGCCACCGCCATCCGCCGGACGCCCACCCGGGCCGAAGCACGGGCCGCAAACCGCGCCCTGCGCCGCCGGGCCGAGCAGGCGCGTCTGGCAGAACTGGCCCGCATCCGCGCCCTGGATGAACAACTCCAACAAGCAACCCGGTACAACATCAAACGGGATGACCTGCGCGGGGAAGACCTGGCCATTCGCCAGTTGGCGCTCGACGCACTCGGCGACCGGGCCGGGACAGTCGTTGTCATGGAACCGTGGACGGGCCGGGTGCTCAGCATCGTCAACCAGCAGTGGGCCGTGCGGACCCCCTTCAAACCGTGCTCCACCATCAAGGTGCTGACCGGATACGCAGCCCTTCAGGAAAAGCTCACCACCGCCGATGAAATCATCCTAGCTGGCAGCCGGAGCTGGACGCTGCGGACGGCGATGGCGCAATCCAACAACGAATACTTTCAGGTACTGGCACACCGGCTTGGCTTTGAGCGCTTCCTGTTTTATGCCGGGCAGGCCGGTTTTGGACGGAAAACCGGCATCAACCTGCCCGGCGAAACCAGCGGCGTCATTCCGCGTCACCCGCCAGCCGATCTGGGACGCATGGGCAGCCACGGAGACGGCTTTGGTGTCACCGCCGTGCAGCTTGCCGCCTTCATCAGTGCCATCGCCAACGGCGGCATCCTGTACCGTCCCCGGATTCTGCGTACGCCACGCGAAGTGGCCAGCTTCAAACCCATCCCTGTTCAGACGCTGCCCCTGACCGAAGACATCCGCCGCGATCTGCTGGCCGGGTTGGTCAGTGCCGTCGAGCAGGGCACAGCACGGCGGTCTGGTGTGGCGGCGCTGGGCGTCGCCGGAAAGACCGGAAGCTGCAACTGTGATTTCAGCCCGCGCACCCGCGTCGGCTTGTTCGTGTCATTTGTGGATGCACCCGGCAAGCCAGGGCTGCTCGTGACCGTCATCACCAAGGGTTCGATGGCCCGTGGCTCCAGCGCCTCGGTGATTGCCGGCTCCATTTACCGTGGGGCGGAGGTTGCCAGCCGCACGGCTTTCCGGCGGCGGGTTGCACCTTCAACCGAAGAACCGGCTGAAACACCTGATGTGTCTGAAGAAGAAACCAACGACTGACGGCCCTTAGCGCGCCGCCCGGGCAATTTTGGGCAGCGCCCGCAGCACCGTGTCGCCCACGATTTTCAGGCTGCGCGGACTCAGCTTGTCCACGGTATCCCGCGCCGTGTGCCAGTAGGCGTTTTCAGGGCCGCCGGGCCCAAAGTTGACCTCATCCGTACCGTAGGTGAAGTCAATCAGGTCCACGGCCGGAATCCCGGCCTTGAGAAACGGGATATGGTCATCGGCAATGGCATGGGTCGTTTTGGGAAAATAGATGCCGTAGCCGAGTTCGTGCGCGGTGTCGTGAAGAATGTTCGCCAGCCACGCCGAAGATTGATACTCCCTGGGGATGGACAGATCGGCATCGCCCACCATGTCCAGCAGGATCATGGCCTTGATCCGCTTTGTCTGGCCCGTGGACTGAAGGCGCTCCACAAAGTGCCGGGAGCCGTAGGTGTTGTCATCGTCCTGCCACTCGACAACGGCCTCTTCGCCGTCGAAGAAAACAAACTGTAGCGTGTGGGGAAAGCCGCGTTCTTCCGGCGACATGGCCGCCAGCACCCGCGCCAGTTCGAGGACGACGGCCGTGCTTGAGCCGGCGTCATTCGCTCCGACGAACACCTGGTCTTCCATGTACTTGGTGTCGTAGTGGCTGGCGATGATGATGACCTCCGGGCTTTTGCCAGGCAGCTCCGCGATGACGTTCTCCATGCGCAGGGTGGGAAACTTCTTCGAGGGGGTTTTGGCGACAAAGGGCTGCGTGGTCACGGTCAGGCCGTAGCTTTTCAGTTCTTCGACGAGCCAGGCGCGCAACCGTCCCAGCGCCGCCGAACCGGCCGGGCGTGGGCCATAGGAGACCTGCTTTTCAATGTGTTTGAAAGCGCGTTCGGCATCGAAGGGCGTCGGGTTCTCACGCGCAGCAACCTGCTCGGCCGGCCGGTTTGGTGCGGCTGCCGGCACAATGGTGGTGCTCGATGGTGCCTTGCAGGCCGTCAGTAGTGTGATGATGGCCAGGGTGCTTCCCGGCAGCCATCCACCGGGGGGAAAACGAAAGGGCATGCGATGGTAATGCCTCCAGATAACCTGCACTCCGGTCGGATCACGATCCGGCATCTGAACTGACCGGGCCGGCGATGACCGTGGTGAGCGCCGACGGATTGAGATGAAGCTGGCTGACCCGCAGCACCTCCTCCGCCGTGACCGCATCAATCCGTTCAGGATAACGCTGTGCGTAATCGTCCCCCAACCCGTGAATTTCGGTCTCAATCAAAAACAGCGCCCGCTGGGCATTGGTTTCAAAATTGAAGACGAAGCTGCCGGTCAGATACGCCTTGGCCGCGGCCAGTTCTTCAGGTGTCACGACCTCCTGCCGCATCCGTTCGATTTCATCCCGAATGGCCGCGATGGCTTTCGTCTGGTGCTCCGGCGAAGTGCCGATGTAGGCCACGAAGCGACCGGGATCAACCCCGGCTGTGGACGTGATGTTGGCATAGGTTGTGTAAGCCAATCCCAGGTCATCCCGCAGGATGCGCGGAATCCGCGCCGTCATGCCGGGGCTGTCCCCCAGAATGACATCCATCACCCGCAGGGCGTGGTAATCCGGGTGCGTCCGGTTAATTCCCAGGTGGCCCAGCAGGATGTGAATCTGCTCCTTGTCCGGGCGTGGCAGCACCTGCTCCTGGGGCACGGTCTGGCGCGCAACCGGTGGCACAGTCGGGAGCAGAAAATCCGGCGCCGGTTCCCAGTCGGCCAACACCTCCATCAGCCGGCGCTCCATTTCCGCCACCGGCAGATCGCCCACGATGGCAATGAGCAGGTTGTTCGGGACAAAGAACCGGGCATAAGCCGCACGCAGATCATCCACCGTCAGTTGGGAAACCGTGGTTTCATAACCGACAATCGGCCGGCCGGCCGGGTGTCCAGGATAGACCAGCGCATCGAAAGCATCGGAAGCCACGGTCCGGGCGTCGTCGGCCCGTGACCGAAGTTGCGCCAGCCGCCGCGCCTGGCACAGGGCGAAGCGGTCTTCAGGAAACCGGCTGTGGCGTAACAGATCGGCGGCGATGGTGAGCAGTCGTGGAAAGTCATCGCGCAGCGCCGTCAGACTCAACCCGCTGCGGGCATATCCGCCAAACGTGTTGAGCCGCGCTCCCGTAGCTTCAATGGCCAGCGCAATGTCCTGCGCCGTGTGTTGTGCTGTCCCTTCATCGAGCATGTCACCCAGCAGAGAAGCCAACCCGGCCTGGGACTCCGGCTCATAGCGGGAGCCATACGCCACGATGGCATACAGCGCCACGACCGGCAGCGCAGGCTGTTCCGCCAGCAGGGCGACACATCCATTGGGCAAAACGACACGGTGGACGGCTTGTTCAAAGGGCATGACAGAGGGTTGTACTCGTAGGTTATCTTTTTGAAGCGGACCTGATTTGGGTCACGTCTTGATGAACCTGAAGCTTGGGGCTATCCTGAGACCCGTGAACAGTCTCAATCAAACGCAAAAATTGCAAGCCAACCCGCTTGCGCGTCCACGGCAGGCACGGCCGGCGCTTGTTCACATGCGTGGCGACTACCTTGGGAGTTCGTTCCGCATCGAGCACGCCATCACCCGTATTGGACGCGGCTCGGATGCCGAGCTGCGCCTCGAAAATGACGATGAGGCCTCACGGCTGCACGCCCGGATTGAGCGTCTGGAAACCCCAACCGGACACTTCCAGTACTGGCTGACAGACCTGCGCAGCACCAACGGCACGCAGCTCAACGGCATTCCGCTTGTCCCCGGTGAGGCCGTCCTGCTGCATGATGGAGACAAATTCTCCATCGGTCGCCACATTCTCAAGTTCACCTTTCTCGACGACATTGATGAGGAATTCCACCGCCGCATCACGGAACTCATCACGCACGATGACCTGACGGGTCTGCTGAACCGTAAAAGTTTCATCCTGGAGATGCAGCGTGAAATGGCCCGCTCCAACCGCTACGGGCATCCCTTTGGGCTGCTGATGATGGACATTGACCACTTCAAGCGGGTCAACGACACCTACGGGCACCTCGTCGGCAGTCAGGTGCTCCGCGAAGTCGCCACGGTCATTCGGGAAACCCTGCGGGACTCTGACATCGCCGGGCGCTATGGCGGAGAAGAATACATTGCCCTGCTGCCTGAAACCGACCGGCTGCGGGCGCACGAAGCAGCCGAGCGGATTCGGCAGGCCATTGAACGAACTTCGTTTACAGCCTCGATCACGGCTTCGCACCACAAACTCAGCCTCACCATCAGCATCGGGGTTGCCAGCTATCCCGGTGATGCCGCACAGATCAACGACCTGATCCAGCGGGCGGATGAAGCGATGTATGAAGCCAAGCGCCGTGGGCGAAATCTGGTTCAGACAACCGGGCAGTCTGCGGCCAACCGCGCCACACCGCCTTCCCTGCCGTTACCGCCGCCGTCAGGTGACGACAGCCCCACGGAGCACCTCACTATAGAACAACCGCAGCCGGTCAAGCCTTAGCGCGGCATTTCCCTCCTGTCCATCTATAGTGGCGGCCTGACAAGCCAGACGGCAGGCAATGCTTACCCACCGGCGGCGTCAGACGGCTCGTGGGAGAGGATCAGGGACAGCTCGGAGGCAAGTCGGTTCGGGTCAAAAGGGTTGAGTGAAAATATCCGGTCGCCAATTTCAATGACCGGCACTTTGGCGGCGCGTCCCAAGCGCTCGATGATGTAGGATTTGGCGCTTGGATTGGTCTCCAGCAGAATGTCCTCGAAGGCAATCCCCCGCTGCTTGAGGAACTGCTTGGCGAGCATGCAGTCCGTACACCACTTGGTTGAATAGACTTTCAAAGGCTTTCCCGCAGAATCAAGGTAATGTCAGACGAGGCCATCGTAGTCAATTTCCCATCTGGATGTCCAATCCGCTTACCTGTTACCAAGCTCCACAGTATCTTGACGCGCGCAACCGGTGATGATGAAAGACATCCGGCAGCCAGTGCCAACAAACGCACGGGGTAGGGACAAAAGAGAACGGAACTGATAAAACCAGCTTCCGTTCGAGCACCAGAAGTGTTCGGAACAACCGGTGTGCCGCGCGGGGTGCACCCAGCCATCAGGTGATGTCATGACCACGCACGATGTGTATCGCCTCAATCTCTCCGCAACGCCGTTTTACAATCGGCGTCTTTTCTGGATGGGATTGTCAGCGGCTTTTGGACTTCTGCTCCTCGCCACGGTTTTCCTGACCCGGCACTACACCCAGTTGCTGGCCGATGAACAGCGCTACGTGGAGCTGCAAAAAGCCTCTCAGGCCACCCACGACCTGGAGCAGGCGCGCCTTACGAAGGTCCGGGAACAGTCCGCCAGTGCCGGGCTTCAGCCAACCCCAGAGCAGGCGCGCGCCATGCGCGAGGCGCTCTATCTTCTGGAGCGGCGGCAACTTTCCTGGTCCCGTCTGCTGCTGCAGATGGAACAGCAGCTTCCGGCGGACATCCGCATTCTGCAAATCGCCTTCCGACAGGACAGTGAGGCCAATCCGGCTCTGAGCCAGCGTTCGCTTGGAAAAGAAACCGGCAGGGGGAACACGGACTCCCCTTTGCCTGTCTCCCAGGAAGTGCCGTTCACCGTCACCGTCCGGGCCCCCAAGCCCGAAGCCGTCACGGCTTTTATCCGTGCCTGTGATGAGCGGGGCATCTTTTACTTCGACCCCAATACCCAGGCCGTCCCTTCAGACCAACGGGGGGCTGATGGCCGGCAGGAAGTTGAATTCACCCTCCACGGTCGCTATCGCCCAGGTGGGACGATGCTGGCCACGGGAAGTCCCGCGCCCAAGGAGGTGAAGCGATGAACTGGCTTTGGCGACGCTGGGTTGGCTGGCGCGGCTGGCGCGGGACAGTCGTACGGCAGCGTTATCTTCAGTGGCCCGAATGGCTTGGAATGGCCGTCTGGGTCCTGTGCCTGGCCGGTGTGGTGACGGGCTACCAGATGCTGTTGGAACCGCTCAACCAGCGCTTGAGCCGTATTTCCCGTGAAACCAGCAACCTCCGCCGCCAGACGGAAAACCTGCGGATGGAGCGGCAGCGACTGGAGCAGGAAGCCGCAGCATTCAACGGTGCGATGGAAAACTGGCGGCGCTTTGAACGTGAGTTGCTACGCGATGCCCGTGTCGGGCAACTGGCTCTGATTGACGAAATCAACGCCCTGGCACGTAAACATGACGTCAAGCTGACCGACACGGTGGCCTTTCTGCTGACGGACCAGAACAAAGGCCCGGCGGCGGGTGCCTCCTCCCGTGAACCACAGAACCAGTTCATCCAGAGTTACCCGACCTTTGAGGTCAAACTTGGGATCACCGGCAACTATCGCAACATCCGGCGCTTCATCCATGCCCTCGAACAAAGCCGCCAGTTTCTTCTGCTCCAGCTTTTGAGTTTCACCCCTGGAGAACGTCCATCGCCATCCGGCGGCATGCCGTCGGGTGCCGTGATGGGTGAGAATCCTGCCAACCCAAACGAACTGACCATCGCACTCTCCCTGACCGCTTATTTCCGAAGCGAACCTGGCGCTCCCCTGGGCGGTCCGGTGTCTGCGGCACGCCAGCCCCAGCCGACGGCCGGGCCGTCCACAAGACCACAGCCATGAATCAGACTCAGAAGACCGTTCTCGTCAGCGTTCTGTTTGTCAGCTCACTGGCCGCCTTGCTCTATGTCTGGTTTGACACCGGCGGGACAGAGGCAGCCGGAGTGGCGCCCCTTCGCCCAGGACTGATTCGGGCAACCGACCTGGAACAGGGTAGGACGGACAACAAGCCGGCGGCATCTCCACCGGTCGTTGTGGAAGGTACTCTCGTGCGCATGGCCCGGACCACACTGACGCCGGTGATACCACCTGCCGTACCGGAGTCTCCCCGCAACATCTTTGACTACCTGCCGCCACCACCACCCAAACCGGTCCCACCGCCACCGCCGCCACCAATTACCCTTCAGTCGGTTTATCCTCCGAGCGTCTATGCACGCTCGACCATGACTTATGAACTCACGGTGGATGCCCAGCCTCTGCCGGAAGGCGTGCGTGTCGTCATAGACGGGGAAACCCTGGCGGCGGAGCGCAAGGGAGACCGGCAGTTGCGGGTGCGCCTGACGCCCGACCTGACCGCCCAACCCCGGACGGCCACCGTCCGCGTCGTTGTTCCGGGACAGGAATCGAAGTGGTACTCGAACGATGTCACCCTGAAAATTGACCCCCCACCTAACCCAAATGACGAGTACCGCTACATTGGCATGGTGACCGATGCGGGAGGGCAAAACCCACGCGCGGTGCTGGCCACGACCAATGAATACCAGACGGTTCACCTCAACGAGCCCATTGGACGATTCCGGGTCAAGAGCATCACCAGCGAACAGATCATCGTCGAGGACACCCAACTGCCCGGTGTCAGCCACACCATGCCCCTTTCGAGCGGCCCGGCTCCGACCGGAGGCACTCCCACGCTACCGGTCGGTGGTTCCCCACAGGGTTATCCCACCCCAGGCTACCAGCCACCGCAGAGCTATCAGTCCCCTTACGGGGGGCAACCACCGGTTCAGTATGACGGCACGGGGCAGCCCGTTCAGGGACAACCCCAGATGCCGGTCAAGCCCATTACCAAGCCCCAGGATGACCAGAGGGGAATGCCAGTCATCATGGGCGACCCGAACAAGCCAATGGATGGTAATGGGCGTCCCCTGCGGCCGTTCAGTCGCCAGCGTCCACTCAACCAGTAACCACAGCGTTCACGCCCATTGGCGGTTTCGGAACCATGATGCGTTGTCGTGCTTTCGGTCGGCTGCGTCACACCCGGCGGCGTCATCGGGAACGCGGCTACATACTGTTGTTTCTCATTTTCGCTCTGGCCGCCATGATCATCCTGCTGACCATGCAGGCCGATACCAGCCAGATCGAGCGCCAACGGGAGCGGGAGGCGGAGTTCATTGTTCGGGGCTGCGCTGTCGCCAAGGCCATTGCGCGCTACAACAATGCCGGACGGATTGCGCCGCTCAACCCCGGTGCCCCCTTTCCCCTGAAGCTCAGTGACCTGACGAAGGAAGTCAACATCAACGGACAACGCCTGCGCCTGCTACGCCCATCTGCCCTCCGTGACCCGTTTACTGGCAAGGAGTGGCGTACGGTACGCATCGGCGACCCGCTCATCAGACGGTATCTTGAACGCTGGTCGTCCTTTACAGGCCAACCGGTGCCCGCCAGCTACGTGGCGCTGACGGCCAGTGTCGTCAATCAGGGCGGCTTTGGCGGCACTTTTGATCCCTCTGGCGGGATGCTCCCCCAACCACCGGGTGAGGATGATGACGGGGACGATGACGATGGATTTGCCTCACAGAGACCGATTGTGGGCGTCGTCGGGAGCATTCCCAAGCCGGCCTTCACAACCGTATTTGGCGAGGATGTCACCTACGACACTTGGCTATTTATGTACGGCCCCCCTGCTGCTCGCCCCGATGGTAGTGTGGTCGTGGGCACCCCCTGCGAGCGCCGGGTGCTGCCCATCCCGTAAACTCACGGTATTTGACTGGACGCTTGCTGCCCCAAGTGTGCTACATGTATAGCTTGAACTAACACTTCAGCCGTCTTCTGCGACCTCCTTTGAGGACGTGGTCTTAACCTCGATAAAATCGTTTATGACCGCTACTGGATTGACCCATGAAAGAGTGTCCCAAGTGCAAACACTGCTTTGAGGATGACCTTGCGGTTTGCCCGCACGATGGGGCCACTCTCACCCAGTCCCTGCGGGGGAGCCGGCTTCTCGACAACAAGTACCAGCTTGAGAAGTGCCTTGGGCGCGGTGGGATGGGGGCGGTCTATCGCGCCAAACACATCCACCTGGGGCGCACAGTGGCCGTCAAAACGTTGCTTCAGGAGTACGCCTCCACGGATGCCACCGCCGTCAACCGGTTTCAACGTGAAGCCCGGGCCGCCAACGCCATTGAACACCCTAACGTCGTGCGCGCCCTGGACTTTGGTATCACTCCCGACGGAACGCGCTACATTGTGATGGAGTACGTCGAGGGGCGGCCGCTCAACGAAATCATCGCCCGCGAAGCGCCGATGCCGCCAAAGCGCATCCTCGAAATTTTCAGGCAGGCCATTGCGGGCATCGCGGCGGCTCACGATCTGAAGCTGGTTCACCGTGATCTCAAGCCCGCCAACATCATGGTTCACGAGCCGGACGGAGCGAATAACCTGGAGGATTTGGGCCTGGTTTTGACTGATGAACCGGCCCCGACTTCAAAGGCTTCACAAATGACCGTCAAGGTCCTTGACTTCGGGCTGGCCAAAATCCTCAACGATGAAATTCTGGGGGATGACCACGCCGATCTGAAGACCGGCATCATGGGAACGCCGTTTTACATGTCGCCGGAGCAGTGCTCTTCCAAGCCGGTGGATGCCCGCTCAGACATCTACAGTCTGGGGGTGATTCTCTACCAGATGCTGACCAAAGACGTGCCCTTTCGGGGAGACTCCTTTGCCGCCATCGTCTCCGGGCATCTGACCCAGCCCCCGCCAAGCATCCGGGCGCGTAATCCGGCCGTGTCCCCGGAACTGGAAGCCGTAATTCTCCGCGCTCTGGCCAAAAATCCGGCCAACCGCCAGGCGAGCGTCCGCGAACTTCTGGCTGAACTTGAGGCCGCCATTGAACCCAAAGCCCCGGCTGACGCCTCGGCACGGCTTCAGACTTCTCCACGGCTGCTCCTCACCACGCTTCCGGGCAACTGCACGATTGAAGTGGACGGCGATTTTCGCGGCAAATCCGATGCCCAAGGGCGGTTCGAGCTGCGCCTGCCGCCGGGAGAATACCGCATCCGGTTTACCGCGCCGGGCTGGAATGATCTGGCGCGGACGGTCGTCATGGGCAACAGTGACCAAAGCCTGGAAATTCGTCTGACCCACAAAACGACGGTCTTGGCAACAGCTCCGGCAGTGGGCGTGTCCCTGTCGGCCAGTCCGGCTACGGGCAGCTTTGCCCCACCGAGCGGCTCACCACCTACCCATACCAGCAAGCTGCGCCCCTCCACAGGGCCGCTACCGCCGCCACCGGCGCCCGCTTCTCTTCCGGCCACACCTGGCGTGTTTCCGACCTCTGGACTCAACATCGCACTGGATACCCTCCTGACTATCGTGGGTATCCTGGCCGGTCTGACGGCCTTTGCTGCCTTTCCTTCCGATCCGCTCTCGCTCCGCTGGGACAGAACCCTGATGGACGGAACCTCCTGGTGGACCAGCAGTGCGGGTATGGCATCCGTAATCGTCGTGCCAACCTGTCTGTTGCTGGCCGACTATGTTTATCCCTACCGACCGGTGCCCTTCCTGGTGATGGTCTTCAACATCTTCCGGGCAGTCTACCTGATCGTCGTGGTAGGGGGGACAGTCGTGGCAGCCCTCGGCGCGCTGGCCAATCACTGGGGGATGCCCACGCTGGACTGGTTTGGCATCCGTGCAGTGGCCATTGCGGCTTTGGCCTTCCTTTACAGCCGCGTTGCCGCCCGGCGACGCGCGGTTATTGTTTAGCCTGTTACTTTCAGTAACAGGCCTCCCGGCTGCACCGTAGCCGGGAGCCGGCTTCGCACCTCAATCTGAAGCGATAACTTGTTATTCCGCTTGTTGTTACCTGCCCCATCGAAAGTGCGCAGGCTGTGGCACGGTGTTTGTCTCACCCTAGAGGCAAAACCTGCCACAGCAGGAGGTCCACGATGGCACACAACAGTCGTTGGTTTGGTCGCCGGGAAAGTCGTCAGGAAAGAGGTTTTTCGCTTGTTGAACTACTCACCGTCATCTCGGTGCTCGGTATTCTGGCAGCGCTTTCCGGCATTTTTATCATTTCCTACCGCAAAGCTGTCGCCGCCGACTCGGC
>Ga0308417_1002241_pt1 | contig 12848 bp, 12 predicted proteins | sample HotsprSampleOS65_FD_203528 | JGI IMG/M metagenome (GOLD analysis project Ga0308417, IMG submission 203528) | Hot spring phototrophic mat microbial communities from Octopus Spring, Yellowstone National Park, Wyoming, United States - 20090730_OS65 ... | reverse complement strand
ACCGGGTCGTTGCCACGGCGGCCAAACTGGCCGACTGACACATCGGCTTGCAGCATACGGGAGACAGGGTACAGTATCGTCTCCGCGCCGCTGTGCGGCGCATGCTTCGACTGAAACCTGTATCCCGTATCTCAAACCCTGATGCGCCGGAGGTTAGCATGGCCGGACATTCCAAATGGGCAAACATCCAACACCGTAAAGGCCGCCAGGACGAGAAGCGCGGCAAGATCTTCTCGCGCCTGGCCAAGGAGATCACCGTGGCGGCCAAGCTGGGCGGTGGCGACCCCGCCTTCAACCCGCGTTTGCGTCTGGCCATCGAAAAGGCCAAGGCCGAGAACATGCCCAACGACAACATCGACCGGGCGATCAAGAAGGGCACCGGCGAGCTCGAAGGCGTGAGCTACGAGGCGGTGCGCTACGAGGGCTACGGGCCCGGCGGCGTGCCGGTCATCGTCGACTGCTTGACCGACAACAAGACCCGCACCGTGGCCGACGTGCGCCACGCCTTCTCCAAGCACGGCGGTAACCTGGGCACCGACGGCTCGGTGGCCTTCCTGTTCAAGCACTGCGGCCAGATCGTCCTGGCCCCGGGCACTAGCGAGGACAGGGTGATGGAGGTGGCCCTGGAGGCGGGGGCCGAGGACGTCATCACCAACGAGGACGGTTCCATCGAGGTCATCACGGCGCCCTACAACGACCTGACCACGGTGAAGGAGGCCCTGGAAAAGGCGGGGTTCAAGGTCGAGTTTGCCGAGACCGTGATGAAGCCGCTCAATGAGACCGAGGTCACCGGCGACGATGCGGTCCGCTTCCGGAAGATGTTGGACATGCTGGACAACTTGGACGATGTACAAGAGGTCTATACAGCGGCCATCCTGCCGGACGACTGACCCTCCATGCGCATCCTCGGCCTCGATCCGGGCCTCAGGGTCACCGGTTATGGCGTCATCGACAAGCAGGGGCACACGCTGCAATACGTGGCCAGCGGCGTGATCCGCACCGGCGAGGGTGAGCTGCCCGAGCGCATCCGCACCCTGTTCGCCGGCATCCAGGAGATCGTGGCCAGCTATGCACCGCAGGCCGCCGCGGTGGAAAAGGTGTTCGTCAACGTCAACCCGCAGTCCACGCTACTGCTCGGTCAGGCGCGCGGGGCGGCGATCGCCGCGCTCACCCACGCCGGTCAGCGCGTGTTCGAATATACGGCGTTGCAGGTCAAACAGGCGGTGGTGGGGAACGGTCACGCCGACAAGCGGCAGGTCATGCACATGGTACAGCGCCTGCTGCGGCTGCCCGGCGAGCCCAAGGCCGACGCCGCCGATGCCCTGGCCTGCGCCATTTGCCATGCCCATGGCGGGCTGGGCCTGGGTGCCTTGGCCACCGCGGGCCGGCGCATCCGCGGAGGCCGTCTGCTTTGATCCCCAGCGCAGCCGCTGAACCCAGCCCGGACCGTCCGGCCAATCCCCTCCTGCGCTATTTTTGGGCGACCCGACCGGCCTTCCTGAGCATCACCCTGATCGGCTGCCTGCTGGGCTTTGCCACCGCCTGGCATGCGGGGAGCCCTTTCGCCCCGACGCATGCCGCCATTGCCCTGGCCTTGGCCCTGCTCGCCCATGCCGGGGTGAACGTCCTGAACGATTATTACGACCACCTGAACGGCACGGATGCGCGCAACCGCGACCGCCTCTACCCCTATACCGGCGGCTCGCGCTTCATCCAGAACGGCGTGCTGACGCCCCGTCAGACCCTGGCCTACGGGCTGCTGCTCTTTGCCGCCGTGGTGGTTGGGGGGCTCACGCTGATCGGCCGCACGGGGCCGGGGCTGTTTTGGATCGGGCTGGTGGGGCTCGCGCTAGGCTGGGCCTATTCGGCGCCGCCGCTCAAACTCAACAGCCGCGGCCTAGGCGAACTGTGCGTCCTGACTGGCTTCCTGCTCGTGGTGGTCGGGGCCGACTATGTCCAGCGCGGTGCCTTTGCTGCCCTGCCATGGTTGGCAGGCCTGCCCTATGCCCTGCTCACCACCAATATCCTGTACATCAACCAGTTTCCTGACCGTAGAGCCGACCTGGCCGCCGGCAAGCGTCACTGGGTGGCGCGCCTGGAGCCGCAACGGGCGGCCTTGGGCTATGCCGCAATCCTGCTGCTGGCGGGTGCCTGGTTGATCCTGTGTGTTTCGATGGGCTGGCTCGACGCCTGGGGCCTGATCGCACTTGCCGGCCTGCTGCCGGCTGCACGTGCAGCCGTCTTGCTGCGCGCACATGCCGCCCACCCAGATCGGCTGTTGCCCGCGATACGCGACACGATCGTTGCCGCCCACCTACACGGGGGGTTAGTCACGCTCGTGCTGCTGGCGCAGGCGTTCGCGCACTGGCTTGACTGAAAGGGGACGACATGATCGGCAGGCTCACCGGCACGTTGTTGGAGAAACATCCGCCCCAGGTCCTGGTGGAAGTGCATGGCGTGGGCTACGAGGTCGACGTGCCCATGAGCACCTTCTATAACCTGCCGGCGGTGGGGGAGAGGCTCTCTCTTTACACCCACTTCTCGGTACGCGAGGACGCACAGCAGCTCTTCGGTTTCCTGACCGCCAAGGAACGGGAGGTGTTTCGGCTGCTCATCCGCATCACCGGCGTCGGACCCAAGCTCGCCCTGTCCGTGCTCTCCGGCCTGAGCGTGGATGAACTGGCGCAGGCAGTGGCGCTGCAGGAGACCGGCCGCCTCACACGCATCCCAGGAGTGGGCAGGAAGACGGCCGAGCGCCTGCTGCTGGAACTCAAGGGCAAGCTTGCCGACGCCCTTCCCGCCGGCCCCGGTGCTGCCGCCACCCCCGCCGGTGTGCAGGCCGATGCCCTGCATGCCCTCATCGCCCTGGGCTACTCCGACAAGGAGGCCGTCGCCGTGGTCAAACAGCTGCCCGAGGGCTTGGCCTTGGAGGAGGCGATCCGTCAGGCGCTCAAGCTGTTGGCGAAAAAGTAGCCCCCCCTGTGCCCTGCTACCGGACCTACAGCTCCAGATGGGCCGGTCGGTCGAGCGGGGTGTGCCAGTGGTCGTCTTCGGCCGGTTCCGGGTGGAACCAGTTGAGTTTGTCGTGCAATTTGACCACCTCGCCGACGATGATGAGGGTGGGCGGTTTGAGCTCCGCCTGGGCCGCCAGGGCAGGCAAAGTGTCCAGGGTCCCGGTGACCACCTTCTGGTTGAGCGTGGTGCCCTGCTGCACGACGGCGGCCGGTGTGGTGGGTGGCAGTCCGTGGGCGATCATCTCGCGGCACAGGGTCACCAGGCCCTTCAGGCCCATGTAGATGACCACGGTCTGGCGGGGGCGGCAGAGCATGTCCCAATCCAGGTCCATGGTGTTGTCCTTCAGATGGCCGGTGACGAAGATCAGGGCCTGGGCATAGTCGCGGTGGGTGAGCGGGATGCCGGCATACGAGGCCACGCCGGCGGCGGCGGTGACGGCGGGCACGACCTGGAAGGGCACGCCGTTCTCGCGCAGGGTCTCGATCTCCTCGCCGCCGCGTCCGAAGATGAAGGGGTCGCCGCCCTTCAGGCGCAGCACGCGCTTGCCTTCCTTGGCCAGGCGCACGAGCAGGTGGTTGATGTCCTCCTGCGGCAGGGCATGGTTGTCGCGTTCTTTGCCGACATAGATACGGTCGGCGTCGCGCCGGCACATGTCGAGGATGGGCGGCGAGACCAGGCGGTCATAGACCACGACGTCGGCCTGCTGCATCAGGCGTAGCGCCCGGAAGGTGAGCAGATCGGGGTTGCCCGGCCCGGCGCCGACCAGGTAGACCTCGCCGCGCTCGGGGGCGTCGGCGGATTGCTCCAGCATGCGCGCCAGCGCGGCCTCGGCCTCCTGCTCGCGGCCCGAGAAGACCATCTCGGCGATGGGTGAGAGCAAGGCCTTTTCCCAAAACCGGCGGCGCTGTTCGGTAGTGGGAAAGCGCTTGCGCACGCGGGTCTTGAAGCGCCCGGCCAGGGTGGCCAGCCGACCGTAGGCGGCCGGGATCAGGGTCTCCAGACGGGCGCGTAATAGACGTGAGAGCACCGGGGCCTCGCCGCCGCTGGAGACCGCCGCCACCACCGGCGAGCGGTCGATGATGGAGGGCATGATGAAGGAACAGACCTCGGGCCTGTCGACCACATTGACCGGCAGGTGGCGGGCACGCGCCGCCTCGTAGACCTGGCGATCGAGCGCCTCGTCCCCGCTGGCGGCGAAGACCAGTTCCATGCCGTCCAGGTGCGCATCGCGAAAGGGTTCCGGGCGATGGATCACCCGGTCGGTGCCATTCAGTTCGTTGAACGCGGCTGACAGGGGTGCGGGGTTCACCACCGTCACCCAGGCGCCGGCGGCGAGCACCAGCGAGGCCTTGCGCGCCGCCGTGTCGCCGCCGCCCACGACGAGGGCGTTCTTGCCGCGCAGGTCGAGGAAGATCGGGAGGTAGTCCATCAGGAGGCAGCGGTCAGGGATCAGTGCAGGGTCAGGCGCAGCCACCGCTGCCGCAGCCGCCACCGCCCGAGCCGCAGCCACCGGAACCGCAACCGCCCTCCGTCGGGGGCTCGGCGCCGGGCTTCAGGAACACGAAGCTCTGTTGGCCGGGGGCGATCTCGGTGAAATCCAGGGTGACGTCCTCCAGGTAGGGCGCGCTGTGCTTGGACACCAGCAGGGTGATGCCCCAGGACTCGTGCACGGCGTCGTTTTCCCGTTCCTGGTCGAAGCCCATGCCGAATTCGAGCATGCCGGCCTCGTTTACCTTGGCTGCCAGGCGCAGGGCCATGCCCTGGGCATCGCTGTTCGCCGCCGCCAAGCGGATCTGCTCGGCGGCTTCCTTGGTCAAGCTGATCATCGATCTTCCTTCCTTAATGGCTGAGTCGCGCGGCGACTGCTATGAATACCCCTCGCCCGCGATGGGGTGAGGGGTGGGTGACAGGGATAGGCAACCCAGATTATCCATTAAGACGCGGGAAGGCGCGCCGCCCATGGTCGAGGCAGTTTGCGTGCCACTGTCGCAGCCCGGATTGAACATCCGGGCGAGGAGTTGCGCGCAAAATGGCCGACTAGGGGCAAGCGAGGCCCGCGTAGGCTTGAACGTCGTATCGAAGGCGCCTCCGATCGCATCACCTGATCGGTGAACGACGGCACTTGCCGGTCTAATGGATAATCTGGGTTCAAGGCATGTATGCGGGGTCATGTGAGCGTTGCTCTGGCTCATGCGGCGCGGCGCATCGACCGTGTTTGACGGGCATGCGCGCGCACCTTGTCCAGGAAGGGCGCGATCCAGCCGCGTTCGCCCGAACCTCGGCGATGGCAGTAGGCGGCAAGCAGGTTTTTGTAGACAAAGCCGTCGTGACACCCGTCCATGCCCACGCCGCGTATCATGCGATAGGCATAGACGAGCCCTTGTGGCAGGTTGACGAGGCTGGAGTGATGAAACTCGTGCGCCGGCAGGTCCCCACTATTGGCGGGCGCCAGGTCGGATGTGCCCGTACCCGCGAGCAGGGCATAACCGCGCCCGACCGGTCGGGGCTGCATGACGCAGTCGCCGGGCACCACACCGACCATTTCGCCGCGCCGCTCGCCCCAGGCGATGCTGCGCGAGAGGTACATCAGTCCGCCGCATTCCGCATAGGTCGGCAGTCCGGCCTCGATGGCGCGGCGGATGTCGGCGTGCAGCGCCCGGTTGGCCGCAAGCCTCTCGATGAAGACCTCGGGAAAGCCGCCGCCCAGGATCAGGCCGTCGGCCTCCGGCAGACGTTCGTCCGAGAGGGTGTCGAAGGCTAGGAGTTCGACGCCGGCCGCGCGCAGGGTGTCCAGGTCTTCCTGGTAGTAGAAGCCAAAGGCGCGGTCCCGGGCGATGGCGATGCGCAGCCCCGCGCCGAATGCTGCTGGCGGCGTTTCGGCAGGCGTGGCCTCGGCGACCGGTGCCGCCAGGGCGAGCAGGGCGTCGAGGTCCACCCGTTCGGCGACCAGGGCGGCGATGGCCTCGATGCGCGCCTCGGCCTCGGGCGTCTCGTTGCCGGGGACGAGGCCCAGGTGACGCTCCGCGATCTCCATCTGCGCAGTCCGGGGCAACGCCCCCAGGACCGGCAGGTCGGTGTAGCGTTCGATGACGGCGCGCAACTTGCCCTCGTGACGGGGGCCACCGACCTTGTTGAGGATGACGCCGGCGATCTTCACCTCGGCGTCGAAGGATCGGTAGCCGAGGATGAGGGGGGCGATGCCGCGGGTCATACCCTGGCTGTCCAGCACCAGGACCACTGGCGCGCCGATCAGCTTGGCCATGGCGGCGTTGCTGTCGCCCCCTTCGAGGTCCATCCCGTCGTAGAGTCCCTTGTTGCCCTCGATCAGGGCGATGTCCGCGGTCGCGGCATGACGCGCGTAAAGGTTTAGGATCTCGGCCCGCGTCATCATGTGGAAATCGAGGTTGTAGCACGGCCGTCCGGAAGCCAGGCCGTGCCAGATGGGATCGATGTAGTCCGGCCCCTTCTTATAGGTCTGCACCTTCAGCCCGCGCTGGCGCAGGGCGCGGCCCAGCCCCAAGGTCAGGGTGGTCTTGCCCGAGGATTTATGGGCGGCGGACACGTAAAGGCAGGACATGCGACGATGGCTGGACGGTATGACAGGATTGCGTTCAATCATAACACAAAAGCCGACAAAAATAGTCGGCTTCTGTGATTGGGGTGCTCGCTCCGCAGGCGGATGCCGTTGCGTCTCAATGCGCCTGGAGTTCGATGTCCTTGAAGTCGTCCTGAGGCATGAACTTGAGCACACGCACAGCGGCGGTGGTGATGAGGAAGGCGGTGGCGATGCCGCCGATGCCGAGCAGGAGTTCCCAGACGGTGGGGGTGTAGCTGGCGACCACGCCGTCGAAGAAGCTGCTGGATTCGGCGTAGCCGGGGAAGAGGTCCAAGGGGAAGGCCTGGCCACCGATGATGGTGACGTACATCTGGAAGTGCCCGCCCAGCACGACCAGCAAGGCGGCGAAGAAGACCGTAGCGGGGTGTCGGCCGGCCTGGCTGAAGATCAGCAGCAGGGGCAGGATGCCGCCGAGGAACACCTGTCCGCCCCAGAACAGCACGGGATAGATGCCGCCGTCGAACAGGATGAAGCGCTCGAACTCCCACTGTTTGGCGAAGTACATATTGGTCAGGTGCAGCACGGCCGTGAAATAGAGGCTGGCGGCGATGAAGATGGCCAGCAGGTTTTTGAGCCGTGCCAGGATACGCTCGTCGACCTGGATCTCGTTCCACTTGTACATCACCGACTGCACCAGGATGAAGGCCGCCAGTCCATAAGAGAAGGAGTAGATGATGAACATCGGCGCGTAGAGGGCGGAGTTGTAACCCGCGCGCGCCACCAGGAAGCCGAAGATCGAGCCGGTGGCGGTGGTCAGGGCGAGCCGCCACAGGAAGGCGATGAGCCCCACGGGCTTGGACCACGGGTTCAGCCTGCGGTCCATCAGCGTCAACAGATACAGACCCACAATGGCGAAGAAGCCGTTGTAGAAGATCATGTTCCAGGCGAAGATGGACTTGAAGTTATAGTGCGTCATGGCCACGATCAACCGTTCCGGCCGCCCCAGGTCGAGGACCAGCACGATGAGGCCGCCGGCCAGCATGGCGATGGCCAGCAGGCCCGATAGTGGCGCCCGCGCCTTGTACATCTTCTTGCCGAACACCGAGCCGATGGAGGCGACGTTGAGCACGCCGGAGGCGGCCACGATGAGGAAGACGGCGAAGACGTGCGGCAGGCCCCAGACGATCTGGTTGTTCATTCCGGTCATCACGTGGCCGTGATGCTCCAGGTAGAAGAACGCCGCCAGGGTGCCCAGCAGGACGAGTCCTCCCAGGCCCATGAGCGACCAAAACATGGCCGGCTTGCACTCGCGCGGGGAAAGACAGAATTCTTGGCTCGGCATGGTTCAGATCCCCCGATAACGCACACCGGTGTTCAGCCGCAGATCGGCGCGCACTTCGGTGGTGGCATAGGTCTTCATGGCCTGGGCGATTTCGCTTTGCGGGTCGTTCAGGTCGCCGAACAACATGGCCTTGTGGCCGGCGGCATTGCAGGCCTCGACGCAGGCGGTGGTGTTCTCGCCGCGGTCCACCTTCTGCACGCAGAAGGTGCAGGATTCCACGCAGCCCTTGCCGCGCGGCACCTCCGGGTTCTGGTCGGTGAGCGGCTCGTGCACGAAGGAGCGGGCCTTGTAGGGGCAGGCCATCATGCAGTAGCGGCAACCGATACAGGTGTGGCGGTCCACCAGGACGATGCCATCGGCCCGCTTCATGGAAGCCCCCGTTGGGCACACGTCGACGCAGGGCGGATGCTCGCAATGCTGGCACAGCATGGGCAGCGAGGTCTCCACACCGGACTTGAGATGGCGGATGTTGAGCTTGCGGATCCACTGCGAGTCCTGCGGTCCAGTGGCGCCGGACAGGCCGTTTTCCTCGTTGCAGGCGGTCACGCAGTCATCGCAGCCGTTGGCACACTTGTTGACGTCGATGAGCATCCCCCAGCGCACCTTGTCGGAGGCGGGCTCCTCGGGTGCACGCGCCTGGGCGACGCCGTAGAGCAGGACACCGGGCGCCAGCGCACTGCCGGTGACGACCGCACCCGCTTTCAAAAAGGCACGGCGGTCAGGGTTGTCCGAATCGAGATTGTGTTCGCTCATGGTTGCGCTCCAGCAATAGGCTGAGTCGTCATGCGTGCAGAGCGGGAGGGACGGGAGGCCTTGTACTGCTCCAACGGTTTGGTGGCGTGGCAGTCCCAGCAGTCCAGCTTCACCCCGCTGTAGACATGGCAGGCCATACAGAAGTCATCCTTGCTGGCTGCGACGCTGCCGGTCTTGCTGGAGGCGTGGCAATCCACGCAACCCTTGAGGCTGTGCTTGGTGGTACGGATACCACGGCGCATGGTTTCATCGCGATGATGCTTGAGCAATACCATATGATTGCGCCGCATGAACTCGGTGTCCTCCACGCAACGTTCTCCCTTGCCACGTTCCAAGACGGGTTTGTTCACACCCGCCATGACGCCGGCAGGCCCCAAGATCAGGGCCGCAAACAGGGTCACTCGCCCCCATGCACGCAGCTTATCCAACACGTTCGCCCTTGCCTCATTTGATTCGCTGTGCAACGGGCCGGGCACTTGCCCGGCCCGCCTGACCTCTGTTACCTGATGCCTGTAACCTACTACTCACCCATCCCCATGACGATGTAGCCGGTCGGGCAGACATCGGCGCAGATGTGGCAGCCAATGCACTTGGTGTAGTCGGTGGCCACGTAACGGCCGGTGGTCGGGTTTTCCTTCTTGGGCACCTTGTACACGGCGGTTTGCGGGCAGTAGACCACACAGTTGTCGCACTCGAAGCACAGACCGCAGGACATGCAGCGCTTGGCCTCGGCCACGACCTCCTGTTCACTCAGGGGGATGAGGCGGTCCTGGAAGTTGCCAAGGGCGCTGTCCTTGTCCAGGTGGATGACCTGGCGCTTGTTGCGTGGGGTGTAGGCGAAGTGTCCCAGGAACAGCTCGGTGGACGGGATGATGTAGCGGCTGGAGCGGTCCTCGAAGTTGTGCAGGACGTCCTTCCACTGCGAGGTACCCCACTCCTGGCCGTGGTGCTCATTGTACTCGTGGCCCGTCTCCACCCAGCGGCGCACCATGTCCCAGTGGGCCACGTCCACCTTGGGCCGCTTGTCCATGTCCTCGCCCTTGAGGTAGCCGTCGATCCCGTCGGCACAGATGCGGGCGTGCCCGATCGCGGTGGTGAGCAGGTGCGGACGGATGACGTCGCCGGCGACGAACACGTTCGGTTTGCCAGGGAAGCGGTAGAGCTTGTCGGTCTTGATCAGGCCGTTGTTGTTGTTGAACTGCTCCAAGCCGGTGAAGTCCACCGCCTGGCCGATGGCGGAGACGATGAGATCGGCCGGGTAGTCCTTCTCGGTGCCTTCCTTGATCTTCATCTCCTTGCCGACCATCTCGAATTCGGCCACGCGCAGGTGGGTGGCACGGCCGTCCGGGCCCTTGATCACCGCCACCGGCGTCACCCCGCCGATGATCTCGATGCCCTCGGACAGGGCATGCTCGATCTCGGCCTTGTTGGCGGCCATCTTGTCGATGGTGGCGCGCGAGAAGAGGATCACCTCGGCACCCTGGCGGGCGGAGATGGCCGCCACGTCGTGCGCGCTGTGGCCGGACAGGGCCATCTCGGGTAGGTCCTTGTCGGTGATATTGGTGATATGACCGAGACGACGGGCGACCGTGGCCACGTCGATGGAGGTGTCGCCGCCGCCCACCACCACCACGCGCTTGCCCACGTGCTGCAGCCGCCCCTCGTTGAAGGCGCGCAGGAAGGCCACGGCGGTCACGCAGTTGGGGGCGTCCGCGCCTTCGATCGGCAGCGCACGGCCGGCCTGTGCGCCTAGACCCATGACGATGGCGTCGAATTCCTTCTCGATCTGCTCGAAGGGCACGTCCGTGCCGACACGGGTCTTCAGACGCGTCTCCACCCCCATGTCCAGGATGCGCTTGATCTCGCCGTCGAGCACCTCGCGCGGCGTGCGGAAGCCTGGGATGCCGTAGCGCATCATGCCGCCCAGTTCCTCGTGATCGTCGAAGATGGTGACGGCATGCCCTTTTTTACGCAGGTGGTAGGCCGCGGCGAGCCCCGCCGGACCGCCGCCGATGACAGCGACCTTCTTGCCGCTCTCCTGCGCCGGCTTTTCGAACTGCATGTTGTTCTCGAGACCCCAGTTGCCGAGGAAGTGCTCCACGGCGTTGATACCGACATGGTCCTCGACCTGGTTACGGTTGCAACCCGACTCGCAGGGGGCGGGGCAGACGCGGCCCATCACGGCGGGGAAGGGGTTGGACTCGGTCAAACGCCGCCAGGCGAACTCCTGCCAGGACATACTGGGCTTGCCGTCCGGCCCGGGTGGGGCCTTCTCGATGCCGCGCACGATGTTCAGATAGGAGCGGATGTCCTCGCCGGCCGGGCAGGAACCCTGGCAGGGCGGCGTGGAGAGCATGTACTCGGGGCACTTGTGGCTCCAACCGGCCTGGAAAATGATCTCCTGGCGGTCGTGCCATTGATTGTCACCGTCCTTGTAACGGCGCCAGGTCAGGCCCTCAGTCTTCTTTACGTCTTTGGAAGTGACCGACATCTTCGCTCTCCTATCAACAAAAAGTGCGGTTGCCCCGCGTTAATCCAATTCGATGGCGGTGCTGACGAGCTGATGCACACCACCGACCATGCTCATGTCGAAACCGTAATAAGGAAACACCTTGGTGAACTGGGCCTTGCAAATGGCGCAGATCAGGGCCAGGAAATTCACTCCGTTGGCCTGCACCACGCTGTTGAAGGCGTTCATGCGCGGCAGCGCACCCTTGACCCTGACCTCCATCAGGTCGTCTGTCAGTAGCCCGCCGCCGCCGCCGCAGCAGTAGGTGGACTCGCCGATGGTGGCCGGATCCATGTCATAGAAATGGTTGGCGACTGCACGGATGATGTTGCGCGGTATGGTGAACTGCCCGCCGGGCTCCATGCCCATGCGCGAGGCACGTGCCACATTGCAGGAGTCGTGGAAGGTGATGACCCGGTGGTCGTTCTTGGATTTGTCGAACCTGAGCACGCCCTGCTGGATTAGGTCCCAGGTGTATTCGCAGATGTGCATGGGCTGCGGGTAACGGTGGTCGAGCTGCTTTTGCAGCATCTGCGCGTAGGGGTCGTCGCCTCCGTAGCCGATGCCGGTCAACGTGTTCCAGTAGCTGTAAGCCACCCGCCAGGCATGGCCGCACTCGCCGACGATGATGCGCTTGACGCCAAGCTCAAGGGCGGCGTCGCGGATGCGCATGGCGACGTTACGCATCGTCTCGTAGTTGCCGTTGAACAGGCCGAAATTGCCCGCCTCGGAGGCGTGGCTGGACAAGGTCCAGGATGCGCCGGCGGCATGGAAGACCTTGGCGTAGCCGATGAGCGACTCCACGTGCGGCTCGGAGAAGAAGTCTGCCGAAGGCGTCACCAGCAGGATCTCCGCGCCCTTGACGTCGAGCGGCAGCTTGACCGGCACACCGATGTCGGCCTCGATATCCTCTTCCAGCCCGGCCAGGGTATCTTCCAGGGCGGGACCGGGTAGTCCCAGGTTGTTGCCGATCTTCTGCACCTTGGCCAGGATCTCATTCGAGTACTTCTGACCCATGCCGACGTAGTTGAGGATCTCCCGTCCGGCCATGGTGATCTCGGCGGTGTCGATGCCATAGGGGCAGAACACCGAGCAGCGCCGGCACTCGGAACACTCGTGGTAGTAGTTGTACCAGTCCTCCAGCACCTCCTGGGTGAGGTCCTCGGCGCCGACCAGCCAGGGGAAGTACTTGCCGCCAAAGGTGAAATAGCGGCGATAGACCTTGCGCATCAGGTCCTGACGGGCCACCGGCATGTTCTTGGGGTCGGCCGTGCCAAGATAGTAGTGGCACTTGTCTGTGCAGGCGCCGCAATGCACGCAGGCATCGAGGAAGACCCGCACGGAGCGGTACTTCTGCAGCACTTCGCCCATGCGCTCGATGGCCCGTTCTTTCCAGTTCTCGCCCAGTTCCCATGGGTAACCCAGATATTCCTGGGTGGCCTGGCCGGCGACGAAGGATTTCACGTGCGACATGGCCCCTTCCCGGATCTTCGGGATGTCGAGGACGGCGTGATCCTGGAACTGGGGGACTTCGAACTTGGATGCAGTCACTCTAGCTCCTTGTCTGTCTCGTCTGGGTGCGTCGACCGCTCAGGCACCATCCTTTTCCAACGCGGCCGCCCATGGGGCGATGTGACGGTGTTCGCGCGGGTTGTCCACCTGGTTGCGGCTGG